>ERZ1643247.2131-NODE-2131-length-16301-cov-13.312200_pt1 | contig 16301 bp, 16 predicted proteins | sample MGYA00579264_ERZ1643247 | MGnify/ENA primary metagenome ERZ1643247 (study PRJEB29033, sample SAMEA4952262) | chicken gut metagenome | biome: Broiler Chicken; feature: Gastrointestinal Tract; material: Caecum | place: Ireland | collected 2018 | study: Broiler... | reverse complement strand
CAAGCAGTTCGGCCTGTCCGCCGAGCACATCGTTGAGGTGGCCAAGAGTTTTTAAAGCGCTCCATCTGACAAATAAAAGGAAAAGGCAGGACCGTACCCGGTCCTGCCTTTCAGGCTGCCGGAAAAGTCTAAAGACTTTTCCGACAGCCTGAAAAAATGCCGTTACTTTCCCGCCGCTGCGCGGCGGAAAAGTCCTCGCTGCGCTCGCTGAACGCCTTGCCAAGCAAGGCATTCAGGGCATTCGATCCCACTCGAGGCGGGCTGCCGCCCCCTCGAGCTCCCCCGCCAACACTCGGGCGGATTCGTCTGAACAGAGGTTTTTCGACAAGCTGAAAGGCAGGACCGTACCCGGTCCTGCCTTTTTGACAGTCTGCGAATCGGGAGCGCGGTTCCCGGAACTTGCGCTTTTGCTGTGCGCCTGCTATAATTTATTTTATCACGTATCACCTGTCTGGAGACCAGTTTTCAGAAATTCCTCACAATCGTACCGTTCAGAAGGAATCGCCTTGCGGCGACGAAGAAAGGAGCTTCCTATGAAACGAAACGCGGCCCTTGCAGCCATAGCTCTGCTTGCATCCTTCGCATGTTCCGCCTGCGCACCCGCATCCCCCAGCGGCCAAACGCCTGAATTTTTCCATGACATTGGAAAAACACTGAGCGAATTAAAAACCGAGCATCCGGAAGGGGAATTTATAGTAAATCTGGACGGCTTCCCGGATCATGCCGCCATCTGCTTTGGGGACCCGGGGGCGGAATATTTCTACTATTTTTTTGGAACACAGAGCGGTGATGCAGAAAAGGCCATGGACGAGCTGGGGGACCAGCTGAAATGCGCCGGCGCCATTACAACCGCAAATGTCCTTTTTCCAGATATGGAAGAGGACATGTCCTTTGCCGATTTCTTCTCCCTGATCGGGGTTGAGGAGTATGAGTATCTGGGAGCGGGCACGGTCGCGGAGGGGTGGATCAGATTTCTGTACCGGGATATGGAGGTCATGGTGAGTCCAACGGGAGATGGTCCCGACGGCGATTGGGACGTCACAGGGGAAGAGCTTGTAAAGTATAATGCCGCCGTGTCTGTGATGGACCCAGAGATCGAATCTGCCAACAGTGACCTGGCTGACGCGGTGATGTTCGATGAAACTGCGGCGTGAGAACACGATACTCCGCTGGCGTGTGCATGTATTTCCTGCGGGGCTGCCGGAAGAACAGCAATTTCTGAATCGGTAAGACAGGGAGGGAGCATCGCTTAGCGATGCTCCCTCCCTCAGCTTGTCAAAAAACCGCTGTTGAGTAGAACTCGCCTCAGTTTTGGCGGGGGAGCTCGAGGGGGCGGCAGCCCGCCTCGAGTGGGATCAAATGCCCCCGCCCTGTGCGTTATTCCTGCTCCAACTTGTCCTGAGGCCGCTGTCCTTCCGCGCCCCTCAAAAAAACACTCTTTCTCTCCCACCCCGCGTCCCCGCGGGCGCCGCGCCGGAGGCGGCACTGTAACTATAACAGTGACAATAACATTTACTCTGACTATTACAGTAACAGTTACTGTAACTGTAACTGTTACTGTTACTGTAACGCAGCCCTATTTGCACGGAAACGTACAACTTCGGCCCCAGTTTCTCCCATGGTTGGAGGGAGAATTTCTCAGCCCGTGCCGAAGCACAGCCGCACCGCCCAGGCGGCGGCCAGAAAGCCGGTGAGGTCGGCGCACAGGGCGGCCGGGATGGCGTACCGGGTGCGGGAGACGCCCACCGACCCGAAGTAGACGGCGATGGTGTAGAAGGTGGTCTCGGTGGAGCCCAGCATCACCGCCGCCACCCGGCCCAGGTAGGAGTCCGGGCCCCAGGACTGGATGAGCTCCGCTCCCACCCCCAGGGCGGCGGAGCCGCTGATGGGCCGCACCAGCATCAGGGGCAGGAGCTGGGCGGGGACGCCCGCCCGGTCCAGCAGGGGGGCCAGGACCTGAGCGGCCAGCTCCAGGGCTCCGGAGGCCCGGAGCATATACACCGCCGTCATCAGGGCGATGAGGGAGGGGACGATGCGCAGGAGGACCTCCAGCCCCTCTCCACCCCCGTGGATCAGCGCGTCGTACACGTCCACGCCCCGCCCCACGCCGTACAGGGCCACGCCGGCGATGATCAGGGGGGCGATCATGGCAAAGAGCAGTCCCAAGTTCAATCCCTCCAGATCCGGGCGAAGAGCTTGCAGGCGGAAATCCCCACCCCCACCGACAGGGCGGAGGCCAGCCAAACGGCGGGGAGGATGTCGAAGGGGGACGAGCTCCCCGCCGCCGCCCGCACCGAGGCCACGGTGGTGGGGATCAGCTGGATGGAGGCGGTATTGCACACCACCAGCATGCACATGGCGTCCGACGCCGTCCCGGGGGTCTTTCGCTCCATCCGCCGCACCGCCTCGATGCCCAGGGGGGTGGCGGCGTTGCCCAGCCCCAGCAGATTGGCGGACACGTTGGCGGAGATGCTGTCCATCACCCCCCGGTCCCCGGACACCTGGGGAAACAGGAGAGACAGCACCGGCCGCAGCAGCCGGGACAGCCCCTCCGCCAGACCGGAGCGGCGCATGACCTCCATCACCCCGGTCCACAGGCACAGCATGCCCGCGATGGACACGCACAGCTCCACCGCCGCCTGAGCCCCCTCCACTGCGGCGGCGGCCACCAGCTCCCCCCGGCCCGTGGCCAGGCCGCACAGAATGGACAGGACTGCCATTCCCGTCCAGATCCACGCCATCGTCATCCGGCCAGCCCCCCTCTCGTCCCATTTATACGGAGGTGATTTCGGAAATAATACCCAATTCCGTTCGACAAAATTTGTTGGTATTTTTTGATTTAAGGAGAGCATAAGAAATAATTTGTCGGTTTTTGCAATATTTTCACATATGTGGTTGACAGAATCAATCTTTGTAGTATAATTAGATTTGCCGTTTTCGGTATTCTTTTACAGATTCCGTGCCGTCTCGATGGTTCTCTCATTGACGACTGGCGACAAGGAAAGGATGGTTTAACTTGAAATCTACCGGTATTGTGCGAAAAGTGGACGAATTAGGCCGTATCGTACTCCCGATTGAGCTGCGCCGCACCCTGGACATTGCGGAGAAGGATTCCCTGGAAATTTACATGGATGGTCCTGCCATCGTGTTGAAGAAGTATCAGCCCGCCTGTATCTTCTGCGACGACGCCAAGGATGTGATCGTCTACCACGGGAAAAATATCTGTCCCAAGTGCATCAAGGCCCTTCAGGAGGCGCTGGCCAGCGAGTGAGCCGGCGGACAAGATCACAAAGATTACATACAAATTGGCTTACGGTGTGATACTCCGTTCCACGAGGGACGGAGTCTCCTTTTGCACAAAAAACGCCCGCATGTGGAATGCGGGCGTTTTTTGTATGCCGGCCCGTCAGACCGGAATGGGGTAGCGCTCGGTGAAGCAGCCGTCGCAGAAGCCGCACCGGGCGTCGGGGGCCAGCTGGTGGAGGTGCTCCAGGGAGAGGTAGCCCAGGCTGTCCGCCCCGGTGAGTTCCCGGATCTCCTCCACCGTGTGGCTGCATGCGATGAGCCGGTCCTTGTTGGGGATGTCGGTGCCGAAGTAGCAGGGGGAGACGAAGGGGGGCGCGGAGATGCGCATATGGACCTCTTTGGCCCCCGCCTCCCGCAGCAGGGTGATGATCTGGCGGCTGGTGGTCCCCCGGACGATGGAGTCGTCCACCATGACCACCCGCTTGCCCTCCACCTCGCTGGCCAGGGCGGCGAGCTTGATGCGCACCGCCTGCTCCCGGCTGGCCTGGTCGGGAGTGATGAAGGTGCGGCCCACGTAGCGGTTTTTCACAAATCCCACCCCGTAGGGGATGCCGCTCTCCTGGGCGTAGCCCTGGGCGGCGTCCAGGCCGGAGTCGGGCACCCCGATGACCAGGTCGGCCTCCACCGGGTGCTCCTGAGCCAGGAGCTTTCCCGCGTTCACCCGGGCCTGGTGGACCGACTGCCCGGCGATCACCGAGTCGGGGCGGGCGAAGTAGATATACTCAAAGATGCACATGTGGGACAGCCCCCGGCAGTTGTCCCGGATGGAGCGCACCTGGCCGTTCTCCACCACCACGATCTCCCCGGGCTCCAGCTCCCGCTCCAGCTCGCCCCCCACGCTGGCGATGGCGCAGGACTCGGAGGCGAACAGGACGGCGTCCCCCTTCCGGCCCATGCACAGGGGGCGGAAGCCCCAGGGGTCCCGGCAGGCAATCAGTTTCCGGGGGGACATGACCAGCAGGGAGAAGGCCCCCTTCAAATTCCGGGCGGCATAGCACACCGCGTCCTCCACGCTGCGGCAGTGGAGCCGGGCCTGGGCGATGGCGTAGGCGATGAGCTCGGAGTCGCTGGTGGTGTGGAAAATGGCCCCCTTGTACTCAAAGTCCCGGCGGAGCTGGTCCACCCCCACCAGATTGCCGTTGTGGACCACCGCCAGGGTGCCCTTCACGTACTTGATGGTCAGGGGCTGGGCGTTCTCCCGCTCGCCGGCCCCGGTGGTGGCGTAGCGCACATGGCCCACCGCCATGGTGCCGTTGAGCCTGTCCAGGGTCTCCTTGTCAAAGACCTCGCTCACCAGGCCCACGTCCTTGTAAAAGGACTGCTCCCGGCCGTTGATGGCCGCGATGCCGCAGGCCTCCTGCCCCCGGTGCTGGAGGGCGTACAGCCCGTAATAGGTGGTTTGGGCGCACCCGCCCTTTGGATCGTAGACGCCGAATACCCCGCACTCCTCGTGCAGGCCGCTCAGTATGGGTTCCATCCCCGCGCACTTCCTTCCTGAAAAAGACAAGGCGGCGCTCTCCATGAGCGCCGTCGTTCACAAACTTATTATACTCCCGCACAGCCGTCCGATGCAAGGGAGAGAGGATTGGCTGCTCCGCCTATATCTTCCTTGAATTCCGGAACTTTCTCGTATGATATGTCCATTTCGACACAATCTAGCCCGGAGAGGAGGGGTGTGCTGTGAACGACGAACGGACATTTTTGGCCTTTATCCACAAAACCGCGGCCATGGGGGTGGGCACGCTGCCCCAGGCCATGGGCCTGCCCCAGAGCCGGGCCATGGTGCCGGCCCTCCAGGAGCAGCTGCGGGAGTGCCGCACCATCGCCGCCCGGGCCCAGGCCTATGCCAGAGCGCAGGGGGAGGCGCTGAGGGGGCCGGGGAGCGCCGCCCTGGCCCTGGCGGGGGCCGCCCTCCGGACGCGGGCGGTGCTGGACCCCTCCACCTCCACACTGGCGGAGCGGCTCATCCGGGAGAGCACCGGGGGCGCGGTGGAGACGGCCCGGCGGCTCCACCAGTGCACCCGGAACACGGACCCGGCGCTGGTGGAGCTGGGCCGCCGCCTGCTGGCGGCCCAGGAGCGGACCATCCAGGAGATGAAGCGGTTTTTGTAGCGGGAAAATGCGGGCGGCCCTTACCGGGCCGCCCGCGGATGTACAGAAGATTCAGAGAAAAAAGAGTGGGGACTTGAGGGGGAAGAAAGCACTTTCCCGAAACTCAGTCCACAAATTTCGCGCTGGGGTAGACCCGCTCGATGCGCTCATCCGGGTAGTGGCCGTCCAGAAACCGGGCGACGCTGTTCTGGGCGGGGACGTCCATGCTGCGCTCCACATAGCGGCCGAAGGCCAGGGCGGAGACGGCCATGTTCAGCACCATAAGGACCACCAGCAGCCAGGTGAGGATTTTTCCCGGCTTCATGGGCAGCCGCTCGATCAGATTGGACAGCCGGGGGTAGAGCACCTTGATCCACACCACCGTGGCGATGCCCCAGAAGAAGCAGTAGAGCAGGTTGATCCGGCCGCCCAGGTTGAAGGGGATATGGCTGTAATCCCAGAAGACCGTGCCGAACATCAGCTCGGAGAGGACGGAACAGCCATACTCATAGGCGCCCCCCAGCACGGTGCCGAACAGGAACAGAAAGCCGTCCCGGCGGTCCCGGTAGCGGTAGAGCAGGACGGTGAGAAGCACCGCGCCGAAGCCCCACACGATGGAGAAGGGGCCGTAGAGCAGGCTGCTGCGGCTCTGCCACTCCCCCATGGAGAAGCGGCAGAAGACGGTCTCGAAGAGGTCGCCCAGCAGGGCGGCGATCACAAAGATCCAGGTTAGCTTGTAGAAGCCGCAGCCCTGGGCGAACACCTGGGCGCGGACCTTCTCTTTGTACCGCTCCCGCTTCAGGCGCTCCTTGTCCAGGCTGGGGTAGGCCCGGGCCATACGACGCTGGATGTACCGGGTGACCGCGTTGTCCAGGGCGTTGGACACCGCCCGCCACCGCCGGGAGACCTCGCTGGGCTCCTTCAGGCTGCCGTTGAGCTGGAGCAGCGCGGCGCCCGAACCGGCAAAGTCCGCCGCCAGCAGGATCAGCACCGCGACGGCGATGATCCGTCCCACCGACTGGGGAATCCAGTTGGTGAGGGTTACCAGCAGGGGGTTGCCCAAAAACAGGCAGAACAGGGCCAGAACGCCCCAAACCAGGGAATATTTCAGACAGATGTGGCCGTTGAAGTTCCAGGGCTCCTGGGAGTAGTCCCACCACTTCTGTCCGAAAATCCGCTCCAGCAGGGCGCCGGTGACCAGCTCCAGGGCGGTGGCCAGCAGCATGCCGCCCACAAACAGAAAGAAGGGGGCGCTTTTCAGCTCCGGGAGGAACACGGCGAACAGCACGGCGGCCTCGCCGTAAACGGGGGAGAAGGGGGCGTTCAGAAAGCCGCGGTTGAGCAGCTTGCCCTTTTTCGCCGCCGCGGCGGCGGTCTCCATCAGCCAGCCCAGGAACGAGTAGACCAGAAAGAACCAGAGCAGTTGGTAGAGTGTGTATTCCATAAAAGCTCCTTATGTAGTATGACGTGGTTCAGGAGAGGCGCGCAGCGCGCCCCCGGATATGCGGCCGGTGTCCTTATGGGGTGTGCGTCTGAAAGAAATACTCGATCTCCGCCCGGCCGGCGGCCACGGACCCCTGGACGAAGTCGGGCTTGCCGCCGCCCCGGCCCTGGAGGGCCTGATTCAGCTCCTTGACCAGAGGGCGCAGCTCGCCCCCCGGCTGGCCGATGGCGTACTGGTACCCCTGGCCGTCCCGGCCGGAGAAGCAGGCGCAACGGCCGCCGCAGGCCGCCTGGACGGCGGCGGTGAGACGGCGCAGGCCGTCCGGCTTCAAATCCTCCTCAAAGAGGACCACGTCCCCCGCACCCTGGTACTGCCGGGCCAGGGTGGCGAAGCGGGCGTCCTCCAGGGTGAGGATGCGGGACTTGAGGGCCTGGTTCTCCCCCAGCAGCCGCTCCACCGCCGGGGCGGTCTCCAGCAGCTTGGCGGAGGTGAGGTTGGAGATCTGGTGGTTCTGCTCCCATACTTTGGACAGATGGGCGAAGGCCCGGCCGCCGCACACCAGCTCGATGCGCACGCCGGAGCGGAATTTTTGGCAGGAGAGCAGCTTCACCAGACCCACCTGGCCGGAGGAGGACACGTGGGTGCCGCAGCAGGCGCAGGTGTCCGCCCCGGGGAAGGAGACGATGCGCACCTGCCCCTCAATGGCCTTTTTGCTCCGGTACTCCAGATGGGCCAGCTCCTCCGGGGAGGGGTAGGTGATCTGGACCGGGCGGTCCTCCCAGATGTACCGGTTGGCCGCCGCCTCCAACTCCCGCACCTGGTCCTGGGTGAGTTCCACACTGAGATCAATGGTGATCACGTCGGCCCCCATGTGGAAGCCCATGTTGTCGCAGCCGTACATGCTGTGGGCCAGGCCGGAGACGATGTGCTCCCCGGAGTGGTGCTGCATCAGGTCGAAGCGGCGGGCCCAGTCGATCTGCCCCTCCACGGCGCTCCCAACCTCCAGGGGGGCGGAGCAGGTGTGGACCACATGGCCCTCCCGCTCGTGGACCTCCAGCACCTGGACCCCGCCCAGGACGCCCAGGTCATAGGGCTGGCCGCCCCCCTCGGGGTAGAAGGCGGTCTGGTCCAGAATCACGTCCCACCCCCTCCTGCCCTGGGCGCAGGAGCGCACCCGGGCGGTGAAGCGGGTGAGAAACGGGTTTTCCTCATATAGCTTTTCCATGGCAGAAACCTCACGTTTTTAAATCTTTCACGGTGGTGGAGAGCATTATAGCACAACTGGGCCGGAAAGGTAAAGCCCGCAAAAAGTCCGGAAAATACATTTGTCAAGGGCGGGGCGCTGTATTATACTGGAGGTGACACGGCGCGCCCGGCGGCGGGACGGTCCCGGGCGTGCGGATGGAAAAAAGAGATGATTCGAGGAGGACGCCCCTATGGAGCTGCTGGAGCAGTGCCGGATCTGGCATGAGAACGACGAGTATCAGAAGATCATCGACGCCCTGGAGGCCATCCCGGAGGGGGAGCGCACCCCGGAGCAGGACATGGAGCTGGCCCGGGCCTGCAACAACCAGGGGGACCCCGGCACGCCGGAGGGCCGGGCGCTGTTCCGGCGGGCCGTCGGGCTGATGGAGCCCCACCGGGCGGCCCTGGGGGAGGACTACAACTGGAACTTCCGCATGGGCTACGGCCTCTACTACCTGGACCAGGAGGAGCAGGCCCTGGGCTATTTCCAAAAAGCCCTGGAGCTCCACCCGGGGGACGGCCCGCAGTACAACACGGAGGAGGAAATCCGCTTTTTCATTGACGACTGCTGCCGCTGGATCGCCGTACAGGGCGGGGAGGGGATCGTGCTGACCCCGGAGGACGTGGAGGAGCTGGAGGGGATGTGCGAGGGACCGTCCGGCTACTTCTATAAAATGCTGTCCTACCTGGAGGAGACCATCCGGGCCGGGGTCCGGGAGGGCCGCTTCTCCGCGGCCCAGGCCAGGGCCGACCTGGAGGTGGCCCTGTGGTACTCCTACGCCTGCAACAATGTGGACGAGTACGAGTACTACTACCGGGCGGCGGACTGGATGTCCGATTCGGAACAGGCGGCGGAGGCAGCCGGGAGCGGCATCTGGTACTACCGGTACGCCTGCGCCCTGACCTACTGCTCCCGGCTGGAGGAGGCCCTGGTCTACGCCCGAAAGGGCGTGGAGCTGGACCCGGGCTACGTATGGGGCTACCTCCAGTACGCCAAGCTGCTCAGCCACTTTGGGAAACAGCAGGAGGCCCTGGCGGCGGTGGACCGGGGGCTGGAGCTGGAGCCCGGGGACTATGAGTTCACCACCCTCCGCCGGGAGATTCTGGAGGGCCGGAACCTGGAGGAGATGGAGTTCCACTGGATCGACCCCGAGTGCGACCGGCGGCTCCAGGAGGGGCTGGACGAGGGGGAGGCGGACAAGCGCCGCTCCATCTCCCACATCCTCTGTGACCGGGAAAATCTGGCGGCCATCCGGGCGGCCCTGGCCCCTACGGAGTGGGAGGCGGATTCCCCCTACTGCACCTTCGCCATCCCCTATGGGGAGCGGACCGCCACCGGCCGCTTCTTCGGCAACGAGGCCGCCCTGTCCAAGCTGCCCGCCCTCTGGTTCCAGGCCCTGGTCCGCCGCCTGCCCGAGCTGGAGCGCCGGGGGAGGACCTTTCTGTCCGCCCGGGCGGGCCTGGGCACCGAGGGGCTGGAACTGGACCGGTTCTCCATCGGCCTGGACCGGAAGATCGGCCTGATCTACCGGCGGGAGGAGAGCCAGGTGGTCCGTTTCGAGCCCGATTTCTCCCTGAGCGAGGACCAGATGGCCCTGGAACAGCCGGAGGGGGGCGCCTTCCTGGCCTTCGTCCTGCTGGAACAGCCGGAGTGGGACGGGGAGCAGTTCAAGCGGGACCTGCGGGACCTGTGGGGCATCCCCTGCTTCACTCAGGAGACCGGCGGCGAAGATGGGGAGGGCGCCCTGGTGTTTGAGGCAGACGGCATGACGGCGGCCGTCCACCTCTATCCCTTCCCGGTGCCCCACGGGGAGGCCGAGGAGAACGCCGCTCACAATTACCTGTGGCCCGAGGCTCAGGAGGCGGCCCGGCGGCACCGGGGCCAGCTCCTGGTCTCCGTCCTGGCCGGGGAGGAGGACCCCCTGGAGGCGGCCCGGCTCCAGGTGAAGCTGGTGTGCGCCGCCTGCCGGCAGGCGGGGGTGCTGGGGGTCTACGCCAACGGCACGGTCTATCAGCCGGAGTTCTATGAGGGGGCGGCGGGGATGATGGAGGACGGGAGCCTGCCCCTGCTGAACCTGGTCTGGCCCGGCCTCTACCGCCGGGAGGGGGGCCTGTGCGCCTACACCGATGGCATGCGCGCCTTCGGCCGGGACGAGATGGAGGTGCTGGACGCCGGCGCGGAGCCCGGGGACCTGCGGGGCTTCCTGCTGGACATCGCCGACTATGTGCTGGAAAACGGCGTGGCCCTCCAGGACGGGGAGACCATCGGCTTCGGCGAGGACCAGCGCCTGGCCATCACCCGCAGCGCCGGGGTGTGGCACCAGGGCATGACGCTGAAAATCCAGTACGCCCCCATGCCGGAGGACTGAGCCGGAGGAGGGAAGGAGGCCTTCTTCCGGGAGAACCCGTCCGCCCCGCATGTTCGCGCCCGTTTCCGCATAGACATAGCGGGAAAGGGTGATGGTATGGGGACCAAAGGGAGGCGCGAGGGACTGCTGGAGCGCACCGCCCAGTTCTTTGACCTGCCGGCGGACGTGGTGGCCGGGGTGCCCCGGCTGGAGCTGGTGGGGACGGGGGAGCTGCGCATGGAGCACCACAAGGGCATCCTGGCCTATGGGGACCGGGAAATCCACATCAGCGGCGGGAGCTATGTGGTGAAGGTGACCGGCGAGGGGCTGGAGCTGCGGGCCATGACCGGCATGGAGCTGCTCATCACCGGGCGCATCGCCGGCGTCGAGCTGACTTAGGGGGGCGGCGATGAAGCGGGCCATGAACTATGTGCGGGGGACGGTGACCCTGACGGCCCGGGGCCTGTTCCCGGAGCGGCTTTTGAACCTGTGCGCCCAGGAGGGGGCGCCCTGCTGGGGGGTGGAGTGGAGGGATGAGCACACCTTACGCCTGACCACCTTCCGGCACAAGCTCTCCCTGGTGAAAAAGCTGGCCCAGCGGGCGGGGTGCGAGATCTCCGTGGAGGGCCGGCGGGGGCTGCCGGATTTCCTGGGGCGGTTCCGCCGGCGGTACGCCTTTCTCATCGGGCTGACCCTCTCCCTGCTGGCGGTGTGCGTCCTGTCAAAATTTGTGCTCACCATCGACGTGACTGGAAATGAGACGGTGCCCACCGCCCGCATCCTCTCCCAGCTGCGGCTGGAGGGGGTGCGCCCCGGGGTGTACGGCCCCGCCCTGGACCGGAAGGCCATCGCCCAGCGGGCCCTGCGGGGGCTGGAGGAGCTGTCCTGGATGTCCATCAACCTGTACGGCACCCGGCTGGAGGTGGTGGTGCGGGAGGCGGTGGAGTCCCCGGAGATCGTGGACGACGAGGGGTTCTACGACGTGATCTCCGAGGCGGACGGCATCATCACCCAGGTGGAGCCCCTGGCGGGGGAGGCCGCCGTCCAGGAGGGGGACACGGTGGCCAGGGGGGAAGTGCTCATCTCCGGCCTCATCTCCATCCAGCCGCCCCGGTACAGCGACCAGCCGGTGCGGTACTACCCCGTCCACGCCCGGGGGCGGGTGTTCGCCCGCACCTGGCGGACCTTTGAGGCGGCCATCCCCCTGGAGGCCCGGGTGAAGCGGTACACCGGGGAGGAGCGCACCCTCTGGTCCCTGCGCTGTCTGGACTTTGGGGTGGATTTTTATAAAAACAGTAGCATTCCCGGGGATGGATATGATAAAATAACCTCTGTACACCAGCTGACCCTGCCGGGGGGGCGGAGCCTGCCTATGATGCTTACGGCGGAGCAATACCGCGCCTATGAAACCGAAACCGTCTCGGTGGACCCGGAGGCCGCCCAGGCCCTGCTGGAGGACCGGCTGTTCTCCTATCTGCTGGAACAGATCGGGGAGGACGGCCAGGTGATCGACGCCAGCTATACCGCCCGGGTGTCGGAGGGGCAGCTGCATGTGACGCTGACCGCGGAGTGCCGGGAGGAGATCGGCATGGAGATCCCCAGTACCCGCGAGTTCCCGGGGGAGACCCCGGCGGAGTAGGAGAAGCAATACCAATGACAGAATTAAGCATCAACCTGGAGCGTCTGGAGGACGCCATCAGCGTCTTTGGCTCCTTTGACGAAAATATCCGTCTGATCGAACACGAGCTGGGGGTCTCGGTGGTGAGCCGGGACTCCCAGCTGAAGGTGTCCGGGGAGGACCCGGAGCAGGTGATGTACGCCGTAAAGGCCATTGAGAACCTGATGGCCCTGGCCGCCCGGGGCGAGCCCATCCAGGAGCAGAACGTGCGCTATGTGCTCCAGCTGGTCCGGACCGGGCAGGAGGAGCAGGTCCAGCACCTGGCCGCCGACGTGCTGTGCATCACCGCCAAGGGCAAGCCCATCAAGGCCAAGACCCTGGGCCAGAAGAAGTATATTGACGCGATCAAAAAGAACGTGGTCACCCTGGGGGTGGGCCCCGCCGGCACCGGCAAGACCTATCTGGCGGTGGCCGCCGCCGTGGCCGCCTTCCGCTCCAAGGAGGTCAACCGGATCATCCTCACCCGCCCGGCGGTGGAGGCGGGAGAGCGGCTGGGCTTCCTGCCCGGCGATCTCCAGTCCAAGGTGGACCCCTACCTGCGGCCCCTGTACGACGCCCTGTTTGACATGCTGGGCCCGGAGACCTATCAGAAGTACCTGGAGCGGGGCAACATCGAGGTGGCCCCCCTGGCCTATATGCGGGGCCGCACCCTGGACGACTCCTTTATCATTTTGGACGAGGCACAGAATACCTCCCGGGAGCAGATGAAAATGTTCCTCACCCGTCTGGGCTTCGGGTCGAAAATCGTCATCACCGGCGATATCACCCAGATCGACCTGCCGGCGGACAAGGTCTCCGGCCTGAAGGAGGCCATGCGGGTGCTCAAGGGCGTGGAGGATGTCGCCATCATGCGCCTCACCGAGTCCGACGTGGTCCGACACGCCCTGGTGCAGCGGATCATCAAGGCCTATGAGGTGGATGAGGAGCGGAGGAATAAAAAGAAGCCCTGATTTTTGGCGGTTCGCCGCCGAAGGGACACCTCATCCGTCTGGCCTTCGGCCAGCCACCTTCCCCTAAAGGGGAAGGCTGTAAAAGCGTATTTCTAAAGCCTTCCCCCTCGGGGGGAAGGTGTCACGCGAAGCGTGACGGATGAGGGGGCAATGGAGGAATAACCTTTTTCCAGGCGTAGGGCGCGACGACTCGGCGCGCCGTTTTGCAGGACCCGCCCTGTCGGTTATGTTTCTTTGTCCTTTGCATTTGTAGGGCCCGATGCCCTCATCGGGCCGCTTCGGTGTTTTTCTGCGGGGGATTTCGCCGCCTGCGGGCGGCGAGTTCCTTTGCCCGCGGCGGCAAAGGAACCAAAACGCCGCCGGGGACGGCTCCGATGAGCACTTCGTGCTCATAGTCGCCTTTCCCCGGACCCCATTTACGGGGGTTACCCCTTGGGGTGGGCAGAATCCTTCCGGCGCGCGGAATCAGGAGTGTTTGGGTGCGGTCCCGTCCGGCCCCACTGGGGGCCTGTGTTTTGAGAAAATCGAAGCTGCTGCGGTCCCGCGTCTGCGCCTGGGTTTCCCGAACCAACGCTCCCGGTAGGTATGCTGTCGGGCCGGTCTGGGACCGGCCCCTACGTGAAAAGGGAGCGGCTTCTATATCCGCTGTAGGGGCGGCTGTCAGCCGCCTGCAAGCCTTCCCCCTGGGGGGAAGGTGCCCCAGTGCGCACACTGGGGCGGATGAGGGGGCAATGATAGAACGCTTTTTTGTGTAGGGCGCGACGACCTCGGCGCGCCGCGTATGCGGGCCGGCCAGTGTCCGGCCCCTGCGAAAGAGGGGGAAGGCTGAGAGGGGAGAGGGGCGGAACCCTGCTATAAAACGCCCCATCCAATCATTCCCGCCCCAGCGCCCAAAGAACCTCTTGACGCAGGCCCAGGCCGAAGAGATAATAGGCTTGTACCAGCCGGGCGGAGTAGCGCAGGAAGCAGTCCTCGATCTCCTGCATCCGGGCGTAGCCCAGGGTCTGCTCCAGGGACTGGAGCAGGGCGTCGTACTCCGCCTCGGCCTCCATAAATTCCGGATCAGCTTTGCAGTATGTATAGATTCGGTGGGACAAGTCTGGGTTATTGCAAAACAGGCTGTCAATGGATTCTTTCATTTTGAAACACACCTCTTGAATTTACGTGGTATAGCCGTGTAATTATTATATCACGGTTTAACCGCGTGTCAAGGGATTAGGAGTTATTATGGCAAAATTTTCTGAACGACTAAAAGAACTCCGCCGGGAACGCGGTTTAAAACAGCGGGAAATGGCGGAGATCTGCGGACTGAAATTGCGCAGCTACCAGGACTATGAATATAACCAGTCCTATCCCGAGGTCCCCGGCCTGGTGGCCATCGCCGACTACTTCGGCGTGAGTTTGGACTATCTGATGGGCCGCACCGACGTGCGGGAGATCAACCGGGGACAGCCCTGAACCTGTCCATACCCCACCGAGAGGAGGGACCTATTTCCATGAAACGCCGACTGCGCCGGCTGCTGGCGCTGGTGTGCGCCTTGGCCCTGGCTCTGAGCCTGTCCGGGCCGGTCTCCGCCGCCGGAGACATCTATTTTACCGTCCTCAACGACAGTGTGGTGAGCCTCAGCGACAGCACCATGCCCACCTGGTCGGGGGGCGTGCTCTATGTCCATTATTCTGCGTTTGACGGCAGCAACACCGCCCGCATCGGCTTTGATATCTCCTTCAGCTACAACCGAAGCTCCGGCATGGCCACATTGTTCAACACCCGGCAGTTCCTTACCTTCAACATGAACAACAACACCAGCTACAATGCCCTGACCGGGGAGTACCTCAACGGCCGGGCCATTCTCCGCAACGGGCAGGTCTTTGTGCCGGTGGCTCTGGTATGCAGCTTTTTCGGCCTGAGCTACTCCGTGATCTCTATTGACGAGGGCTATATTGTCCGAATCAAAGACAACTCCGTGGTGCTCAGCGACCCTGATTTTGTGGAGGCGGCTACCCTCTCCATCTCCCGCGAGCTGCGGTCGTACAACCAGGCCAACCAGAGCACGGCCACGCCCGGCGTCCGCCCCCCCACCGGCGGCAGCGGGGAGACGGAGACCAACGACCTGCCCATTGAGGAGGAGCCGGACACAGCAGACAGCATTCCGGTCTATCTGGCCTTCCGATGCGACGATGACCAGGGGCTCAGCGATATTCTGGACATACTGGACGAGAGAAACCGGGCCGCAGTGTTTTTCTTCCCGGCGGAGGAGCTGGAGCGGCAGGACGATCTGCTCTACCGCATTCTGGGCAGCGGCCACAGCGTGGGGCTGCTGGCGGAGGGGAGCTCCCTGGCCGCCACCCGCCAGCTGCTGGAGGAGGGCGGCCAGGTCCTGGAGCGGGTGGGCTACACCCGTACCACCCTGGCTCTGGTGCCGGAGCGTCAGCGGTCCGCCCTGGAGGCGGAGGGCTGGGTCTGCTGGGATGAGACGGCGTCCGCCATCCCCGAGGCGGGGACGGGAGCCAGCTCCCACGCCAACGCGGTCATCCGCGCCATCCCATCCGGCAGCCAGCGGGCCTACCTTACTCTGGACGCTGGGACCGAGTCGGCCCGGGTGCTCCCCACGCTGCTGACGCGGCTGGAGGCCCGGTCCTACGCGGTGAGCGTCCCGTTGGAGACGAGACTATGAGACAGATTGATTTGACCCGGGCCGCCGGGGGAGGCCGGGACCCGGCCCGCATCGCCCGGCTCACCCGGCATCTAAAGGCCCGGCTGGAGGACTTCGGCCCCGGCGGGCCCCAGGTGGTCTCCGCTGAAGAGGAGACGGGCGCTGTGACCGCCCGCTTTCCCGGCCACGATACCGCTCAGGTGCTCCAGCGCCTGGAGAAGCAGTGCGGCGTCCGGGCCGTTCAGGAGGGGGAGCTGGCCCTGTTCCGGCTGACCCCCCAGGTGCGGTTTGAGGACCTGGACTACGTGTGGGGCTGCCTGTTTGACATTTTAGGCTGAGATGCGCCGGGCCGCCGCCCGGCGCATTTTTATGTTTCCATAGGGGCCGGACACAGGCCGGCCCGACAGCATACGCACTGGGAGCGTTGGCTCGGCAAACTCAGGCGCAGATACGGAACCGCACCAGCGGCAATTTTTACAACCCCAGGGCCCGGTGGCCCGGCTGAAATTCAAACACTCACTCAGATTTCCGCGCGCCGGAAAATTTTGGCCTGGTTCAAGGGGTAACCCCCGTAAATGGGGTCCG
>ERZ1643247.2127-NODE-2127-length-16352-cov-4.682518_pt1 | contig 16352 bp, 11 predicted proteins | sample MGYA00579264_ERZ1643247 | MGnify/ENA primary metagenome ERZ1643247 (study PRJEB29033, sample SAMEA4952262) | chicken gut metagenome | biome: Broiler Chicken; feature: Gastrointestinal Tract; material: Caecum | place: Ireland | collected 2018 | study: Broiler... | reverse complement strand
GACGTAGGAAAATGCGATACCGTGCATATCGTCGTCCGTAACGAGCGGATGTCGGACGTGACCTGTCAGAAAAAGGTTCCGCCTACCGCGCTTTGCGGGGATATTGCGAAAGCCGCGTTTGAGCTGTTTAGTAAAAATTTTTCTTTGGGTACGAAGGTGCATATGCTGGGCGTGAGCGTTTCCGGCTTCGATTATCACATAGAACAGCTTTCTCTGTGCGGGGAAAGCGGCAGGGATTACGGAAAGAGCGAGAGGGCGGAAAAGGCGGTGGCGAAAATCAGGGAAAAATACGGTTACGGAAAGCTGCAACGGGGAATCATGCTGGAAGACGAACGGCTTTCCTCGTTGGATATCCGCGGGAAAAAGCTGGAAACGCCCGATGGCGGACAGGATAAAAACGGCAGGAGAGGAAAATAAAGAAAACACCGTTTCTCCCGCATATCCCGCCGTGTTTTGACGAATACTGTATTTATCGGCGGGAATACTTTGTGTGTTTTTCGCTTTTATATATAAGGGGAGCTTCGGAAAGAGATTTTCGGTGCTCTCTTTTTACGTGCGAAAATCGTGTTATCGGAAACAAATAAGCGGCATATAATAGAGCATGAAAAAGAGACAAATAGTTCAATCCGCGATATGTTTTGCGCTGGCGGGGATCTTATGTGCACTGTCGCTGATTTTCGCCGTGCCGGCCCTGACGGCGGAATCGACGGATTCCCCGTCCCGCGCGGGAATCGTAAGGCTGTGGAATATCGATACTTTCGAGGGAGGGAAGGGATCTCGGACTGCTTTTTTGAACCGCGTTTCCGCCGCGTATGAAAAGAAACACGAGGGCGTCTATATCATGGTTTCCTCCTATACGGCGGAAGGGGCCGTCGCGGCACTGAAAGAGGGAATTTTCCCCGTCATGATCTCTTTCGGAATAGGGTTTTCGGAAGCCGCGGAAAAATGCAGGAAGATAAATTCCCGTTCGTTTGCGGGCGGTCTTGTCGGAAAGGAATGCCGCGCGATGCCTTGGTGCCGCGGCGGTTATGCGCTGTTTTCTTTGGAGAACGGTTTCGACGCCGCAGATGCCGCAAATACGGTCGTTTCGTCGGGCGGAAACAATCTGCCGCTCGTCGCCGCGGCGTTATATCCCTTTGAAGGAATTCCCGCCGTGGAAGATTCGACGTCTGCTTACGTGCGTTTTCTGAGCGGGAAATATAAATATCTCCTGGGTACTCAACGGGATATCTGCCGTTTTGCTTCGCGCGGCGTAAACGTCTATTGCCGTCCCGTGAACGAATTTTCCGACCTCTATCAATATATCGGAGTACTGACGGACGACGAGGCTTTGAAGGGCGTCTGCGAAGATTATATCGATGCGCTTTTAAGCGAGGAAACGCAGAAAAAATTGACGGAAATCGGGATGCTGAGCCCGTATTTCGATATTTATTCCGCGGATAATTCCGCGGCGGACGAGATGGAAAAGGCCGGTATTCGTTATACGTTGAACGTCTTTACCTCGGACAGCGGAATGACAGACGTTGAGACGGCGGCAAGAGAAACCCTGACGGGAGGAAATGCGGAAGTTTTGAAAAATTTTCTGAAAGCGATTTGAAACACTTTCAAAAAACAAAAAAATATGCTAAAATAAAGGAGAGAAAAATTTGATTGATTGGATGCGTTTGCTTGCCGAAGATTGTTCGGGAATTTTGCACGAATCGCCCTTCTCTTTTTCAGAAAATTGTACGATTGGCTGCGGAGGCAGTGCCCGCGCGGCATTTTTTCCCGCCAATATCGCGGAATTGCTTTTGCTGGTGGATTTTTTCAAGCGGGAAGGCGTAAAATTTGTCGTCCTCGGCAACATGAGCAATGTTCTCCCTGCCGACGGAATGTTCGAAGGCGCGCTCATTTTTACCAAGAGGCTCAAATCGGTGGGAATAGGCCAGACGGTATTTGCTTTGGCGGGCGTCAGGGCAAAGACTTTTTTGGACTCCTGCGAACGCCACGGAAAGGGCGGTGCGGAATTTCTCGCGGGGATTCCCTGTACGATCGGCGGAGCGGTATTCATGAACGCGGGTGCGGGCGGAAAACAGATCGAAGATATTCTCGAAAGCGCCCTCGTGTACCGCGAAGGCAGGATACGGGTAGTTCCGAAGGCGGAGTGCGGCTATTCCTATAAACAGAGCCTGTTTATGAAAGACGGAAGCATTATTTTGGGCGCGTCCTTCTGCCTTTCGGATACCGACAGCGAGAGCGTGTCGGAGGCGCGGGCAAAATATATGTCGGCGCGCAAAAAACTTCCCGACGGCAGAAGTATGGGCTGCGTATTCAAGAATCCTCCCGATGTCTCCGCGGGAAAACTCATAGAAGGTGCGGGGCTGAAAGGCTTGCAGGTGGGCGGAGCGGTCATTTCCGAAGAACACGCAAATTTTATTCTCAACGTGGGCGGAGCCACTTCGTCGGATGTTCGGGCACTCGTCAATCTCATAAAAAACGCGGTATTTTCGCAATACGGCATAGCCCTCGAAGAGGAGATACGGTACATAGAAAATTGACGGGCGCGATTACATAAGAACAGTGAGGATTACACATGATTTTAACGGCGGATTATCATACGCATACGCCTTATTCCCACGGCAAAGGCACCGTAACGGAAAATGCGGCGCGGGCCAAGGAATTGGGGCTAAAACAAATAGGTATTACCGACCACGGCTTTTCTCATTTGGCTTTTGGCCTCAAACGAAAAAAAGTCCCTTCTTTGAAACGGGACTGTATGGAAGCGTCAAAGGCGCTGGGAATAGATGTGTTGGTCGGAATGGAAGCGAATATCCGCGGCGAAAGCGGGCTTTCGGATTTGACGGAAGCGGATTACGACGATTTCGACCTCTTTATCTGCGGGAAACACGTCCTCATCGCATACGAGACTTTCGGGGATTGGTGGCATTATTTCGGCGGAAATTTCACCGTGGACAAATTCGGACGCAAACCTCCCGAATCTTTGGTAAAGCGCAATACCCGCGCTTATATCAACATGATAAAGAAAAATCCCGTGGATATCGTCAGTCACCTTTGTTACCTTTGTCCCGCGGACGCGGCGGAGGTGGCAAAATGTGCGGCCGATTACGGCACGTATATCGAACTCAATTCCAAAAAGACGCACCTGACCGACGAGGAACTTTATAAGGTCGCCGAAACGGGCGTGCGGTTCGTAATCGATTCGGACGCGCATTCCGTGGACAGGGTGGGAGATACGCGGCTGGTCGAAGAACAGCTTCAAAGAGTGAGCGTTCCGCTCGAACGGATAGACAATATCGACGGGCGGCTCCCGACTTTTCGTTTCAGGCAGTTCAAGGAACACAGATAGCCGATTTTTAGAAATTTTAGAGTAAATAGACCTTTAAGAAACGCAACAGGCGTTCAAAGATACGGATAAAGACAGGAAATGAATTTTACTTCGGATGTCAAAAGAGAAATCATATCTCGCGGGATATCGGGCGGGGCGGCAGGAAGGGCTGCTCTGTCCGCTTTCGTGCGCACGAGCGGTCTCCTCTCGGTGAGAGAGGGCGTACCGACGTTCTCCATTATAAGCGAAACGGAAAACGTTGCGGAGTTTTTTACCGCGCTTTTCGAACGCGAGTTTCAACAGGAGCTCTCCGTGGCCCGCGCTTCCGTGGACAGAATGAGCGGACGTGGAAAGCTCGTGTTGGAGCTTTCAAGCGAAAATGCCGCCGAGATCCTGTATGCCTTGGGACTCGTGCAGCGGAACGGAGAATTTTCCAAGGGAATCCGAAAGAAAACGGTTTCGGATCGAGAATGTGTTCTCGCTTATATAAAAGGAGCCTTTTTGGGCGGCGGGAGCTGTATTCTTCCTTCGGACGAAGGCAGGACAGGGTATCATCTTGAATTTGTATTTCCCGAACAAAAGCCGGCGGAAGATTTTCGGAACCTTTTGGACGGAGAGGAACTCCTCGCAAAGACGGTCAGACGGAGCGGGGCTTTTGTCGTCTATGTCAAGAGCAAGGAGACGATTTCCGATTTTCTTTCCGTCGTGGGGGCGGAAAACGCTTTGAAAAAGTTTTCGCTTTTGGTGGAAAAGCGCGACGAAGCCAATCGGAACAATCGGGCGGCGAATTGTTTTTCGGGGAACGCGGATAAAACGGCGACCGCTGCCGTAAGGCAGGTGATGGCGATTCGTGCCATAGAAGAAAACATCGGGCTCTGTTCTTTGGAGGAGGAAATGAGAGAAACCGCGAAGGCAAGGCTCGATTATCCTGCGCTTTCCCTGAAAGAGTTGGCGGAAAAACTGAACGTGAGTAAAAGCTGTCTCAACCATCGGCTGAGAAGGATAGAAGAAATTTCCCGCGAATGCGGGCGGAACGACTGAAAAAAGGAATACGGAGAAACAACGAAGGAATTATGACGGATTTTGTACATTTGCATTTGCATACGGAATACAGCCTGCTGGACGGAGCGGCGAAGGTGGACGACCTCGTCGATTATCTCGTCAAAAACAATATCGACTGCTGTGCCGTCACCGATCACGGCAATATGTACGCATCTCTCTATTTTGCGGAGGAATGTGGAATCAAATACATCATCGGCTGTGAATTGTATGCCACGGACGATTATCTCGACAAGCGCCCCGGAACAAAGACGGAGCATATCATCGTGCTCGCCAAGAACAAGACGGGGTATAAAAACATAGTAAAGCTCGACTCCCTTTCCTATATCGACGGTTTTTACGGCAAGCCGAGGATAGACTATAAGCTCCTCAAAGAGCATCACGAAGGCGTCATCTGTCTTTCCGCCTGCCTCGCGGGGCGCATGCCCCAGCTGCTTTTGCAGGGCGACTATGACGGGGCAAAGGCTTGGGCGCAGGAGATGAAGGACGTATTCGGCGAGGATTTCTATATCGAAATCCAGGATCACGGAATCGCGGAGGAAAAACAGGTCATTCCCCAGCTCATTCAAATCGCGCGGGAGCTCGATATTCAGCTCGTCGCGACCAACGATGTACATTATATTTATAAAGAGGATTGGGAGGCGCAGGATATCCTGCTGTGCATTCAGACGAAAAAGACACTCGCAGACCCCAAGCGCATGAAATTCGAAACGCACGAATTTTATATGAAGACGGGCGACGAAATGGCGGAATTGTTCGATTACGTACCCGAGGCGATTTCCAATACCCGCGTCATCGCAAATAAAATCGAAGAACCCGTTTTTGACTTAAAGCCTAACGGCACGCCCATCCGCGATACGTCGTTGATTCCGCTTTATAAGCCGGACGACGGTTCGACGTCTCCCGACTATCTTACGAGGCTGACGTGGGAGGGAATTCCGAAACGGTATAAAGAGGTGACCGACACCATCAAACAGCGCGTGGAGTACGAACTCGGCATCATCATTAAAATGGGGTTCGCGGATTACTTTTTGATTGTTTGGGACTATATCAACTGGTCGCGCCTGCACGATATTCCCGTGGGGCCGGGGCGCGGCTCGGGCGTCGGGAGCATCGTCGCCTATTCTATCGGAATTACCGACGTAGATCCTTTGAGATACGAATTGATTTTCGAGCGATTCCTCAATCCGGACCGCGTTTCCATGCCCGACTTCGACGTGGACTTCTGCACCAAGCGGCGGTATGAAACGATTGAATATGTCCGCGAGAAATACCATCCCGAAAACGTGGCGCAAATCGTCACTTTCGGTACGCTGGCTTCGCGGGCCGTCATCAAAGACGTCGGGCGCGTCATGGGGATTCCCTATTCCGAAACGGATAAGGTGGCAAAGCTCATGGACGGAAAGTCCACGATTCGGGAACTTTTGGGACTGAACATCGAAAAAATCGAAAAGAAGCTCGCCGACCCGAACCTTCCCGAAGATAAGCGCTCGGATACGGAAAAGACGCTCGCGGAGCAAAAGAAAAAGAAGAATCCCGAATTTATCGAAGTATATGAAAATAACGAGGAACTTCATCGGGTTATCGATATGGGCCTCAAATTGGAGGGCATGCCGAAAAATACTTCCGAGCATGCCGCCGGCGTCGTCATCTGCAATAAAGTGCTTTCCGACAATGTTCCGCTTGCGAGAAACGGCGACGATATCGTCACGCAGTTCGATATGAAAGAGGTGGAGGCCGTCGGCATGCTGAAAATGGACTTCCTCGCCCTCACCACTTTGACGGACATCAAAAATACGCTTACGTATATTAAAGAGGGGCTGGGAATCGATATCGATTTCAACGAAATCGGAAACGATGTGCCCGAAGCCTATCAACTGATTTCGTCGGGGGATACGGACGCGGTGTTCCAACTCGAACAAGGCGGCATGAAAAAGTTCATGAAAGAGTTGCAGCCCAATTGTCTTGAAGACCTCATCGCGGGAATTTCGCTTTACCGCCCGGGCCCCATGGATTTCATTCCCACTTATATCCGCAATAAGAATCATCCCGAAAAAATCGTATATGACACTCCGCTTCTGGAACCCATTCTTAAAAATTCCTATGGCGTCATCATTTATCAGGAACAGGTCATGCAGATTTTCCAGAAACTTGCGGGTTACTCTCTGGGACAAGCAGACCTCGTCCGCCGCGCCATGGCGAAAAAGCATAAGGACGAGCTGATGGCGCAGAAGGATAAATTTATTTACGGCGATATCGACAAGGGCGGAAATATTACGGGGTGTGCCGCGCAGGGGATTCCCGCGGACGTAGCCGCGAAAATTTTCGCGGACATGGAGAGCTTTGCTTCCTACGCTTTCAATAAATCGCACGCCGCCGCTTATGCCGTCGTCGCTTATCGGACGGCATATCTCAAATATTTTTATCCCAAAGAATTTCTTGCGGGTATCCTGAACGACCGTATCGACAAAATCGAGGAAATTTCCAAGTATATTGCATATATGAAGGAAAAGAATATCGAGGTCCTTCCGCCCGATATCAATAAATCCAAAGATATTTTTTCCGTTCAGGGAAACGGTCTCCGCTTCGGCCTCGGCGCGCTTCGCGGCGTGGGACAGGCGCCTATCGAGGACGTCATAAAGGAACGGAACGCGCACGGCGAATTCAAGGATTTTTCCGATTTCGTGCTCCGCTGTGCCAAATATGTCAATAAACGCATTGTCGAAAGTCTTATTTATGCAGGCGCGTTTGATTGCTTCGGTCGTCCCCGCGCGCAGTTTGCGGCGGTGTACGACGAGGCAATCACCCGCGTCAACGCCATGGATAAACAGAAGGCGGGGGCACAGATTTCTCTGTTCGGAGACATCATCGAAGAACAGGGCCTGGAAATCGACTATCCCGATATTCCGGAATACGAGCCGACGGAACGCCTTTCCAAAGAAAAATCCGTGCTCGGTGTCTACGTCAGCGGACACCCCTTTGAAAAATACGTCGCGTATTTCAAGGATAAGACGTTTAACTGTTCCATGCTCACGGATTATGTCGAGGACGAGGAAACGGGCGGAAAGACGTACTCGGAACTTTCGGACGGACAACAGGTGACGATGGGCGGCATGATTGCGGGGATAAAAAAGTTACAGACGCGGTCAGGATCGTTTATGGCGTTCGTAACGGTGGAAGATATGTACGGCACCGTCGAGTGCGTTTGTTTCCCCAACGTATACGATCGCGTCAGAAGTTTTCTCGCGATAGACGCGGTTGTGTCTTTGAGCGGGAAAATAGACATCAACGAAGAAAAAGCGCCTACGATTATCGTGGACAGAATGACGGAGTTCAAATTGGAAGAATCCTCCGCGCCTGTCTCTGCGCCCAAGGAAAAAAATAAGTCGGAAGAAGCTCCGAAAAGAGAAAAACCGGCCGCTCCGAAAAAACTGTGGCTGAATATCTCTCAGTTGGAGCAGGAGGATGTGGACGAACTCATGGAAACGCTCTGTTTTTACGAGGGAGAAACTTCCGTCTGTTTCGTAAAAGAGGGGAAAAAGTTTCTCTGTTCGCAGAAGGTAAATCCGAATCGGGCGCTCATGGCGGAGCTTTCCAGCTTTTTAAGAGAAGATTGTATAAAACTTGTTTGAAAATTTTCCGAAAAGGTGGTCAAAAGAGTTTGTTTTTTCGTAAAGTTTTGTTATAATATATCGGAATAGTAAAGTTGTACGGACAAAGAGGGAAAATCGACGGGCGCGGAAAGGCGCGAAAGATACCTTTCAAAAATCGAAAAGAATAATTTTTATCAATTTACTCTGACGGAGGATAACAAAATGAAACGTATCGGTCTTTTGACGAGCGGCGGCGATGCTCCCGGCATGAACGCGGCAATCCGCGCGGTGGTCAGAACGGCAATTTATTACGGCATGGAAGTTTACGGAATCCAAAGAGGTTATTCCGGCCTTTTGGAAGATGACCTCATTCCCATGGAAATGCGCAGCGTTTCCGATATCGTCCAGCGCGGCGGTACCATGCTGAGAACGGCGAGATGTCTCGAATTGCTCACGAAAGAGGGACGGCAGAAGGCCGCCAAGACTTTGGAGAGCAGGGGAATCGAAGGTCTCGTAGTCATCGGCGGTGACGGTTCTTTCCGCGGCGCAAAGGATTTGAGCGACGAATACGGTGTATTGACGATCGGAATCCCCGGAACTATCGACAACGATTTACAGTATACCGATTATACGCTCGGTTTCGATACCGCGGTGAATACTTGTCTCGACATCATCAATAAGCTCCGCGACACAATGACTTCTCACGAGCGTATTTCCGTCGTCGAGGTTATGGGCAGACACTGCGGCGATATCGCGCTTTACAGCGGAATTGCTTCGGGCGCGGAGATCATCGTCGTGCCCGAAATCGCCTTCGACATGGACGACATCGTCATGCGCATCAACCGTTCCCGCGCCAACGGCAAGCATTCCAACATCATCGTGGTGGCCGAAGGGGTCATGAGCGCGGAACAGTTTGCCAAACAGTTGCAGGAGGTGACGACTTATTCCGTTCGTCCCACCTGTATCGGACACGTTCAGCGCGGAGGATCTCCTTCCATGGCGGACAGAATGTTGGCGGCGCAGTTCGGTAATAAGGCGGTTCGTCTCCTCAATGAGGGGATCGGAAACCGCGTGGTCGGCATCCATAAAAATGAAATCATCGATATGGATATCATAGAAGCGGTATCCATGAAAAAGACCTTCAATTACGAATTGTACGAGACTCTTCAAATGATCTCCATGTAAATCGGACGACAGCCGCTTTTTTCCAAGAAAAAAGCGGCTCTTTTACGACAAAAAAAATTTAAAATTTCAGAAAAATTTTTTTGTTTGGGTATTGAAATTTTCCCTGTTTTATTGTATAATAAATAGGGTTTGGCGATAAGATATTTTTATCGTCGGAAAGGAGCCTCTTTATGATTTTAACCGTTTGTTTGAGTCCTTGCACGGATATCACAATAGAACTTGATTCTCTTAATATCGGAAAGACGAATATCGTCAAAAATAAGACGCTTTCCTTTACGGGAAAAGCCTTGAACGTAGCAATCGGAGTCGCTCGTCTGGGCGGAGAGCCGTATGCGACGGGACTGATGTACAACGAAAACGGATATATGTTTGAAAATGCTCTCGATAAAGAAGGCGTTCCGTTTACTTTTGTATGGAACAAGGGACGCGTTAGAGAGAATTATAAATTTATCGATAATAAATCTATGCTCACGGAAGTGAACGATGTCGGAGAAGAAGTGGGCGAAGGCAAGACGGGGGAACTTCTCGGCATGGTGCAAATGCTTTCGGGACGGAGTAACGTCACCGTCATTTCGGGAAGTCTTCCGCGCGGCGTTCCTGCGGAATATTATGAGAGCTTATTTCGCGCCGTCGATCCGAAATCACTCAAAATCGTGGACGCGGAAGGCGATCGGCTCTTTTCGGCATTGAAAGCCGGGGTGGATCTTGCAAAGCCCAACCTCGACGAGTTGCAAAATACTTTGGGACGGGAAATCAGGGATAAACAGGATTTGCTTTCCGGTTGCAGGGAACTCATTGACCGCGGAGCGAAGACCGTACTTTTGTCGCTCGGAAAGGACGGAGCGATTATTACGGACGGATCGCATCATTATTATTGCAAGAGTATCAACGTCGCCGTCAACTCCACGGTAGGCGCGGGGGACGGCATGATTGCCGCGGCCGCGATGATGATGGAGCAGGGGGCTCCGCTTTCCGAGGTTTTGCGGGCGGGGGTTGCGGCGGGTACCGCTACCGTCACGACGGTGGGAAAGATTTCCTTTACCCGAGAAAAATACGAAGAGGTATTGAGTAATCTCCACGTAACAGAAATTTTCTAAAAAAATTTTTTATTTCGTCTTTCTTTGTGTATATCATCGGTACCGCCTGCATATAATATAATATTGTTACAAAGGCAAAATCAATTTGGCAGCAGGGAAAAGGGAAAGGCGAATCGAGGAAAATCGATATACTTTTCCGAAGACAAAGACGAAAGCCGGAAAAGGCCCGTAGACAGAATTCTTTGCGTCCGCCGGGGAAAATATGCTTTTGAGAAAACGGTTAATGGCGCTTTGCAACTTTTTGGTTGCAAAGTCGCATAACTGAGAGGAAAATAACAAGATCATTATGCCGCGGCGGAAAATTCCGACCGCGGTTTCTTATGCATTCAATTTCAAATTATGAGTAAAAAAATAAAAAATTATAAATTTTTTTTGCGAGAAAATGTTGAAAAAATTGTCGAAATTGATTATAATATAGGGGAAATAAAAAATCGCTGTCTGAAAGCATCGTGAAGAAAACAAAATCAGTGCTTTCTCCGGTCTGATGGGAATAATTTGTATCTTTTAATAAAGATACGAAAGGAGAGGAATAGTATGGATTTCAAAGCGGAACAAGAAAAATTGGATAAAATCAAATGGGATGACAGTATGCGGGAAGGTCACGATAAGTGCGGTACATACGATTTCTGTGTAAGCTGTAAGAAGGAGCCTTTATATCCTTGCGCGCGTGCGGAGCACAGATTTGAAGCGGGATATATCCGAATCGCAATTTTGCGGCCGAAGGATTAATCGTTTTTTGATAAAGAAAAATTTGGACTTTTTTCTTTGAAAGGGGGATATTGCGCCTTTTTGGAAGAAAAAGGTCCTTTATTTTTAGAAAAAATAGTTAGAGCGAAGGCAATTGTGAAAGAAAAATGAGGTTATCGGGAAAAATACGGATAACCGTTGCTTTTTTTAGACGATTGTTGTATAATATAAAAAACAGCAGTGTTGGAAGAAAAAAGGAAGGCGAGAAGACTTATGAGCAATATTGAAGTTCGTAATTTGAAAAAAGTATACGGCAGCGAGCAAAATTCCGTAGTAGCGCTGAACGATGTCTCGTTTTCTCTGGAAACGGGGGAATTTGTGGTAATTCTCGGTCCGTCGGGCAGCGGAAAGAGCACTTTGCTCAATATTTTGGGCGGTATGGACAACGCGACGGAAGGAAGTGTCGTGATCGCGGGAAAGGATATTGTCCGTTTCAGTGAAAAACAGCTGGTAAACTATCGGAGAAAGGATATCGGGTTCGTCTTTCAGTTTTATAATCTCATGCAAAATCTGACGGCAGTCGAAAACGTCGCTCTCTCGGAGAGCGAAGACGGAATGGATGCCGCCGAAGCGTTAAAATTGGTGGGTTTGGAAAGCAGAAAAAATAATTTCCCCGCCCAACTTTCCGGCGGAGAGCAGCAGCGCGTCGCAATTGCCCGTGCCGTGGTAAAAAATCCTAAATTGCTTCTTTGTGACGAACCCACAGGCGCTTTGGACAGCGCTACGGGAAAAAATATCGTCGGTTTGCTTTTGTCTCTTGCAAAAAAGAAAGACAAAACCATCGTAGTGGTTACACACAATGCCAAATTGGCCGAAGTCGCGGACAGAGTCATTCGTTTGTCGGACGGACGCATTGTCAGCGACGAACATGTTGAGGCGCCTAAGTCGCCGGAGGAGATAAACTGGTGATAAAAGCTGGATTGATACTCCGGCGTCTCGCCGCGCGGGAAATGAAACGAAATCGTCTGCAATTCCTCTCGATGATTATCATCACGATGCTTGCGGTTACGCTGTTTTGCGGATTCGTTTCCAATACGAGAACGCTGGAAAAAGCGGTAAACGAATATTACGAAGAAACAAACCTCTGCGATCTTTGTGTGCAGATGGGAACGATAGGCGAGGAAGAGAAGGCGTATTTTTCCGAACTTGACGCCGAGGTGGGGTATCGTGTTTACGCAGAGGGCGCTCTGGACGGAAAGAGCGCGAAGCTGTATGTCGGAGATACTTCGATTTCGCGTCCGAAAATCGTCAAGGGCGAATCCGGGGTGACTTTGGAACAACGCACGGCGGAATTGAGCGGTATCGATATCGGCTCTCCCGTTACGGTAAGTATCAGTGTGCCGGTAGGCGGAACTTCATTTCATTTGGATCTGAAAGCGACGGTGACGGGATATATGAATTTCCCCGAAACGACGGTTTCCTCCTCTTCCATTGCCGTATATGTTTCCGAAGAGGAATTTTCTGAAATTATCAAACAAGAGTTGTCTTTGGACATCTCCGCCGCCGATTTTTATAATCAGATCATGATAAAATCCGATGATCCCGAAACTTTGAAATCGGAAATAGAGGAACATTTTTCAGGTAACGAAAATCTTATTTTCATTTACGACAGAAACAGCTTGGAAGCGCCCGTCCTTCTCGACGGGGAAATTTCTCAAAGCCGTAAAATGTTGTACGTCTTTCCCGTAATATTCCTCTTGGTATCGGTATTTGTCATTCTTACGACGGTTAACCGTCTGATTTTGGAAGAACGGACGGAAATCGGAACCCTCAAAGGTCTGGGTTTCGGCAAGGGCGAAATTCTCAGGCATTACGCAAGTTTCGGCGGATTGTTGTGCCTGATAGGCGGTGCGATAGGTGCTTTGATCGGACCGTTTATTGTTCCCAACGTGATGAAGGTCAAATATCAGCTCGTTTACAATCTGCCTATTCCTTTTATGCCCGTTTTCGATATTCCGATGACGATTCTGGCGGTCGGTTCCGTTGCTCTTTTGGCCACGATCATCAGTATTTTGGTCTGTAAGAACGTCGTTCGGGAAAATCCCGCCGCCTGTATGCGTCCCATGGTTCCCAAGGATAATATTTTCCTTCATCTCAGCAAGAAACGGGACACGCGGACAAAGGCGGAAAGCGGAAAAAATAATTCAGTCACAGAAAAAAAAGACGCCTGCGAAAGTCCGTCTCCGAAAAAGAAGGGCAGAAACGACGGGACTTTATCTTTGAAAATGGCGGCTCGGAATATCGCCATCAAACCCGTTCGCGCGGCGATGACGGTTATCGGAATCACCGGCTGTGTGGCGCTTTTGATGTGTGCCTTAGGAATCGGGGATACGATAGACCATAGCTTGCAGACAGAATTTTACGGGCAATTTACCTATGATATCGCCACGCCCTATATTTCCGAAGATTTTCCGGAAAAAATGGACGAATTGAAAGCATCGGGTGAAATAGAAACTTACGAGACCTATAAGGTCTATTATATGAATGCTTCCGGGGAAAGCAAGGGCAAGGATATCAAAGTTTATAATTTTTCGGAAAATATGACGATGACCACCATCGATACGGATGACGGAAAAGTCGTGATGTCCGAATCCGTCGCGGATTCTCTGGACTTGAAGGAGGGCGATTCCTTTACGCTGAAATCGGGAACGAACACCTTTGAATTCACTTTGACGGAAATCGTGGATACGGCCATAACCAAAGGCGTTTTTCTGCATACGGATCAATTCGGGGACGATATTTACGGCACTTCTTCCGCATGGGTGAAGGCGGATAACGTCACCGAGGAACTCCTCGAAAAAATCGACGATGCCAGCGGTACCGCTCAGGCCAGCAGTGTACAGGAATTATGGGACAATGTAGAGGAAAAAGCCTCGTCCATTGACGCAATGAAATATACGCTCATGGTGTTTGCCGTTCTTTTGTCCGTAGTCGTTTTGTATAATCTTTCGCTTCTCAATATTAACGAACGGACGCGCGATATCGCTACTTTGAAAGTATTGGGCTTTACCCGCGGAAGAATATCTCTTATTCTGTTGTTTGAAATTATGCTTTTGACTTTGGGCGGAACGGTGTTCGGACTTCTTCTCGGCTATCCGTTGACGTACCTCGTGCTCAGTATAAATACGGTAGAAGTAATGAGCTTCCTTTATTACGTGAGTCCTTTGTCGTATGTCATTTCCGCGGTTGTTGCGCTTCTCACTTCATTGGTCATTAATTTGTTCTTTGTCGGCAGTTCCGATAAGATCAATATGATAGAGGCATTGAAGAGCGTGGAATAATTTTTTTCGGATGCGTGTTACTTTTTGCCGTAAGATGTGTATACTATAATTATAATAATGGAAAAAGTGAGGAAAATCATGAAAGTTTCAGAAAAAATTGTTTCTGCCGTTTTGACGCTCGTTCTCGGTATTTTATTTATCGTTCTGAAAGGACAGGTCGTCAGCATCGGAATGACGATTTTTGGGGCATTGCTGATTGTACTGGGCATCATGAATTTGATTTCGAAACTCGTCGCGCCCGGGGTGGTAAAAATCGTTGTCGGGGCTCTCGTTATTCTGTTCGGCTGGGTATTGGTGAGTGCGGCGCTGTATATCTTGGCGGCGTTGCTGCTTATTTTCGGGATTTTGCAGCTGTATGCTCAAATCAAACTCAATACAAAGGGTGCGAGAATGATCGATACGATATTTGCTTATGCCGTTCCCGTAATTTGTATCGTTATCGCCTTTTTCCTGTTTTTCAATCAGGGCGGGACGGTCGATTGGGTCTTTATCGTAGCGGGAGTGTTTACGATAATAGAAGGAATTTTAATGCTGGCGAATAGTTTGCGAAAGAATGAAAAATGAAAAAACGCCCTTCCGAACCTTTCGGAAGGGCGTTTTTCTTTGACAAAAGGCGGAAAATCGAGTATACTGATTCCGTTGCGCTTTTCGGGCGCGTAAATTTGACCAAAGGATTCCTGCAAATGATTTTAAGCGTTACCGACCTCACGCACGGTTTCGGAGATCGTGCCATTTTTCAAGACGTCTCTTTCCGTATGCTGAAAGGAGAGCATATCGGGCTTGTAGGGGCAAACGGAGAAGGAAAATCCACCTTCATGAACATCATCACGGGTGCCCTGAAACCGGACGAGGGAAAAGTAGAATGGTCGAAAAACGTGCGGGTGGGGTATCTCGACCAGCATACTTCACTCAAAAAAGGCATGACGGTGGGCGACGTGCTTCGTTCCGCTTACGATCACCTCTTTGAAACGGAAAGTTATATAAACTCTCTCTATGAAAAAATGGGGGAGGAAAACGCGGATATTGACGCGCTGATGGAAGAAGTCGGAACTTTGCAGGACTATCTTACAAATAACGATTTTTATCAAATCGATATAAAAGTGAATGAAGTCGCCCGCGCATTTGAACTGACGAGCCTCGGGCTCGACCGGGATGTTTCCCGGCTTTCGGGCGGACAGCGGACAAAGGTTTTGTTGGCAAAATTGCTTCTCGAAAAGCCGGATATTCTGCTTTTGGACGAGCCGACCAATTACCTCGACGCCAACCATATCGAATGGCTGAAAAATTATCTGATAAATTACGAAAATGCCTTTGTTCTCATCTCTCACGACATTCCATTCCTCAATGCCGTCGTCAATCTCGTGTATCATGTAGAAAATTGCCGATTGACGAGATATGTGGGGAATTACGATAAATTTCTTTCGGAATATGAAGTGAGAAAACAGCACCTCGAAGCGGCGTTTGAACGTCAACAGAAAGAAATCGCCGCTCTGAAGGATTTCGTCGCCAGAAACAAGGCCCGCGTATCTACGCGGAATATGGCCATGTCCAGACAGAAGCGGCTGGATAATATGGAAATCATCGAGCTGTCCTCGGAAAAACCCAAGCCCGAGTTTTCCTTTAAGGAATCCCGTGCGAGCGGGCGGATCGTATTTGAGACGCAGGACCTCGTCCTCGGCTACGGAACGCCTCTGTCCCGCCCGATCTCCAAAAAGCTGGAAAGAGGGCAGAAAGTTGCCGTCGTGGGAACGAACGGAATCGGCAAAACGACGTTTCTCAAAAGCGTCCTCGGTCTGATTCCGCCCTGTTCGGGCAGGGCAGAACTCGGCAGTTATCTCGAAACGGGCTATTTCGAGCAGGAGATTCCGCCGAGCGACAATACCTGTCTCGAAGAACTCTGGCAGTATTTTCCCTCCATGTCCAACGGGGAGGTTCGGGCCATGCTCGCAAAATGCGGGCTGACCGCCAAGCATATCGAAAGTAAGGTCCGTGTTCTTTCGGGCGGAGAACAGGCGAAAGTGCGACTGTGCCGCCTGATGAATACGCCCAGCAACGTACTCCTTCT
>ERZ1643247.2126-NODE-2126-length-16352-cov-5.455789_pt1 | contig 16352 bp, 17 predicted proteins | sample MGYA00579264_ERZ1643247 | MGnify/ENA primary metagenome ERZ1643247 (study PRJEB29033, sample SAMEA4952262) | chicken gut metagenome | biome: Broiler Chicken; feature: Gastrointestinal Tract; material: Caecum | place: Ireland | collected 2018 | study: Broiler... | reverse complement strand
TACCGAAAAACGAAAATGGGAGCGCTGCAGGTTTTCATTCTGCAACGCTCCCTTTTGGTTTGCTATTGCTCTTTGCTTGGACAGGAAATGAGAATGGTATCAACCGGCATAGCAGCGGGGGTTGGAGCCGTTGAACACAATCCCGCGGGTGGCGTCCACCGTGACGGTGGTCCCGCTCTTGAGCAAACGAGTTGCGGATTCCGCGTTCACAATCACCGGCTTGTCAAGTGCAAGGCCCACAACGGCGGCATGCGAATTTTCTCCACCGCTCTCCGTCACGATGGCTGAACAGGATTTGATGAGGGGAAGCATACTGTTGTCTGTCTGCGGCACAACAAGAATATCACCGGGCTTGTAAAGCTGGGCAGCTTCCTCTGCAGTTGAGCACACACAGAGATTGGCAGAAGCACAGCCGCTTCCAACGCCGATGCCGGAGACGAGAACGTCGCCCACCAGCTGGACCTTCAAAAGATTTGTGGTGCCGGAAATACCGAGCGGAACACCGGCAGTGATGACGCAGAGATCGCCGTCTTGCACAAGATTCTGGCTTCTGGCAATGTTGACGACATGATCAAAGAGATCATCGGTGTTTTTCTTTTCCTCCACCATGATTGGGATAACACCCCAGGAAAGATTCATCTGGCGCTGTACCTTCGGATCGGTAGTGCCGCTGATGATCGGGCAAAACGGACGGTATTTCGAAATCATGCGGGCCGTTTTGCCGGATTTCGTAACTGTCATGATGGCAGCTGCCCCAAGATCATGTGCAGTTGTGCATGTAGCGTGAGAGATAGCGGATGTCACATTCGGCGTTTCATCAATCTCGCGGCGTCTGAAGCGGGCAACATAATCAATGTCTCCCTCCGTGCGCTCGGCAATGCGGGACATGGTCTTTAAAGCCTGCACCGGATAATCGCCTGCGGCTGTCTCACCGCTGAGCATGATTGCGCTTGTTCCGTCGTAGATAGCGTTGGCCACGTCGGTTGCTTCCGCACGGGTCGGACGCGGATTCTTAATCATGGAATCCAGCATCTGTGTTGCGGTAATCACCTGCAGGCCCGCATTGTAAGCTTTCTTGATCAACTTTTTCTGAATGATCGGAATTTCTTCCATCGGAATTTCTACGCCGAGATCGCCGCGAGCGACCATGATGCCGTCAGAAACACGAATGATATCGTCAATGTTTTCCACACCGTCAGAATTTTCAATTTTGGCTATGATACGAATGTTGTGGCAGTTGTGGCGCTCCAGCTCCGCTCTCATGTCAAGAATATCCTGGGCAGAACGGGTAAAGGAAGCTGCAATAAAATCAAAATCCTGCTCCACTGCAAATGCAATATCTGCCTTGTCCTGCTCACTGATGAAGGGGAGGGAAAGCTTGATATTAGGTACATTGATACTTTTATGTGCGGAGACAGGGCCGCCGTTTACAACGGTGCACAAAATATCTGTTTCGGTGGCAGAATCCACGCGGAGCTCGATTAACCCATCGTCAATCAGAATTCTGGTGCCGTGATAAACTTCCTTGGGCAGATTGGCAAAGGTAACAGAAGCGATCGTCTGATCGCCCACAATGTCGCGAGAGGTAAGGGTGAAGTGATCCCCTGCTTTCAAAAAGATTTTCGGCTCGGAGAATTCCTTCAGTCGAATTTCCGGGCCTTTGGTGTCAAGCAGCAGGGCAACAGGAAGACGAAGCTCCTCCCGGAGTTTTTTGACCAGATCCGCGCGCACTTTTTGCTCTTTGTGCGTCTGATGGGAGAAATTCAGACGTGCCACGTCCATACCGGCAATCATTAGCTGCCGCAGAACGTCCCCCTTGTCTGTTGCAGGACCGAGCGTGCAGATAATTTTTGTTCTTCTCATGATTATCCATCCCTTTCCAGTGTTTGCTTCCCATATGGGGTAAAGGGTTATAGCTCCAAGGTGGCTGTTTCATGGGACGATTTGGGGATTCTGAATCTCCAAACCATTCCATTTTATATGATATCATTCTGTTTGTCAAAAAGCAAGACAAGAGATCAAATGATTTTCATTTTATTCATTGCAATGCGTCTGGCAAAACGTTAAAATAAAGATATGTCGCTGCGCTTCTGCCTTTTTCCTGCGCAGGGCAAATTTTAACTGCAAATTTCGTGCGGGAGGTGGCCGCATGGCACGCAATAAGAGGGAGCGCATTATAAAAAGCAAGGTGGCCTGGAAAAAACGCAGCCAGGTAAACCGCCTGCACATTATTATGACCTTTTTGTTGACAGCGATTGCTATTTCAGTGGCAGCCGGCATACTGCTCGCCGTGATTGAAATTTTCGATCCTTTTTCCGAGCGGGCAGCAAGTTCTTCTGCTGCTCCTGCATCATCGCCTGAATCAGAGGATCCTTCCCTTCCTGTCTACGATAATTCCCTTACACTGGTGATAGCCAATTCCACTCAACCTTTGCCGGATGACTATGCGCCTCAGCTTATCGAATATGAAGGTGTTCAAATAGATGAAAGAATTTTGCCTGCACTTGAGCAAATGCTTGATGCCGCGGAAGCAGACGGCATATCTCTCACCGTCACGGGCGGATACAGGAGCCCGGAAGATCAGGATGCTCTGTTTGAACAGCAAATTTCTGATTTGATGGCAAATGGATATACGCGTGTTCGTGCCGAAGCGGAAGTGCAGAGCAGCATGGGGGAAGGTGGGTGCAATGAGGCGCAGACCGGCCTTTCCGTTTCTCTTCTTTCCGCGGGGGAGGAGGCTCTCAATGCTGAGGCAGCGCGATGGCTGAACAATCATTCCATTCATTACGGATTTGTTCTCCGCTTTCCAAAAGGCAGTGAAGACGAGACAGGGCGCAAATATGATCCCACCTGTTTCCGGTATGTTGGCGTGCAGAACGCAGAAAAAATGCGCCAGCTCTCCATGTGTCTGGAGGAATATGCCGCCTACATTGCGGAGCAGCAGACATAAGAGGCGATTCGGATTTTTGTTGCCACTCTTTTTGAAATAAATAGTTGAGGTGATATTGTGTATCAATTGTTGAGCCAGCATGGCGCGGCGCGGCGTGGGGTGTTTCACACGCCGCACGGCGACATACAAATGCCTGCGTTTATGAATGTAGCAACAGCGGGCGCCATCAAAGGAGCTGTTTCGGCGCTTGACTTAAAGCGCCTGAAATGCCAGGTGCAGCTGTGCAATACGTATCATCTTCATTTACGCCCCGGCGACGATGTGGTGAGAAAGTTGGGAGGGCTTCATCGCTTCACAAGATGGGAAGGTCCTATTCTGACGGACAGCGGTGGCTTTCAGGTCTTTTCGCTGGCTAAGCTGAGGAACATTAAAGAAGAAGGTGTTACCTTTGCTTCCCATGTGGACGGACACAGGATCTTTATGGGACCGGAGCAAAGTATGCGCATCCAATCAAACCTCGGTTCCACCATTGCTATGGCATTTGATGAGTGCATTGAGAATCCGGCAGAATACCGGTATGTCAAGCAGTCCTGTGAGCGCACCGTCAGGTGGCTTTACCGCTGTAAAGAAGAGATGAATCGTCTGAATGCGCTTCCTGATACCATCAATCCCAGGCAGATGCTTTTTGGCATCAACCAGGGAAGCACCTATGAAGATCTCCGCATTCACCAGATGCGCCAGATTCGGGAACTCGACCTGGACGGCTACGCGATTGGCGGCCTCGCGGTGGGGGAGAGTACGGAGGAAATGTACCGCATCATTGAAGCGGTAACACCTGAGATGCCAAAAGACAGGCCTCGCTATCTGATGGGTGTCGGCACGCCGGTTAACATTCTGGAAGCGGTCAGGAGAGGGGTTGATCTATTTGATTGTGTGATGCCGGCGCGAAACGCCAGACATGGGCATGCTTTTACCTGGCAGGGAATTCGAAACATGATGAATGCAAAGTATACCCTGGATGAATCTCCGCTTGATCCGGAGTGCGATTGCCCGGTCTGCCAAAACTTTACGCGGGCCTATATTCATCATCTCTTTAAGAGCGGAGAAATGCTTGCCATGCGTCTGTGTGTAATACATAACCTGTATTTCTACAATACTTTGCTTGAAAAGGTTCGCAATTCCATGGATTCCGGAGAGTTTGACGCTTTTGCGAGCCGCTATATCCCTGTCCTGGGAAACAGGATTTGAGGGAACAGGAAAATATCTCTTGCGTGCGCAGAGAAATCTTGTTATACTATAAGCACGAAACACGATGAATTTGATGAAGAAAGGTATGTTAGAAAATGAATCAATTGATCCTGCTGGACGCTGCTTCTACTCAGTCTACCGGCGGTGTGGGAAGCATCCTGCTGATGCTTGTGCCGTATGCGTTGATTATTGTGGCTTTGTATTTTATTATGATTCGGCCGCAGTCGAAAAAGCGCAAGAAAGAGGATGCGATGCGGAAAGGTGCTCAGATCGGCGATGAAATCACAACGATCGGCGGCATTGTTGGCCGGATTGTCAGCGTAAAGGATGAGAATGAAACGCTTGTCATTGAAACCGGTACCGATCGCAGCAAAATCCGTATCAAGAGATGGGCTATCGGCAGCGTTGACACCATTCACGACGACGCAGAAGCATAACTTTTCATAATTTGAATCCTCCCCGAATATCATGGGTTACAAATGATATTCGGGGAGGATTTTTTATGAGAAAACGGAGAAAAGCCGAAAGAGGGGAGTGGAGCGCTGCCGTCAGAGCAATAGCAATCGGTTTATTATTTGGTGTGCTGTTTACCGCATTTCTCATGGCTGCAGCTGCCTATGGATTCAACGCCATGCGTAAAATACCGCATGCAGCCGTTGCTGTCACGGTTGTTCTGCTCTCAGCTATCGGATCGTTTGCCAGCGGGTTTTCCTCAGCAAGACTGCTCAAACAGAGAGGGCTGCCTGTGGGAATGGCAGCAGGTCTTTTGCTTTTTCTCCTGTTTACCGGTTCCGGAATAGCAATGCATTCGTTGTTCTCCTGGGGCGGCTTTTTCACCAGATTTGCCGTGATGCTGTTGGGTGGCGCCTTGGGCGGCTATGCAGGGGTTAACACTATCAGAAAGAAAAGATGAATAAAAATTCACACCATCCAATTGTTTACATAAAACAAAATAATAGTTTACATAATTACGTATATAAAAATAGAACTTGCATAAAAGTATATTCTTACAGATTTCGTATTGCTTTTAGAGAACATTTGTATTATAGTTAATAAGAAAGCAAATTTTGTTTTCCTCATGTTTTCTTGAAATTCCGCATAAATATCACTGCAGAACGATTTCTGCAGGAGGGATTTCAAAATGAGATGGGTTAGAGGAAGACATATCGGCCGGGATCGAAAGATGCGAACAAGCCGTTCTCTTTTGCCGTTGCTTCAAACGCACCTGGTGTATTATCTGTTATGTTTTTTCTTTCTGTTTGGGCTCGTTTTGGGAACGATCTTTTCTGTTCACGCAGATAATCAAGTCTTGGAACGCTTTCGGCTTTTGTTTTTTTCGAGTATTACCCAACGGATTTCCGGTCCGTTTTACATGATTTTAGCGGCTTCTTTTGCGTCGTCTTTTTGCTTTTTGCTCTTTTGCTTTCTTTGCGGTCTCTCACTGTGGGGATTTCTCGCTGTTCCATTTTTTCTCCTTTTTCGGGGATACGGGTTAGGGTTGACCGCTGGTTTTTTGTGCTGTGCTTATCAGTGGCAAGGCGCGCTGTTTCATCTTCTGGTAATCCTGCCTGGTGCTTTCTGCAGTAGCCTTGCGCTGATTCTAGCAAGCCGTGAAGCCCTTCGCGCGTCCCGTCGGCTCCTAATTCTCGGGGAATTCCATGCAAAACCGTATTTTATGCGTTTTTGCTTTTCCCTTTTGCTTGCTCTTGCGGCTGCCGTGGCAGATGCAGCTGCGTCTGCTTGTTTTGCTTTCTTGTTTCCCTTCTCCTGAAAGGCACCTTTTTTGGAAGCCAGTCAAATAAATGTGAGAGTGAAATGCAGAGGAACAAAAAATGGATCATTGCAAAGAGTTTGCTCGTTATCTTGTAGAAGAAAAGCATGTGTCAGACAATACGCTGGATTCTTACAGAAGAGATACGGAGCATTTTCTGTCATTTCTTTCGAGTGTCAGAAATGTGGATCCACTTTCTGTGAAGGTGGAGGACATTAAGGCATACGTAGAGTATCTTCATGATTCCCACAAGAGCGTTTCCACGGTTACCAGAAGTGTTGCGTCTATTCGCAGCTTTTTCCAATATCTGATTGCTACGGGCCAGACCGATGAAAATCCAGCGAGATCGGTAAAGCTTGAACGGCCCCCAAAAAAGTTGCCGCAGAGTTTGACAAGCCGAGAAATTGATCTGCTGCTCAATCAACCCGATCCGAGGGAGCCCAAAGGCTGTCGGGATAAAGCTATGCTGGAGCTGCTTTATGCAACCGGGATTCGTTCCTCCGAACTTGTGGAACTGAATGTGAACGATATTGATCTGCGAGCCGGTATGTTAACCTGCAGCCGCGGGAAGTCGGGAGAGCGTCGGATTCCGGTCCATGCAACGGCAATAGCTGCTGTTTCCGATTATATTAGCCGTGTCCGTTCTTTGATTGTGGCGGAAGATGGGGGACAAGCCCTTTTTACAAATCTAAATGGTCGGCGCCTGACGAGACAAGGTTTTTGGAAGATTGTGAAGGGGTATGCAGAGCAGGCTGGTATTGTGAAGGAAATTACTCCGCACACCCTTCGCCATTCTTTTGCCCTCCATTTGCTGGAAAACGGTGCGGATTTAAAGGACATTCAGGTGATGCTCGGCCATTCTGACATTTCTTCCACACAAATTTACGTTCAGCTCTTGAACGATCACTTCAAAGAGGTATATAATAATTGTCATCCCCGTGCGAAAAATGGGGAAAAAGTTTCTCGCCCACTTTCTGCAGGAGAAAAGGGGAAGAGAGGATTCTATTAAGGAGTGAATCATTTTGGGTTTTTTCTTCGCAAACTATAACAAACCAGGTCCTGGTGTGGCAAAAGATGCACCGGTCAAAAAACCATTTTTCAGGTTTTGGGAAGTGTATTTCCGCAAATTTTTTGACCTAATCAAAGTCAATCTGTTGTTTGCAATTCCCACCGCCGTTGCGCTGGTATTGGTGTATTTTGTGGGTGCTTTTGTCATGTCATCCATGCCGGCGCTTTCTTTTTTAAGCTGGCTGCCAGTAATCCTTTTGTTTCCCTTTGTTGGTGGCCTCACTTTTGTGTGCCGTAATTATGCGCGGGAAGAGCACGCTTTTATCCTGTCGGACTTCCTGGAGACAGTGAAAAAGAACTGGAAGGCTTTTTTCCTGAACGGAATCATCTGTTATGTATTCTTGGTGCTGATGGTTGTGTCTATCAATTTCTATTTTTCACAGGTTAGTTCGAATTCCTTCATGTACGTGCCGCTCATCATTTGTTTCCTGTTGTCTTTTCTGTTTATCTGTGCGCAGTTCTATATTCCGACCATGATCATCACATTTGATTTGGGCCTGCGTCAGATATACAAAAATGCGTTTATTTTCGCTATTCTGGGCCTTTGGCGCAATCTGATGCTTTTGGCTATTTTGATTGTCTTCACGGTGGCCGCTCTCATTTTCTTCCTCTATCAGCCGCTTCTGGCCATTCTGGTGCTGTTCCTTCTGGCTGTATTCTGGATGTTCGGCTTCTTCGGATTTCTTGTAAACTTTGCCGTTTATCCTATGCTGGTAAAGTACATGATTACGCCGTATGAACGGGAGCAGGAGGAAAAAAGAAAAGCAGAGCGAGGAGAAAACGAGGAAGAAGAGCAGGATGAGCCTGATTTTCAGGATACGCTTTATTGATTTCTCTTACTTATAAGTAATAAAAAACACTGCACAGAATTTGCATACGCTATTTCTGTGCAGTGTTTTTGTTGTGGTTAACTTTTCAGCAGAACGACATCATCGGTTCTGCTGAAGGAGAGTAAAAAAGCTTTTAGCCTTTCAGCATCAAGCAATAAAAAACGAACATCTCAGAGTGCTTATGATTCCGGAGAAGAATTTGACTTTTTGGCTTGACGGCGCTGTCTCACACGGGAAAGTGGATTTGACTCCACCGCATTCTCCATTTGCTGATTGGATAAATGCGTGTATATTTCCGTTGTTCCCAGGTTTTCATGGCCGAGAATATCTTTCAAGACGCGGATATCGACGTTTCCATGCTGATACATCAATGTGGCGGCTGTGTGGCGAAGTTTGTGCACGGAATATCCTGTTCCATCCAATCCCATCTGCTTTAAATATTTCTTTACAATGAATTGAACCGTTTTGGGGCTGATGCGTTGATGTTCCCGGCTGATAAACAATGCATTGCGTGAATCGGCTTTCAGCCCATCATGAGGTCGGACAGCCAGATAGCGTTTGATGGCATCCCGGCAGGCTTCATTTAGGTAAACAATTCGTTCTTTATTGCCCTTGCCTAAAATACGAAGCGTTTGTTCCTGATGGTTCACATCCGAGAGATTGATGCCAACCAGTTCGGAAAGGCGCATCCCGCAATTTAGGAAAAGCGTTAGTATGCAGTAGTCGCGCTCTGCATTTTCGCCCTCGACCCGGGAGAGCAGATCGAGCGATTGTTCCAGGGACAGATATTTTGGCAGAGCTTTTTTTTGCTTCGGCGTTTCAAGTTCTTCGATTGGATTTTTTTCCAGCAAATTGATCTTGTTCGTCAGGTACTTAAAAAAAGTACGTAGACTGGAAACTTTGCGGGATCGTGTCGCTGCGTTGTTTTGCCGTTCCACACCAAGATAGTTCATATATTCATAGACCTGTGTGAGTGTGATAGTCTGAATCAGATCCAAATCCACGTCGTCAATGGGAATTTCCTCAAACGAAATATCCGGTGGAACCAAGTGATTTACTCGTTTAATGTAGCGGAAAAAAGTTCTCAGGTCCGTGTAATATTCCAACACGGTGAGGACGGATTTTCCTTTGATGGTTTGCAGGTAGCCTAAGTACTGGCGAATGATTTCAGGTGCGCCTGCTAATTCACGCTGTAATTTTTGTTGTGGCTTCATGTGAAAAACCTTCCTGTGAAAAATGTGATAAAATGGTTTAGGGAAAAAGCAAAAGCCATGTGTGGGCAGATTGGCGTCATGGCGATCCAATGGAGCCGAAGGCCTGCATGGCCATGAAACAACAGGAAAGAAAAACTTCTTCCCTGAATTATACAAAATATTCATTTTGTATAATTCATTATATCAGAAAAGGGAGCCTCTTGCAAGCCCCCTTTTTCGTTTATGCCTCTTCCCTGAGCGGAAGAATTCCGCCCAAATCCAACAACGGTCCTTCCTGCAGGGAGAGTACGGAAACATGATGGTTGAGAAGAAAGGCGCGAATCTCTTTTGCGTCTGGGTGTGTGTCCAGGTTGCCTGCAAAGGCCAACACATCCGAAGAAAGTTTTCCACTGGCGCCGCCCAGAAACCCATAAGGATAACCGGGCAATTCCACAAAACCGGGCCGGATTTGGAGCACGTCCAAGCCGCATTGTTTCACGGCTGCCGCAATCGAAACATCTGCTGTGATACAGGCCTGTTCATTCACCAGGACCGTTGAGCATTTTGCATACCCTTGCTTGACTGAATGAAACATCAGATTGTTTTCCTCGCAAAAGGATCGGATTTCTGCTGCGCAGGTCGCCAGCCCAAAGCAATGCTGTCCCAATCGAAAAACGTTCAGCAGAACATCGTGTGGGTAAAATGGCGCCAATTTACGGGAAAGCAATCGAACTACTCCTTTTTCTCGTTCCATTCTTTTGAGGAGACGCCGGTTCTCCTGTGCCATCAAAAAGCGCTCGTTTTCCAGATGATGCAGCAGCATATCAGCATGGGAAGCGACCGGGCCCGCAAGATCGCGGCAGCACGGCACCGGCATACAGCGGATATCAAACGCTACAAGCGCCCGCCGAACCGAATGGGCTTTTTCCGATATGGCAGCCAACGTAATTTTCTTTTTCGGCAAATTCGGTGTTTGCAGCCAGCGTTCCGACATAGCCTGTCCCCTTCCCTTTTTTCTTTTATTAAGTCAATCGGTTCTGCGGAGAGCGTCAACCGGGCGAAGCTTAGCGGCCTGATAAGCCGGGTAGACGCCAAAAATCACGCCGGAAAAAACAGAAAACAGCAAGCTCAGCGCGAGAATGTCCCCCCGCATTTGAAAAGAAGCATTCAGCAAAACGGATCCTCCAAGTGAGAGCAGGCAGCCTGCTGCAAGGCCAAGAAGACAGCCGGTAAGAGAAAGAAGCAGAGCTTCGAACAGAAATTCCAGAAGAATGCTTCTCCGCGTTGCGCCGAGTGATTTCTTGACGCCAATCTCTCTTGTGCGTTCACTCACAGACACGAGCATCACTGTCATAATACTTAAACTTGCCACCAACAGGGAAACAGCGCCCACAGCTGAAAGAATCAGTGTGATCATATCCAGCATGCCGTTCAGAGATTCACGCTGTTTGGCTATATCATTTGCAGTGTATGCTTCCGGCTGGTCGCTTTCCTGCTCCAAACGAGCCAAAATCGTCTGTTCCATGGATTCCAGACCACCGGAGTCACTTGCTTTCACAGCGATTTGATCAAAGCCACTTCTTCCGGTACATTTTTGAAAAGTGGTGTAAGGCAGATAAACAAAGGTGGGAATGTAACTTCCCATCATATTCTGCAGCAGACCGCTTCCTGTTTTTGCAATTCCGACTACCTCAAACTGTTGTTCAACTCCATTGCAGAGAAGCGTAATGCTTTTTCCAATAATATTGGAGCGAGCATACGCATTTTGGGCAAAGGTTTCGTCCACCAGGCATACGTTTTTCTGGTTGCGCAAGTCTGTCCGATCGAACATCCGTCCGTAGCAGATTTCCAGGGAAATAATATCATCTGCATTCGTATCGATTCCCCATGCAAGAGCGTTTGTATGGTATCGCTTTGAGGAAACCTCTGTGGTGGTCACAAGAACAGGGGTTGCAGCCTGCACGCCGGGACAATCCTGAATCACAGCCAGCTCTTCTTCCGACAATAAAGCGTCGTTTGATTCCGCAGCTGAAATGGTCATTCCGCTCAATCCAAGGCTTTCCAGTTCGTCACTGAGCGCAGCAGATCCATTTTGGCCAATACTGCTGACCAGTGTGACAGAAGCAACACCAATGGCAACGCCGAGAATGGTGAGCGCAGCCCGGCTTTTCTTTCGTGTGAGACTTCGCACGGCAGACGAAAGCAGGAAGAGTATCATACGGCATCCTCCCTTTCACCCAGGCGAACACGTTCGCCATCCTCCCACTGTTCAGGGTGGGAAAGCAAAATATCACCTTCGGAGGCGCCTGCCAAAATTTCAAAACCGGAATCATATTCTACTCCTGTTTTGATATCGGAACGAACAGCTTTGCCATCCCGATATAAAAAAACATATTCGGTTCCGTCTTCGTCCGCTCCAACTGATTCATACGGGGCTACCAGCGCATGATCCGCTTGTTCTGTGATGATGCGTGCCTGCGCAGAAAAACCGGGCTTTAGATTTTCTCCCGGGTCTTCCACGGAGACAAGAACTTCCACAACCGTTGCCTGCGATGTACCTACCACGGAAACGGTCGCTTCCTCTGCTATTTCTATTACACTGCCATGGTAAACGGAGGGGGAAAACCCAACCCCTGTGATTTCCACAGCCTGTCCGACTCGAATATCAGAAATTTGGGATTCGCTCACAGAGAGGCGTAACTGGATTCCGTTCCCGTCTGAAATCACAACTGCAGGAGAACCGGACTGCACAATTTGATCGGGGCTAAGTGTGACACTGGATACCGTTCCGCTGACGGGAGCAATCAACTGTTTGTTTTCCAACCGTCCGGCGCTGCTTTCTTCGTTCAGCAGTGCAGCATAAACCGCTACTGCCTCTGATTTTTCTATGTCATCCGGCAGTGTCTGAACCTCTGCAAGAACCTGCCCTTTTTCTACCTTGTCTCCGGGAGAGACCATCACATCTGCCGTGATCCCCGTTTGATTGGTATAGACTGTGCTGGAACCGGTTCTTTCCACACGTCCGGTGCACGAAATATCATTTTCAGCCTGAGAGGTTGTTAGTTGGTAGTAGGAAACACAGGGTAATGTGGAAGGGATCCATTTCCCAATAACAAAGAGCAGACCGGATGCTGCAAACAAAAATATTGGCAAAAGAAAACGTTTTTTCAAGCTCATTCCCCCATTCCGTATCTTCCCTATTCTTTGAACGGATCGCACAAATTATAAGTACAGAAGGAGGAAAAAACGTGGGATGACAATGTATAAACTGCTGAGGGAAAGGAACAAACTAATTCCGGGAGGTGAAAGGCCATGAGCCTCATTCAATGCGATGTGGACTGCGTTTACCAGAAAGACGGCTATTGTTCCCTGGAAATGCCTTCGGCTATTACAAATTACACAGGTGAAGGCTGTGTGCACTGCATTCGGGTTTTGCCGCGAAAAGCATATGAATCAGGTGAAATCCCGTTTACTCCATCAGAGCATCAAACGCCTCACGTACCGTTCTAACGCCAATCAGTTCAATATCCGGTTGATTGGAAAGCTGGCGCAGGCAATGAAACGGCAAAACACAGCGGTGAAATCCCAGCCTTGCCGCTTCTGCGACCCGGGATTCCGCATGTGTGACGGCGCGGATTTCCCCTGCCAGACCGATCTCGCCGAACACGATGGCGTCATCACGAACGGGCGTATCTTTCAGGCTGGAAACAAGGGCCAAGGCAACTGCAAGGTCAACGGCAGGCTCATCCAGACGAAGGCCACCGACAACATTCAGATAAGCGTCCAGATTGGCGAAATAATATCCGGCGCGTTTTTCCAGAACAGCGAGCAGCAGCGACATTCTATTGTAATCAAATCCGGTTGCCATACGGCGCGGGTTTCCAAAACCGCTTGAAGTGGCAAGGCCTTGAATCTCAGCCAGAATTGGGCGCGAACCCTCCATCACACAGGTCACACACGTGCCGGACACATGCTTGGGCCTGCCCTCCAGCATCGCTTGAGAGGGATTTTCCACCTGACGAAGACCTTTGTCCCCCATATCAAACACGCCAATCTCGTTTGTGGAGCCATACCTGTTTTTGACAGCGCGAAGAATCCGGTAAGACATCTGCCTGTCGCCTTCAAAATACAAGACGGCGTCCACAATATGCTCCAGTACTTTCGGTCCCGCGATGGCACCGTCTTTGTTGACATGTCCTACAATGATAGCGGGGATTTCCAGCGCTTTGGCCGCACGCATCACAGCGTTCGTGCATTCCCGCACTTGCGTAATGCTTCCTGGAGAGGAGTTCAAATCGGAAAAGTTCATGGTCTGGATCGAGTCAATCATCACCAGATCCGGTCGCGTTTGCCGCATCTGTTCAATGACGCTTTGAATATCCGTTTCGGTTAAGATAAACAGATTTTCGCTTTCCACACCGAGACGTGAGGCGCGCAGCTTGATCTGTCTCGCCGACTCTTCTCCCGATACATAGAGAATTTTCAGACTTTGGCCAAGGTAATCACAAATTTGAAGCAAAATGGTGGATTTACCAATGCCCGGTTCACCGCTTACCAGGATCAGAGAGCCTTTTACTATCCCGCCACCCAACACACGATCCAGCTCGCTGAGCCCCGTGTGATAGCGAAATTCCTCTGCCGTATCAATTTCACGGATCGGCAAAGGATGAGTCAACATATGTCCGGGGCCCGGCACAGTCTTGGCGGAAACGGAAACAGGCTCCTTGATTTCTTCCTGCATGGTGTTCCATTCACCGCATCCAGGACATTTTCCGACCCATTTCGCAGATTCAAATCCACATTGTGAACAGACAAAGACACTTTTGTTTTTTGCAGCCATTTTTTCACCCGATCTTTTTATCTATTGTACCTGCAAAGAGGCATCGGCCAAAAACCGAACAATTCCCTGATAAATGCAAAATGCCATCTGTTCCTGGTAGGTTTCATTTTCGAGACGCATTGCTTCCTCAGGGTTTGAAAGAAAACCGCATTCCACAAGTACAGCGGGAACCTGAGCCCGATCCAGCAAATAAATGGATTCTGTGGCAGGCTTATTTTCACGCTTGTTTTCCGGCTGCAGCATAGATGTGACGCTTACACGGATCGCTTCTGCCAGGGCGGAGCTTTCTTCTCTGTTTACCGAATAAAACACCTGCGTGCCATAATATTTGCTTTCTGCAAAGTAATTCTGATGGATACTCACCAGGATTGTATTCGGAGTTTCAGAAACGATGGAAAGTCTGCGCTGCAAATCGCTGACCTTTCTTTCTTTCACTGTGGAAAGGGAAGCGTCCCCGATCGAGCAATCCGTTTCGCGAGTCATCTTTACCTGATAACCGGAAAGGACCAGCAGCTCTTGCAGTTTCTTGGAGATGGAGAGGTTGATGTCCTTTTCCAGTAGACCGGAAGAGGACTGTGTCCCTCCGTCTTCTCCGCCGTGGCCGGGGTCTATCAGGAGAACGGGCTTACCTGTTTCCAGTGAATCGGAAGATGCGGTCAAGCTCAGAGTGCGATAAGACAGACAAGTCAGCAGCAAAAAAAGAAAACACGCAATAGCTAAAGCGATGCCTGGCAACATGTTTTGTCTGTTCAAAGTCCCATCACCCCGTGGCTTATCTATATGAAGGGAAAGGGTTCTCCAGAACAGTACCGATCTGTTGGTGCAGCAGCTGCTTTTCCATGTGAAGCTAAATAACTTTACAAAAGAAAACAGGAAACAAGCTCACGCTTTATCTGTAATGTTAATTAACTTTACAGACAGACTGCGGGGAAATTATTCTTTTCCTTTCTTAAATTGACGCAGCATGGCCTCATGCTCTTTCGTCAATTCATGCAGCAAGTCAGAGACGGACCACTTGGCATTGTACTCCGTCAAAACGGCTTTCAAACTTACCTGAAGATTTTGTGCCTGGAATGCCGCCAGAAGGACGTCCAGACGCTTTCGATCCAATCCGCAAAGAATCATAGCCTCCTGTGCTGCAGGAGCCTCTGGCGGCTCTGCAGCCTCCTTTTCAGCCATAGGGTAACCAGGCAGCTCTGCACACCAGCCTACCGTTTGCCTGAGCATGTCTTCTGAAATGGTTTTGGCCTCCATTCCAAATGCTGAGATTGTTTTCCGAATAGCCTGGCCGCGTTCGGTTTCTTCACTGATTCCATACAGCAGGACCCGTTCCTTTGGCGCCGGAACTCTTGCCTTCATATCGTCTACTCCTTCGAAAAAAGCCCACAATGGATGTGGGCTTTTTGGTTTTATTTTCCCTGATACATGGTGCTCGAGGGCTTGCTGACTTCAATGGTGTTGGTGCCCATAATGCAGTCGAACAGTTTATCGGCAAAAAGACGGTGCATTTCCGGAGAGGGATGGTTGAGACGGTTGATGAGAAGCTTCGTTGTGTCTACACCCTCTGCATAAAGCTTTTTCCATTCTTTGTAGCAGTCACAAACGGTTACATGCATCTGCTGTGCAATTTCAATGCCTGCTGCAACAAAGGCGTCCATTTTACCGCTGTTCTGATATTCCTCTGTTAATTTGGCATATTCCCGGAACTCAGCCGGCACATCGTCTGCCAGATAGGTATTCATCATGTTCGGCGTCAGAAAAATCACGTCTGCACCACGGTCCAGGCATGCATGGAAGATTTCCGTCATAGCTTCCTTATATTCTTCCAGCGTGCCGTTTACATCGTTTAGAGCAAAGCAGACGATAACCAAGTCCGGGTGATGGGAGAGAACGTCACGCTCCATTCTGGCCAAGGAGGCCTTGGCGGTAATGCCCCCGATTCCTGCATTGATTACATTCACCGGAATGAAATCGCGAACGGCATTCAGCTTCTGTTTCAGCACATTCCAATAAACGGTCTCATAGTTGTTGTTTGCACGAAGAGCACCGTGTGTCACGCTGTCGCCAAATGCCACGATGGTGATGGGGCCATTTTGAATCAGGCCTTCCATATCCATGTTCAATTTATCTCGCACATGCATTTTGAATTCCTCCCCAAATGAATTTTCAATACACTAAAAACAAAAGCAGAGTAAACACAAACGGTTCACTCTGCTTTTTGGAGGCGACACCCAGATTTGAACTGGGGCATGAGGGTTTTGCAGACCCTTGCCTTACCACTTGGCTATGTCGCCATATGGAGCGAACGACGAGGCTCGAACTCGCTACCTCCACCTTGGCAAGGTGGCGCTCTACCAGATGAGCTACGTTCGCATATGGTGCCTCCGGGCGGAATCGAACCACCGACACGGGGATTTTCAGTCCCCTGCTCTACCAACTGAGCTACAGAGGCAAAAGTGGCGACCCGGAACGGGCTCGAACCGTCGACCTCTAGCGTGACAGGCTAGCGTTC
>ERZ1643247.2125-NODE-2125-length-16360-cov-4.313033_pt1 | contig 16360 bp, 15 predicted proteins | sample MGYA00579264_ERZ1643247 | MGnify/ENA primary metagenome ERZ1643247 (study PRJEB29033, sample SAMEA4952262) | chicken gut metagenome | biome: Broiler Chicken; feature: Gastrointestinal Tract; material: Caecum | place: Ireland | collected 2018 | study: Broiler... | reverse complement strand
AACTGTATGCGGCTCACGGACGTGTTTGTAACGAACGAACAGCATATAGAATTGACGAAGGGAGTTATTCCCTTGTCGAAATTGCAGGAATATCCCCTGATTTTAATGGATCCGAACACGATTGCGCGGAAATCGATGACGGTCTTTCTCGAAAATAACGGGATAGAGTTGAAACCGTCGATTGAAATCAGCAGTTGGGATCTCATGAAACGTCTGGTGATCCGCGGCATGGGAGTGGGCTGTATTCCGAGGGAATACGCTCTTCATCGTCTGGCGGATAAATCCATGTACGAAATCAAGACGGATCCCGCGCTTCCCGCGCGGTCTGTCGGCATGGCGCTGCCCAAAAACGCACAGATTCCCTATGCGCTCCGCGCGTTTATAGATCTTTTCGATTTGGATATATAAGAATTTCGGCAACGGAAATTCTTGATACAGGCTTTTTATAGGAAAAAAGCCGTTTTATAGAGGAAAAAGACAATGGCGAAACCCAATCCGCTTCTCAGAAATTTTTGTATTATTGCACATATCGACCACGGCAAGAGCACGCTTGCCGACCGCCTCATCGAGCGCACGGGCCAAGTCTCCAAGAGGGACATGGAGGAGCAGCTCCTCGACAGCATGGACATCGAGCGGGAGCGCGGCATCACGATCAAACTCACGCCCGTCCGCATGTATTATACGGCGAAGGACGGAAAGGAATACGAATTCAACCTCATCGACACGCCGGGACATGTGGACTTTACGTACGAAGTCAGCCGTTCTCTGGCTGCCTGCGAGGGCGCGATCCTCGTGGTGGACGCCACGCAGGGAGTGGAGGCGCAGACGCTTGCGAACGTCTATCTCGCGATAGAGAATAATCTCGAAATTTTGCCCGTCGTCAATAAAATCGACCTTCCCAGCGCGCGCGTGGACGAGGCGAAAAAGGAAATCGAAGAGGTCATCGGGTTGGATGCGAGCTATGCTCCCTGCGTATCCGCCAAAGAGGGATTGAATATAGACGATCTCCTCGAAGCGATCGTCAAATATTTCCCGCCTCCCGACGGGGATACGGACAAGCCGCTCAAAGCGCTCATTTTCGACAGTTACTACGACAATTATAAAGGGGTCATTCTCTTCGTCCGCCTCAAAGACGGCAGGGTAAAGGTCGGGGATAAAATCAGGACCTTCCTTTCCGATACCGTGTACGACGTCACGGAGGTGGGTGCCTTTGCCCCCAATCTCCTTCCGAAAGCCGAGCTCGCCGCGGGCGAGGTCGGCTATATCGCGGCTTCCATCAAGTCCATTCAGGACGTGGCGGTAGGCGATACGGTAACTTTTGCGCTCAATCCCGCGGCCGAGCCGCTTCCCGGGTATAAAAAAGTACAGCCGGTGGTGTTCTGCGGTATTTATCCTCTGGACGGGAGTCGCTTCAACGACCTGAAAGACGCGATTATGAAATTACAGCTCAACGATGCGTCCCTGATTTTCGAGCCCGACACTTCCGTGGCGCTCGGCTTCGGATTCCGCTGCGGATTTTTGGGGCTCTTGCACATGGAGATCATTCAGGAGCGGATAGAGCGGGAGTTTAATCTCGAAATCATCACTACGGCGCCCAGCGTCAGCTATCTCGTGCATAAGACGGACGGAACGGAATTTTTCGTGGACAATCCTTCCCACCTGCCCGAGCCCTCCGATATCGAGTATATGGAAGAGCCCATCGTCAAGGCGGATATCTATACGCCGCCCGACTATATGGGCCCCGTAATGGATCTCTGTAAAGAAAAGCGCGGGGTATTCAAGAATATGACCTATCTCGACGAACGCCGCGTAAAGCTGGAATATACGCTCCCCCTGAACGAAATCGTCTATGACTTTTTCGACGGACTCAAATCGCGGACGAAGGGATACGCGAGTTTCGATTATGAAATCGCGGGTTACGAGCGTTCCAAATTGGTCAAATTGGATATCCTTCTGAACGGAGAAGTATGCGACGCGCTTTCGACCATCGTTTTCGAAGACAGAGCCTACGAGCGGGGGCGGACGCTTTGTGAAAATTTGAAGGAAGCCATTCCTCGTCAACTGTTCGAGGTTCCCGTACAGGCGGCAATCGGCGGGAAAATTATCGCCCGCGAGACGGTCAAGGCGGTTCGGAAGGACGTCCTTGCCAAGTGTTACGGCGGCGACATCACGAGAAAGCGCAAGCTCCTCGAAAAGCAGAAGGAGGGGAAAAAGCGCATGCGCCAGGTCGGAAGCGTGCAGGTTCCCTCCGAAGTGTTCATGGAAATTCTCAAAACGAATAAAGATTGACAGATCCGGGCCGACTTCAATAAACCGGCAGGAAACGGAAATCGTTTCAAGGCGGAGGCGGAAAATGGCAAATTCTTTTTTCGAGCGCGTATATAAATTGCTGAAACAGATCCCGAAAGGGAAAGTAGTGACCTACGGACAGATCGCGGTCATGCTGGGATGTCCCCGCATGGCGCGTCAGGTAGGCTATGCGCTGCACGTCAATCCCGAACCGGGCGTTATCCCGTGTCATCGGGTGCTCAACCGTTTCGGCGCCCTGGCGCCCGCCTTTGCGTTCGGCGGAGCGGAGATACAGGCGGCGCTGCTCGAAGCGGAAGGCATAGAGGTGCGGGAGGACTTTACGGTAGATCTCGATAAATACCGTTGGGACGGCAAGGAGGCCGTCGTGGATTTTTAAGGAGAATTATGGCAGGTATCTATATTCATATCCCGTTTTGCAGACATAAGTGCAGTTATTGCGATTTCGTTTCCTTTCCCGACAAAATCGACTATGCCGAAGCCTATATGGCCTGTCTGTATAAAGAATTGAAAATGCGCGGCAAAGAACTGCGGGATTATACTTTCGATACGCTGTATTTCGGCGGCGGAACGCCTTCCTATATTCCGCCGAAGCTCATTCTCGGCGCGATGAATCAGATACGCAAGTGTTTTACGCTTTCAAAGGATGCGGAAGTGACGCTGGAACTCAATCCGGGTACGATCGGGGAGAGTAAAGTAAAGATTTATAAAGAAGCGGGGATCAACCGCTATTCGATAGGACTTCAAACGGCGATAGACGAACAGCTCGCGGATATCGGACGTATCCATAACGTTCGGGATTACGTATACGCGACGAAACTTCTGAAAGGGGAAAATTTCATCACCGACGTCATGCTCGGTCTGAAAAATCAGAGCAAAGAAGACATCGGAAAGACGATAGAGCTCGCGGCGGCATGCGGCTCGAAACACATATCCATGTATGCGTTGACGGTGGAGGACGGCACGCCCATATACACCGATTATCTCAACGGAGAACTGCCCGATTCGGACGAAGTCGCGGATATGTACGATTTCGGGAGAAACCTCCTCAAAAAGTTCGGCTTCGAGCGCTACGAGATTTCCAATTTTGCAAAGCCGGGCTTTGAAAGCAGACATAATCTCAATTATTGGAAGCGGGGCGAATATATCGGTTTCGGCGTGGCTGCAAGCTCCTTTATGAAGGGAAAGAGGTTTACCAATACCTTTAATTTGGACGAATACATGAAATGCATCATTTCCGGTTTTTATCCCGCGATAGACTGCGAGGAGGTCTCGGAAACCGATGCAAAATTCGAATTTATCATGCTCGGCCTGCGCACGAAATACGGGGTTTCCCTCTCGGAGTATGAAAAGAACTTCGGCAGTTCTCTCGAATCGGATTTCCCCAAAGCATTGGAAAAGAGCGGCCGCTATCTCGAACGGGAAGGGGATACGCTGAGAATCAAAGACAAGTATTTGTACGTTCAGAACTCCGTGCTCATGCCCTTCATGGAAGAACATGCGTGACGCGTGCCTGATTTCATAAACGGCAAAGTTCTGCGTTTTTGTTCGCTCGCTTACTATCGGTTAGCTTCTTTGCGGCGCCTTGAACTGCGGGCTTCCAAACAGATAATTCTGTTTACGGAATGTGAAAAATCGGTAAGAAATAAAAATTTTTTCCGATTGCCGCAACCGAAAGAGAAAAGATTTCTACTCTTATAAAAGAAAAATTTTCAGACCGAGCGGTCGGACAAGCGAGGCGGAATATAGAAAAAGGCGGTGAATTGGTTATGGAGAAACTGAATATCCGCCGTGCGGTGGTAACGGGCTGTACGGGGGCGGTGGGAACGGCTCTCGTCAGAGAATTGACAAAGCGCGGCGCGGAAGTTCTTGCATTGTGCCGCAAGAGTTCCGAACGGACGGCCCGTCTTGCGGGGCTCGAAAACGTAAAGATCGAAGATTGTCCGTTGGAAAGGTTGAAGGAACTGAAAAACGGCAAGGGAGAATCATTCGACGCCTTTTTCCATCTGGCCTGGTCGGGAACGACGGGGGAAGCGCGGGACGACGTTCGCCGGCAAAGCGACAATATCCGCTATTCTCTGGACGCCGCGGACGCGGCCGAGCGGTTCGGATGCAAGGTGTTCGTGGGGGCGGGGTCGCAGGCGGAATACGGTCCGTCGGGCGTTCCTCTCAGGCCCGATACGCCGACTTTTCCGAAAAGCGGTTACGGAACGGCAAAGCTCTGTGCGGGGCAGCTCACCCGTCTGGCGTGCCGAAAGAGAGGAATCAGGCACATTTGGGCGAGGATTTTGAGTGTCTACGGGCCTTGCGACGGAAAGGGCAGCATGGTGATGTCGGCGATACAAAAGTTCTTGTCGGGAGAAACTCCGAAGTTTACGGCAGGGGAGCAGATGTGGGATTACCTGTATTCCGAGGACGCGGCGCGGGCACTGATTTCTCTCGCCGAATCGGGAAAAGACGGAGGCGTGTATCCGCTCGGAAGCGGAAAATCGAGGCCGCTTAAGGAGTTTATTTTAGCAATCCGGGACGCGACAGATAAAACCGCAGAGGCGGATTTCGGGGCGTTGCCGTATTCTTCGGAACAGGTGATGTTTCTTTCGGCGGATACCACGTCCCTTGAAGAGGATATTGGCTGGAAGCCTCAAATTTCTTTTGAAGAAGGGATTCAAAAAACGGTGAAATGGTTCAAAAAGGAAAATTTCTTCTCCGCGTAGAAAATCGATAGACGACGAAAATTATCGGGAGGGGGATAAATAGTTGCTTTTTGTAAGGAATTGTACTATAATAAGAAACGTTGTTACAATTTTATTGCAATCGTAACGGCGGAGGCGGAGAGAGACGAGCAGGCATGAAAAAATTACCTCTGAATGACGGCAGCGTGTTTGAAGAAAAGGACAAGCTGATTTCCCTCTTAAAAAAGATTTTGCTTTTCACGGCTGCAATCGGCGGAATTGTCGCATTGATTTATTTGCTTTATCTCGCGGCGAACGCTTACGCGGGGACGGAAGTTAAATTTTTTTATCCCCGTATTTTCTGTGATTTTACACAGGTGGCTTACTGTTCGATTTGCAAAGACGCATATTTGCCGGAGATAGGTTCGTCCTATTCGGCGCTCAGCCTTTTTATTTTGGCGCCGTTTGCCTTGATATTCAAAAAGGATTTAGACAAAATAGAATATGTCTTCGAATCCGCTGAGTGGGGCGTTCCGAATATGCAGATCATGTCCTCTTGGCGGTTTTGGGTGGCATTTCTGCTTTTTTATGCGATTTGTTTTGTGGCTCTTTTTTTTCTGATAAGTCGTTTGGTCGGAAAGAATACCGTCGAAGGAAGGAATATCTTTTGGATTTTTCTTTTGAGTGCGCCTGCCCTGTATGCGGTGATAAGAGGAAATATGATCTTGACCTCTTTGATTTTCGCATTGATTTTTTTGAATTGGTATAGAGATGAAAAGGCTTGGAAAAGAGAAGCGGCGATTTTGTCTCTTGCCGTGTCGGGCGTACTGAAATTGTATCCGCTGTTTTTCTGTGCCTTTTTGCTTCACGATAAAAAATGGTTCAGGACGGCGAGGATGTTTGTGTATTTTATTCTTTTATATCTCTTGCCGAGTTTAGCCTATAACGGAGGAATTTCGGGATATTTAGAGAATCTTTTTGGTTTTGCTTCGGGGGGAAATCGCTTGAATTATCTCGAAAATATTTCTTTTGCTTCCCTCATCTATAAAGTTATCTATTATCCGACAAAATGGCTGGGAGTTGCCCTTCCGGAGTGGGTGGGTATATTGTGCATGGCGCTCGGTTTTTTGGTCCTTTTGATATTTGCGGTCGCCGCGGTAGTGACCGACGATACGTTAAAACGAGCAATTCTTTCGATTTGTGCGATTGCCTTGGTCCCTCCGGTCAGCTATTTTTACGTAATGATTTTTTCTTTGATTCCTTTCATGGAGTATTTCAGAGAATTCGAACAGCATACCGTGGCTGAAAATAAACAGTGTTTTGCTTTTTGTGTACTGTTGTTTTTCTACCCGCTGTATATAATTTCCCTGTATCCTCTTTGCGCAATTGCATTGGTTTTTCTCGGTACAGTCACTTGCGTAAAAATATTCAGGCAGGGAGAATTCGGGCGCTATATGTCCGGCCTTAAAAAACAATTTCGGAAAGAGGAAGAACGCCAATGAAAGTAGTTATTTTAGCGGGCGGTTTCGGTACCCGTATCAGCGAGGAATCCTATTTGAAACCTAAACCGATGGTAGAAATCGGGGATAAGCCTATTCTTTGGCATATCATGAAGGAGTATTCTCATTACGGATTCAATGAATTTATCATCTGTCTCGGCTATAAGGGAGGAGAGATCAAAAGATTTTTCTCCGACTATTATCTGTATCAGTCGGATGTAACGATAAATCTTCAGACGGACGAATATACATACCACCGCAGCACTTCGGAGCCTTGGAAGGTAACTTTGGCGGAGACGGGACTCTATACGATGACGGGCGGCCGCATCAAGCGGGTAAAGGAGTACATCGGGAACGAGACGTTTCTTCTCACTTACGGAGACGGGGTCAGCGACGTAAATATTGCGGATACCGTGCGTTTTCATAAACAGCACGGGAAATTGCTGACCATGACTACGGTCAACGTCGCTTCGAGATTCGGAGTAATAAAGCCCGATAAAAACGGCCTCATTAAAAGTTTCCGCGAAAAAGCGGATCGCGACGGCTCGCTCATCAATGCGGGATACATGGTCTGCGAACCGGGCGTGCTCGATTATATATCGGGCGACGACACCGTCTTTGAAAGAGAACCTTTGGAAAGGCTCGCAAAGGAAGGACAGCTCATGGCGTATCGGCATGACGGATTTTGGAAATGTATGGATACTCTGCGCGACAAAGAACAATTGGAAGCTCTTTGGAGTACGGGCAGGGCGGAGTGGAAAACATGGTAAAACTATCGGAATTTTACAAAAACAAACGAGTTTTGATAACCGGACACACGGGGTTCAAGGGGAGCTGGCTGACCTTTTGGCTGCATGAAATGGGCGCGGAAATATGCGGATATGCATTGGAAGCGCCGAAAGGTTCCCTCTATGACCTCATCGGCGGAGACGGTTTGTGCGTTTCCCGTGTCGGAGACATTGCGGATTTCGAGCATTTGAAAGAAGTATTTGACGCTTTTTCTCCCGAAATCGTCTTTCATTTGGCGGCTCAGCCGATCGTGCGGGAAGGCTATCGCGCTCCGAGGACGACCTATCTCACCAACGTAATGGGGACGGTCAATCTTTTGGAGTGTATCAGATTGAACGGAAAAGTGCGGTCTTTTCTCAATGTAACGACGGATAAAGTCTATAAGAACGAGGAATGGGAATGGGGGTACCGCGAGAGCGAACCGCTCGACGGATACGATCCCTATTCCAACAGTAAATCCTGTTCGGAATTGGCGACGCACGCCTATAAGAATTCTTTTTTGGGCGCGGCGGGGACGGCAGTTTCCACTGCGCGGGCGGGCAACGTGATCGGCGGGGGAGATTTTGCTCCCGACAGAATCATTCCCGATTGTGTGCGCGCGGCCTCGGCGGGGGAGGACATTATCGTGAGAAATCCGTATTCCGTGCGTCCGTATCAGCACGTGCTGGAACCGCTGTCGGCGTATTTGACGATTGCGGCGGAACAGTTCGAGGACGGAAAGAAAGCGGGATATTACAATGTGGGGCCGAATGAGGACGATTGTTGCCGTACGGGCGCTTTGGTGGAAATTTTTATCCGTGCGTGGGGCGAAGGAATCAAGTGGATAGACCGGCACGACGGCGGTCCGCACGAAGCGAACTTTCTCAAACTCGATTGTTCGAAAATAAAAAGGACCTTTGATTGGAAACCGCGCTGGAATATAAAGTCGGCGGTGGAAAAGACCGTGGAATGGGAAAAATGCCGTCTTTCGGGCGGAGATCTCAGGGCCTGTATGAAAAGACAGATACATGAATTTATAAACGGGTGAATATAGCGAACAATGGACAATAAAGAACGAGATAAAAAAGAAATTTTGCGCCTTGTGGCGGAATACTGCAATAAATATCATAAACCGAAAGCCTTTTGTGAGGGAGATAAAATTCACTATGCGGCTCGGGTATACGGCGAAGAAGAGATGACCAATCTCGTGGACAGCGCCCTCGATTTTTGGCTGACTTCGGGTGAGTATACGGAAAAATTTGAAAACGATTTTGCGGCATTTCTGGGCGTAAAGAAAGCATATTTGGTCAACAGCGGTTCGTCCGCGAACCTTCTCGCGTTCATGGCGCTCACATCTCCTCTTTTGGGCGAACGCAGAATCTGCCGCGGGGACGAAATCATTACGGTTGCGGCGGGTTTTCCGACCACCGTTACTCCCGCCATTCAGTACGGAGCGGTTCCCGTATTCGTGGATATCACCATTCCGCAATACAATATCGATGTTTCGATGCTGGAAAAAGCCCTGTCTCCCAAGACCAAGGCGGTAATGATAGCGCATACGTTGGGAAACCCGTTCGACCTTTCCGCCGTAAAAGCCTTCTGCGAAAGAAATCGTCTGTGGCTGGTAGAGGACAACTGCGACGCGCTCGGTTCCAAGTACACGATAGACGGACAGGAGAAATATACGGGTACGATCGGCGATATCGGCACGTCGAGCTTTTATCCCCCGCATCATATTACGATGGGCGAAGGCGGGGCGGTCTATACGAGTAATTTGCTCCTTGCGAAAATCATTCGTTCGTTCCGCGATTGGGGCAGAGACTGCGTTTGTCCCTCCGGTACGGATAACCTGTGCAATCATCGTTTTGACAGACAATACGGGGAACTGCCGCTGGGTTACGATCATAAGTATGTTTATTCGCATTTTGGATATAATTTGAAAGCTACGGATATGCAGGCCGCCATCGGCTGTGCTCAGCTCAAACGGATAGAGGACTTCGCCGCCCGCCGCCGCCATAATTTTTCCCGCTTGAAAGAGGGCTTGAAAGGGTATACGGATAAAATCATACTTCCCGAAGCCTGCCCTTCCTCCGAGCCGAGCTGGTTTGGTTTTCTCATTACCTGTAAAGAGGGCGTGGACGCGAATAAAGTCGTGGAACATATTGAAAAACGCGGCGTGCAGACGCGTCGGCTGTTTGCGGGAAATCTGACAAAGCATCCCTGTTTCGACGAAATGCGAAAGACGGGAGAAGGGTACCGAATTGTCGGCAAGCTCGAAAATACGGACAGGATTACTACATCTACGTTTTGGGTCGGCGTCTATCCGGGCATGACGGACGAAATGACGGATTATATGCTGAAAGTAATAAAGGAAGCGCTGTCGCTGTAAAGGGCGGCCGCGGGATTGGTTTTACGGAGATTATGCAAACGGAAATCCAAAGGAAAAAGATAAGTTTTCTCATTCCCTGCTATAACGAGGAGGAAAACGTAATACCTTTAAGCGAGGCGATCATCGGGCAGACGGAAAAGCTGTCTTGCGGCTACGACTACGAACTGATTTTTATCGATAATTGTTCCACGGACGGCACGCGTGCGAAACTGGAACAGCTCTGCGCGGGGAATAAACGGATAAAAGCGATTTTCAACGCACGGAATTTCGGGCAGTTCAATTCTCCCTTTTACGGAATTTTACAGACTTCGGGGGATTGCGTCATCACCATGTGCGCGGATTTTCAGGACCCGCCCGAAATGATTCCGTCCTTGGTTTCGGAATGGGAAAAGGGCTATAAAATCGTCTGCGCGGTAAAGACGAAGAGCGAGGAAAAGAAATTCGTGCGTTTTCTTCGTACCGTGTACTATAAACTCGTTCATCGGTTTTCCGACGTGGAGCAAATCGAGCACTTTACGGGTTCCGGGCTATACGATAAGAGCTTTGTGGACGTCCTGCGCACTTTGGACGATCCCGCGCCGTTCATGCGCGGCATCGTGGCGGAATTGGGGTATAAGAAGATAGAAATTCCCTATACGCAGCAAAAGCGCCGCGCGGGAAAGACGCATAACAATTTTCATACTCTGTATGACGCGGCGATGCTCAGTTTCACGCAATATACGAAATTTCCGATCCGTTTCATCATGTTTTTCGGGATCGTTCTGAACCTGTTGAGCGTGGCGGGAGGAATAGCCTGCCTCGTATTTCATTGCCTGCATTATAACGTATTGGGTCCCGCGCTCTTTTGCGGTATGGGATTTTTCTCTTCGTTCGCCTTTATTTTTATGAGTATTCTCGGAGAATATCTTCTGAACGTAAAGACGAAGGTCAACCGTCGTCCGCTGGTCATCGAAGAAAAACGAATCAATTTCGACGAATAGAAGCGGGGCAGAATTTTATATTTTATCGAAAAAGCTCCTTAAAAAGGATAAGAGGACGGCCGCCCGATGTACGGGCGGCCGTTTATTTTCTTTTTTCCGTAAGCGGCGGAAATTTTTCAATGGATTTCTTTTCGCCGCGATACTGCGACGGCGTCATTTTCATGCGCGCCTTGAAGAGTTTGAAGAAAGCATTGGGCGTCATTCCCACACCTTCCGCGACGGCCTGAACGGGCATATCCGTCCGTTTGAGAAGCTGACAGGCCTCGTTGAATCTGAGATTCAGAAGGTATTCTCCCGGGGAAACGTCCAAATACTTTTTGAAGAGCACGGAAAAATAAGCCCGGCTCAGAAACAGTCTTTCCGAGACGTCCGCGACGGAGATTCCGCCCGAATATTCGGTATTCATAATATCGACTGCCCGATTGATGATGTCGTTTACGGAGGAGGGGCGTTCCGCGCTTTTGTTTTCCAACAGTACGCTGAAAATATCATAGAAAGCCGCAAGAATTTTCGGCTGTAAGGAACAGTCTATCACGTTTTCCGTCTGCGACTGTTTGAGACACTCGTAAATTCTCTTAAAGGAACGTTTTACGACGGGCGAGGGCAGGTTCCTGACGGGCGACGCGGCGTTCAGTCCGCTCTGGGAAAGGAGCATGTCCGCATAGACTCCGGAAAAAGAGACCCAATAATAGCGATAGGGATTTCCCTTTTTGGCGTAATATTTCACGGGAATGCCCCGCGGCAGGAGAAAGAGGGAATTTTTGGAGAGGGGATAAGCCTTTCCCCCGCATTCCAGAGTCCCTTCTCCGTCGGTCACGTATTGCAGAATATCCCGTTTGTTTCCCGAATTTTCATATAAATGTCTGGTCTTTGCCTGAAGCCCCGCATTGTATATCCAAACGTCGACCGTTTCAAAGAAGCGGTTGTATACGGTGATATTATTAAAGCGGCCGCCCTTTTTAAGGGCGGCCCGAATTTCCTTTTTCGGAACTTTTTCCATAGTATTCCCCCTTTTTGAAAAGGATATCACAAAAGGGGACGTTTGTCAAGCGACTCGTTCTCCTTTTCCCGCTGTGCGAATAAAAGGCAGCCCGCACGCCTGTATTCTTCCGTTTTTTCCCGCAGCCGCTCTTCGCTGACGTTCAATTTTTTTGACAGACAGCACAGGCAGAAGAACTCTTCCGCGTCGCGTCGGATCAATTTTTTATTCAGGCCCATTTCGTCGTAAGAAACGGGCCTTTTGCAGTGTTTGCAGAGCATGGGCTCAATCGGTATTCTTAACTGTCATGCGATAAACTTCGCAGGTATGCCCCTCGATATCGACGGACAGAGTCCCGTTGACGGCGCGTTTTTCGGCGCCCGTATAAACTTCCGTCCCGACGAGCGTCTTTCCCTGCAAGAAGGGAATTCCCAAATCGTCCGCGGCGACCCAGAGATTCGCGGGGGCGTCGGAAAGATTGAAGAATCCCACGGCGATGTCTCCGTTTGCGAGGGCGCGCACGATGATCGGGAAATCGTCGTTTCCGGCAAATTTGAAGAGATAGGGGCGATTGCAGCGCGGATCCTGCTGAATGTCTATCAGAGTGCGGTTTGTAAGTATCGCCTTTGTCTCTTTCGTCATGCTCCGGATATCGCATCCGATCATGAGCGGGGATTCGAGCAGACACCATGCGGCGAAATGTAACTTATATTCGTTTTCGGAGCAACCCGTAAGTCCCACGTTTCCGCGCCCGTTCATTCCCACGATCAGCATATCCATATCGTTGAAACAGCCTTGGCCGCCGAAGGGCAGAATATCGTATTGCTGTTTGATGATACTTTTGATCGATTCCCATGCGTCGTAAACGTCGCCGGTGGAACGCCACATGTTCGCTCCCGTAGATCCGATCCATTCATGCGTTTTGTCCGCGCCCCAGCTGCAACCGCTGAACAGAATATCCCGCCCGCAGTTAGCGAGGGCGAGCCCCATGCGGCGGTAGAGCATTTTCCCGTCTGCGAAATTGGGCTTGAAGCAGTAATCGTATTTGAGAAAATCGACGCCCCATTCCGCGAAGGCCGCCGCGTCCGCGAATTCATGGTTATAGCTTGCGGGGTATCTCGCGCAGGTCATCGTGCCGCAGCAGGAATACATTCCGAATTTGAGCCCTTTGGAGTGTATGTAGTCGGCGACATATTTCATGCCGTGCGGAAATTTCGCGGGATCGGGAACGAGATTTCCCGCTTTGTCGCGTTCGCGCAGAGCCCAGCAGTCGTCGATGACGATATATTCGTACCCTTCGTCTTTCAGGCCCGTTTCTACCATAGCGTCGGCCGATTGCAGAATGAGTTCTTCGCTGATGTTTTGCGCGAAGGTGTTCCAAGTGTTCCAGCCCATGGGCGGCAAATGTTTGATCATATTTTTTCCTCTCTCCGAAAATAAATTTCCCCTCGGCAGCCGAGTACGCCCCCGAAAGTTTTCTGCTTGCAGTATAGCACAACCAAACGGAAAAATCAATTTATTTTTGTTGTATAAAAATGTAATTTTGTTTTGTCAAAACGCATGGATTTTTGTCTGCGAGAAAAAATTTTTTCCTTTTGCATATTGACAAATTTGTTTCGATATGTTATACTTTAATCAAGTAAAACGTTTTACTAATCATTTATAGTCAGGAGGAGGACAATGAAAATATTCGTGGTAGGGAGCTTGAATATGGATTTGGTCATCAAAGCGCCGTTCATGCCCGAAAACGGAATGACGATCGGCGGGGAAGGTTTTATGACGAATCCGGGCGGAAAGGGAGCCAATCAGGCGGCGGCGATCGGGAAGCTGGGGGGCAACGTCCGCATGGTGGGGTGTGTAGGCGAGGCGTTCGGCGCGGAGTTGAAGGGCGCGCTGGACGGTTACGGAGTAAATACGGAATACGTAAAATCGGTCGGCGGAGTTTCCAGCGGCATCGCGGTCATCATCGTGGTGGACGGGGATAACCGAATCATTCTGGACGCGGGCGCCAACGCGAAAGTGAGCGAATCACTCGTGGACGAAGCGTTGAAGGAAGCGGAGGCGGGGGATTATCTCGTTTCCCAGCTGGAAATCGATTTGTCCATCGTGGAATACGCGCTGAAAAAAGCCAAGGAAAAGGGCATGGTGACGTTGCTCAATCCCGCTCCCGCGGCGAAACTTTCCGAGGGGATTCTCGCAAACAGCGATTATTTTATTCCCAACCAATCGGAGGCTGAATTTTATACGGGGATTTATCCCGAAGACGAAGCGTCCGCAAAGAAGTGTGCGGAAAAATTGTCCGAACAGGGCGTAAAAAACGTCGTCGTCACGATGGGTTCCAAAGGTTCCGCCTGCGTCGCGGACGGAAAATATTATAAAGCGGAATGTTTCAAGGCAAAGGCGGTGGACACCACGGCCGCGGGGGATACGTATGTGGGAGCGCTGGTCACAAAACTTTCCGAAGGAGCGGGAATAGAAGAAGCGATGACGTTTGCGAGTAAGGCTTCCTCCGTTACGGTCACGCGGCGCGGCGCACAACAGTCGATTCCTTTCCGCGCGGAAGTGGAGGCTCTGTGAGCGCGCGCGGAAAACGCGCTACCATTAAAGACGTGGCGGCTTTCGCGGGCGTCTCCGTCACGACCGTGTCTTTCGTTTTGAACGGGCGCGGCGTCTCCGTTCCCGAACGCACGGCGGAGCGCGTCCGCGCCGCGGCGGAAACGCTGGGCTATCGTCCGGATTTTGCCGCGCGGTCGATGGTCATGCGCCGTACGAATTTGGTGGGGGTGCTCGTCCCCGATATTTCCAACGGATTTTTTGCGGAAATGGTGGGACAGATTCAGAGGGCGCTCGCTTCCTGCGGGTACGACGTCATTCTCTGTAACGGCGGGGAGAGCTTTGAAAACGACCTGAAATATCTGAAAATTTTTGCGGACAGGAAAACGGACGGGCTGATTTTAACGCCGAGCGAGGCTTCCCTGTCGGACGAACGCCGCGGAGAATTTCTCACCGCATTGTCCGAGGTGGATATTCCGCATGTTTTTCTCGGCCGTTTTCCTTCGGCCGCGAGTTCTCCGTGTTTCGCCGCGGATAACGAGGAGAGCGGTTTTCTAATGACGCGCTATCTTTTGGATCTCGGCCACGAACGGATAGGTTTTCTTACGGGGAGTTTGTCCTCCGAAACGAGCCGTCTCCGTCTGCGTGGCGCGGAGCGGGCCTTTTCGGAACGCGGACTTTCCCTGCGCCGAGAATGGGTCAAATCGGGCGGTTACGATTTTCTTTCGGGAAAGAAAGGTGCGGCGGAGCTGTTTGAAACGGACGTGACGGCGATTTTTTGTTTCAGTGACGTGCAGGCTTACGGAGTTTGCGCCGCGGCAGGCGAGCGCGGTCTGAAAATTCCGTCCGAGCTGTCCGTTGCCGGGTTCGACGACGTTTTCGGTTCCGCTCTTTTCCGCCCGTCTTTAACGACGCTCCGCCAGCCCGCGGAAAAAATCGCGCGCGCGGCGGCCGGCGCGCTGGTACGGGCAATGAAGGGAGAAGACAAAATCGAAAGCGCGTTTTTTCCCGCGGAATTGATCGCGCGGGAAAGCACCGCGCCTTTGAACGGTTGACAGAGCGGGGAAAAACGTGTTACAATGGATTCTGCCGAAAGGAGGTAAAAATTTATGGATAAAATTTTGAAAGTGAGCGGGCGCGGGAAAATTCGTCTGCGTCCCGATACGATTTGCGCGGAAATCACGTTGCAGGGTACGGACGAGGTCTATTCGGAGGCGCTCAGACGTGCGGAATCGCAGTTGAAGGAAATAAAAACGGCCGTTGCCTCGGCTGGTTTTGCGGAGGCCGATCTGAAAACCTCTGATTTTCGGGTGGATACGAAATACGAAAACGTCAGGACGGAAAAGGGGGAATGGACGCAAAAATTCGTCGGGTATCAGTATACGCATGTATTGAAACTCCGTTTCCCGGCAGATAACGCGCGTCTGGGCGCGTTTGTTGCGGCGCTGGCCGCATGCTCGTCCGATCCCGTGTTCTCCTTCTCCTATACCGTGGCGAACGCGGAAGAGGCCAAGGAATGGCTCTTGCGCGAAGCGGTGAAAGATTGCGCGAAAAAAGCGCTCGTTCTCGCGCAGGCCGCCTGCGTGGAACTTTCGGGAATCCGAGAAATCGACTATTCTTGGGGAGAAAAGGAATTTTCCGTCAGTCCCGTTCGTCCCATGCGCCTGAAAGCGGCCGAAGCCGCTCCCGCCGCATTTTCTCTCGACGTCACGCCCGACGATATCGAAGTTTCCGATACCGTCACCGTCACTTGGGAAATTTCTTGAATCCGACAAAAATTCAGAGCCTTTCCGTCTTTGCGGAAAGGCTCTTTATAAATTGAAAAAATAAATCGCAGCAATCAAAATAATAAATCGTGCTAATGGTTTTAGAGAAATAACGGGGATAATAAAGTAAAAAAGATATTAAGTATAAGTATTTCTTATGGTATCATCAAAAAATCGTTATATTCAAATACTTGTGTTTTAACGTGACGTATAGTATAATAATAGAAATAAATTCAAAAAACAAACGGACGGAAAAGACGATGAACGTTAATGTAAAGGTACTAATTAGAGTATCGGTTATAACGGTCGGGCTAGTGCGAATTATTAAAGCGAAGCCGGGCGGACAAGAGAGGGAACTCCGACTAAGGGGAGAAGGAAACGATCTGTGAAGGGGCGGATCGTTCCGACTCTTCATACCGAAGCACTACCTTTTTTCGCCGACGGCTC
>ERZ1643247.2120-NODE-2120-length-16398-cov-5.478003_pt1 | contig 16398 bp, 11 predicted proteins | sample MGYA00579264_ERZ1643247 | MGnify/ENA primary metagenome ERZ1643247 (study PRJEB29033, sample SAMEA4952262) | chicken gut metagenome | biome: Broiler Chicken; feature: Gastrointestinal Tract; material: Caecum | place: Ireland | collected 2018 | study: Broiler... | reverse complement strand
ACATCAGGGGGTACTTTGTCTATTGTCCGTTTTTACTGGACCTGTTCACAGCTTCTTTCGGGGGCCGATTTCTCTTATCTCTTCTTGTTTGTGCAGCTTAAGATGGATTCTTCCTTTTACGGCAGCTTCTGTTCCCTGCCGTTCAGGCGGAATCCTTTTCTTTTCCTGCGGTCCGCCTCTTTCTGGGCCTGCGCCAGCGCGCCCGCCGGGCAGGAGAGCAGAAAGGCCGCGCCCCAGATCGCCCAGCCGTAATCCCCCTGGCCGATCGCTTCGCCCGCGGGGTTCGGCCCGAGCGCGAGGCCAAGGAGAAAGCCGATCACAAAGCCCGCCACCATCACAGCATCCACGCCTCTTTCGCCTCCAGCATAGCAGATCCGCACCCGCCTGTCTACCAACCGGGACGCAACCTGCGGTTGCCTCCCGCGAAAAGACGCTCGGAGACAAGAAAAGAGCGCACAGCCCGTCGGCTGTACGCTCTTTTTTACCGCCCGGGCGCGCCTCTTCCGGAAAGGGGCGCGGGGACCGGGTTTCTTTCTGCGGGTTTGATGCTCGAATTACTCGGACATCTTTGCCAGGCGCTCGTAATTCTCCTTGGCAACCTTCTCGGCTTCCGTGAAGAGCTTCTCGGCGCGATCCGGGAAGGCGCGGGTCAGGGAGTTGTAACGGACCTCACCCATGATGAAGTCGCGGTAGCTGGCGGTCGGAGCCTTGCTGTCGAGGTGGAACGGGTTCTTGCCCTCGTCGGCGAGTCTCGGATCGAAGCGGAAGTTCTGCCAGTAACCGGCCTCAACAGCCTTCTTCTCCTCCATCTGGGAGATGCCCATGCCGCCCTTGATGCCGTGGTTGAGGCACGGAGCGTAGGCGATGATGAGGGACGGGCCGTTGTAGCTCTCGGCCTCGGTGATGGCCTTGATGGTCTGGTTGTAGTCGGCGCCCATGGCGACATGCGCCACATAGACGTACCCATAGCTCATGGCCATGGCCGGCAGATCCTTCTTCTTCGTGCCCTTGCCGGTGGCGGCGAACTGGGCAACGGAGCCGATAGGCGTGGACTTGGAGGCCTGTCCGCCGGTGTTGGAGTACACCTCGGTGTCGAACACGAGGACGTTCACGTTCTCGCCGGAAGCGAGCACATGATCGAGTCCGCCGTAGCCGATGTCATAGGCCCAGCCGTCGCCGCCGAAGATCCACATGGACTTCTTGGCGAGGTAATCCTTATCCTTCAGAGCCTTTGCGGAGAGCTCGCAGCCGGCGGCGGCAGCCTTCTCCAGCTCGGGGATGAGGGCGTCGGTCGCGGCGCGGTTCGCCTTGCTGTCCGTGAAGGTGTCGAGGTACGTCTGGCAGGCAGCCTTCAGCTCGGCGGAGGTGTTCTCGGAAGCCTCGATGCCCTCGATGTATTCCTTCAGGCGACCGCGGATGGCGTTCTGGGCGAGCGTCATGCCAAGGCCGAACTCGGCGTTGTCTTCAAACAGGGAGTTGTTCCAGGCCGGGCCGTATCCCTTCTCGTTGATGGTGTACGGCGTGGCCGGAGCGGAACCGCCCCAGATGGAGGAGCAGCCGGTGGCGTTCGCAATGTACATGCGGTCGCCGAACAGCTGGGTGACGAGCTTCGCGTAAGGCGTCTCGCCGCAGCCTGCGCACGCGCCGGAGAATTCAAGCAGCGGCTGCTTGAACTGGCTGCCCTTGACGGTCGTCTCCTTGAACTTCTCGAAGACTTCGGGCTTCTTCGGCAGCTTGCGGCCGTAGTCGAAGCTGGCCTGGCCGGCGACCTGCGTCTCCATCGGCTTCATGGTGAGAGCCTTGTTGCCCTTCATGCCCGGGCAGACCTGCGAGCAGGATCCGCAGCCGGAGCAGTCATAGGTGGAGATCGTCATGGCGAACTTCATGCCGGGCATGCCGGTCATATCCTTCATCTTCATGCCGGCAGGCGCGTTGGCGGCTTCCTCGGCGGTCATGGCGACGGGGCGGATGACGGCGTGCGGGCAGACATAGGAGCAGAAGTTGCACTGGATGCAGTTGTCCGGGTTCCACTCGGGCACGTCGATGGCGATGCCGCGCTTCTCATAAGCGGAGGTACCGGACGGCACGGCGCCGTTGGCCATATCCACGAAGGTGGAAACCGGCAGCTCGTTGCCCTTGTACTTGTTGGCCGGGATCAGCACTTCCTTCACATACTTGACCTGCTCAGGCGTGCCCTCGATGGCCTTCTCCTCAGCGGGAGCGTCCACGGCGTTCTTCCAGGACTCCGGCACGTTCACCTTGTGGTATTCCTTCGCGCCGCGGTCGATGGCCGCGTGGTTCATGTCGACGATCTTCTGGCCCTTCTTGCTGTAGGACTTCGTGGCGGCGTCCTTCATGTACTGGATGGCCTGGTCGGCGGGGATGATATTGGCAATGCTGAAGAAGGCGGACTGGAGAATCGTGTTGATGCGGTTCCCGAGGCCGATCTCCTTGCCGAGCTTCACACCGTCGATGGTGTAGAAGTTGATGTTGTTCTCGGCAATGTACTTCTTCATCTTGGCCGGCAGATGCTGGTCAAGCTCGCCGTCGCTCCACTGGCAGTTCAGCAGGAAGCTGCCGCCCGGCTTGACGTCCTGCACCATGTCGTATTCATAGACATAGGAGGGCTTGTGGCAGGCGACGAAGTCGGCCTTGCTGATGTAGTAGGTGGACTTGATCGGCTTGTGGCCGAAGCGCAGGTGGGAGACCGTCAGGCCGCCGGACTTCTTGGAGTCGTAGGCGAAATAGGCCTGCGCATACATATCGGTGTGGTCGCCGATGATCTTGATGGAGTTTTTGTTCGCACCGACGGTGCCGTCAGCGCCGAGGCCCCAGAACTTGCAGGAAGTGGTGCCGGCGGGAGCGGTGTCCGGGTTCTCCTTGATGTCGAGGGAGAGGTGCGTCACATCGTCGACGATGCCCACGGTGAAGCGCTTCTTCGGCGTGTCGCTCTCCATGTTGCGGTACACGGCGATGACGTCGGCCGGGGTGGTGTCCTTGGAGCCGAGGCCGTAGCGGCCGGTGTAGATGGAAGCGCAGCCGAACTCGGTGCCGCTCAGGGCAGCCAGCACGTCGAGGTAGAGCGGCTCGCCGATGGAGCCGGGCTCACGGGTGCGGTCGAGCACGGAGATCTTCTTCACCGTCTTCGGCAGCACGTCCACGAGGTACTTCGGCACGAACGGGCGATAGAGGTGAACCTTCACGAGGCCAACCTTCTCGCCGGCAGCGTTGAGGTAGTCCACGACTTCCTCGGCGCACTCGCACACAGAACCCATGGCCACGATGACGTTCTCCGCGTCCGGAGCGCCATAGTAGTTGAAGGGCTTGTAGTCGGAGCCGATGCGCTCGTTGACCTGGTTCATGTAATCGACCACGATCTCCGGCAGCGCGTCATAATACTTGTTGCCGGCCTCGCTGGCCTGGAAGAAGATGTCGTCGTTCTGAGCGGTACCGCGGGTGCAGGGGTGCTCAGGATTCATGGCGCTGCGGCGGAACGCGTCCACGGCGTCCCAGTCGAGCATCTCGCCCAGATCCTTGTAATCCCAGATGTGGATCTTCTGGATCTCATGGGAGGTGCGGAAGCCGTCGAAGAAGTGCATGAACGGCACGCGGCCGCGGATGGCAGCCAGATGCGCCACGGCGCCCAGGTCCATGACCTCCTGCGGGCTGTTGGAGCACAGCATCGCATAGCCGGTCTGGCGGCAGGCGTAAATGTCGGAGTGATCGCCGAAGATGCACAGCGCATGCGTGGCGAGGGAACGGGCCGAAACGTGGATGACGCTCGGCAGGAACTCGCCGGCCATCTTGTAGAGGTTCGGGATCATGAGCAGCAGGCCCTGGGAAGCCGTGTAAGTGGTGGTCAGGGCGCCGGCGGCCAGGGCGCCGTGCACGGCGCCGGCCGCGCCGGCTTCGGACTGCATCTCCGTCACCTTGACCTCACGGCCGAACAGGTTCTTTCTGTTCGCGGCGGCGTACTTGTCCGTCTCGTCCGCCATCGGGGAAGACGGCGTGATAGGATAGATGGCGGCGACATCCGTAAACGCATAGGAAACATGCGCGGCGGCTGTGTTGCCATCCATGGTTTTCATCTTTCTTGCATCCATTATTCTGTTTGTCCTCCTTTGAAAGGATTGATAAAGAAACGCCCGGCAGACCGGACCCGCATCCAGACTGCACTAAATAAAGATAATCATTTTTTATCCCCGCTGTAAAGGGCCAGCTGGCGCGAATTTGGAGGCTTTTTTTCCGGGAGAGGCGGATTTGCCGCCGGGCGCGGCGCGCGCGCCCGAATCGAGCCGTTTTTTCCTTCCAGCCTGCATTTTTGCTGTTTTTCCGGCTGCCGCGTGCGCGTGGCGCGTGAAATCTGGCCGTTTCGATGCCGCACGCCGCTTGCGCCCCGCCGGCAAATACGGTAAAATAAAAAAAGCGTTTTGTGCGTTCCGGGCAAAAAGCCGGCGCACACGCAAAAAATTACATATTTATTGAAAGGGGAAACTGTATGCCTCCCGAACCTGATGGGTCCGCCTTTATACCGCTGACGCGCCTTCTGAGCGCCGAACCGGCCGTCTCCGACGCCGCCGCTGCCGGCACCTCCTCCGATAACCCGTGGTTGTCGCTGCTGCTGGTGTTCATCCTCATCTTCGTGAACGGCTTCTTCGCCGCCGCGGAGATCGCCGTCATCACGCTCAACGACAACAAGCTGAAGAAGATGGCGGAGGATGGCGACAAAAAGGCCATCCGTGTGCTGCGGCTCACCGAAAACTCCAGCCGCTTCCTCTCCACGATCCAGATCGGCGTCACGCTCGCGGGCCTGCTCTCCTCGGCTTCCGCCGCGCAGAACTTTGCCCCGCTGCTCTCGAATGCCATCCTGCGCCTCTCCCCCACCCTGCCCGCCACGCTGGTGCACGGCGTGTCCACCGTGCTCATCACGCTGCTGCTCTCCTATTTCTCGCTCGTGCTCGGTGAGCTCGTGCCGAAAAAGATCGCCATGCAGAAGGCGGAAGCGCTTGCGTTCCGCTTTGTGGGCATCCTGCAGGCCGTGGCCGTGGTGTGCCGCCCGTTCATCGCGCTGCTCTCCGCCTCCACCAACCTGGTGCTCCGCCTGCTCGGCCTGAACCCGAACGACGGCGAACAGACCGTGACGGAGGAGGAGATCCTCATGATGGTGGACGCCGGCGAGGAAAAGGGCCTCATCGGCGAAAATGCGAAGGACATGATTTCGAACATCTTCGATTTCAGCGACACAACGGCCGTGGAGGTGATGACCCACCGCACCGACGTGCACGCCGTGGAAGACACGGCCTCCGTGCTCGATGTGGTGCAGCTTTCCCGCCGGGAGGGATGCTCGCGCATCCCTGTTTACCATGAGGATCTCGACAATATTGTGGGCATCGTCTACGTCAAGGATCTGCTCAAGTTCGTGGATCCCGCCGTTTCGCCGGACGTTCCGATCACCCAGCTCATGCGCCCGGCCTATTTCATTCCCGAAGGCAAGAAGTGCAGCGACCTCTTCAAGGAGATGACGGAGCGCAAGGTGCAGATCGCCATCATCGTGGATGAATACGGCGGCACCGAGGGCCTCATCACGATGGAGGATCTGCTCGAATCGATCGTGGGCAACATTCAGGACGAATACGATCACGAGGAGGAGGAGATCCACAAGGTGGACGAGAACAAGTTCACCGTGGACGGTTCGACGCCGATCGATGAGATCGAGGATCTCGTGGGCGTCACGCTGCCGGAAACCGATTACGACACGATCGCCGGCTTCATGATGGAGCGCCTCGGGCGCATCCCCACGCAGGGCGAACACCCCAGCGTGCAGATCCCGCCGCTCACGCTCACCGTGGGCGCCGTGGAGGAGAGGCGCATCGCGAAGATTTTCATCGAAAAGCAGCTCCCCCCCGCGGCGCCCGCCTCCGGGAAGGACAGCCCTGCCCCCGAAAAGGACAAAGCGAAAAAAGAGAAAGAAAAAGACTGATGAAATACAGAAAGGGAAAGGGCCTGCGCTCTTTCCCTTTCTTTGCCCATTCCCCCGTCAATCCCTCCAAAAGCCGGGCGGAAAACAGGCGGCTGTGCCGAATCCCGGGAAAATCTCTTGCTTTTCCCTCCGGTTTGTACTATAGTATTCTGGTTCCTTGCCAAGCGGGGAACGGTCAGTCGCAAACTCCTGACCTTAAAACAAACTACGGAGGAATGTAATCATGCAGACAAGACACAACGTATCCGCCAGGGTCCAGTTCCTGGTGCAGGCCGCCATGATCGCCGCGCTCTACACGGTGCTCACCCTCGTGGCCGCCATGCTCAACTGGGCCTACGGCCCCGTGCAGTTCCGCTTTTCCGAAGCAATGACGGTGCTGCCCATGTTCACCCCCGCCGCCATCCCCGGCCTCGCCGTGGGCTGCTTCCTCAGCAATGTGTGGAGCAACATGGGCGTGATGGACATGATCTTCGGCACGCTGGCCACGCTTCTGGCCGCGGTTGCCACGCGCGCCGCGCGCCATGTGCGCGTGAAGGGCATCCCGGTGCTCGCGCCGCTGCCCCCCGTCGTGTGCAACGCGCTCATCGTGGGGCTTGAAATCACGCTCGTTTCCCCCGGCGGGTTTTTGTGGCCTGCTTTCCTTGCGAACGCGCTCTCCGTGGGCGCGGGCGAACTGGTTGTGTGCTATGTGCTCGGGCTGCCTCTGGCCATCCTGCTGGACCGGCTCGACGCCGAAAATAAACTCTTCTCCGGCGGCTCCCTTCGCTGAACGGCGCCCCCGGGGCAAACAGAAAGAACAGGTGTATTTCCTTATGTCTGCCTTTGAGCTGAACAAGAAATTCAAGACCATCGCGCCCGTGCGGCTGTTCGTGTCAAGCTTCCTGCTCGTGATCATCATCGGCACGGTGCTGCTCATGCTTCCCATCTCCGCGCGCAGCGGGCAACCCACATCCTTTGTGGATTCGCTGTTCACCACCGTCTCCGCCACATGCGTCACGGGCCTTGTCGCGTTCGACACCTGGACCCACTGGAACGACTTCGGCCAGGCGGTCATCCTGATGCTCATCCAGGTGGGCGGCCTGGGTATCATCACGCTCACCACAGGCTTCACGCTCATCGTGCGCCGCCGCCTCGGCCTGCGCGACATGCAGCTCGCCATGGAGAACACGTCCGGCGACGCCAGCCAAATCTCGCGCCTGGTGCGCATCATCCTGACGTTCACCCTCACCTGCGAGGCCATCGGCGCACTGCTGCTCATGATCCGCTTTGTGCCGCAATTCGGGCTTTACGGCATCTGGATCTCGGTGTTCATCGCCGTTTCTGCTTTCTGCAATGCCGGGTTCGATATCCTCGGCTTCCAGTGGAAGGACGGCAGCCTCATCGGCTATGTGGACGATCCTCTCGTCAGCAACGTGGTGGCCGTTCTCATCATCATCGGTGGTCTAGGTTTTATCGTTACAGCGGATGTCTACCGCGCAAAGGTAGAGCCCATCCTACACCGGCGCAAGCCCACGCACCTGGGCCTGCACAGCTCCATCGTTATCCTGATGACGATCTTCCTTCTTGTGATCGGCACCGCCCTGTTCCTTTTGGCAGAATACGGGAACACGCTGAAGGATCTCAACTTTTTCGGCAAGCTGAACGCCTCGTTCTTCCAATCCGCCAGCGCGCGCACCGCGGGATTCGCCTCTGTGAACATTGCGGAGGAGCACGACATATCCAAACTGCTCACCGTCCTGCTCATGTTCATCGGCGCATCCCCGGCCTCCACGGGCGGCGGCATCAAGACGACGACGGCCGTTGTCCTCGCCTCCACGGTGATCAGCGTCATTCGTGGCCATGAGGACACGGTGCTCTTCAAGAGGCGGATCGACAAATCCATTGTCTACCGCGCGCTCTCCATCGTCACCGTGGCGCTGCTCGTCGTCCTCGTCGCCACGGCCGTCATTCTTACGACGAACGAGCAGGAAATTTCCACCATCGACGCGCTGTTTGAGGCCGTCTCGGCCTTTGCCACCGTCGGGCTGACAGCCGGCATCACGCAGGAGCTGAACGATGTTTCCAAGCTGATGCTCAGTTTCACCATGTTCATCGGCCGCGTCGGCCCCGTCTCGCTTGGCCTTGCCATCGCGGGCATCGGCCGCAAAAACCGGCGTTCCGGCGCTATCCTGCCGGAGGGCAAGGTCATCGTCGGCTGAGCCCCTTTTCCCGTTTCTTTTCCCCCGCGCCGGGCCGAGTTTGCCTGGAGCCCGCCGCGCGGGGGCCCTGCCCCGCGGGACCGCACGCCGGTCCCGCGGGGATTTTTTATGCCCGGCGGCGTGTGCCCCTTTCACTTTTCTCTTGCATCCCCCTCTGCTTTGTAGCATAATAACAATATCGTCCGATTCGTTTGCAAAATTCTGACAACCCTGCCCTCTTTTCTGCAGAGAGCGGGGGAAAGGAGCTTCCTATGAAACTGACATTCCGATGGTACGGAGAAGGCGATCCCGTCACGCTGGAGCAGATCCGGCAGATTCCCTGCATGACGGGCATCGTCTCCGCCGTATACGATAGAAAGCCCGGCGAGGTTTGGAGCCGCGAGAGCATTGCCCGCATCGCGGAGCAGGCGCACGCCCAGGGCCTCGCGTTCGAGGTGGTGGAGAGCGTACCCGTGCCTGAAGAGATCAAGCTCGGCGGGCCGGACGCGCCGCGCCTCATCGAAGCGTACTGCGAGAACATCCGCCGCCTGGGCGAGGCCGGCGTGCGCTGCGTGTGCTACAACTTCATGCCGGTGTTCGACTGGCTGCGCAGCACGCTGGCCCTGCGCGAGCCGGACGGCGCGAACGCCCTGGCCTACGACGAGGCCGAGGTGCTCGCGATGAACCCGCTCACGAGCGAGCTTTCCCTGCCCGGCTGGGACGAGAGCTACACGAAGGAGGGCCTCGCCTCCCTCATGCGCCGCTATGAGGGCTTCACGGAGGAGGACCTCTGGCACAGCCTCGAATCGTTCCTGCACCGCGTCATCCCGGCCGCGGAGGAGGCCGGCATCCGCATGGCCATCCACCCGGACGATCCGCCGTGGGGCATTTTCGGCCTGCCGCGCATCATCACCTGCGAGGAAAACCTCGACCGCTTCCTCTCGATCTGCGACAGCCCGGCCAATGGCCTCACCTTCTGCACCGGCTCGCTCGGCGCTTCCCCGGAAAACGACCTGCCGCGCCTGGCGCGCAAATACGCGAAGCGCATCCCCTTCGCCCACCTGCGCAACGTGCTGCGCACCGGCAAACGCCAGTTCCGCGAGGTGGCCCACCCCACGGCCTGCGGCTCGCTGGACCTCTACGGCATTGTGAAGGGCCTCGTGGAGGGCGGCTTCGACGGCTACGTCCGCCCGGACCACGGCCGCATGATCTGGGGCGAAACGGGCCGCCCGGGCTACGGCCTCTATGACCGCGCGCTTGGCGCCGCCTACCTCACCGGCCTGTTCGAGGCCGTGGAAAAGGACAGGGGGGTGTCGTGATGGGCTTCCGCCTGGCAGCCTTTGCGGACGAGGCAGGGCCTTCCGTGGAGGAACAGATCCGCGCCCTGCGCGAGGAGCGGATCCCGCTCATGGAGCTGCGCGGCGTGGACGGCCGCGGCGCGGACACGCTCTCAGAACAGGAAGCTGCCGCCCTGCGCGTGCGCCTTGAGGAAAACGGGCTGCGCGTGTGGTCGCTCGGCTCTCCCTTCGGCAAGACGGGCATCCGCGAGCCGTTCGGCCCGGCGTTCGACGCCTTCCGCCGCGGGCTCGACGTGGCCCGCGCGCTCGGCACGGCGCACCTTCGGCTGTTCAGCTTCTATATCCCCGCCGGCGAAGACCCGCACGTGTACCGCGACGAGGTCATGGAACGGCTCACGCGCTTCGCGGAGGCCGCGCGCGGCAGCGGCGTCACGCTCTGCCATGAGAACGAAAAGGGCATTTACGGCGACATCGCCGTCCGCTGCGAGCAGATCCACCGCGCCGTGCCGGAGCTGCGCGCCGTGTTCGACCCGGCCAACTTCATCCAATGCGGGCAGGAAACGCTCGCCGCCTGGGCGCTGCTCGAGCCGTATGTGGAATATTTCCACGTGAAGGACGCCATGCCGGACGGCACCGTCGTGCCCGCGGGGCGCGGCGCCGGCCATCTTGCGGAGCTGCTGCGCGGTTACCGCGGCGAAACGCTCACGCTCGAGCCGCACCTCTATGATTTTTCCGGCCTCTCCTCGCTCGAACAGGACGGCGCCCGCACGCAGGCCGCCGGCGCATACGGCGATGCCCGCGCCTCGTTCGGCGCGGCGGCTGCCGCCCTGCGCGCACTGCTGGAGGAGATCGGCCGGCCGGAATCCCGCTGAAACGACAAGAGGCAAGGAGGAATGACCTGTGCAGATAGGAGCACAATTTTACACGGTCCGCGAGCAGTGCCAAACGCTCGAGGGCCTTTCGGAATCGCTGAAGAAAGCGGCGGACATCGGCTACCGCACGGTGCAGATCTCCGGCACCTGCGCCTATGAGCCGGAGTGGCTGCGGGACGAACTGCAGAAGAACGGCCTCACCTGCGCCGTCACCCACACGGCGGCGGACACGCTCGCCGACGACACGGGCCGCGTCATCGCCGGCCACGAGATCTTCGGCTGCCGCTACATCGGCCTCGGCATGATGCCCGGCGCTCTGCACGACCCGGCCGATTACGGCGCGTTCACGCGCCGCTTCCGCCCCGCGATGGAGAAAATCCGCGCGGCCGGGAAGCTGTTCCTGTATCACAACCACCAGTTTGAATTCATGCGCTCGCCCGGCGGCAAGATCTACCTTGAGCGCATGACGGAAGAGTTCCCGGCCGACCTGCTCGGCTTCACCTTCGACACCTACTGGGCGCAATACGGCGGCGCAGACCCGGCCCAGTGGCTCGAGCGCCTCTCCGGCCGCGTGCCGTGCATCCATGTGAAGGACATGGCCTGCGTGGACGCCGCGCCCAGCATGGCGCCTGTGGGCGAGGGAAACCTGAACTGGAGCCGCATCCTCGCCGCGGCGGAGCAGGCCGGCACGCAGTATGTGCTGGTGGAGCAGGACGACTGCCACGGCGAAGATCCGTTTGACTGCCTGCGCCGCAGCTACGCATACCTGCGGTCGCTCGGTCTGGAATGAGGGAGGCGTTTTCCATGAGACAGGTAAAAATCGGCATCATCGGCGTGGGCAACATGGGCTCCGGCCATCTCACGAATATCCGGGAGGGCAAGTGCCCGGAGCTCACGGTGGCCGCCGTGGCGGACATCAACCCGGACCGCCTGGCCTGGGCACGCGCGCAGCTCGGCGAGGATCTCCCCGTCTTCGGCGACGCGGAGGCTATGCTCGACAGCGGGCTTGTGGAGGCTGTGATCGTCTCCGTCCCGCACTATGACCACCCCCGCTACGCCATCGAGTGCCTCAAACGCGGCCTCCACGTCATGGTGGAAAAGCCTGCCGGCGTCTATACCAAACAGGTGCGCGAGATGAACGAGGCGGCGGCCCGCTCCTCCGCCGTGTTCGGCATGATGTTCAACCAGCGCACCGACCCGGTGTTCCGCAAAATGCGCGAGCTTGTGCAGGGCGGCAGCCTGGGGCAGATCCGCCGCACAAACTGGATCATCACAAACTGGTACCGCCCGCAGGCGTACTATGATTCCGGTTCCTGGCGCGCCACGTGGAGCGGCGAGGGCGGCGGCGTGCTGCTGAACCAGTGCCCGCACAACCTCGACCTCTGGCAGTGGATCTGCGGCATGCCCGCCACGGTGGACGCGCACATGGCCTTCGGCAAATGGCACGACATCGAGGTGGAGGACGACGTGACGGCCTTCGTCACCTATCCGAACGGGGCCACCGGCGTGTTCGTGACCTCCACGGGCGACGCCCCCGGCACAAACCGCTTCGAGATCACGCTCGACAAGGGCAAGCTTGTGGCCGAAAACGGCGTGCTCACGCTCTGGGAGCTGGAAACGCCCGAACCGGAGTTTTCCCGCACAAACAAGATCCCGTTCGGCACGCCGCCGTGCACCCGCCGCGAGATCCCCGTGGAGGGCGGGGCCGCACAGCATGCGGGCGTGCTCAACGCCTTCGCCGGGGCGATCCTGCGCGGCGAGCCGCTTGTCGCCCCCGGCCAGGAGGGCATCCGCGGCCTCACAATCTCGAATGCGATGCACCTCTCCGCGTGGCTTGGCCATGAGGTGCCGATCCCGTTCGACGAGGATCTCTTCTACAGCGAGCTCATGAAGCGCGTGAAGACCTCGCGCCGCAAGGAGCACGTCTCCGCCGCCGTGGCCGATCTCTCCGGCACATACGGCGGGGCCAAGTCCTGAAAGGTCTTTCCAGCATCGAGGAGGTTAGTCTATGTTTTATTCCCGGAACCCACAGTACCGCGATCCCGTGGGCGCAGTGGAAGCGGGAACGTCCATTCATTTCCGCATCACCGTGGCGCGGGATCAGCGGTGTTCCGGTGCGCGCCTCGTTGTCACCGCCGACACGGGCGGCAGCCAGACGCTCGGCCTGTTCTGGTGCGGCATGAACGGCGACGCCTACGAGTGGTGGGAATGCCACTACACAGCGCCCGCGGCAGGGCTTTACTTCTATGAATTCTATGTGGACACGTGGCACGGCTGCCTGCGGCTGGGCCGCGGCTTCAACGGCGCCGACGTCATCGATCCGAAGGCCCCGCGCTGGCAGCTCACCGTGTATGAGAAGGGCTTCACCACGCCGGACTGGCTGGCCGGCGGCGTGATGTATCAGATCTTCCCGGACCGCTTCTGCTGCTCCGGCAGGCAGAAGCAGCTCATGCCGGCAGACCGCACGCTGCGCCGGGACTGGGGCGGCGAGCCGTGGTGGAAGCCGAATGAAAAGGGCGAGGTCACGAACTCCGACTATTTCGGCGGCGACCTGCGCGGCATCGAGCAGAAGCTGCCGTATCTCAAGAGCCTCGGCGTGACATGCCTGTATCTGAACCCCATCTTCGAGGCCCACTCCAATCACCGCTACAACACGGCGAACTATGCCCGCATCGACCCGCTGCTCGGCACGGAGGAGGACTTCCGCTCGCTCTGCGCCAGTGCGAGGAAGCTCGGCATCCGCATCCTGCTCGACGGCGTGTTCAGCCACACGGGCAGCGACAGCGTCTATTTCAACCGCGAGGGCCGCTATCCCGCCCTGGGCGCATACCAGTCGAAGGATTCGCCGTATTACCCGTGGTACTCCTTCCGCAAATGGCCGGACGATTACGAGAGCTGGTGGGGCTTTGTGACGCTGCCGAACGTGAACGAGACAAACGAGTCCTACAACGAGTACATCAACGGGGAAAGCGGCATCGTGCCCTCGTGGCTCAGGGCGGGCGCTTCCGGCTGGCGGCTCGACGTGGCGGACGAGCTTCCCGACGCTTTTCTGGACAACCTGCGCGCCGCCGCCAAACGGCAGGACCCGCAGGCCGTCATCCTGGGCGAGGTGTGGGAGGACGCCTCCACGAAATCCGCTTACGGCCAGCGCCGCCGCTACCTGCTGGGCCGCCAGCTCGACAGCGTGATGAACTATCCCTTCCGCGAAGCGATCCTCGGCTACCTCACGGGCGGCGATCCCTCCGCCATGATGGAGCGCATCCTCACCATCGTGGAAAACTACCCGCCGCAGGTGCTCCGCCTGCTCATGAACCACATCGGCACGCACGACACGGAGCGCGCCCTCACCGTGCTGGGCGGCGAGCCCATGGGCAACCGCGGCCGCGAGTGGCAGAGCACGGCCCGCCTTTCGCCGGAGCAGCGCCAGCGCGGTATTCTGCTGCTGCGCCTGGCCGCCGTCATGCAGTTCACGCTGCCGGGCGTGCCGTGCATCTATTACGGCGACGAAGCCGGCATGGAGGGCTACAAGGACCCGTTCTGCCGCCGCTGCTACCCCTGGGGCAGCGAAAACCGCGAGCTTGTGGAGTGCTACCGCAGGCTGGGCGCCATGCGCGCCCGCTGCGACTGCCTGCGCGAGGGGCGGCTCGAGCCGTTCAGCGTGGACGGGCAGGCGCTCTCCTACTTCCGCACGGGCGAAAAGGACGCGATCTTCTGCGCCGTGAACCGCAGCGACCGCCCCAAGACGATCTATCTGCCGCACGAGTGGCATGAGGCGGAGTCGCTCTTCGGCGCCACGCTCGGCGCCAACGGCGAGCTCTTCCTGCCGCCGTTCGGCTGCACCATCCTGCACACCCCGCCGGCCGAGGCCGCCGCGCATGTGAAGCCGGTCCGCATGGCCGCCGCGCATGGGCACACACCGGCCGATCGCACGCCGCACAGCCCGCACCGCGTGAAAAACAGAAAAAAATAAATTTCCCCCGCAAAACCCCTTGCATTTTCCGCATGAATGTGCTATTATACTCTAGCAGCTTCGAGAGAGCTGCTAGAACATGCGCTCGTAGCTCAGCTGGATAGAGTGTCTGACTACGAATCAGAAGGTCAGGGGTTCGAGTCCCTTCGGGCGCGCCAAGAAGCCGTATGCCAACAGGCATACGGCTTCTTTTTTGTCCCCATGCTATTTCTCGCGCTGATATGCTGATCTATAAAGGAAGCCGCGAAATATATAGATATCTTGCATAAATTTTGTCGGAAAAATCCGAATAGAAACCGCAAGTCTTGACAATAGGGGCTCTGGTGTTTTATCATAATGAAGAGCGCATTCGATGTGCTGAAAAGGAGGAACACCCATGAGAAAAGAACATAAGACCGCCTACGCCGTGGCGGGTTATTCTTCCCGCACCCGCTTGCCGGACGCGCGCAGCATTCCGGACGAGCACAGCCTGCACCTGGCGCTGCGCGGGAAAAACGGCGTGTGGCAGCCGCTGAACTTCGGGATCGGCGTGCTCTTTGCCGAGGCGGATTTCAACACGAAGGATCCGGCCGGCCTCACGATTCTGCTCGATCAGGTTGACCTTTACCGCTGCCCGGACGGCCGCATTGCCGTGACGGCCGACCTCATCACGGAAAAGGGCGTGCTGCGCGGCCGCGCCGCGTGGCAGACGACCGATCTCGTGCACTATTCCCTCATGCCGCGCGACACCGGCTCGTTCCCGAGCGACATGAGCGTGGGGACCTTCCCCTCCGCCGCGCCGCGCGAGCGCATCCAGATCGGCAACAACAGCCCCATAGAGGCGAGCGTGCTTGAAATCACCGAGAGCGAATACGATTTCCTCGTGAAGAAGCTCGGCGAGGTGCGCAACGTCTCCGCCGATCCGATCGAAATCACACTCTCCCGCGAGGAGACGGAGGTGGACCTGCCCCCGCTCACCGCGCGCTACAGCGACGGCTCCACCGAGGAGATCCCGATCGACTGGGACGGCGATGTCCTGGCCTCCATCCCCTTCGGCCGCCCCGGCGTCTACTGCGTGCCCGGCAAGCCGGTGGTGAAGGACTACGGCTCGCCGATGATCCCCGGCGTTGCCGACCCGATGGTGCGCCTGCTCAACGGGAAATATTACCTCATCGGCACGAATGAATTCACCGACGCGCACGATCTCTGGCTGCGCTGCGCCGACTCCATCGACGCCCTGCCGGACGGCGAACGCGCCTGCATCTTCCACGCCACGCCCTCGGGCGACTGCAGCGGCTGCAACTGGGCGCCGGAGCTACACGTCATCGGCGGCAAGCTGCGCTGCCTGTTCGCCGCGAGCACCACGGGCGACTGGAAGCACGTGCAGTCCCGCGTGATGACGTGCGAGGGCGATCCCATGGACCCGGCCTCGTGGTCGGAGGCCGAGCGCGTCCTGCGCGCCGACGGCACGCCCCTGAACCCGGACGGCATCACGCTCGACATGACGTACATCGAGGCCGCAGGCCGCAGCTATTACTGCTGGGCCTCCCGCCCGATCGACGGCAACGTCTACGGCACGTCGGACCTCATGATCGCCCCCATCGATCCGCAGCAGCCGAACCGCCTGGCCGGCGAGCCGGTGCTGCTCTGCCGCCCCACCTACGCATGGGACCGCCAGTTTGCCGAGGTGAACGAGGGCCCCTTCGCGCTCTACCACGACGGCAAGATCTACCTGAGCTTCTCCGGCAGCGCCGTGAGCGATTACTACTGCCTGGGCTGGCTCATCGCTGACGAGACGGCCGATCTGCTCGACCCGAACGCCTGGGAGGAGGTCGGCTACCCGGTGCTCGCCCGCGAGCACGTGGCCGGCGAGCGCGGCCCCGGCCACAACTCCTTCACGAAGGACGAGTACGGCCGCGACGTCATCTTCTACCACGCGAAGCCGAACGGCGGCATGCGCAGCACGTACGCCCGCACCATCCACTATGCGGCCGACGGCACGCCTCTGCTCACGCTGAACCCGGATCGCTTCCTCTCCCCCGAATTCCGCCACGTCACGGCGCGCATCACGATCGTGTGAGCCGCTGACCGGATCGGAACAGCCGGTGTGTCCTCCCGAAAA
>ERZ1643247.2119-NODE-2119-length-16400-cov-42.889018_pt1 | contig 16400 bp, 20 predicted proteins | sample MGYA00579264_ERZ1643247 | MGnify/ENA primary metagenome ERZ1643247 (study PRJEB29033, sample SAMEA4952262) | chicken gut metagenome | biome: Broiler Chicken; feature: Gastrointestinal Tract; material: Caecum | place: Ireland | collected 2018 | study: Broiler... | reverse complement strand
GCGCCCAACAGCGCGCCCAGCAGCGCATACAATGCCGGCTCGGCCGCACGCAGGCGGTCGCTCTTTTGTCCCTTCATATTCTCTCTTCTCCCCGTCCGCAGCCCCGTCAGATCAGCGGCGCAAACTTAGCCCCCGCAAATGCGGCGAGGTCGGCGGGCGACAGCCGCACCTGGCGGCCCCGCCTGCCCGCGCTGACGCACAGCTTGTCCTGCCCGAGCGCGCTCTCGTCCACAAAGGTAGGGAAGCGCTTTTTCATGCCGATGGGCGAACAGCCGCCGTGCACATAGCCGGTGAGCGGCTCTAAATCGCGCTGGTGCAGCATGGCGACGGACTTGACGCCCGCAGCTTTGGCGGCCTTTTTCAAATCGAGCGTGGCACAGACGGGCACGCAAAACACGAAGTTGGCGCCCTTGTCCGATACCGTGACGAGCGTTTTGAATACGGAACGCGGATCCTGCCCGAGCGTCTCGGCGACGGCGGCGCCGTCGGTGAGGGAAGCGTCATACTCAAACGCCTCATACGCGATCTTTTTTGCATCCAACAGCCGCATGACGTTGGTCTTATCTGTCTTTTTTTCCATAAAAGTTTCTTTCTCCGCTCCATATTATACCATGCCCGCCCGAAAAAGGCAACACTCCCCCGCAAAAAATTGCGGGAGGGACCCGGGCGCTGCCAGAACGCCCACACCTGAACGCCGACCGAGGACCTGCCGAACGCCCCCGCGCCAATGAGAGCGGCGGGACCCTCGCGGAAATTTGTTTCCTTTGCTTGAAAAAATTTTGTAAACAAGAAATCTCGCGCAAGCAAAATCACACTTTTGCGCAGCGCAACACAATTTGCGCGTGAGCGCCGCGGCGGATGGCGGATGAATGCCGCGCGTGTGTCAATAAGGTGAGCCCCCTTTACAAAATCTCCCAAAAGTATCAAAGAACTTTTTGGGATGAGAAGGAGCCGATGCGCCGAGCCGAACGGGCCGCCTTTGCGGGCCGTTCGGCAGCAAACGGCGAGCGACGACGAGGGCAGAGCCCTCAAATCGCAGGATCGCGCAGGCAGAAGCCTGCCGGGAGAGCCGCGGGCCCCTCGAAAAAGGCAAACCCACTCTTTTGCCTTTCCCCCCTGCGTTGCCGAAAAAGAGAATTTGCGCGATTTAGAAAGGGCGTGCCCTTGAAAATCGCGCAAAGCGAGAAACCTGGCCGACGAGCGCGGCGAGCGGCGGATTTTCCCGAAAACTTACGACTTTTTCTTTTGAGCTGACAAAAGAAAAAGTGCGGACTCCTTTCACTCCACCGTCACGCTCTTGGCCAAATTGCGGGGCCGATCCGGATCCAGGCCTCGCAGCAGGCACAGGCGGCAGGCAAAATACTGCAAGGGAATGACCGAAACGGCGGGCATGAGCGCCTCTGCCACGGCGGGCAAGCGGATGCGGTAGGCCGCACGGGAAGAGGCGAGCACTTCCCCGTACTGCGAAAAGAGGGCGACCCTTCCGCCGCGCGCGGCGACCTCTGCCGCCGCAGCCTCGCACTTGCGCGCGAGCGAACGCACCGTCGCGAGCAGGGCGACGGGGAAGCCATCTTCCACCAACGCGAGCGGGCCGTGTTTGAGTTCGCCGGCCGGCAGCCCCTCGGCGGCGAGATAGGCGATCTCCTTGACCTTGAGAGCGCCCTCGCGCGCGGTAGCCACATCGGCGCCCCGCCCCAAAAAGTACATGCCGCGCGCACCGACGAGCGCCTCTGCGAGCGAATCGACGGCGGGAAAGCACCCGAACGCCCGCTCCGCCGCAGCCGGCAGGGCGGCGAGCTCCCCCGCCCACGCGGGCGGTACGCCCATCCGGCAGGCGAGGATGCGTGCCGCAAGGAAATACAGGCTGAGCAGCTGACAGTTATAGCTCTTTGTGGCGGCGACGGCGATTTCCGGCCCCGCGCACATGACGGCCGTACAGTGGGCGAGCGAGGCGAGGGAGGATTGCCCGACATTGGTGACCGCGAGCACAAAGGCGCCCCGCTCGCGCGCGGCGCGCGCGGCGGCGAGCGTATCCGCCGTTTCCCCGCTCTGACTGACGGCGATGAGCAGATCGCCGGCCCCCGCGCACAGGCCGGCCGCCTCGGATGCGGGGCGGCAGGAGAGGAATACCCCCGACTCCTCGAGCACGGCGCGCAGGCACAGCGCAGCGTGGTATGCTGTGCCGCAGCCGACCGCAAGCAGCCGCTTGGCCGAACGAAAGGCGGTCCGGCAGCAAGAAAAATCGGCATCCCGCAGCGAAGCGAGGGTATCGCCCAGCGCGCGCGGGATCTCGGCGATCTCTGCCTGCATGCGCGAACCCGCCTGCACGGCGCGCGGGCGGGCGGACGCGCGCACGCGGGTAAAGATCTTGGGGATCGGTGTGCCGTCCGCCCGGCAAAATCCGATCTTACCCCCGCGGATGACGACAAATTCTCCGTCCTCCGCCGGGCAGATATACTCTGCCGCGCCGCACAGGGCGGGGACATCGCTGCACACGTACAGGGCGCCGCCGCCCGCTCCCGCAACCAGCGGACTGCCGCGGCGGGCGCAGACGATCTCCCCGGGGAAATCGGCGCAGAGGACTGCGACGGCATAGCTGCCTTCCAAACGCGCGCACGCCGACGCAACCGCCGCAAAAAAATCGCCCCGGTACGCGCGCGCGATCAGGCGGACGATCAGTTCGCTGTCCGTTTCGGAGAGGAATTGCTCGCCCGCGGCCAATAGTTCCGCGCGCAGGGCGGCCTCGTTTTCCACGATGCCGTTGTGCACGAGGGCAAACTTGCCGCAAAGGTGCGGATGGGCGTTGCCATCGGACGGGGCGCCGTGCGTGGCCCAGCGGGTGTGGCCGATGCCCGTTTCCCCGGGCAGCGGCTCCCCGGCGATGGAGGCGACGCCTCCCTTTTTTTTGCGGACGGAAAAGCGCCCCTCCGCCGACAGCAGCGCGATGCCGGCCGAATCGTACCCGCGGTATTCGAGGCGGGTCAGGGCAGAGTACAGCTTTTCGTAACAGTTTTTCGGCGAAAAACAGCCGACGATCCCGCACATATCACGCCTCCCCCGCCAAGATTTCGGATACCACGCGCTCTGCCGCGCGCAGTGCCGCGCGGCGGGAAGCCGCCTCGGCAAACACGCGCACGACCGGTTCCGTTCCCGAAGCGCGCACGACCAGCCGCTCGACATTGGCGCTTTCGCGCGAGACGGCGGCATGCACCCGCTCGCTGCCCAGCACGCGCACTTTATCGTGCACGCGGACGCTGCGGTTGACCTGCGGCAGCAGCGGCACCGCCGCCAGAGCGGACAGCTTTTCGCCGCACAGCAGCTCGGCGAGCTTGACGGCGGTAAGGATGCCGTCTCCGGTGGCGGCGTACTCCGCGAGGATGACGTGCCCGGACTGCTCGCCCCCGACCGCCGCGCCGCAGCGGCGCATTTCGGCCGCGACGTACTTATCGCCGATGTCCGCGCGCAGCAGGCGGATCCCCTCCCGCGCGAGGGCGCGCTCGACGCCCGTATTTGTGTGCGCCGTACCCACGGCGAGCCCGCCTGGCAATTTGCCCTGTGCGCGCAGCGCGCGGGCGAGGATGCAGAGGATCTTGTCGCCGTCCACGATTTTCCCCTCCTCGTCGGCGGCGATGACGCGGTCGGCGTCGCCGTCAAAGCAAAAGCCGGCATCGGCGCCGCTCTCTCGCACGGCGCGGCACAGCCTTGCCGGATGCAGCGCGCCGCAGCGGACATTGATGCGCCGGCCGTCCTTCCCGCAGCACAGGGGAAGGACGCGCGCCCCCAGCCTGCGAAAGACGCGCGGCGCAAAAGAGGACGCCGCGCCGTAGGCACAGTCGAGCACAAACGTTTTGCCCGCAAGCGGGCGGGATGCCGCCGCGACGAGAAAATCGGCATAGGCGCCGCGCTCCGGGAGAGGGCGGCTGTCTCCGCAGGCGAGAGCGGGCGCAAAATCATATTCGTCAAACCCGCGCTCGAGGCGCGCCTCCTGCTCTTCTGCCAGCTTCTGCCCGCTGCGGTCAAACACTTTCAGGCCGTTGTACTCGGGCGGGTTGTGCGACGCGGAGATGACGGCGCCGAAATCCGCGCCCTCCCGCCGCACGAAAAAGGAGACCGCCGCCGTGGGCAGGATGCCGCCCTCCGAAACATGCCCGCCGCCCGCAGCGACGCCCGCCGCGAGAGCCAGCGCGAGCATGCCGGAAGAAGTGCGCGTATCCCGCCCCACGACCACGCGCGGCGCGCGGTGCAGCCGGCAGAGCGCGTTGCCCAGCGCAAAGGCGGTGCGCGCCGTCAGTTCTTTGCCCGCCACGCCGCGGATCCCGTCTGTACCGAACAGTTCAGCCATGCGCATCGCCCTCCTCTGCGCCCTCTAGGCCGGAATGGCCGCAGCTCCCGGCCGGGGCTTTCCCTTCCCCGCCGCACGCGCAGCCGGCCCGGCGGCAGCGCTCCCCGCAACCGCAGCCGCCCGCCGGACGGCCCGCAGGCTCCGCCGCCGCAGCCATACCGCCGGGCGCGCTCTCCCGGGCGGGGCGATACAAGCCCCTCTCGTCCGGCCGAACGGCGGCCCTTGCCCGAGCCACGGCAAAAGAACGGGCGGGCACCTCTCCGGAGAGGGTCGTCCCCGCGGCGATATAGCAGCCGTCGCCCAAATGCACGGGGGCGACGAGGTTGACGTTGCTGCCGATGAAGCAGGCTTCCCCCACCTGCGCGCGGTGCTTCTGCGTGCCGTCGTAATTGCAGAAGACAACGCCGCAGCCGATGTTGGTGTTTTCGCCCACGTCGGCATCGCCGATGTAGGCGAGATGGCCCGCCCGCACGCCGCGGCCGAGGCGGGAGGCCTTGACCTCGACAAAGCTGCCGACACGGCAGTTTTCCCCCACCTGCGAACCGGGGCGAAGATGGGCAAAGGGGCCGATCTGCGCGCCCGCCCCCACCTGCGAGCCCTTGATGACGCTCGCCGTAAGGACGGCACCCGCTCCGACAGACGAATCTTCGATCAGGTTGCCGGGATACAGCACAGCTCCTTCGCCGATCATACAGTCGCCGAGCAGCACGTTATTGGGCCAAATGACCGCGCCCCTGCCGATCTTGGCGCGCGGCGACAGGATGCACGTCTGCGGAGAAAGCACCGTATACTCTGCCATCCTCCCCTCCTCCTTGCAAAAAGTGAACGATACATCCTATGCGGCGGCGGAGCGATGGGTGCGGGGCTCTGCCGGCAGAGGAGCGGCAAGGGCAGGCGCGGCGGCAAGGGCTCGAAAAAACAGAAACCGAGCGCCCCCGCGGCCCGCGCAAGGGCGCATAGGCGCGCGCATCTATGCGCAAACCTGTCCCCTCCTAAAAATACTCTTTGTACGCAAAACCGCTCCGCGCTGCAAAGGCGCGGAGCGGCATGAAAAAAGGGCGCTTGCGGCGCCCCTGTTTCCCCGAATGTTGTTGGATTTCCCTCCGAATACTTTCGGTGATTCAAGGCGGCTCCCTGTGGGAGCCGCCTCGCTTTCCATGATCCTTGCGAACTGTTGCCTCTCGGTCATTCCAAAAAGTTACCCGACGGCGAACCGTTACTTACGCTTTTTAACATTTGATTTGGCATTCCGCCTGTTAAAATCACGGTCCTTTCGGATATTTTGCTTTTTCTTTTCCGATTCGCTTTGTTTCCCCTTAACTGCACACGATCTTGCCGCTTTTTTGCTTTTCTGCCCGACTTTTTACGATTTGATTCAAATTTCTGGGGATAAATTTCGTAAATCAGGCTTTCTTTCAAAAAATGTTGCGGTTTTGGATGTTGTTCCGACATCTTCCTGTGCGTTCTGCAACGACCATGCAAACGACGGCTGTTTCGGCCTTTTTTCATCGATCCTGCGCTCTCTGTCCGCTTTCCTGCAACTTTTGATCCGAGCTGCTCCTCGCTTCCTCCGGAATGGCTTTCAGCCATTCATAGACCGGACTCCGCGGTAAAAGCGTATTTGATAAAGGCGCGCTCTCTGTTCCGGTTCCGCTGCCCTTCCGCAACCATCTCGGTTCCCGAAACCGTTTACGATTTTGATCCTCGCCCTTTTTGCCTTTCGGCCTTTGAATCGGGCCTGCGCAGACGGATCTCCTTTCTTTTCCGGCGGAACTCTCGATTGTTTGCGTTTTTGCGGCGGATCGCCTTTTCTGAAAAGGCCTCTTCCGTTGTTTGTACTATCATTATAGCATACTTTTCGGATTTGTCAATACCTTTTTGAAAAATTTTTTAATTTTTTTGTGAACAAAGAGCAAAAAACGAAATGCTAAAACATTTTGTTAAAAGGTCTTTGCATTGTATGCTTCGAGATAGCGGTTGATCGCGGGGAAATCGGAGGGCGTGAGCAAGAGGATCACCTTTTCCCCCACGACGCCGTGCTCGGTGACGATGACGGCGTAGAGATCCTTTTGCTTTTCGAACGCCTCGAACACGTCGAAGACGGTGGCCTTGGCATCGAACAGGCAATAGCGCTGCAAAATCGCCTCGTCGAGCACGTCGCCGCAGCGGGTATTTTGCAGATATTCCGTAAGATTTTCCCCCGCCTCCGCGCGCGCGGCGAGCAAGCGGAAGAGATAATAAGAATTGAGCACGCCCGCCATGACGCCGTGATCGTAGACGACGAGCGTCTTTTTTTCGCTCTCGCCGAAGGCGCGCACGGCGGCGAGCAGCGGCTTATCGGCAAAGACGGCGGTGATCTTTTTGCATTTGAACGCATCGACGACGGCAGGCGGGCGGCAGAGCTGGCAGGCGATGTACTCGAGCGTTTCGACGACGTCGTCGCTCGGATTGGCGATAAACAGCTCCTCCCCGCCGGCGCGGTGAACGATGGCGTTGCGCAGTTTGCCGTAATCGATGAGCTCGTTTTCGTAGCGGCGGACGGTGATGTTGCGGTCGCTGCACCGCTTGACGAGGTCGGTAAACGCCTGGGTGGGCGGGCCGCCGTAAAGGATCTTCAGCTGGCTCTCGATCTTGTTATAGCTCTTCAAAAAGCGCTCTGCATTGGCGTAATTCATGAATTTTCCTCCCCTGTCTGTATTATAGCATATAAACGGCCGCGCCGCAAGGTGCGCCCGCAAATTTCTGCGACGAATTTTTGCGGACTGTTGCCAAAAGCGGGCGGTTTATGGTATACTGTACGCTATGAAAGAAAAAAAGTTTCGGCTGCAATTTCAGCTGGTGCCGGACGGCTGCTGGTACACCAACCTGCGCAGCGCCCTGCCCAAAGAGGTCTGGGACCGGCTGCGCCGCGCCGCCTATGCCCGCGCCGGCGGGCGCTGCAGCATCTGCGGCGCAAAGGGGCGTTTGGAAGCGCACGAAGTGTGGAGTTACGACGACAAAAAGCATATACAGAAGCTGGAAGATATCATCGCCGTGTGCCCGGCCTGCCACGCCGTTATCCACATCGGCCGCACCTCCCTGCTGGGAAAGGAACCCGAGGCACAGGAACACTTTTTGAAAGTGAACGGCTGTACCCAGAGCGAATACCACGCCGCCCTCGGCGAAGCGAACCGCATCCATGCCGAGCGCAGCCGCCACGAATGGGTGACGGATCTGTCAAAGCTAAACGGCCGCGATTTGTTTTGAGCAGACAAAACAAATCTTCGAGACGGAAGGAGAACCCCGAACGCTTTTCCCCGCGGCGGAGCACTTTTAAGGGCACACCCGGATGCGCACCGCTTTCATCCCTTCCGCGAGCCGAAGATCTGGCAACTGGGGGCGCGCCGCGCAAAAACCTGGATCCTTTTGGGCCCAAACAGAGGGCACGCCCTCTATCTTGCCGCAAATTTGCCCGCCGGCATAGGGTACGATCACTTAAATAAGGAGACCATCATGAACAAAGTCAAGATCACGGTGCTGCGCCGCACCATGCAGGAAGACCTGGCCAAAGAATACGGCGTTGAAAATCTGCCCCGCTGCCCCATGCTGCGCGAGGGACAGGTGTTTTACGCCGACTACGCCAAGCCCGAAGGGCTGTGCGACGAGGCGTGGAAAGCCATCTATCAGTACGTTTTTGCCCTGGCGCACGGCGTAAAGGAAACCTTCTATTTCGGAGACTGGATCCGCAAGCCGGGCGTGGCGATCGTATCCTGCAACGACGGGCTGCGGCCGGTCATCTTCAAACTGGAAGCGACGGACGAGGCTGCCGCGATCGATTACGAGCCCGTCGAGTGAGGAGAGGCAAGGCATGGACAAAAACACGGCGCCGGCAGCCCTGCGCGCGCGGATGGGCGCCCTTTCGGGCGGGCTCGGCATTGCGATCAATACCCTGCTCGCGACGGCAAAGATCGCGCTGGGGGCGGTGACGGGCGCACTGTCTGTTTTGGCGGACGGCATGAACAACCTGACCGACTGCGGGAGCAACGTCGTCTCGCTGATCGGGCTGAAAATGAGCGAAAAACCGGCGGATAAAGAACATCCCTTCGGCCACCGGCGGGCAGAGACCATTGCGGCGCTGGTGATCGCGCTGATCGTGCTGGTCGTGGCGGCGGAGCTGGCCATTGAATCGGTGCAGAAGATCTTTGCCCCGGAGGAGAGCGAATTTTCTTGGGCGCTGGTCGCCGTGCTGGGCGCGGCAGTCGCGGCAAAGCTGTTCCTGTTCGCCTTCAACCGCTATTGGGGAAGGCGCCTGGATGCGGAGACGCTGCGCGCGACGGCGACGGACAGCATCTCGGACGCGGTGGCCACGACGGCCGTGCTGCTCTCGCTGATCATCTCCCGCTATACCGGTTTTGACCTGGACGGCTATATGGGGGCGGCGGTCGCGGTATTCATCGCCTTTTCGGGCGGGAGCATCCTCAAAGAGGCGGTCTCGCACCTGCTGGGCACGGCGCCCGACGCGCAGGTGCTGCGGGCGATCGAGGCCCGCGTGCGCGCGTTCGAAGGAGTCCACGGGCTGCACGATTTGACCGTACACAGCTACGGGCAGGATAAACTGTACGCGACCGTCCACGTGGAGGTGGATGCAAACATGCCCCTCATGGCGGCGCACGATTTGGCGGACGCCATTGAGCGGCAGTTTGCCGAGGAGTCGAATATTTTACTGACCGTGCACATCGATCCCCTCGTATTGGACGACCCCAAGGTCAACCGCCTGCGCGAGGAGACGGAACGGGCCGTACGCGGGATCGACCCCTCGCTGCGGATACACGACTTCCGCCTGGTGGGCGGCGAAACGCACGCGAACCTCGTATTCGATGTGGCCGCCCCCTTCGAATGCGCGCTGAGCGACGCGCAGATCTGCGCTCGGATCAAGGATGCCGTGGCGCGGATGGGCGACCATTTCGGCGCGGTGGTGACCGTGGATCGGCAAAATTTGGACTGACACAGCCTATATAAACAGGGCGGGGAGCCTCCCAAGCGGGAGGCTCCCCCTTTTTTCATCCTGCCAAGCAGAGCGCGCCCCGGCCTCTACTCCACCCGAACGATGCGCACGTTGCCGTCCGGAAAATGCAGAACGATGGCGTTGCCCTCGGCGACGCAATGGGCGAGCACCTCCTCCCGCAGTACGGCGAGCAAAAATGCAGTCAAAACTTCGGCCGTCATCTTTCCTTCCTCCTCTCTTCTTTCGTTTGCCATTTTATTATCATTTGTCGCGTTAGACGATGCCGAGCAACCTGCCTGCCCTCGGCTGTATAATAAAGCAAAATTTTTCCTGTCGGACGATCTTGCCCGACCGCCGAGGAACATATGGATGCCATCGAACTGTTTACGGACACCGTGCGCGACTACATTGCGGCGCAAGGGATCACCGTTACCGAATTTGCCCGCCGCATCGGCTGCAAGGAGCGGTGTGCCGCGCGGTGGCTGAACGGGACCAACCGCCCTTCGACGGAATATGTGCTGCTGGCGGCGGACGCGCTGCACTGCTCGGTCGATTTTTTGTTTGCCCGCACGGACAGCCCCGCCTTGACTCCCGCTCGGTCCCCCTCCCGCTTTGCCGAACGGCTGTGCGGCCTGATCGGCGATTCCGGGCGAAACAAGCGAACGCTCGCGCGGGAATGGGGCGTAGAGCCTTCGACCGTCACCAAATGGCTGCACGGCGCAAGCCTGCCCAAACCCGACCGCGTTTACCGCCTTGCCGACTTTTTCGGCTGCTCGATGGACTTTCTGCTCGGGCGCACGGACGCCGCCTGACGCGGCGCCCTTTATTGCGGCAATCGGGGCACCCTTTTTTCTTTTTCGAGAAATCCATTTTTAGTATACTGTCATATTTTTAGTGTGTCAATTTATAAATATATAATCGTATCGTAAATATTGACAGGGACGAAAAGCGATGTTAAACGAGACCATTCGGGCCCTGCGGCAGGCCGCCCGCCTGACGCAGGTCGATCTGGCAAAGGCCATGGGCGTCAGCAAGCAGTGCGTTTCCAATTGGGAAAACGACAATATCCAGCCCTCCGTCGAGATGCTCGTGCGCCTCGCGCAATACTTCCGCGTGAGCACCGACTTTTTGCTGGGGCTGGAAAAGGGCGAAACGATCGACGCGGCCGAGCTGAGCGCCGAAGAGATCGCGCACGTACGGCTGTTGGTGGCGGACCTCGCCGCAAAAGGCCGCTGACGAACGAAAAAAGCGCGGAACGCCGCCATGATGCGGCGTTCCGCGCTTTTTTCTTGACGAAGGGCGCAGGAAAGTGGTACAATCGTGCGGAAAGGAAGGAGGGACGGACTCTCTCCGCAGGAAAACCATGTTGATCGATACGCACGCACACCTCAATTACGAAGATTTATACGGCGATACGGACGCACTGCTGGCGGAGATCCGCGATGCGGGCGTCGGAATCGTCGTCAACGTGGGCTGGAATTACGATTCCTCCGCCCTCGCGGCAAGACAGGCCGCCGAACACCGCGGGATCTACTTTGCCGCGGGGTTCCACCCCTCCAACCTCGCCGACCTGCGCGAGGGGGATTACGACCGGATCGCCGCGCTGCTGCGCGCCGAAAAGGGCATCGCCGTCGGCGAGATCGGATTGGACTACCATTACGAGGGCACGGACGAGGCGGCCCAAAAGCGCGCCTTTGCGGCGCAGCTGGAGCTGGCGGACACGCTGGGCCTGCCGGCGATCATCCACAGCCGCGACGCCGCGGCAGATACGCTGCAGCTTTTGAAGGACAACCGCGGCAAACTCGCGCACGGCGGAGTGATGCACTGCTTTTCGGGCAGCCCCGAAACGGCGAAGGAGTATTTGAAACTCGGGCTGTACATCTCCTTTGCGGGGCCGGTCACTTTCAAAAATGCACGGAGGCTGGACGAAGTTGCCAAAATCGTGCCCGCCGACCGCATTTTGGCGGAGACAGACTCCCCCTACCTCGCACCCGAACCCTTCCGCGGGACGCGCAACACCCCCAAAAATGTAGTGAAGGTATACGAAAAGCTGGCCGCCCTGCGCGGCGAGGAGACGGAAGCGCTGGCCGAACGCATCGAACAGAATGCACGCGCCCTCTTTACCAAGCTGGGCGAGGAGACTTTATAAGTATGGATACGAAGGAACGGTACGAAAATTTTACTTACGAGCTGGACGGCAACCTGTACATCAACCTGACCAGCCGCTGCACCAATGACTGCACCTTTTGCGTGCGCAACGAAAAGGCGGACTACTTCGGCCACAAATTGTGGCTGGCGCGCGAGCCTTCCGCCGCCGAGGTGATCGCGCGGCTGCCGCAGGATATCGGGCAATACCGCGAATATGTGTTCTGCGGCTTCGGCGAGCCGACCATCCGCCTCGACGCGCTGCTGGAAGTGGCGAAAGAGATCAAGGCGCGCGGCGGCGTCACGCGCATCAACACAAACGGGCAGGCCAACCTCATCCATAAGAGGGACGTGACGGGCGAACTGGCGGGCGCGGTCGACAAGATCAACGTCAGCCTGAACGAGGCGACGGCGGAGGCGTATGCGGCGCTGTGCCGGCCGGCCTTCGGCGAGGCGGCCTTTGCGGCGCTGCAGGATTTTGCCCGAAAGTGCGCGGAGCGCGGGATCGATACCTGGTTCTCCGTGGTGGACATCATCGGCGAAGAGAAGATCGCCCTCTGCCGCGCCATTGCAGAGCGGTGCGGCGTGACGCTGCGCGTGCGGCCGTACATCGAATGATCGGCTGACCGCGAGAGAAAGCCGCGCCGGCAACAGTGCCGGCACGGCCTCCTTCTTTTGTATGGGGCCTCGTGCGCCCTGAGGCAGCCGCCGAAGCCTCGCTGCGGGCGTGCAGGATCCTCCCGCTCGGCTCCGACGGCCGCAACTTCAGTTTGCGCCAAATGCGGCAGACTATCCGCACGGCAAGGAGAAAACGGATGGAAAATTTGCGCGAAGTGCTGGCAAGGCACGGCTTTTCCTTCAAAAAACAGTTCGGACAGAACTTTATTTCGGATACCAACCTGCTGGAGAGCATCGTCGACCTGGCGGGGGTGAATAAAAGCACGACCGCGCTGGAGATCGGCTGCGGGGCGGGCACGCTGACCCGCGCGCTCGCCGCTAAGGCGGGGCGGGTGATCGCCTACGAGGTCGACCGAAAACTGCAGCCCGTGCTCGCCGAGACGCTCGCCGGGTGCGAAAATACCGAAGTGGTCTTCCGCGACTTCTTGCGGGAGGATCTGGCGGCGCTCGAAGCGTCGATGCCCCCCTATACGGTGGTGGCGAACCTGCCCTACTACATCACCTCGCCGCTCATCACGAAGTTCCTCGACGAGGCGCACACAGTACAGGCGCTGGTCGTGATGGTGCAGGACGATGTGGCAAAGCGCTTTTGCGCGCGCGAAGGCACGCCCGAATACGGGGCGATCACGGCGGCGATCGCACGGCGGGCACGCGCGGAGATCGTCAAATTCGTCCCGCGGCGGATGTTTTACCCCGTCCCCAATGTGGACAGCGCCGTCGTAAAGCTGACCTTTGAAGAGGGGCGCATCCCCGTACGGGATGCCGCCACCTACCGCGCGACGGTGCGCGCGGCCTTCCTCTCCCGCCGCAAGACACTGGAAAACAACCTGATGCAGGCGTTTAAGCTGCCGCGCGAGGCGGCGCAGGAAGTGCTGCGCCGGGCAGACGTGCCGGATAAGGCGCGCGGGGAGACGCTGTCGCCGCAGGCGCTGGCAAAACTTTCTGACCTGCTGTACGAACGCGCGCAGGAAAACCGATAAAAAATCCGCCCGCAGGGATGCCTGCGGGCGGTCCTTTTATGAGCCGCTCCTATCGGGCGCGCAGCGCCCCTCTCTGCATTTCGCCGCCTCCTTTTTACGCTGCCCTGTGCGTACGCAGCCTCTTTGTTGCCACTTCGCCCCTTGCGGGCGCCCTTTCACTCGCCGAGGCCAAGGATCTCATCGGCGGGGACGCCCAGGCAGTGGCAAAGCCGCGCGAAGGTATCCAGCGCGGGGAAGACGTTTTTATGCAGATAGGCGGAGACCGTCTTGTCCGATACTCCGATTGCCGCGGCGATCTCCTTCTTCTTGAGCCCGCTGCGGCGGATCGCCTCGCGCAGGCGGCGCTGGATCTGCTCCAGCTGAAAGCGCTGCTCTTCCTGTTCCATGCCGTTATTGTCGCACATTGCGCGATAAAATTGTAAATTATCGCATAACATGCGAATTTTTCCGGACGGCGCGCTGTCTTTATGCTATAACAATCGCATCCTATACGATGATTGGAGGAGCATGAACATGTCTGTACAAGAATTGACTGCCCTTTTAGCAGCCTTCCTGCGCGAAGAAGTCCTCGCGCACTGCATCGCAGAGGGCGATGCGATCGTACTCCGCTTCACAGATGATTCCGTTCGGATCATCCGCGTACAATAGGCGGCATAACCGGGCAGAAACGCGCATAGGCATAGAAGGTCCGGAGGGCACTGTATGAATGCGATCTTTCTCGCGCTGTTTGCGCTGTCGGCGGGGCTGCTGCTCGTGCGCGACCCCGCCGCCTTTTTGCCCGCCCTGCTCGAAGGAGCCGGCAAGGCCGTCTCTTTGGGGCTGACGCTGGCGGCCGTCTATGTCGTTTGGCTGGGATTTCTGCGCGTTGCGGAGGACGCGGGGCTGGTGCGCGGCCTCGCGCGGGGGGTACGGCCGCTGACGTCGCGGCTGTTTGCCACCCGCAACGCCGCGGCGCTGGACGCCGCCGCCGTAAACTTGACGGCAAATTTTTTGGGGATGGGCAGCGCCGCCACCCCCGCGGGGCTCTCTGCCATGAAGCTGCTGGGGAGCACCGAACGGCCGGATTACGCCCGCGCGATGCTGTTCGCCGTCAACTGCGCGGGCGTACAGCTGCTGCCGACGACGGCGCTCGCCGTGCGCATGGAGGCGGGTTCGGCGCAGCCGTACGACATCGTACTGCCCGCGCTGCTCGCCTCGCTGAGTGCACTGCTCATGGGCGCCTGCCTGACGCTGCTGCTGTACCGGGTGCATGCGCCCCGAACCGCAAGGGGCCGAAAGCGGACAGACAAAGCGGATCGCGCATGAGGGCGGCGCGATGAAGTGGGCCGCCATGCTCGTCCCCCTGCTCTTTTTAGGGGTCTTCCTCTTTGCCGCGCTGCGCCGGGTCAAGGTATACGACAGCTTTGCCGAAGGCGCGGCCGGCGCTCTGCCGCTCCTGAAAAATTTATTCCCCTATATTGCCGCCGTGCTCGTGCTGGCGGAGCTGTTTGAGGCGAGCGGACTCTCCGCCTGCCTGCAAACGGCCCTGTCCCCCGCCTTTGCGGCCGTCGGCATCCCGCCGGAGATCGCTCCGCTGGTGCTCATCAAGCCCTTTTCGGGGAGCGGTTCAACGGCCCTGCTCGCCGATCTGTGCGCGCGCTATGGGGCAGATTCGACTATCGCCCGCTGCGCCTGCGTCGTATATGCCACGGGCGACACCGTCTTCTACCTGTCCGCCGTTTGGTACGCGGGCGCGCCCAAGCGGCCAGCGCTGCCCGTCGTCATCGCGCTCGTTTCCAATCTCTTTGCTTTTTGCGTCGGATGCCTGCTCTGCCGCATTTTGTGAAAAATGAAAATAACTTTTAATATCCGCCGAGCCCTCCCCGATAAAATGAAAATGCGGTACAAGATCGATTCGTTTTCGCCGATAATCGACATGATTCGTGTGAATATGATATTTTTTAACAAAATTTGTTGCAAAATATTATCTAAAAAATTTTCAAAAAAATTGATTTTTTTTGCTTTACTTTTTTCCGGTGATCTTATATAATATGAGCGTAATCAAACGAAACGCGCGATGCTTCCGTTTGGTTACTTAAAAAGCTCATCATTTTCCCCCTTATCATATATGGATCGGGCACAGAACCGCAAGGCTCTGTGCCCGATTCATTTTTTGTTCACCGATCCTGCTTGCGGCGGCTGAAACGCATCCCCTCCCCTTTTCAGAAAGTGCCCGGCCGCGCGGGGGCGAGCAGTTCATCGGCCGAACACTCGAGCGCGTCCGCCACGCGGCAAAGCAGCTCTGCCTGCGGCAGGGACTTGCCCTTTTCCCAATTATAAAAGAGGGTCGTGCTGTGGATATCCGCCTCCCGCGCGAGGCGGGCGAAGGTGAAGCCGCGCGCGTACACGAAGGCGCGGAAGCGGCCGGCGAGCTGCGGCTCCGTCGGCGGCAGCTCGACGACGGCCTCGTCGTCGGACCGGCCGAGCAGGTAATCGACCGAACAGCGAAACAGGCCCGCCATGCGGCAGAGCAGCCGCACCGAGGGCAAATAATCGTTCTTGCCCGTATCCCAGCGGATGACGTCGTGCAGATTCGCCTGCAGCTCCGCCGCCAAGTCGCGGTGCGTCCTGCCAGACTCGAGCACCAGTTCGTGAAAGCGTTTTCCGAATGCCGTCCTTAAATCCATCGACTTTCCCTCCTCGGGAAAGTAGGATACATCAAAAGCCGCAAAATTAGTTGACTTTGCGGCTTTTTATGTGCTATACTCCCTCAAAAAGGCGAATGCCTGCAAAGGAGAAATGACGATGAGCATCGAAGAACTGCGCGACTTTTTACTTGCCGCGCTGCGCGAAGAAGTACTGGCACACTGTACCGCGGAGGGAAATGCGATCGTACTGCGCTTTACGGACGGTACGGTGCGCACCATTCAAATTTCCTGACGAAGCAAAACGGCGCGCGCCTTTGTTTTATGCCGGCGGCTACATCCCGCCGACCACTTTCAGATCAATGACGCAATCCTGCGCGGGCATGATAAAGGCAAATTCCCACGCGATATACTGCCCGTCCTCCTGCACAGATGTGTAGGAGGGCAGCTTTTCGCCGTTGCAATAAGCGACGATGTCGGCATCCATCACGATCTGCGTGCGAAAGGTGACCCGCGTGCCGGCGCGCGCCTCGGCGGGCAGCGGCTCGAGCAGCAAATCCGCTCCCTCGCCGGCGGCCAGAGTGTATTTCGGCCGCTGCGAGTCCTGCGCCTTCCATTCCTGCCACTCCCGCACCTGGCGGGCGACC
>ERZ1643247.2118-NODE-2118-length-16409-cov-69.604867_pt1 | contig 16409 bp, 15 predicted proteins | sample MGYA00579264_ERZ1643247 | MGnify/ENA primary metagenome ERZ1643247 (study PRJEB29033, sample SAMEA4952262) | chicken gut metagenome | biome: Broiler Chicken; feature: Gastrointestinal Tract; material: Caecum | place: Ireland | collected 2018 | study: Broiler... | reverse complement strand
ACAACACATCTTATATCAGTTTTTTTGAGTTTACACAAAACTTGAAACGGTCTCACGGAGATTGCCAAAACGCTTAATAAAAGATTCTTTCAGTCGCAAAAAATATTCGGAGATGACTCGTTTGGCCGAATTATCTCCGAATTTATTTTTAAGAAGGTTCAGATTTACTTTGTATAAGCTATTTTACTATGACCATATACCCACAGAGCACGATCGAGACTCCGGCCGATAGCTTTTTGACCAAAAAGATTTTCTAGCAAATGGATATATTCGGTATACATTTTAATTACACTTTTTTTACTGCCTTTGGCAGGAGCAGGTTTAACAGTTACTTCGCTGGGCGCGACTCCGGTTGATAAAGCAATTAATGCTTTATGTGCGAATTTGTCATAGATTGGCAGTTGTCTCTTGGTTATAAAATATAACAAATTAAGAATATATACACTTCCGAAATATTTCGGCACTTCCGGCAGCATATTTGTGTATATATCCAGAAGCGTAGCATTGTCCGGGTTCTTTGCTTTGTTCCGAATATCATCCGCCTTCTGATTAATGCTGGCTAAGTATTTTTCTAACTGCTCTTTATTGATAGAAATGCCATATCCGGTAGAGCATTTTATTGGCTGCCCTAATTCTTTTAAATTGCCGGCTTTCCAGGAAACAATTTCCAATAATTCCTGAGTCGTATATTCTTCTGGTTTATTTAATAAGGATTCAATATATGTTTCTATTTCACAAGAGGTTTGATTCAGTCGCGGGATACCATCAGGTTTGCTGTTGCCCTTAAAATATGCTTTTTCATATGTTTCAATAAAATCTTTTTCGTTAATTTTAGACATACAACTATCCTCCTCTACAATATATGGTACAAAATATATTATAATATTATCAAAAAGATCAGCTCGCTTCAAGATTAATTGCAAATCCTATTGTTGTTTTTTGACATTTTCTTTCTTCCGGCTTTTCAAAATCCTCTGCTTTGAGCAAAGTGGCCTCTTTCCGCGTCAGCATCTCAGGGTTTCTCTGAATCAGACGGTCCGCCTGATTCATCAGAGCTTTTTCTACGAGATTTCGCGCAAAACGGCCGTTTCCGAAATCGGGGCGTTCTGTTGCTGCTTCAAAAATGGGCAGCAGCTTTTCTCTGACACCTTCCGAAAGCAGCATTCCCTTTTCTTCGACAATTAACTGTGTGATCTGGTACAACTCTTCAGCGGTGTAATCGTCAAAGGATATGTGAAATGCGATGCGGGACCGAAGGCCGGGATTTCTGGACAGAAACTGTTCCATTTCGACAGGATATCCTGCGAAGATGACAACGGTATCCTCTCGGCAGTTCTCCATCTCCTGCACAATCGTATTGATCGCTTCGTCGCCGTACAGACCGGTGTGTCCGTCCAGCAGAGAATAGGCTTCATCTATGAACAGTATACTGCCCTTTGCTTTCTGAAATTTTTCTTTGACAATACTGGCCGTCCAGCCCACGTATTTTCCGACCAGGTCTGACCGTCCGAGTTCATACAGCTTTCCCTGTGCCAACAGCCCGTTCTCTTTCATGATTGCGGCCAGCAGGCGCGCGGTTGTTGTTTTTGCCGTTCCGGGATTGCCGGTAAACACCATGTGCATGGAAGGATGACCGGACTGCACGCCAAGATCTTTGAAAAGTTTCTGGGCTTTATAATAATTGAGGGATTTGTCGATCATCCGCTTTGCCTGTTTCAGGCCGATCATTTTCTGGAGCTTTTGATAGGTGCTGCCGCTGGGCTCCTTTTTTGCCGCCTGGATATCTGCGCTTTGAAAATCAGCATACTGAGGATAAACCCTGGTGCGGAGCTGCACGTTTCTCCAGCTTTCAAAAATAGTCTCCAGTTCCGTGGGCAGAAAACCTTTCTGATCATCGTCGATCTTATGAAAAAGAGCATCGTCCGGCTCCAGAGATCTGGAGTCTGCAAGCTGCTGCAGATACTGTCGGACGCGACTGCCATATAAAATATCTTCTTCCAGAGAGATAAAAACACAGTTGCCGGCGTAGTCGAGCAGACGGTCGCAGATGCGGGTGCACGCCCGGGGGAGGCAAATCACGGTCAGAACTTCATGCTGGTATTTTTTCATTATTTCCATCGCTGTCTGGATGTCATACATGGAATTTTGCAGAAATTCTGATTCGTTTTCTTTGTTATCGCGATATTCCAGAACGACTGTAGCGCCAATGCCGCCTGCGTAGACTGCCCGAGTGCGACTAAGGATATTGTTTTTGAGATCTATGGTCGCATAACGCAGTCCCTGCAGACGTCTCCTGTTATAAAGCGCCTGCAGAAGGGGATGGAGCAGCTTCTGTTGAGCCTCGTGAGTATCGGCTTTTATGACATAGTGAACAGGATGTCCGCTGATATGCGGTTCTTTTTCAGAGGCATAAATCCGTGCAAGCTCTGACTCCAGAGAAGAAGAGATAATTTCTCCGGCTTTTTCCGATAAGGCAGTTTCTTTCGTAAGAGGTTTAAGGACAGTTTCAGAAAAATAAGAAGACCAGTCTCTCAGGTCTTGCAGGTGGTAATTCTCAAGCACCTCATAATAATCCTCAATATATTTTTGACGGCCAGCCCGGGACAGAAGATTATATATGGACTGGAAGGTTATTTCTTTAATTTTTATGTTTTTGCAGTCAAGGTCCAGAGTTTTCATGCAGTCAGCAAACTGCTGCCTGTCAGGAACTGTATGCGTGATTAAACCAAACAGAATTTCGTTGCCGCTTAGAGCTGCCATAAACAAATAGTGCTCGGAAGAATCTGTATTTTTGTCCGCTGCTGCCAGAAAGATTTTTTCTGCAAGCCTTGCGGAGTATTCATGACCAGAGTTTTTGGGATTTTCCTTTTCTGTATCCGGATCAGTGTTCAACAGAACGGTTATTTTGTAGTACAACATATGGCTCTCCTCCTTTGTGCAATCAGCATAGCAGATGAGGTGGGTTGTTTTTGAACCATAAAAGATGATATGGTATATTTGACAGCAGGGGAAGGATGAGAAAAAACAATATTCATCCGGAACTTTTGGGAGTACAATGAAATCAGCGTGGAAGGAAATGGAGGAATTTGTATGTATACCAGGCAGCCCAAAAAACTTCTGATTATAAATATTCTGGATATCCTTCAGAAATATACGGACGAAAACCATAAATTGAGCCAGAAAGATATTGCGGAAATCCTGAAGAGGGAATACGGGATGGAAGCAGATCGCAAGGCTGTACGGCGGAATCTCCTGAATCTCATAGATTTCGGTTATGAAATCGAATATACGGAGACGATTCGAAAGATCCCTGTAAAGGATGCGGCAACCGGAGAGCCAGTCATCGATCCGGCCACGGGAGAGCCGGTGATGGAAGAACGCGAGCTGTGGTCTGATTTTTATCTAAAAAAACAGTTTACGGACGGGGAACTGCGTCTGCTGATAGACAGCCTGCTGTTTTCCAGCCACATTCCGGCGAGACAGTGTAAGGATCTGATACATAAGCTGGAAGGCCTGTCCAACGTTTACTTTCAGTCCAGGGTAAAACATATTTTCTGCGACCCTGCCGGAAAATCGGACAATAAACAATTATTCTTGAATATTGAACTGCTGGATGATGCCATCAGCAAGAAACGAAAAGTCACTTTCCGGTACATGGAATATGGTACGGACAAAAAGCTCCATCCCAGAAAGCGGGAAGATGGAAGCCCGCGCGATTATCTGATCAATCCCTATCAGATGGCGGCACGGGACGGGAAGTATTATCTGATCTGCAGCCATGAGAAATATGATACGGTTTCAAATTACAGGATTGATCTTATTCAGGATATTGAAATCCTTGACAAGCCGGTAAAACCCTTTGAACAGCTCCGCGGATCCGGCGGGAAAGCTCTGGATCTGGCAGCGTATATGGAAGAACATCCTTATATGTACTCCAGCGAAAATATACGGGTGAAAATGCGGATTACCCGCCCTATGATCGGAGAGGTCCTGGAGACCTTCGGAATAGACGTGAGGTTTTCGGATGAAGATGAAGCAGGGACAACCGTCACTGTCAATACCAATGAAATGGCAGCGAAACAGTTTGCCAAAAGATATGCCCCTGATGTACGGGTGCTGGAACCGAAAACACTGCGGGAGAAGATCAGAGAAGAGCTGGAGAGGGTCCTGGAAACGTATGTATGAAGGGAAACTTTAAAATATGCAGATTTGTTTCAGAAAATGCCCGGGTTTGCAGACAAACCGGCCCGGGCATATATCCTTATAAGAACGGACGGATTTTTTCTTACGGCTCCTTCCAGTACCTTCGGATCATTCTTTCCATATTTGCTCTTCCCACAGGATTCCTTGTATGTAAGAGGATTTTATAGAACAATCCGCGTTCTACCAGCCAGTCAAGCAGTTTTATTCCATCTCCGCCATCTTCCGCATACTCCCCCAGATCATGGTCGCAGTCAATCAGTTCGATCTCATAATCAGCATTTTTTATGAAGCGGATTGCTTCATTCACACTATGGCACCAGACATATCCTTCCGGAGCCTGGCGCAGATCATCCAGCCAGATTTTCATATTCTTTCGCCTCCTGTTGCGGATTGTGTTTATAAGTATATAGAACTATCCCCAAAGATCCCAAAACCATTCCTGAAACATCTGCAGCCCTTTATTTAGGCATTCGTTACGATTCCATCCCGCATCCAGATGACATTTATAATGTCTGCTGTGGTCGTAGATTACCCGGGGCCGTTCTTCTGAAAGGTGAAATTTTTCTATAATGTCCTTCATATATTCAGGGGCAATATTGGGATTCATGTATACGACAGCTCTTCCCCTTTTCTTAATCTCAACTCTCCCTCTGGGATAGTAATTATAGGTTTGTTTACACCCTTTCGGCCTGACATATTCCCATATTTTCTTATGTACATAGGTGTCCCCTGACCGGGATACTCCATAAGGAAATTTTTCATCGTAAGGGACTGCCAGGATATTTCCTTCGATTAACCAGAAAACTCTTTTTAGCGGCTCGCTCATATTTCATCCGGTCTCCTTATATGCTTCCAGCGCCTCCAATACTTTATGGTAGACCACCTGATTTGGATAATACCGGTAGTCGGAAAAAACAGCGATTCCCGTTCTGTAGAAATGCTCCAGTATAGCCGCAGCACAGCCGGAACTTCTGCTTTCTCCGTACTCGCACTGGCAGATAATATCATAACCATTTTCCTGCGCCGAATAGATAAACTTTGCAACAGCGTCCGCCTCGGGGAAATAGGTCTCATAAGTCAGGCCATAATCCGGAAGGACCGACAGATCGATATCATGCAGAGGTACACGGATCAGGCGATCCGTTTTCCCTCTGTAATCTACCGGCAGATAATTTCCCGGAATATGGTTGGATGGCTTGGGGTCGTGAAAGCTGATTACTGCCGTTTTGTCAGGGAACCCTGTTTGAATTAAGTTTTCAGCAGCTTTCCGGGAATATATGGAAACCTTCATCTGCCTGTCAGCAGGAGGGGATAATCTTTTCAACGCTTTCCATGTTTCCCGGAATACGTAAAGATTGGGATAATATTCCTCGTCAGATAATATATCCATCCCCGTATGAAAAAAATATTCTTTCAATGCAGCCGCTACCGCCGCGCTGCGCGAGTGTCCCCATCTGCACTGGCAGATCAGAACATCTGTCTTATCTTTACAGCGGAAAACAAACTCGGCAAGCTGATCCGCCTGTTCCTGTGAAAACAGATTGACGGCCAGCTTGCGGGAATCCCCCAATGTATCAGAGAGGCCGGTGATATCATCAAAACTGAGCCGTAATAAATTATCCGGTTTCTGATGAAATCTCACTTCCTGTTCGCCCACGTCTGTAATACTGATTACGGCTGTTCGGGGTTCAAATCCTGATTCTGACTTTTTCTCAAGAGCGGTTCTGCGGCATATTTCAATCTTCATTTTCTTCATAGAATCCTGCCAGTTTCCTTCCCTCTGCGGTATAAAGCTGTTCCAGCCATTTTCTGTTTCTTTCGCATGGTCCTTCCATGAAATAATAATGGACGGTATTGCAGAGTAATTCCACGTCGATTTTCTTTTCCTTTTCCGGAGAGAGATAGCTGCCGAGAGCAGCCAAAGCCCTCTGCTCGCCTTTCAATGGTTCTGTCAGCGTTTTTCACCCGCCCGTTGTCCTGCGGATAGCCATTTTTCAGCATTTCTTCCGAACCCCATGTGGAGATATCCTCCAGAACAAACGGCTTATTTTCTGTCGCCCGGTTGATTAAGATATCGCCTCGCCGGAAAGGCGTCGGAAAGGAAAACCACATTCCCTCAAAGGCGACGAAAAGATCAGGCTGAGAATCTTTCAGGGCGCCCTGTTCATTTATCGACAGAATTTCCAGGTCTGGATTCATTTCCAGAAATAATTTCTTCTGATCAGAATCATCCGCGCCGGAAAAGAATTGTTTTGTAAATCGCACTTTCTCAAAGGGCTCCTCTGGATAATTTTTTCTTAAATGAGACAGGGCGGTCTGAAAGTCCTGAAAGTAATTACCCTCTTCAACCCATTCAAATTCTCCGCCGGCTTTGGAGCCGGAGCGAAAGCAGCGGCCTTCTTTTTCGTAAAACGCATAGGTATATACCGCGTCCTCCTGTCTGCTGAATTGTTCCAGCAAATCCTTCAGTATGGCAATATATTCTGCAAGAAACCTGTGAAAGCTGGGGATTGCTTCCATGTTGAGCCGTTCTTCCATCGAACAGTCAGGCATCGTGTCAATGATTTCCTGCCATGCGCTGAATTTTTCATGGATGGCAGCCCTGCGGCTCCTGTAGATCAGAAATGCCGTCTCCGGCGCTGTGAATTCATAATGGATTTCCTGCAAATAATTTCGGATGTCAACGGAATCAATAAATTGATAGATATTCATGAGAAATCCTCCGTTTTTCTGCCAGCCAGCCGGCTGTTTTTGTTGAGGTAAGTATAGCAGTCACAGTGGCATAAAAAGGGGACACGGATGGGCTGGGGCATTTTCGACGCATCGCATATGATATCATCACGGTACTGACAAAGAACAGAGGAGGGTGAAGGCATGAGAACGTTATTATTGCTCCGTGGGGCGGCAGGATGCGGCAAATCAACCTGGATAAAAGACAATGGCCTGAAGCCATATACACTGTCGGCTGACGACATACGCTGTATGTATCAGTCACCGGCGTTGCAGACAGATGGAAGGACCGAAATTCCGCAGAATCATGGCACTCCTGTATGGAAAACTCTGTTCCGGATACTGGAGGAACGCATGAAGCGCGGCGATTTTACGGTAATAGACGCGACGAATTATAAAATTTCCGGAATGAAGCAATATAAAGAGCTGTGCAGGACATACCGCTACCGGATCTACTGCGCGGATTTTACAGATATCCCGATAGACGAAGTAAAAAGGCGCAACGCTTTAAGAAAAGATTTCAGACGTGTTCCGGAAGAAGTGATCGATAACATGTATTCTTATTTCGCAGCGCAGAAGATCCCCTCCGGCATCAAAATCATAAAACCGGAGGAGCTTGCTTCCATCTGGTTAAAATGCCTGGATTTTTCATCGTATGACAGGATTCATCATATCGGAGATATACATGGCTGTTATACCGCGTTAATGAAATATCTGGAGGATAACGGAGGAATAAAAGAAAATGAATTTTATATCTTTATCGGGGATTATATCGACCGGGGCCTGGAAAATGCGGAGGTTGTAAAATTTCTGCTTTCGATCAGGGACAAACCAAACGTTCTTCTTCTGGAAGGCAATCATGAAAGATATCTGAAATTGTGGTCTGAGAACAGTTCTGTGCGGTCAGAGAAAGAAAATCATGAGACAAAAGAGCAGCTGGACAATTCAGATATAAGCCGCAAAGAGGTAAAATGCCTGTATCGCAGGCTGGGACAATGCGCCTATTACCGATACGATGATAAAATCTTTCTCGTTACCCACGGTGGACTGAGCAGAATATCGGAGAATCTTACTTTCGTTTCCACGGAACAGTTGATCAGCGGAACAGGCGAATACGGTGATGCTGAAAAGACAGATGCTTCGTTTCTTAAAAATACGCCGTCAAATGTCTATCAGATCCATGGGCACAGAAACATACAGCATCTCCCCGTACAGGTGAATGACAGAACCTTTAATTTAGAAGGGCAGGTGGAATTCGGCGGATATTTAAGATGCGTACAGGTATCGCATGAAGCGATTCGAACTGTCGAGATAAAAAACGACGTATTCAGAAGGCCCGAACCCGGAATTCAGGCGGTTCCTCAGACGGTATCTTCGCTAATGGAAGCCATGAGAAAAAATCCCTATATAAATGAAAAGCGCTTTGGAAATATTTCTTCCTTTAATTTCAGCCGAAACGCTTTTTACAGGGGTGTCTGGGACGGGCAGACAGTAAAAGCCCGGGGACTGTATATCGATACCTGTAAAGAAACGATCGCTGCACGGGCATATGATAAATTTTTTAATATAAACGAAAGACCCGAGACAACGCTGCCTGCCTTGTCGCGCACTTTAAAATTTCCGGTAACCGCATATGTGAAGGAAAATGGCTTTCTGGGAATCGTAAGCTACAATATATATGAAAAAGATCTTCTCATTACCACGAAATCGAGCCTGGACGGAGACTTTGCCGGCTGGCTGAAAGAGATGATTTATTCAAAAATCGACAATGACAGGTTAGAGCAGCTTCGGGACTATGTAAAACAGCATAACGTATCATTTGTATTCGAATGTGTGGATATGGTACACGATCCTCACATCATAGAATATCCGGAAAGCAATATCTATCTGCTGGATATTGTATACAATGATATGACTTTCAGGAAATACACATACGAAGAAATGTGTTTAACGGCACAGCGGTTCGGCTTTACGCCAAAAGAAAGGGCGTATGACATAGCAAACTGGCATGATTTTTATGACTGGTATACGGCTGTTGCGGATGAAAATTATGAGTATAACGGCAGAAAGATCGAGGGATTTGTCATAGAGGACAGCGGTGGGAACATGGTAAAGTTAAAGCTGGCGTATTATAATTTCTGGAAATCCATGCGTGGAGTGGCAAGGGAGACATTAAAAAAAGGAAGCGTAAGACAGCAAAAAATAGCGGCGTTCGATTCCCTTCTTGCAGAGGATTTTTATGAATGGCTCAAAACTTTATCTGTAAAAAAAGATATTCCGACTGACATCTGTTCCCTGCGGAACATGTATTATCAGGAGAAGGCGACAGCCTGATTTGCCTGTCGGAACGGGAGCTTTGATATGACACAGAATATTACGTTGGAAGAGCATCTTCTGCTTCTTGAGCGGATGAAGCAGGCGGCGCTCCGGGATATGGATACTTTTCCGGAAAAAGAAATGATTTCAGACGGCATACAGAGATTTTCCTTTTTGGGCGTAAGGCTCAGATATCGGGATGACGGAGACTGCCTGTATGCCGACTGTTCCGCCATGGGATATCGGCCGTTTACAAGACTGCATCCATACCTCCGGGAATATCTGGAAGAAGAGTCGGAAAGTATTCTGGAGGATCAGGACTTATTTGAGGAACCTGTGGAAAATAAATTTTACTGGGAAGTGACAAAATATATCTGTTTAGGCGACCGCATTTATGAGCAGTACGAAGTAACCTTTTCGTTAAAGGAAAACCTGCTGAGTGTCCGGGGATATCCGTATCATTTTGCGCGCGGGGCATCTGCATATCCGGAATATATGAAATGCTTTACAGAGGAGCAGAAATTTATCCTGAAATATGCGGAGCAGGCGGACAGGCCAACGAATGTAGTTTTGCCCTATCAGCCCGGCGATATACTGTATGTTGACGCCAACCCGTTTGGCAGACCCTTTTATGCGGTATACTGCGCGGAAACAGTGTTCGACAGAGAGCACTTTGAATGGACCAGAAAAGAGTATGGGTATTACAGACGCGAACATCCATGCCTTTACATATCAGAAGATCATAAGGGATTGGATATCACAGATCTCTCAGGATGGTTTACCGATTATATTCCGTTTCCCTATGCACCGCTGGATCGGATCCGGGTGGCGGATACGTGTGACAATCCCTGTCTTTTGAGAGCAAGCCGCATGCTGAAGGAGAATCCGGCTGTGTTCCGTAAATGGCAGGAGTGGAAAGAAGCAGGTTATCCCGCAGGCGAAAATAAAATGAAACCGGGTTGGGAGAAATGAGAAATGGTCTGCTGTTTTACGGGACACCGGTATTTTCCGTGGAGTGATAATATCGATCATCCGCGATACAGAGCTTTACTGGTAGAACTGGAAAAGGCGATTGATCTGGCGCTTGCCAAAGGAGCGACGCATTTCATCTGCGGAAACGCCGTCGGCGTGGATACCTGGGCGGCTGAACTGGTACTGAAAAAGAAAAGGACACATCCGGAAATTTTTCTGGAGATTGCGCTGCCCTTCGCCGGCCATAATGCCAATGAATCTGTCTGCCAAAAGGTGCAGCAGAAAGCCGATCTTGTGCATATCGTCAGTACGGCAAAAAGCAGAAAAGCAGCTTTTCTTGAACGGGATCGTTATATGGTGGAGCACAGCGATTTACTGATTGCCGTATATAGTGAGCTCCGCGCCCGCGGCGGAGCAGCAAAAACGATGGAGTACGCAAAAAAGCAAAGGAAAGAAGTTCTTGCAATTTCTGTTGAGAGGATTCGGATGGTTTGAAAAGGTTATACTGCTTTTTCAAAGAGCACAATTTCATATTTGGTATGGGGCAAAAAAAGTCCATCTGATCTGTTACCATACAGACAGAAAAAAGGAAGGAGCTGTAAGATATGGATATCGGGATTTCTTTATCGGTTTATAGAGTCTGGAACAAAAAATACCTTATAAAACTGGGGGAAAACAGGCCGGAGATGCTGTTGTTTTATGGACATAAAGTCACTGATCCGGTGACAGAAATGTGTCTCAGCCAATGGTATCCCTGCAAATTTGAGGCCGATGGCGTTGTCTACACATCGGCTGAACAGTATATGATGGCAGAAAAAGCCAGATTGTTCGGAGATGAGGAAATCCGGACCGAAATTCTGCGTACCTCTGACCCTCGGAAGTGCAAAGCTCTTGGAAGAAAGGTGAAAAATTTTGACAGGACAGTCTGGGATGAGAAGAAAAAGAGGATTGTAGAGAAAGGCAATTTTGAAAAATTCGTTCAAAATGATACATTGAGAAAATTTCTGCTTTCCACAGGGGAAAAGGTACTGGCAGAGGCCAGCCCGACGGATCGGATTTGGGGAATCGGTTTGGGGAAAACCAATCCGGACGCCTTTGATCCGGCAAAATGGAGAGGAGAAAATTTGTTGGGCTTTATCTTGATGACTGTCAGGAATGATATGGCTCTTTTGGATATGTATGGCGAATTCGATGAAGAGGAAAATGATGGAAATATGAAGAAAATAAAATCATGACTGGTTAAATGCTATTTATATGGAAAAAGCAGAAGGGAAAATGAATAGTATGTTAGGAGCAATCTGTGGAGATATACTGGGTTCTACTTATGAATTCGGTAATGAGGACAAGGAAATTTCTTTAATGCATGAAGAGGATCACATGACAGATGATTCTGTTCTGACCTGTGCGATCGCTGAATGGGTGATGAAATATGGAAATGTTTCTGCGCTTGGGGAAGGCGAACAAAAATATCTGTTGGCAAAAATCCTTTTTAACTATACAACGCGATACGAAGATAAAGCATATGGCGTGCGCTATGTGGACTGGTATTTTGATTACGAAAAAACCGGAAAGGTTCCGGATCCACCGAATAGCATGGGAAATGGATGTGCCATGCGGGTAAGTCCTATTGCCTATGGTTATAAAACACTTCGTGAAGTAGAAAAATTTGCACAGATACAGGCTGAGGTGACACACAATAATCCTGAAGGAATACGTGGGGCCTGTGCAATAGCGGCGGCTACCAAAATGGCACTGGATGGAAAAAATAAAAAAGAAATAAAAGATTATATTTCATCCAAGTATTTTTATGATTTGAGTCAAAATATAGAAAATGTCCGTATGAAAGACGGAGATTTCTCTGCGATATGTCCTGTCACAGTGCCTCAGGCGTTTATTGCTTTTTTTGAAGGAGAAGATTATGAAAGTACCATATTGAATTCTATTGTGATAGGCGGGGATTGTGATACTGTTGCGGCTATGGCGGGGAGTATTGCATATGCCTATTATAAAAAAATTCCGGACTATCTTCTAAAACATTGTTTTTCTTGTATGGATGAGAAAATAAAAAAATTATGCCGATCTTTTTGCGATGAATATTTAACACTACTTTGATATTTCGGTCGTAATAAACTCGACGTACAAGGAATTTTCCTTTGATCTGACGATTGGTTTCTGGACAACTCCAATATATCACATCAAGGTGAATTCTTGCCGAAAAATATCATAAGTTGATTTAGTGCACTAAATATAGTACATTATAAGTAACGGTATAGTTCGGAAGAGCAATTATGGGGAGCTTTGCCCCCAATTAGCGCTGATTAGAATATGGCAAATTCTCAAGGATTACAGCGACTACGAGCCCCCTTTAACACAGGAAGATATTGCAAAATATTTAGAAAACGAATATGGGATTGTTATAGAACGCAAAGCTGTCAGCAGAAATCTGTCACTGCTCAAAGAGGCCGGGCTTGAAATAGAATCGCGCAGAGCTGGCAGTTATCTGGAATGCCGCGATTTTGAGGATTCCGAGTTGCATATGTTGATTGACGGTGTTTTGAGCAGTAAGCATATTACGGCAAAGCACTCAAAAGACCTGATCAATCGGATTTGCAGACGATACCCGGATACAAAAACGGAATTGACTACAAAAGGCTTTCATCGGCAATGCCTTACATGTATGCAGATGAACCGGAACGGATTGACTTTGTGGCTGATGCCGGAATTGTGGATCAGATTGTTGACTGGTTTGGAAATTACATTAGAATAGCCAAAAGCAGCGATAATGAAAATCAGGTTAAAGTGTCAGTTGTAGCCAGTCCAAATGCGATGGAACATTGGGCAATGCAGTACATTAACTATGTTGAAGTTTTCACCACCTGTCATACGTGATAGAATTAGAGATGGACTTCAACATGGCATTTCAAAATATTCAAAAATCTAAGTAATTAAAAAGGAGTTTGTAGATATGTATAGAGAAGCCGATAAAACGGTTTATGAGTTATATGATTCTTTCGTTCAAAGGGTGTTAGTTGACAAAAAGGACTTTTTTGACGATAGTGACGATTTGCTCCTTACTAAAGAAAATCTTGAGGAATGTAAAAAACGGTTCATTGAGAATTACGATGAAGATAAAGATCGTAATTTTTCTGAAAAAGCAAAAGACCAATTTGAGGGTGCTTCTGAACCGGTGCAAAGATTGTTTGCACATGCTATATGGCTTTGGGGATTCTCGGTCAATGAAAGCAAAAATAGTGATTTGATATACATTGAAAACACAAAAAAACCACAGTATGGGTTTGCAAATTCTGGGCAGTACCATCTAACAAACAAATTTGGCGAAGTTAGTTTTTGCATCAGGCTGTTTGATGCAATATTGGAAAAGAGCATTGAAACAGTCGAAGAAGTCAAAGCATACATAGAGAAAATCTGCCTTTGTTGCGCTTATGGAGACCAAATAGAGGATTACGATATACTGAAGGATATTGATATAGTGAAGACTTACTCTACATCAGTATCTATGATTCATATCCTTTTATATTTGTCTTGTCCAAACGACTATGAACGAATCGTTTCAAATGGGCATAAGCAAAAAATAGCAAATTGTTTTGAATGTCTATTAAGTGAAGACGAAAAAACGTTTTATCTTGATCGTCGCATAAAGTGCATTCGTGACAAGTTGGCAGAGAAAATAGGAGAAGCATCTTTTGATTTTTACGATTATGCAAAAATCTATTCATTATGGAATTTAAGTGCCAGTGAAGAAGATAGCGATGAATTTGATGGTCTTAAATTCAAGAAAAACATTATCTTCTATGGTCCTCCTGGAACGAGTAAAACATATTCAGCTAAGCAACTTGCAAAATCTTTTATTCTTCGTGAACTTCTTTCCAACAATGTCCTTTCAATGGATCAATACTTGAGCCAGGAGTATGCAGTTGAAGATTATATTTATCGGCTTCAACTGCATGCTAATTACGGCTATGAAAATTTCATCGTCGGGCGGACAATGCTTGATGGAAAAATTGAAACAGAAAAAGGATATTTTCTGGAACTGTGTGAAATTGCGGCAAATGACAAAGAACATCCGTATGTACTTATCCTTGACGAGATTAACCGTGTTGATTTAGCGCGATTATTTGGTGAGGCGTTTTCTTGCATTGAGAATCGAAACGAATCTATTGATTTGCCATACAAAATTGATGGAGTTAAGCTTAAATTGACTGTTCCTGATAATCTTTATATTATTGGAACGATGAACGAAATCGATTTTTCGCTGGAACGATTGGATTTCGCACTTAGAAGGCGCTTCTTGTGGTTTAAGCGTGGATACAATGAGAATGTTCTTTCATCAATGTTGATAAATATCAATAACGAATCGGATAAAAGTATTTTTATAAGTCGAGCAACGGCCTTAAATAGTAAAATCCGAGAAATACGCGAACTTGGAGAGCAGTATGAAATCGGGCATGTTTTCTTTGCGGAAATACAAAACATTATTTGTAGATACTCGAATAAGAGATTATATTGGAATGCATCAAAGCCCAAAGAACCGGTTGTGACTCTCTGGAAAATTTCTATTCGCCCAATGCTCGAGGCATATCTTGATAATATTAATGTTGATGTTAAAAATGACATCCTGAATGATTTAGAGAGAATTTATTATGGCAAGTGAAATTGAGTACACTGCCTGTGATTGCTCATTCGTTTCAAAAAACGGGAAACCGGAGACCGACCCTAACGATAAATTTTTATTAAAAGTTCGAAATACTTCCAAAAGTATTTATTGTTTTAGCGTGTCCAAACACGAACGTGATAAAGAATCCGAACCAGTTGTGTTTTTTGATTATGAAGCAAGGAAATGGCGGTCAGGTAGATACATCGGAAATGTTGAATGGAATAATGGAAGAGAAAGATATTCTTTGACTATTGAGCCGAGGTTTGGCGAAAATATACTGCTTGAGATGTTCGGAGAAATATTCAACCTTAAACTTTCCGGAGGCAAATCAAGCTTGAAGTCAAACAGAAGTTCTCTTTACATAAAGATGCTTGTTTCGTTTATTTGGTCTCAGAAATTAGTAGAGGCAAATAGACATGGACTTCCGCGTAATCGTACTACTATCAATACTCGGGGATATTCCGTTAAAGGTAAATTGATGATAAAACCATCGATCTTTTCCTACGTACGGAATAGAACTATTATATCTCAAAGCCATGAGATGACGTATGACGAAAAAGTTGTAACAATAGTAAGCTTGGCATATAATGTGTTGAAAAAAGATTATGCGTTTGAACAATTATCGCTTTCCCCAAATATCAAAAACATGATTTCCGACATCGAGAGGATTGGACATAATATCAAATCATTTAGAATTACAGAGAAAGACTATCAATCTATTAACTATCGACCGATATATCAATCATTTAAAGATCTTGTTGATTTTTCTTGGCAGATAATCAATTCTTCTATGGGAATGAATGCTCAAAATCAAGGGTCCAAAGTTTCTGGTTATTTAATTGACATGGCTGAAGTATGGGAGTGTTATATCCGGAGTCTCGTACAGAAGCAATTAAAAGTATTTGGATGGAAACTAATTGACTCGACATTCATTGCATATGAAACGTTGTTCTATCAGAGAAGGCTTATTCCGGATATTGTTCTTGAAAAGGATGGTGCTTTCTGTGTATTTGATGCAAAATACAAGAAAATGATGTATAGAGGGATTGATGTTGATCGAGAGGATTTTTTCCAGATTCATACATACATTTCGTATATGCAGCATCTTGGAACAGTGAAATTTGCAGGGCTCTTGTATCCGGTTGAGAAAGATTTTGGATTAATAAATACAAGTACATCGTTATATAATCTCAGAGATACATGTAAGTTTATTGCTGATGGTCCCATAATAAGTAAAGAAAATATTGACAAAGAACACTTTTTTGAGGTAATCAAAAAAGGCATTATGTGATGAGGGGGGATATGGGTGTTAATAGGTCTATTCTTCTATATTCGAGGAAAACTAATTTTTAACGCCTGTCCCCTTGCTGAAGGTCAAGAGAGGAGACCGTTTCAAGTTTTGTGTAAACTCAAAAAAACTGATATAAGATGTGTTGTTAGCTACTCTGAGCAGAGCCGGAGACCGTTTCAAGTTTTGTGTAAACTCAAAAAAACTGATATAAGATGTGTTGTT
>ERZ1643247.2115-NODE-2115-length-16416-cov-6.387690_pt1 | contig 16416 bp, 8 predicted proteins | sample MGYA00579264_ERZ1643247 | MGnify/ENA primary metagenome ERZ1643247 (study PRJEB29033, sample SAMEA4952262) | chicken gut metagenome | biome: Broiler Chicken; feature: Gastrointestinal Tract; material: Caecum | place: Ireland | collected 2018 | study: Broiler... | reverse complement strand
ATTGTACCATCTGGGCTGACGGGTCCTCAACTTTCATTTAACTTTACAGTCCGTAATTATCCGCTCGGAGGGATCCCTATGAAAAAAGTAAGACGCGCTTTTGCACTACTGCTCTCAGCCACTCTGCTGCTGGGGGTTCTGGAACCTGCCGCCATAGCCGCAAGCCCTGTGACAGGCGCTAACCAGCAAACCACCATCCAAACGCCCCGCTCTGTGGAGCCCAAAAGTGGAACTTGCGGGGAAAGCGCCACCTGGTCCATTTCTGCCGAGGGGGTGCTAACTATCTCGGGGACGGGGGCCATAGGGGACTATAGCGAAAATGACGCGCCTTGGCAAAGTTTGCGAGCTGACATAACAGCCATTGTAATTGAGAAGGGTATTACAAGAATTGGCAACTATGCTTTTCATGACTGCAGGGTCGCCACATCAGCTGCCCTGCCCGAGGGCTTAGTAGAAATTGGCGAGAACGCCTTCCGGAGTTGTGGGGCTCTAGAAGGGATTAACTTACCACCGGAGCTTACAACCATTGGCATTGGTGCGTTCTATTACACCTCCGCTTTAACTTCTATCACGATTCCCGGAAGTGTAGAAACCTTTTCGGATGCTTTTAATGACTCCGGCTTGGAGACAGTGACGATTGAGCACGGGGTAGATGAGGTAGACAGCTATGCCTTTTGCAATTGTTATCACCTTAAATCTGTCAATTTGCCCGACTCCATCCAAAGCATAGGAAATTACGCATTCAATGGCTGCCAGCAATTAGAGGAGCTCGACTTGCCCGAAGGGATAACAAGTTTTGGCGAGTATGCTTTTGCCAATACAGCCATTTCGGAATTCGAGTTCCCAGAGGGCGCGTCCATTAACGCAGGTGTATTGCAAAACACCTCGATTACCAGCATTGTCACATTCCCCAGGGCGTTGCGACGATTGGGCAGAACGCCTTCTACGGCTGCGAGAACCTGGCAACGGTCACCTTCCCCAGCACTCTCACCCGCATTGAGGGCGGCGCCTTCTCTTACACAGCGCTGACCTCCCTCAATCTGCCCGACGGCGTGACACATATCGGGCATTCCGCGTTCCGAGAGTGCAATGCTTTGGAAACTGTCACGATGACGGACAGCGTGACTACAATGGATGATAATGCATTCGACGACTGTGATATCCTGCGTTCCGTCACCCTTTCCGATCAAATTGAAACCATCGGCCTGCAAACATTTTCCCAATGCAAAAAGCTGGAAACCATCCATTTGCCGGCCAGCTTGAAGACGATTGGCAACGACGCCTTCCAATATTGTGAATCGCTCCGCTCTCTCACCCTGCCGGACGGAACGGAAAGCATCGGCAGTTTAGCGTTCCGTGGCTGTAGCGTTTTGGAGGCTGTTGTCATTCCCGCAAGCGTTACATCCATTGATAGTGGTTGGAACAACAATAGCGTTTTTGCATATTGCGGCGTCCTCACTCTGTATGTAACACCAGGTTCCCATGCTGAAACATACGCCAAAGAGCGAGGGATCACCTACGAATATCTGGCCGAGGGTAAGACGGTGCGGCTGGACGTTGTGGACGAAGACGGCAAGCCGCTGGACGAGGTGGACTACTCCATCCGTTGGTACGAGAATGGCGAGCGGCTGAACGCTTCCGGCGGCTCCATCGGGGTGGACGCGGAGACCCAGGCGCTGACCTATGAAGTCGCGCTGGGTGAGGAGCTGGCCTTCCAGTACCAAACGCCAGGGGCGCAGACCGTAGAGCTGACCGACACGGTTACCACCCTGGAATGCCAGCTGCAGCCCCTGCCCCAGGTGACCGTCATCGGCGCTGTGACGGACGCGGAAGGAAAGCTTCTGCCGGGGGCCTCGGTCACCATTTCCCAGAGCGCTGGGATCTACGAGAAGACCCAGCAGGAAAATCTGCCGGTGGAAAGCGATGGGAGCTTTTCCATCCAGTTGCCCGTTCTCGAAACCACTGTTACCGCCGAAATGGACGGCTATTACACCCGCAGCCGCACCATCACACCCTCCGCTGCAGTCGCCGACCTGGGAAACATCGCCCTTCCGACCATTCCCGAAGCCCGGGTGGAGCTGTCCTTCACCGTGGAAAGCGCTGTGGCAGCGGACGAGACCCCTGTGACCACCAAGCTGCAAACAGGCAACGGCATTACGGTCTCGGCATATAACGTGACTACGGAGAAAGAACTGACCAACGCCGTGTTCCAATACCCCTATCTGGTGCTGGGTGACAACAATGCGAAGTCTGGTGACGAGGTTCGCATCACTGCTACGGACACCTGGGGAAAGATGACCGCCGAACCAGTCACCGTCAAACTGACGGACGACCCATCGACAGCGGCGATCACATTTACGGAGAACGGCGCTGTCTCCGCCCTGCTTTCCGGAGACTTCCCCAAGCGGGCGGCGGTGTTCGACGGGGACGGAAACCTGGTGCAGACCGCCACGGTGGAAGGGCAGCTTTTCACCTCCCAGCCCTTGCCAGCGGGAAGTTATCAAGTGGCGTTCTTAGAGAAAACATCCCAAATTAGTGCCATCCCCACCCTGGGGTATCTGACTACTCTGGGCCTGATACAGGGGGAGGACTACGTCCTGCGGAGCATTACCGTGGAAAACGGAAAGATCGCCACGCTGGGTACTGTGACGGTCCCACAGCTGGAGATGAGCTACCTGGTAGTGGAGAACACCTCGGTCTCTGTGAACAAGGCCGCAGTACCAGCGGGTCAGTATGTCACCGTTCGAGCGGCCTATGAACTGGATGAAAAAGTCTCCTCCACTGGTCAAACCCTGGTGGTGGATTTGCCAGAGGGCTGCGAGCTTGTAGACGGCAGCGTGACAGTGGACGGAGGCCGCGCCAATTATTCCAGCTCCGACGATGGAACGGTGTCCATCCCCACCAACAAAGAAAAGGCCACGGTGCTGTTTTACGTGACAGCCCAGGGCAGCGGGGAGTTTTCTGTCACTTGCAGCCTGGAGTTTACGCCAGCAGGCACAGATGAGAAGGTGACCCAGCCCCTGGGCAGTGGGTTCTTCTCCGCCACGGCTATGCAGCTTCACGTGCTGGACAAGACCTCGAAAGAAACGGTGCGGGTTTCCGGCAAGGCGGCGCCCAATGGCACGGTGGAAATCTACGACGGTTCCCGGCTGGCAGCGGAGACAACTGCCAACGCCGCGGGCACCTGGTTCGCAGAAGTGGGATTACAGCCCCGGTATCAGTTCGAGGTCCACGATTTGCAGGCCAAAGTCACCGCCGGGGGAACGGAGACGCTCTCCGATGTGGCCCGGGTGACTTACGACGCAAACTACATCGACCTTGCCTCCATCACCATGATCAACACGGCCCATCCTCCCACCAACCTGAACCCCATGGAATATGTGACGGAGATGGTGGCGGCGGACTACCAGGGCAAGTCTTTCTACTACCGCTGGGACCCCAACCACCCGGTGTTCACCTTTACAGTGAAGTTTGACGAGAATGACACAGAGCGCCTTTCCGGTGTGACGGTGGTTGCCACCAACGCCCAAGGCGAGGAAACCCTGCTGTCCTGCCAGTATCAGGAGAGCGCCGGGGCCTGGACCACCTCCGGCATCTTCGACACGGTGGAGAGCCTGCCGGTGTCCCTCTCCGTGCGCTACAGCTGCGACGGGGTTCCCAGTGTCTTCGGTGGTGGTGAGCAGGCTGTGAATGCCATGATGACTGCCATTGTGGAGGACACCCAGGAATATCAGGAAGCGGTGGAACAAGTCATGGAACAGGAGAGCGCGAAGCTCTCCCTGGGGAACGTGACCGCCGGAGGAGGCGGAGCTTTCTCCATGTCGCTTTTGTATGATGAAGAACAAATCGGCACCTATGCCGCCGAAGAAGTGGACTACACCCAGTTTGATTTAGATGCATGGAGAGAACAGGGCACTGTTATAGAATACACCTTGGAGGACGGCAGCTGCTATTTCACCAGGCGGGAGCTTTCTGGTGGGGAGGGAACTGTCACAATCTCCCAGTGGACAGCATATCCAGCTGATACGGTGCTGACAAAGGAGACCATCACCCTAAGTGAGCCTACCTCTCCCGTTCTGCGGTTATCCCAGGGAGAACGGCTGGCAGCGAGCCGGTCTGCCCAAACTCTGTCCAGCCCGCGGCTGGCGGCGGATTGGTCAGACCTGTTCGAAATCACCAATACCATCGCCCAGTGCCTGCCGGGCTGGGCAGGCAGCCTAGCTTCGGGCATCAATACCATCAGCGATGTGAACATCCTCCGCATGGGTGTCGACAGCAATATGTCCATCTTCGAGCTGGATTACAACAACGTCCTAGAGCTTTTAGACGAGAAATGCGATGATGGAACGCCCCGGGTTTCTTCCAAGCAGCGCACGATTTTTCTTGAACAGCTTGATGAGTTGAACGATACGGTTCTGGAATATCCCGGCATGGTATTTACAGCGTATGCGATGTCCTACTTTGCGGACTATGTGGTGGGAAAGACCATAGGCGATCTGGTGCCCGAAGAGATCTCCGATCTGGCCGATTCGGAAAATATAAACACCATCTATTCCAGCTTAGAGGGCTTTCAACGGCTTATGATGAAGCTGGGCAAAAAGGACGGCGTAAAGCTTAGCGGACGCGGCGTGGATATGGTAGTTGGCGTCACCACCGGTCTCGTAGAGTTTGACACCAATGTTGTTACCAGCATGGTCTCGGATGCAACGAAGAATGTGCTGCAGCTAAATTTGGATGCCCAAGAATATATGGACCGCCGGTTCCAAGAGATCCACGGGGACTTTCAAGATTTGATGAAGCAAATCCAGCTGTCCTATGGAGAATGCAAAGACGATGAGGAAGAGGACGGCAAGGAAGATGGCGGAAATGGCGATGGGGGCGATGGCCGCAACGGCGCCAACAGCTTGAGTTTCGACATGACCGCCGGGTTGGATCCCTCTGGCTATGTGTGTGAAGCGGTGCCCTCTAACGTGCTGGAAGGCGTTACCGTGACCCTGTATAAAATGGGAGACGGCGGCAAAGAGGAAGAATGGGACGCTGCGAACTACGACCAGACGAACCCGGTTACCACCAACGCCGACGGCGTCTACGCCTGGGATGTACCCAAAGGGAAGTGGAAGGTGAAATTTGAGAAAAAAGGCTACGAAACAGCCTACTCCGACTGGCTAGCTGTTCCCCCGCCCCAAACCGATGTGAATGTATCTCTGGTGTCGGAAGAGTTGCCAGAGATAGCATCCATCTTTGCCTACCCAGAGGGCGTGCGGGTGGAGTTCAGCCAGTACATGGATATTGAGAGCGTTAACGAAAAACTGAGCGTAACCACTAACGGAAATGTAATCACCGGATCAGTAGAGGCCGAAAACGCCGAGGCCTCTCTGGAAGACCCAGATGTTCAGTACGCCAGCGTGTTCTTCTTCAACTTTACGAATGGCCCAGAAAGCGGCGAGGTTACGGTCTCCGCTACGGGTGCGAAAAATTACGCACAGAATACCGTACAGAAAACTGCAGAAGGCAAAACGGCAACCATTGAAGCCGAGCCCACCGGTATTGCCGTCCAAGAGACGGCCTCCGTTGGCTGCGATGGTACCGTGACTTTGGAACTGCAGGTGGAGCCTCCCGCAGCTGGGGCCAACAAGACCATTCGGGTGGCATCCAGCACCTCCTACTTGTTTGAAGTAAAGCAGAACAATGCCACAGTGACCCAGGTAACAACAGATGAGGAAGGCAAAGCCACCCTCACCCTCAGCGGCAAGTTGCCCGGGGCGGGCCAGCTGACCTTTTCTCTGGATGGAACCTCCCTCACAGCAGCCACCCAGGTGGCGGTGAGAGACACAACGGAAGTCTTGTCCGCCTGCGCTGAGGTTACGGCTAACCCGGTTCCCGGCTCTGTCGCCCCGGGGAAAGAAGTTACACTGCAGACGGAAACGGCAGGAGCTGTCATTTACTACACCCTCGACAAGACCTGCCCCTGCGATGAAAGCAATGGGGCCCGCACTCGGTACACGGAGCCCATTGAGATCACGGAGGACACCTACATTATCGCTTACGCCGTGAAGGAAGGTTATGAGGACAGTAAGACCAGCCACTTCTCTTATACAGTCAAAGAGGAAAATCCCCCGGTGGTGGAGCCAGGTCCTGGAGGGAGCACGCCTTCTAGAAAACCCACAGTGACGGTAAGCGGCACAGGAGGCACAGCTGTAGCCCAAAGTAGCGGTGTGGTGGTCATTACCCCTGCAACAGGGTATAAGATTGCCAAAGTGTTGGTCAATGGGCAGGAAGTTGCGATTCCGGCGGATGGAAAGCTTACAGGATTGCAGCCTAGTGACAAAGTGACCGTGACCTTCGAGAAAATCAGCGAGAGCGTTGATTTGCCCTTCACGGATCTTGCTGAAGATGCATGGTATAGCGGGGCGGTGGAGTACGTCTATGCCCATGGTTTGATGCGAGGAATGAGCGAAACCGCCTTCGCTCCCAATACAAGCCTAACCAGAGCTCAGGCCGTGCAGATCCTCTACAATCTGGAGGGTCAGCCTGTTGTGGGCGGAGCGGCGACTTTCACCGATGCAGAGCACTGGGCCAAAACGCCTATCGCCTGGGCGCAGCAGACTGGCGTGGTGGACGGTTACGAGGACAACTCTTTCCGCCCGGAGAACCCCATTTCCCGCCAGGAGTTTGCTCAAATGATGTATAACTATGCAAAATACAAAGGTTATGATCTCACCGCAAAGGGCAACCTGGACGCTTTCCCTGATGCGGACAAAATGGGACCATGGGCCGAGCCTTCCCTGGCCTGGGCCAACGGAAATAAGCTCATCAACGGCCACGATGACGGTACCCTGGATCCGGGAGGAATAACCATTCGAGCCCAGGCAGCAAGTATCCTCATGCGCTTTGACCTCAACATTGTAAAATAGCGCCTATGCAAATCTGAAAAGGAGCTCCCGGTTATTATTGTACCGGGAGCTCCTTTTTTCGTGATTTAAGGGTATATGCAATCATAATACATGAGACACCACGGATTAATAAATCAGTAGGCTAATATGGATAGTACGCTTGAAAAAGTGCATATTTTACGCAAATTTCCTTGCGATTCCCCTCAATGTCTGCTATACTTTAGTTAATTAACCCGATTTTCTTGTTGAAGTTGTCGGAAAACCACAGCGAGAGGATTTGATGGGGGATGCGGTACTGCTACAACTGTTTCCAGTCTATGCCGGACGGGGCAACCGTTTGCCCGTCCTGCGGATACAACGCCGGCGCCCAGACGGGCAAGTTCCCCATGGCGTTGCCGTCGGGCACTGTACTCAACGGGCGCTACATTCTCGGAAGGGTGCTGGGCCAGGGCGGCTTTGGCATCACCTACATTGCCCAGGACCATAAGACCGGTGTTTTAGTGGCCGTCAAGGAGTATTTCCCCGATACTATGGCCGCCCGCACGGACGGTCACTCTGTTTCTGCCTACACGGGCCAACGGGAGGAGAACTTCCTTTACGGGAAAGAGTGTTTTCTCAACGAGGCCAAAACTTTGGCGGAGTTTATCGGCAACCCCAACATTGTGCGTGTGCACAGCTACTTCGAGGAGAACAACACAGCTTACTTCGTCATGGACTACGTCCAAGGCACCAGCTTGCAGGACTATTTGAAGCAGCGTGGCCGTCTCTCCTGGGAGGAAACCAAACATATTTTGGAACCGGTTATCGGGGCTTTGGCCTCGGTTCATTCCAGAGGGGTCATTCACCGGGATGTTACCCCGGACAATATCTATATCACCAATGACGGCACCGTCAAGTTGTTGGATTTTGGTGCCGCCCGCTACAGCCTGGGAGACAAGAGCCGCAGCCTGGACGTGGTCCTCAAGCACGGCTACGCTCCCCGGGAACAGTATTCCCGCCATGGCCGGCAAGGGCCCTATACCGATGTGTACGCCTTGGGGGCCACTTTCTACTATGCCCTCACTGGCCGCCTGCCGCCGGATTCCATCGACCGGCAGGACGAGGACGAATTTATCCTCCCCAGCAGCCTGGGGGTAAAGATCCCCCCAGAGGCGGAGGACGCCCTCTGCAAGGCATTGGCTGTCTCTGCCCAGGATCGTTTCCAGAGTATGAGTGAGTTCTACCTTGCCCTCAACGAGGGAGGGCAGGAACCTGCGCCTCCTGTGCCGCCTTCGCCGCGGCCTGAGCCTCCAGGCCCCGTCCCAGAACCTTTCCCTGGGCCGGAACCCAGAACCGTTCCCGATCCGGGACCTGCACCCGCGCCAGGGCCGTCCCCTGCTCCGAATCCCACGCCCACCTCTGGGGCTGTGACCGGGTCTGCACCTATTCCCGCTCCCTCACCCCCTCCTCCGGCCGTGGGCGGCGGGACGGGCGCTCAACAGCTTTCCCCTTTCCAGGAGAAGCTGGCCGCGCTGCGAAAGTGGTTTGGTCAACTGGCCCCAGAGCGGAAAAGGTTGCTGTATTTGTGTGCTGGGGCTGCGGCAGTGCTCTGCCTGGTGGTGGTTGTGGTGGTGTCCCAGAACGGGCAACGCTCCACAGCGCTCCCGGTAGCCAGTTCTCAAACGGAGAGCAGCCAGGCGTATTCTTCGAGGGCGGAGAGCGGGCAAGCTGAGGGCAGCAGTTCCTCTCAGGCAGCTCTTGATGAGGATGTTCTCGCCCCCGCTTCCGATACAGAAATGGTAAGCCTGGAAATTCGTAAAACTTATTATGATGAAACCGGCGCCATCGAGGACTACGAAACGTATGAATATGACGACTGGGGCAACCGGCTGCGGCACTCTTATTTCTTAGCGAATGGAACAGCGGACCGCTATTACCAATACGTCTATGACACGCAAGGGAATGAGATTGAAAGCCGCCGTTATGATGGCGACGGCACACCTTCAAGCTGGGACGAGTCCACCTATGACGAAAACGGCTGCCAGCTGACCTCGGTTTCCTACGATGAAGATGGGGCGGTGATGTGGCGTTGGGAATATGAGTATGACACATCCGGGAATAAAGTGAAGAGCCTGTACTACGATGACGGAGAGGACACGTTGTCTGGTTGGTCTGAGTATAAGTATGACAGCCAGGGAAATGAGGTGGAGCGCCGCGACTACGATGAAAATGATGTTTTAGAGAACGTGGCCAGAAGAGAGTACGATGAGGCTGGGAATGAGGTATTGTTTCAGTACTATGATGGGGAGGAAGAACTTGACTCCTGGACGGAATACGAGTATGACGACCAGGGAAATGAGATTTCCTCCAACGGGTATGAAGCCGATGGTACACTCTCTGATTGGAGTGAAACCGCTTATGATGACCATGGCTACTCCGTTTCTCACACTTGGACCTACTCTCCCGAAGAGGAGGACAGTTACCACACCTACATTTACCAAAACGAGTACGATGAAGATGGGTATATCATCCGCAGGACCTGCTATTCCGATGGAGACCTTCGGAATGTGACGGAATATCAGGTGCGGGAAATCCCCACCACCCCTGGCGGCGACCCTGATTTGGTCCTTCCCGCGATGGGACCCGGCGGCCCTGTAGAGGACACGTCCTCCTCCCAGGCCGAAAGCAGCCAGCCCAGCGGGAGCGGCGGTTTCTCTGGTTCTCAGCACGGAATTACCGGTATGCAATACGCCATTGAGGACATTCAGAGCCTGGAGGGATTTCAAGACGAGTACAGCGGACTTCCCTGCGGCGGCCTGGTGGAGATGTTCGGCGGTCCATGGTTCCTGGGCCTGTATGAATTGGAGAATTCCGATGGGGGTACCGCTGTCTATTATTCCCTGTATGATTTGCGGGGCAATGGTCTGGTGCTTCCCGCATCCGATGAGTTGTTTGTCCCTGCGGGAGGCAATAGCGGCCAGGTCGGGATTTACCAAGATGGAGACGGAAGCTACTATCTGTTGGAAAAGCAAGGCACCAGCCAAGGAGCTGCGATGTACACCGCCTATACTTTCCACGCTTTGACGGAAGATGGTCCTGTGGCGGATGGGAGTTACTTTGGTTCCTCCGATGTGAATTATGATACCGGCAATGAGGTGTATATCATCGGGGACACGAAAACGGATGAAGCTGGTTTCCAGGAGTTCTTGGACCGTTTTACGCCCGTATGTTCCATGGACATTTTAGGGAACTATACTGGCAACGTGATCACCTTTGAAGAGTTCCTGCAAAACTATACATAACAGAGGAGGAAAAGCGATGCGCTACACAGAGTGCGCCAACGGCCATGTCTATGACGCAGATCAATACGCCGTTTGCCCCTACTGCAATCAGGCGCAAACAGAGATCCAGTTTGGCCCCGGTGGTGGGAGAACGGTGGCCCCTGGCGGCGCGGGCGGTACGGTAGCTCCCGGGGGGTTCGGCCCGGCCCCAGGAGGGGCTACAGTGGCCCCAGGCGGTTTTGGGGGGTCTCCCCTGGACGGGGAGCGCATCATGCCCGTGGGCGGCGGAGAGGACGCACAAAAGACGGTGGCCCCGGATATGTTCCGGCGGCAGGCGGAGCAATCCAACAAGACCGTAGCGGTGTTCCGGCAGCAGCACGGTATCGACCCGGTGGTGGGGTGGCTGGTGTGCGTCAACGGACCGGAAAAAGGCAACGACTACCGGCTGAAAGCGAAGATCAACACCATTGGCCGGGGCGAGGGCAACGATGTTTGCATTAAAGGAGACAAGACAATCTCCGGCCACGCCCACGCAAAGCTGGCCTATGACGCCCGCCGGAACCAGTACACGTTCCTCCCCGGCGAGGGTTCTAACATCAACTACTTAAATAACGAGGCAGTTTACACGCCTATGCCGCTCCACGCTTACGATGTGGTGGATCTGGGCGAGTCCAGTTTCCTGTTTATCCCTCTGTGCGATGAGCGGTTCCGCTGGGATGGGACATCCCAGGGGTGAGCTATGGGCATCTTCGCTTGGATGAAAGGAAAGCGGGGAACCCCGCCCCTACCGGAGAAAGCACCTCCTGCTCTTGGCTATCGGACAGCCTCTGTGCAGGGGATTGGTTCCCGGGAAGATCAAGAAGACGCTTTCCTTTTTGTGAACGACAGAGACGTGGTACGATCCCGGCAGGAAGGCCTTTTCGCCGTAGTGGCGGATGGCATGGGGGGGATGGCTTCCGGCCAAGAGGCCAGTGCCATCGCTATAGCTAGCCTTGCGGACAGTTTTTCCTTCTTTGACAGAAACGAAGCCCTTGCCCCTCAGCTCCGGCAAGCTCTCTGCGAGGCCAGTGGGAAAGTCTTTCAACGGCTGAACGGGTTAGGAGGAAGTACCGCAATCGTCTGCCATATCTTTCGGGAACAGTTGTGGTTTGCCTGTGTAGGAGACAGCTCTCTGTACCTGTTGCGGGATCAACAGCTGAATAGGCTGAACCAGGAGCACACGGTATGCACCCAGCGCTATGAGGAAGCTCTCCTCTCTGGCTCCACAGATCCCAGTTCCGGCAGAAACGATCCGCAATCCCATGCGGTTACGTCTTTTTTGGGCCGGGAGGAATTGAATCAGATAGATTGCCTTTTGCGCCCCTTACCATTGCAGGCGGGAGATGTGCTGCTCCTCTGTTCCGATGGGGTGAGCGGGACCTTATCTGAGGAAACACTGCTGGCCTGCCTCCAGCAGGAAACTCCCGAATACAGCTGTATTGCTATGGAAGAGGAGATCAAAACACGGAATAAGCCGGGCCAGGATAACTATACCGCACTGGTCATCCGCTGTGAAAACTAAAGAAAGAAGGGTCCCCTATGAAAAAGAGAATCGTATCCTCATTGCTGGCCGTTTTCCTGCTGTTGGCGATTCCGTTGACGGCATTTGCAGATTTTGACCCCGAGACCCGCAACAGTGTGGTGGTGGTGGAAACCTGTCTGGAACTTGATGCAGGTACGGTCAGCTTCGGGTGGGGCACAGGCTTCTTTGTGGGAGAAGACGGCCAGGACCCCATGTACCTTATCACCAACCACCACGTTATCGAGCCCTTCTTAGAGAGCGGCGAGGGAGAGCTGGTGCAGGCCGAGACCACTGAGGGGGTTCTAACAGGCCGCAGTAAGATCCGGGTTTATTACGACTCGGACGATTATGAAGAGGCTTACCCTGTGGCATACGATGAGATCAAAGACCTGGCGGTGTTAAAGCTGGGAGCGGCCACCTCCAAGCGTACTCCCCTCCCCCTTTGCAGCCCCACGGATGACATGGTGGGTAGCACCATCTATGCGGTTGGCTACCCAGGCCTGGCGGAAAATATTTTTGCGGACGCCACTTCCACTTGGGGTCCCTCGGACGTGAGCGTTACCAGCGGCAGTATCAGCCGTCTGCTCACCACCTCGGGGACTGGCCAAATGCGACTGCAAATTGATTGTGTGATCCGCCATGGAAACTCCGGTGGCCCTCTGGTCAATGAGAATGGCCAGGTATTGGGAATCGCTGTGTCTTCTGTCTCCGATGAAGAGGACAGCTCCATGTACTACGGCGTGAATATTGATGAGGTCATCCCCTACTTAAAGCAGTACGATGTACCCTATGTCCTTCAGGAGGCTGGAACGGCTCAGCCCAGCGGTGAGACGTCTTTAGCGGAGGGGACTACCCCTGCAGGGGACACAGTTGTGGTTCCCGATCCCGTAGAGGAAGAACCGGAAGAATCCTCTGGCGGCGTGCCAATCGCTCTATGGGTAGTGATTGGTGTAGCTGTAGCAGCAGTGGCAGGCGTGGCCATTTTCCTTCTACTCCGGAAAGGGAAGGCAGGGTCTCCCGTCCCAGTGCAGCCCGTACAGCCGGCGCCCGCTCCAGCACCTGCCCCTCAGAAAGTGCCTGTGCTGCGCTCTTTGGCTCAACAGCACAACGGGGTGCGGATTCCCATCCAGGGCAGGCAGATCCTGATTGGTACCAGCCAGGGAGAGTGCCAGGTGGTGTTCCGGGCGGGGACGCCAGGCGTCAGCCGCCGCCATTGCTCCATCTCCTTTGATGCCGCCACCGGGGATTTCATTCTAACAGATTTGGGTTCGTCCTTTGGTACGTTTTTGGAGAACCGTCAAAAGCTGGCCCAGGGTGTGCCCACAAGGCTGCGGCCTGGAGACAGGTTCTACCTTGGCTCTCCTGAGAACTTGATGAGCACGGGACTGGAGTGAGCCCATGATCGACAGCTTTTTCTTTACCGTACCCGGTGGTCGGGAGCATAATGAAGACGCGATAGGCCAGCGAGAGATTCCAGGGGGTACGCTGTTCCTTCTGGCTGACGGGTTAGGTGGTCATCAGAGGGGGGCGGAGGCCTCTGCCCAAGTGATCACTTCCATGCAGGAGGTTGCTCCTCCAGAGGGCGAGGAAGATCTGGAACAATGGCTTACTCGTGCGATTACACAAGCAAACGAAGTCCTGCTTCGGCTGCAAGCAGATTCCGGGTCTACCATGCGCAGCACCTTAGTGACTCTTGCCCTTACAGGGGACAAGGCCGTCTGGGCCCATGTAGGGGATTCCCGCCTGTACTGCATCCGGGGAGGGAGACTCATTTCTTTCACCAACGATCACTCGGTGGCTTACACCAAGTATAAATGCGGGGAGATTACCCGGGCTCAAATCGGCGAGGATGAAGACCAGTCTTCTCTCCTGCGCTCCCTGGGGAATCCCACACGGAACCAGCCGGATTTAGCTTCCTTGGGTGGTCCTCCCCAGCCAGGGGATGGATTTCTCCTTTGCTCCGATGGGGTTTGGGAATATCTCTATGATGGAGAGATCCTTGCCGACTTTTGCAAATCTGCTTTTGCAGAGGACTGGGCACGGCGGTTGCTGCTCCGAGTGATGGGCCGAATTCAGCCAGGGAACGACAATCTTTCTCTAATAACCATCATGGTCTCTTGAAATGGCAGGGAGGATCGACATGAAAAAGTGGATCGTTTTGCTATTACTGTTGTTATTGGGACTCCCGGTTCAAGCTTTGGAGGTCACTTCCGGCCCCTGCCAGGTAACGAGTGCCTATTACAACGGAGAAACTCTCTACGCGTTTTTGGAAGGTCAACCACCTGAAGAAATGGGGCTGCTGCTGAATAATGCGCAGGTGGCCCAAGGGACCCCTACTCCGGTTTCTGAAACGGAAGCAACCTCCCACTATCTATTCCTCATGGATCTTTCCACATCCATGCCGGATTATCAGCAGTGGATTTTTGCCTTTACTGACGCCCTGTTCGCGCAGGAAACACAGCCGGTGGAGGTAACCATTGCCGGGTTCGGTGACAGGTTTGAATTGTTGGACGAGGGAATGACCACCAGCGATGAAGTGCGCAAGGCCATTAACGGTGTTCATTACGATCACACAGCCACGGACCTTTCTGGCTGTCTGGCCCAAGCCCTGCGTTATATGGCAGAAACTCCCGTAGGAGATGGGGCGGTGGCAAACATCATCCTGTTCACCGACGTCATTCCATGGCCCGACCAGGGGGATGGGTGGGAAGAAGAAGCTGCCGTTATCACGCAGGATCTGGCTCAGGCCCCTGAGGTGATATTCCATCTTGCCGCCTTTGGCAGCCAGGGGAACAATGACTTGCGGGAAGCGCTTTCCAGCGGGAAAGGGCTTAGTCTCTCCATTATGAGCCGTTCGGACGCTGAGGCTGCTGGGGTAGCAGTGGCACAGCAGGTGGACTCGCTCTACACTCTGGCACTTCAGCCCAACATGGATCTGGCAGAGCCCCGGCTGGAAGGACAGCTGTTCTACCAGGAGGAAGACGGCTCTACTGTTTTCCTGGATTTGGATAATATCCGCAACTACCCCGTGGCGTTGCCAGAAGAAGCGGTTGTCCCAACGGAGGAACCTGCAAACCCTCCCGAGCCGGAACCCACCCCCGAACCAGAACCGACGGCAGCGCCCGAGCCAGAGAGCTCCGCTCCGCAGGGGAGCTCTCCTCCTGCGGAAGGAACGGTGAGCGGCGAGCCCCAGGTGGAATCCTCACAGGAACCCAGTACGCCTTCTGTTTCCTCGGGACCGGTAGCTTCGGAAGCGGACGATGGTGAAGAAGAGGCATCTTTCCCACCCATCTGGATGATTGCGGCGGGTGGCGGTGCCGCGGTTTTGATAGTCCTTATCGTAGCAGTTGCTCTCTCGCAAAGAAAAAAACGCAGTGTCCCAAAAGAGGTGGAAGCGCCGGGAATCGCATTGAAGTTGGAAGTGTTCCAAGGGAAACCAAAGAAAAAGCAGGTGGTCTTTACTTTGGCAAATTCCCTTACTATCGGGTCTTCGGCTTCCTGCGATATCGTGTGGAATGACCCGGAAATGGACGGCGTCTGCGCTCGAATCTTCTTGGATGAACAGGGCGTGTTTATCGAGAGCGTTTCCCCTCGCACCCAGGTGTTTGTAGAGGGAATTCTGATCCATGGTCCTAACCGGCTGCGCAGCGGCGACAGGGTTACCATTGCACATTCCACATTCTGTCTACGCTTTTAATCAACAGAAAAGATGCGGTCATCCTTACTTACAGGATATCCGCATCTTTTCTCAGTTGGAGGAATCCGTTTTACACCCCCACCCTCCCCTGCATCTCCGCACTCACCTCCCGCTTCTTTTCGTCAAAGGCATGGGTATAGATGTCCAGCGTAGTAGAAACTTGCGAGTGTCCCAGCAGCCCGGAAACCGTGGCCACATCCGCCCCGCCGGAGATCATCAGGCTAGCTGCCGTGTGCCGCAGGCTGTGCACGTTCAAGTCCAGAGGAAGTCCGTGCTTCTTCAAAATCAATTTGAACCGCCAGGTGAAGGTGCTGGGAGTCATGGGCAGGTCGGCCCCATGGCGGCGGAAGACGTAGTCCTCCGGGGTCAACTCTCTGCCCTCGTGGAGTACCAACTCCCCTTGGCAGAAAGAGCGGTATTCTTTCAGCAGACTGGCCATCTCCAGGGAGAAGTACACGTACCGGTCTCCGGCTGCGGTCTTGGGTTCTTTTACGATGATGTCCTCCCCGGTGACCTTCACCACATTTCTGCATATATGGATGGACTTCTCAGAAAAGTCTACGTCCTTCCACTTCAAACCGCAGCATTCCCCACGGCGCATCCCTGTGGCGATGATAAGCTTGAAGTAGGTTTCGTACTTGATGCTCTCCTCCTCCAAGGCAGCAATGAGTTTCCGTGTAGTTTCCTCGTCGGCAATATTGCGCTTTTTCTTCTTTTTGCCGGCGTACTTGTAGGTGCGCCAGGCCGGATTCTGCGACAAAAAACCGCCCTCCATGGCATCGGAGAGAATCCCGCACAGACAGGCGTGGACTCCCTCAACGGTGCTCTCGGAGAGCGGTTTTCCCGTCACAGAGTTCTTTTGTTTCCGCAAGGTTGCGTAGAGATTGCGGAAGTGTTCGGGCTTTAGGTCGGTGAGCTTGTAGCTGCCCAGGGCAGGCAGGAACCGGTCAATGTCCTGCCTGTCCCGGGCCAGGGTGGATTTTGCCAGCTTGCCTGGGGCGATGT
>ERZ1643247.2114-NODE-2114-length-16425-cov-4.277214_pt1 | contig 16425 bp, 15 predicted proteins | sample MGYA00579264_ERZ1643247 | MGnify/ENA primary metagenome ERZ1643247 (study PRJEB29033, sample SAMEA4952262) | chicken gut metagenome | biome: Broiler Chicken; feature: Gastrointestinal Tract; material: Caecum | place: Ireland | collected 2018 | study: Broiler... | reverse complement strand
GGGATCCTGCGGGGCCGTGGTCCATCCCGGGGTGCTGGTTGTCACTCCGCTGCTGACAGACGTGGCAAGGTAATAGTTTACGATTTCCTGGATCCCGGTACCCGAATCACCTTTATCTCCTTTCTCCCCCGTATCCCCGTACACTCCGATTACACGTTTTTCCGTGTCATAGGTGGAACCATCGGTATACACAAAATGCTCGTAATTCCAAAGATACTTATTCTGCGGCGTCAGGTCTGGGACCGGAGATTCTACCCAGGAAGTCGGCGCCGCCGTGTTGGATGCCGATACCGCGTAATACTCCGTGATACTGCGGATCCCGGTGCCGGCCGGGCCCGTCTGGCCGTAAATACCAATGATACAGGGTTCTGATGTCTCATCTGATCCGTCTGACAGGTGGGTCACATCATAATTCCACAGATACCTTTTTTCCTCGGTCATGTTCTGAGGGGCAGTCGTCCATCCAGAGGTCTCCGTGGTCACCCCGCTTCCGGCGGAAGTAGCCAGATAATAATGGGTAAAGCTTTCGATTCCAACGCCGGGTGAGCCATCTTTTCCGTCCACGACGTTGCTTACGGTAGCCTCGCAGACGCCCCGCAGGATCCCCGCGGCGTCCACAGCCTCAAACCGGTACACCGCCTTGCCGTCGATATCAGAGGCGTTGACTGTGACGGATTTTCCAATCCCCACGGTACTCCCGTCCTTTTTCCATGTGATAGTCATTCCGGCGGTTTTATCCTCGCCGGCATCCATCACGGAGGCGGTCAGGGTGGTGCTGCCCGCCCCATTTTTGAATACGATCCCGTTGTCGGTCAGGATGGAGCAGGTATAGACCTTGTTGGCGTCCACCAGCGCCTGCACCCGTGCTACCAGGTCCGGGTCCATCTGGCTCTGCTGCTCCCGGAAGTTGGAAAATACCGTTTCATTCCGAGCCGGATCTGTAAAACTCCGGATCTGCTCCGATACCCGGGCTTCCAGGTATAGAGTCGGCTGGTACGCGGAATCCTCGATCCGGACCGTATCCCCGATGTTGGTATCAAAATACCCCGCCACATCGTAGGATACCTGGGGCACGCAGACCTTTTTTAATTCCGCCAGGGCCTGCCCATACAGCATCTCCACGTTGTCAGTATCGTAGGACCATACCTTGGCGATATACCTCTCCGTGGAGGCCGCCAGCAGGTTGGACGGGTACCGATCCCTGGCCTGCACCGCCAGGATGTTCCGGTTACCGGACGGGCTCCGGTACTCGATCTGCCCATCCGCGTCATACTCTGTTTTATCCAGGCTGGCGATGGTCAGGCCGTCCCGGCCGGTGGGCCGGATGGCGGTATACAGTTCGGATATATCCGCCGTCTTGGTGATCCCTGTTACATCCACCCCGTACCGCAGGGTGATATCCTCCCGGCGGGTACCGATCCCCTGGACTGTATCGCTGTGCTCCTGGTAGATATTCATGGTAATCCGCTCGAGAGAGTAATCTTTCCGGAGCACCGCCACGAATTCTACCTCTGCATCGAATACCGTGGCCAGGGAGTAGATCCGGCCCAGCATGGTTTCTGTCCCGGTCCACTCGTGGGTGATCTTTTTGTCGGACACCTCATTGTTCCCGATAGTAATCACGTTTTCATAGTCGAATACATCCATGTATTCTGCGAATGACATAGCCTGCGGGGCGGCGTAGGCTTCCTTTTCTTCGTTCAGGAGCTCGAATAAAAGACCATAGGCCTCCACCTGGATCTCGTATTCATTTTTGACCACCCGCATGATATTGAGATAATAATCCCGGCTGCGGTACCGGAAGGAAAGCTTGTTTCCCTCCACCAGATACTGGCTGTCCTCGTGCCCGGCCGGCGCCGTAAACTTGTAGGTATAGGCGCTGCCCTTCAGGTATTCGTGGATTTCGTCATCATAGTAATGCAGCCCCTCCGGCGCCCCGGGATCCAGAAATGCCAGCACCTTATCGTAGCTGTCCAGGACAGCGATCCTTACATTTTCCATTACAGATACACCTCCCTGATCCTGGCCTGCACGGTAGGCGGTGGATCACAAAAGTCCGAATAGTAAAACTGCACCGTAGTGGTTCCCGGTGGGACCTTAAAGTATTTGCTCCCAACCACTTCGTCCTGGGTGGGGATCCCGTTGGTGTAGACCTTTTGCTTCGCCCCATCGATAAAAACGACATCCCCGGCCTGGTAGCGGTTGGGGATGTCAGATAGATAGGTCACGTTATCTTTTCTAAAAAACAGATAGTCGAAGTACATGCGGGTTATCAGCGAACCCCCGGAGCCAATCTGTCCCAGGAAAATGGTCACGGAATGGGCTTTCTTCTCCGCCGCCTCCGGCACCCGGAATGGATAAACCGTCCCACCGAAGTAAAAGTCGAACTGCTGTCCGGTTTTGCGGATATAGATCTGCCCGCCGTCTTTGGTCGTGGGGCCCTGGTTGGACGGTGTAAATGGCACCCGCCCCTTTTCCACTCCCATCACCTGGAATACCGCCTCGGCAGTATTGGCGTTCGTGACCTTTTTGATCAGATGGATAGAGGCCAGATGATCCCCGTCCTCATCCCCGATTACAAGCTCCACAAGCCCTGTCTGATCCACCAGCCCCGTCTCATACCACACTTTCGCCTGGCAGTAAAAATTCACTGCCTCGGTGCTCCCCTGGGTATCCGCCGGCAGCACCTGATACTTGGACGCCCCATGCCAGGATGATCCGCTCCCCTGGCCAGACAGGGAAAGCCATTGCTTGCCCTCCGCGCTGACGGATCCCCAGGTACCGTTCATCGGGAAATTTTCTGTCAAAATTCCCTGACCATTGGTCATGGCGTTGTAGTCTGCTGCCGTACTGTACCGGAACAGCTCCTCGGACCGCTGCTTCTCTTCCGCATCCACCTCATCCACGCTCCCCAGCTGGATGGCGCCGTATTCAGACACAATGCCTATGTACCCGTTCTCATGGCTATGAGTGATTTCGTAGGATACCGGCGTCTCTTCGGAGCCGTTATTCTGGATCTGTACCTCCAGGATTCCTTCGTCACCCGCTGCCGCGTCAAAGGTTTTTTCGGTGGTCGCATGGAATACGCCGTCCGGCACCACCCAGGTGATCACGCCGCTCCCATTTTTCCATGTTTGTTCCAGATCCAATGTCCCGGATGGCACGGCCAGGCAATATCGGTCTGATGTATTCCCGAATACCAGTTTTTTTGCCTCGGTAACATTCAGTATTTTTTCCAGTTTGTCGTACTTGTTTTTCAGGTCCCTTTTGATCCGGAATGGCATCGGAATTTCTTTTGCCCCGTGCCGTTGATATTTAATCATGGCCCCGGATATAGCTCCATCAAATTCTGATATGGATGGCTGCCAGTCCGCTCCCCCAAACGGAGTGAACCCCTGGAGGACATCGATGTACTGATTGAGCTCTATTCCGTCAAATTTTACCGAAATACTCATCCTTTTACCCCCTGCAGCATGTTTTTCAATTTCATTTCCCGCTGCTGTGCATTTGTCATCTGTGTTGCAGTGGCTTCCGCTATTTTATCCGGTCCGATATAGAAATCTGCTCTGATCGGTCTGTCTGCCAGCTTTTGGACCACTTTCAGATATTCGGCATTATTTTTCTCAGACAGCCCGGCTATGATTGCTGAATATACTGCTGAATAAATGTCCGTGTACCCTGCAGCTCCTCCCGCCTGTGGAACAGAAATTCCCATACTTAGCGCGCCAAGCGTTTGCCGCGCGGCGTTAAAACTCAGAGCGCCCGCAACGCTTCTCCGTACATATTCCCGTTTGCTCTCTACAGACTGCAGGGTCGCTTCTACCATGTCCGCAGAAATAGCCGCTGCCTCCGGGATCTTTTCCCGAATTCCGACCACATAGCCTTCGCCCCAGTCTCCGCCCAACTTCATGGTTTCTTTTGCCGGGCTGTTGGAGTTTTGCTCGGCTTTGGCTGCGTTAATGGCAGTTCTCACTACGGCAGCCGCCTCTATAGCGATAGAATCCGCTACCGACACGATTCCTGCCTGCAGTCCAAGCCCAAAATCCTGTCCGACAACGTAAGCGGACCAGTACATCCCGACGCCTTTTAGCGCATTGATTGCTGTATCTCCAACGCTTTCAGCCATTGTGGAGACGCCGCCTTTTCCGGATTCCATGCCATCTTCCAGCCCCTGGTCAACATCCTGTCCGGAAAGATATGTCTTCCAGGAGGGAGAGTGAGTTCCCAGCCCGCTGTTGATGCTGTCAATGGTTTTAACGCCCAGATCCTCTCCTGCCGCTTCCGCCTCTGCCTGAGCTGCTACCATTCCGTTTACCAGACCCTGTACGCTGTCCGCTCCGGACGCTTCCAGTGTTTCTGCCCATCCGTCAAATCCTTCCGCGATTTTTGCCGCCCCGTTTGACTTCAGTTCTTCCCCGGCCGCGTTTGTGACGTTCATAACCTGCTCTTTCAGGTTCCAGGTTTCGTTTAGCTCTCCGATCCGTTCTGATCCGGCATCTACGATTGCCTGTACGGCGGATCCGGTCTGCGGCCCTGCTTCGATCAATGTCTGCAGTAATCCGTCATTGATTCCCCAGCTGATCAGGGTATTCAGATTCTGCTCCCAGGTCTCTACTCCTGCAATCTGCGAATTCAGCCCTTCCAGGATACTGTCCATGGATGTAGCTGCCCCGGTATCCAGTGTTTCAAACAATCCCAGCTGTGTTTCAATACTGCTCTGCAGGTTACCTTCCATCGTCAAAACAGCGTTGGTCACATCCACGGCGATCTGCTGCTGGCTTTCAGACAGGCTCCTGTATGCCTCCAGCTCCTGGCCGGCCACAGCTATGCTTGCCTGGGCGGCCGCGTCACGTTCACCTTTAGCCGCCGTATCTGCCTGCGTAGCAGCCGTGCTTGACTGGATTGCCCCTGTCATCTCCAGCTGTTTTTCTTTATACGCCTCCGCGGTTGCCGTTCCCTCTTCGATAATTCCGTTCTGTTCATCGATGGTTGCGGAAAGCTCCTTCTCTTTCTTTTCCAGGTCGGCTTTCTGATCATTGATCTCAACCAGGACATCTTCCGAGTCCCGCATGACTCCGTTCCATTCAATGACGCTGTCCCCGTTGTTTAGGATCGCGTCATCCGTTAAAAGCATGACCCGATTGTAATCCTCCTCCAGGGTTTTCAGCCGTTCCTGGACCTTTTCCTGCTCCATTTCAGCGTCAATGAGTTCCTTCATAGCATCCGTAACGCCCTGATAGGTTTCCTCAAACCCGCTTTTAAAGGCGTCCGCCATAGCCGCGTTCTGGAGGTTATCCACATACGCCTCCAGTTCTTCGTTGGACATACTGAGGGCCCCGGTGGTTTGGTCAATAGCCAGCTCCATATCGGGATACAATTCGTTCAGCTCTGCCACCAGGACAGCCATCCGCTCCTGCTTTTTGTTGGATTTATCCGTAGTGTCCGCAAGAGCAGTCAGCTCTCCCACGATCCCCTCTGCCATCTGTCCTTTGGCCACCGCCGAATCAACGCTTTCGGACGCCGTATCCATAGACTGCTGGAGGGCATCTTGAGAAGCTTCCATGGACTCCATTGCTTCGTCCGCAGACTCTTTCAGGATATCCAGCTCCGTTTTTGTTTTCGGGCTCAATGCCACAAACGCCGATACGCCGGCTACCAGGGCTGTGATTCCGGTAACAACAATTCCTACCGGATTGGCCGACATGGCCACGTTCAGCCCCTCCTGAGCTACTGTGGCAGATCCGGCTGCCGTGGCCTGTGCTGTTGTGGCTGTCGTAAGCGTCAGAACGGACGTTACAGCATTCTTTACCGTTCCAATAAAATCCTTTGCCTTATTGGTCACCCAGACAGTGGCCATAGTGGCTCCCAGGGCCCCGGCCACCGGGATAATTTTGTCGATGTTCTCAGCCAGCAGTTCCATGCCGTCCTGGGCTACCGGGAGGAATTTCTGGAGGATCGGGGTTATTACTTCGCTCTGGAAGGTGCGGCCCAGCTTTTTATACTGGTTGGTGATGCTGTCGTATTTGACCTCTTTCAAGGACTCCATGGCGCCCTTTACATCCTGGTATTTATCGCTTACATCATCCAGGGATGTGATTACCGCCATGGCATTGTCTTCTCCCAGAGCAGACCAGGTATTGCTGGCGATTGTAAGGGCCTCCTGCTGGTTTTTCATCTGCGACAGGTCGTTAGTTACTGAATAAAACACATCCCGCGTAGTGGCCTGGCCGTTTTGCCAGGCGGTGAATAGATTCTGTGTTTCCTCTGAGAAGGAAGACAGGTTTTCTTCGATCCGCCCATCCGACAGGGAAATGGAAAATTCTTTGACAAAATCATTGACCTTATCCAGGTTGTATGCCCCGGAATCCAGACCGTTCTGCAGGATGGTAAACATTTCCTGCGCAGAAAACCCTGCCTGTCCCCACAGCTGGCTGTATTCGGCCAGGTTGTCCGTCAGTTCTCCGGACTTATCTAGTCCATTCTGGGCGCCCGTGACAATATAGTCGAATGCCTCTTCCGCAGACAAGCCCATGTTGGTCATGATCGCATCCACACCGCGGATATTTTCAGAGATATCTCCTCCAAAAGTATCACTCAAGGCCATGGCATTTTCTGTGATTTCCTGCAGCTTGGTCGGGTCCATCTCCCCGGTGTATTGCCGTACCCGGGCCATTCCATCCGCCACTTCGGCCACGGAATCTCCGTATCCGGCGCTATAGATATCCTTCATGACTCCGCCGTACTGCTGCATTTCCTCGGCAGCGGCCCCTGTGCTGGCCTGCAGTTGCCTGGTAGTATCGTCCATTTCCAGGGTTCCCTGTACCGCTCCTGCCACCGCATTCTTGCCAAAATCAATGAGCGCATCATTTACGCGCATTTTTAATGTACTGGAGAAAGATGTCAGGCGCTCCGCCGTATCATCCACATGATTTCCAAATTCATCAATAGATCTTGCGCATCCGTCATAAGATGACTGTGCCTCTCTTACCAGTGCATCATTCTCATTTAAAGCCCTGGTTGCATTGATTGTCTGGGCCTGAGCGGTGTTCAGTTGCTTTTTCCAGTCATTCACCCGGTCCCCGGCCTTTTTATAGGTTTCTTCTCCCTGACTTACGATGCTCGTCAGGTCTTCCACCGCTTTTCTCTGCTGTTCCAGGGCGTCACTGGTGGTGTCTGCAGACCCCTCCATTTCCTTTAGGGCCTTTTCCGCTGATTCCAGGTACTTCCGGTAGGATTCCAGTTCTTCCCCGGTTCTGGCATACTGCGTTTCCGCGTGTTCCAGCCCTTTGCGCACAGCTTCCTCTTTTTCCTGGGCGGCCTCCAGACTCCTGGAGAGTACGTCATGCTTTCTGCTCAGCGTCTCCAGAGTATTGGCGCTCCCGGCCGTTTCTGCAGATACCAGTTTCATTTCCGAACGCATGGCGGCCACGGCTTTGTTGCAGGATGTGACTGCAGACCGGAATTCTTTTTCTCCATCCAGCGCAATGATCGCGCCTATCTTTCTTTTCCCTGGCATAGCGCCTCCTAAAAACTACGCAAAAAGCCGCCTGCTTATGCAGACGGCTCAAACTTTTTGCCTATCAATCTTTAATCAAATATTCCATTAACTTCTTTCTTTTTTCTTCCTTGCGGATCCTCCTGGTCAGATCTGCTGATCCCGGCGTCAGCCTTTCCAGCCAGTTTTTTACGCCACGAAAAACTAATATACACGCTACAATCGCACCTACACTGACCACAGCCGACCGAAATCCGCTCCCGATCCAGGTACCTATAAAAGCCAGAAACAATACATAGGCCGCAATTATTCCGTACATGCGATACTGGATCGCAAAGAAGAAAATTCTTATCGGCGCCCGAAGCAGTCGTTTCATTTTGCAGCCTCCTCTCTTATCTGGATTATAGCATATTTTCCCCTATAAATCCATGAGAGAGGCCACTTTTTTCTCTTCCTCAAAGGTGCCTTTTTTTATGCGCATATTGTGCATAAATTTGTACTTTTCAAAGAGATCACACCACTTTCCAAAATGCATACGGGCAACCTCCCGCTCCCGATATCCGATTTCCAATCCCACGAACACGATCCAGGCAAAATCAAGGGTGACTGGTTCGTCATTTTCCTCCTGCTCTATTTCATCGTCTCCGTGGGATTTTCGTTTTTTCTTTCGAAACAGCGGGCAAATTCTTTATGGAGGAGATTGCCCAGCTCGATCGGCGGAATATCCACCAGCCGGAGCATCTGCTTCCTGGTAATCTTTTTCAGTTCCTTCCCCTCTTCCTCCGCTTCGATTTCCAGCCCTTCAGATACCATCCAATACAGGGCATCGTTCACTTCTTTGATTCCCGGCATCCGGTAGTTTCCCAGGATGAAACCTTCTTCATTTTTCAGCGGTTCTCCATTTTCATCCAGACGCGGTATGAATTTTGACAGTTTTTCTTCAAATTTTGCGATATCGCCGTATTTGTCCTGGATCAATTCCAGGACAGCCATATCGCACCATACCGGGAACTCTTTTCCAGACAATGTAATATGATTTACTTTTTCAAACATAGCTTCTCCTTTGCATTGAAAGGGGGTGGTTTCCCGCCCCGATCCATCACTCTCCCGCTTTTGCTGTAACCGTTGTCGTTCCTGCCTTCTTGGCTGCAAAGGTTTCCGCTTCCACCTCGGCTACAACAATCTTTTGTCCGGATGTTGCCGTGATATCCGCCTCTCCGTCCCAGCTCTTCCAGCCGCTGGAGGCATTGCACACATCGTTGTAGGCCGGAAGCTCCACCTCTGACCCGGTCTTATACATGTACGCATTCTGCCCTGTTTTTGTTGGAGTAACCGTGAGGTGTGTGGTCCCTACTTCTGTTCCTTCAGCGCTTTGTACCTGCAGGCTGCCGATCGTATAGCCAAATTTTTCATAGATCCAGGCTAAGGCCTCCGTTACCGTATCATGTTCCTCGGTCTCTTTCCAGTCTCCGTTATCCAGCGCCGACGCCTTTCCGCTGATGGACGGCGTTTTGTACTCGATGTTTTCTCCCCTGGTGGAGTAATCCTCGGACGGGTCGGAAAATTTCACTTTGGGCAGCAGGTTAGAGATAAATTTTCTTTTTCCATCTACCTTTTCCTGAGTGATCCAAGCCATTCCCACGTCATTGTTCTGGTCATCTGCGTTAAATTTTACATTTTTTTCAGAAACGGTGTGTCCAAACAGCATGCTGTGCGCCTGGATCGGCAGCGTTGTAGTATTTAAGGTAACGTCTGCATCGACAAACTCTTTGTCGTACTCCGCTTTTCCATCATCCCCATACTGGGACGCTTCTGCATAGTTTGGTGTAACGGTTACTCCCACAGCTTTTCCACACGCAAACGGTTCCTCGTAACCTCCGCCATCCTTTATTTTTGCTAAAATCGGTTTTCTAAGTCCTAAATATGCCATTTTCTTCTTCCTTTCTCCTTACATAAGGCCTTATTCTTCTTCCATATCACACTCAAAAACGATATGCCGTAATTTCTCATTGTCTTCCGTCATAATGCTAATTTCCGGAAACGTAAAACCCTGCCGAAAGAGCGCCCGCCGTACTTCGTTCTTCAATTCAATAAAATCATCATCAATCGGCAAAAACAAGTGCACCTGTACGCTGGCAATGACGGATTCCGGACAATCATCTGCAAAGGTAGCCCCATAATCGTCCGCGTAATTGTATGTAAACCATCTCGGCTCTTTTTCGCGGTAGATATCCGGTGCGTATGGGAATCCAAACGGCTCAATAGCCGTAATAATTTTTTCGAACGTCGTCACAGGCTCACCTCCCGGTCACAAACCTCCTGCATTTCGTTGTAAACTGGTTCTTCTGCCTTTCTTGTTGCCCCGGAAAACACAGGCCTGGCCGGCTGTCTGGCTGTTCCGAATTCCAAGTACGCCGCTTTATCCATGTTTCGGATTTTTTCGGTCTTTCCGGCTCTCTTCCCTCCTTTCGTCCGGGAGTTTTTCCATTTCTTCCCACTGGCGGTCCCGGTTGGTCTCACGCACAGATAATATCCGTATTTATTGCGCATAGCCCCCGTGCTTTTAATGGAGTGATACATCTCTCCAGTATCCCGGTGGCTGAATAAGGCTGCTTTCACTTCCTGTTCCAGCAGCGGCGAAGCTTCCTCCAACATTTTTGGCGCAATCCGGTCAACTTCCAAACTTCCCAGGTCTTTCATCAGGTCGTCAATCCCCTCAATATCAAATCGTGCCACGCTCTCTCCTTTCTCCGGTCAACTGAACCATCATGGATTTATCCGGTCGGAATACCCGGCGGATATCGTAGACATCGCCTGTCGTCTCGTCCACAAAAAACGATCCGCCATTGTAATTGCAGGCCATAAGCTCCGCAATAACGCTCGCCTGATAACCGCTCTGATTTCCGACGATCTCATCCTGCCTTGTGGCATCTTTCAGGCTGGCCGGTATCCCGCAGATAAATTCCCAGCGTTCTTTTCGGAACCCATTTTCATTCTGTTCCGTCACTTTCCTTGTTGGCAGAGATATGCTCCGATTCCACATCTTTTTCATCCTCCAATGTCAGCCGAAACACCCGTTTCCGATATAGCTCCAGGTACTTGTCTGTATCAGACCGGTCATTTCCCAGATAGGCCTTCACGTATAGTGTGACTGCTGTCAGCGTCTGGGATTTTTTCGTTTCTTTTCCCAAAAGCCACTCAGGGACGCCGGAGGCGCGCATATCTTCCAGGGCATCCTCTATATATCCCTCGATTTCATCATCATATACAGAGATTTCTGGCGCAATCCCGCACCTTATTTTAACTTCCTTCAGCATGTGCGCCTCCTCCTTCCTTACTCTTTCGGTTCAAACGTTGCCTTGGCAAAGTTAAACGTCACGGTTTCCGTACCGTCAACCAGAACGGTGAAAGTGTCCCCGGCCGCCACCCGGAACACGTTATTCGCTTCCCAGGCAATGTCTGTCTTGGTGGCCTTTCCGTTTTTCTTAAATGTCATCTTCTCACCGGTCTGTGCCAGCGTGAACGGGAAGAAATATCCTTCCTGCTCGGATGCCTTCGTACTGTTAAATCCGGTATACCCAGTTACGTAATGGAATGTACCGGTTACAGTACCATCCTCAGACACAAACAGATCAGACGCCATTTCTCCAGCGGTCTTACCGTAAAAGTCCTGACCTGCCGCCGGTATGGTCATAATGTCAGGACTGATCATTCCCCCACTACACTCTCATCGGTAATGGTAATTTCGCCGTTTACGATGGCAGCCAGGTCCTTGGCCACGCAGTCCTCCCGCTCGATGGCCCGGAACAGTGTCAAATCTTCCTCAAAGGCGTTCAGGGTTCCTGCGGAGGCGATATTCGATGTCATAATCGTAAGCTGCTTCCGGTCGAAGAATTTTACCGCTTCCTCCAGGTCTCCAATAATCATCGGAATTTTACGGGTTTTCGCCGTGGCGGTATCCGACGGCATGTCTGCATTCGGTACCACAAACACCGGTATGCGGGTTGCGCCGGCACATACGATCATCTCCATGGGCTGCGCCGGGTTCGGCTGCAGGATGTACTTCCCATCATTATCTTTCAGGGTATCCAGATACTGCAGGCCGTCGTCATTGGTCACCAGTCTGGAAGTTGCCTTAAATGCCTGTCCCAGCGTAACGTTCAGGGCTTTTTTGATGTCATCCAGCCCGGCCAGCGCCGTCTTTTCCTTTGTGTTGATCACTCCCAGGATCAGTTTGTTCCGGGTTACGCGAGATTCGTCCCCAATCCATGCGGTCAGCGTACCGGTAATGTTGGCATCGCTGTCTTCCAGCAGTTCATTGGTAACCGGGAAATATCCTGCATATTTGTCAATTTCGTAGTTGATCCGTTCAAACTGCGGAGTGTTGCCGCCCGGAATCTTTGCACCCTCTCCCACTTTGGTAAATCCGGTCTGCTGGGAACGCTTCTTATACGTCCTTGAGCCTTTATTCGTGGTGACATTTTCCACATCTACCAGGTCGATCAGCGATGCTTTTGCCTCCCGGTAGGTGTTGATCTGTGTCTGGATATCTTCCGGCACCGTATATCCTCCATCTGCCGGCGTCCCCTCGCTCATGGAATTCCGGAAGCCGTTCCTGGCCGCATCGGCAAATTCTTTGACGGCATCCTTGGCTTCTAAAGGTTTTGCAGTCCCTTTTTCGATCTGCTGCCGTACCTCGGATGCTGCCCCGTCTTCAATGTCTTTCAGCAGGTCAAACTTATCCTGCAGGCTTTTCAGTTCCTGCTTGGCCGCTTTTGCTTCTTCCAGTTTGTTTTCACCCACCAGATTCTTTACTTCCAGCTTTTTCGCCTTGATCTGATCCAGCAGTTCCAATAATTCTTTGTTCATGGCTCTTCTCCTTTTCTTTGGATAAAATAAAAGGGCTCAGATCCCATAGAGATCCAGGTCCTCTAGTAACTCGTTTCTTTCTTTTTCTTTCTCTTCCCTCTCTTTGACGGCCTTCTGCCGGATTTCATCCGTCAGCCACATACCGCTGTAGGCATTGGTCAGGATTCCTGGCTGCTGTTCAGTCAGAATTCCATCGACAAATTGATACTCCAGACATTGATTCGCTGTTAGCCAGGTCTCGCGATCCATCATCCGCAAAATCTCATCCAGTGGCCTTCCGGATTTTTCTGCGTAGGCGCTGGCCATAGCTGCATTCATTTGTTTCAGAATTTCCGCGTTTTTCTGCATATCGTGATAATCGCCAGAAACTCCACTCATAGATACATTGTGTATCATAATCATAGCCACCGGGCTGATCAGGCAGTGCCCAGCCATGGCCACCACTCCCGCCGCGCTTCCGGCCATGCTCTGGATCTTAATTGTCACCCGGCTGTCTCCTTTCAAGGCGCTGTAGATTTCCTGCCCGGCCATGACTGATCCGCCGCCGGAATTAATCAATACCTCAATCGACTCATTTTCTTCAGTTACCTCCAGGATGTCCTTTACATCCCGCGGGCAGGTCGCGTCCATGTCAAACCATTCATAGATCCATTTATCGTCATTTCCGACGATATCGCCTCGGATATTAATCGTTGCCACCTGTTTCACCTCCCTTCTCGTACTGTTTTCCTACGTCTGTGATCGGAATATAGTTCCCATTCACCATCAGGACGTCTCCGCCTGTTTCCGCCGGAAGATCCAGATACTCCCTGGCTTCATTCGGTTTATAGATTCCGTTGTTGACTGCTTTTGTTAGATTCTCCATCTGCGTCTTGCTGTCCGTCCGCAGGATCGCTTTCTCGTTAAACTTGTAAAAATACTCTCCGGATATCTCCTGTGGCAGCAGCACCTTCCCATTGATCTCTTCCTCGTACATTTTCAGCCGGTAGGACATTGTATCTACCAAAAAAGCCAGCTGCTGCGTCTCGCTGTTCGCATAGCTGGACTTTTCGTAATTATTGATCTGATTCGGCTTGATCCCGAACGCGCCGGCAATCTGCAGGGCACTGTATTTCCGCAGTTCAAAAAACTGCGCATCCACCAGAGACATATTCAGTGGCGTCAGCGTCAGGGAGGTTGGCACCGGTATTACTTTGCCTGCGTTTTTCGGGCTGGAAAGAAGATCCGCAAACTTTTTCTGCAAAGCATCCCGCTTTTTGTCTTCCAAATCACCGACATACTGCATGGCCATGCTGGCCGTCAGGCCCTGCTTATACAGGCGGTTCATGTAGTCCTGGCTTTCGTTCGCTCCGTCTACCGTTGCCCGCAGGATGTCCCGCACCGGAGCGCCGGTGAATCCGTCGAAACTGTACCAGGTTTTAAAGTGCATGACCTCACTGTTCCGGAACATATACTGCTTTCCGGTCCTTGGATCACTGTACTTGTAATACAGGCTCCCAGCGTTTCCAAACAGCCCAACATCATCCATAATCGGCGTCACACAATTGCTTTGCATTGGCCACATATCCAGAAAATGGTATTCTCCTCCATACGTGGAAGGTACAAACTGCGTCCGCATCCAGATATACCCGTTCCCGTAGTGCTGGCAGTTCTGCTCCACTGCCGTCCACATGGTCGTCGGTGTCATAAATGGATTTGGCCGTACGGTCATCAGAATGCCAGCCTCCGTGGTGGGCGCCCGTATCCGCCCCTTGTCTGTCTGCTGGTAGTATTTCAGCGGCAGCTTCCCGATTGTTTCTGACAGCATTTTTAGACAGGTAAAATACGTCACTTCCGCGACCGCTTTTTTACTTCCCGGCGCAATCCCCAGCCATTCCATCAGTTCTCTGTCTTCCAGGTTGACGGTCGGCCGCGTCAGTTCTTTTGCTGCATTTTTAATCCTTTTCCAGATTCCCATCACCAGTCACTCTCCAAAAATTTATCAATCGCCTCCATGGCGGCAGAATGGAATTCATGATACATTGCCAGTTTGTAGGCGCACAGAACAGCATCTACCGGGTCAATCCGTTTCGTGGTGGCGTCCTTGTCGATCTTAATCAACCCGTTGCTCCGCCGAATCACAGCGTTTCCCATGGCAAAATTCAATACCGGATTGTAGGTATACAGGATATTTCCGGAATATACCTGCTCGCGGAATCCCTGCGTGGATTCATTCAGAGATTTATGGCTTTGATAGACCTCCTCTACTTCATATCCTTCATCCGACAGATCCATCATCAGTTTGCTGGCATTTGCCGGATCGAAACAGAGGGTTTCAATCTCCCATTTATTTTCCCTGCAGGTATTCAGTACATACCGCATAACCGTCCCCTGGTCTACAATTGGCGTATTGGTCACGGTCAGGAAACCTTCCCGTTCCCAGGCGTCATACGGCGCTTTGTCTTTTCTTTTCCGCTCCACCAGCTTTTCACGGCTCGGGACAAAAGAGTGGGAATATACGATATATTTCACAATGGGCTTCCCCTCTGGGTCTTTCTCTTCCGATTCGAACGGGATCACAAACGCCACGGAAGTCAGGTCGATTTTCGCAGACATATCAAACCCGACATAAACCGGCATCCCTTTGGTATCTATCTGTATTGCCTCCACCTGGCAGGCCTTCCATTTGGCCATGTTCATGTATCCATCCTCTTTGGCCATGATCCAGACATCCATGCATTTTGTCAGGAATGCGCTCATGTGCTCTGGTACCTCACTGGCTGTCTTGTAGGCCTGACGCAGCTTATCCCGTCCTCCTTCGTAGCTCATCCGGATCGGGTTTGCCTTCTCCCACAGCTTTTCATCCTTCAGGTTATCCAGATTCTCATAGTCTTCCGGATCCAGTTCGCAGATATCGATCAGGTATTCATCGTCTTCGATGTCTGTGTCCGGATCCAGGACTCGGGAGCAGTATTGATACTCCGCAACATAGCAGGGGCAGTTCAGATCTACGCCTGCCGTCGTGATAATCATCAAAAGAGGCTCCTTCGTGTTTCCGCCAAGCCCCAGGTCGTAAAATTCTGTCGTTGGGTGCTGATGGAACTCGTCAATGACCAGCAAAGCAGGGTTAGTTCCGTCTCCGCTCTTCCCATCCTCTTTTGACAATGCCTTGATATAGCTTCCGGACACCGGGTGCGTGATAGCATCCTTTGTGATACGGAATTTTGTCCGGAGCGGGGACCTCTGCAGCATCAGAGCTGCCTCGTTAAATACGATTTTGGACTGATCCCGCTTTACCCCTGCCGTATAAACCTCGCAGACCTCTCCGTTTTTCACCGCTGTCACGGATGCCTCATACAGCGCTACCCCTGCCTCTTCCTGGGACTTCGCGTTTTTTCTGGCGATTTGGGTATAGCTTTTCCGGAATCGGCGCAATCCGGTATCTTTCCGCACCCACCCATACAGTTGGCATAACCGGAACTTCTGCCAGGGCGTCAGCTGGATCGGCTCTCCGGCCAGATCCCCCTTGCTGTGATACAGCATGGAAAACCAGTCCACAATGTTCTGTGCCGCCTGTTCGTTCCAGGTATAAGGATATTGTGGATCGCTTTCCTTCCTCTTCCGATCATTTAAAAACCGCTGGCAGGACCAGCGGTGCTTTTTGCAGCTCATAATTTCTCCGGAGGCGCATCTCTCTGCGTATTCCGTAATTTCTTCCAGGCAGTTCATCAAATCCCTCCGAATTTTTTCTTAATCTGTGTTTCAACAGCATCCGTTTTCTTCGCTGCCGCTTTCAGCCTGGAGTCCATAGTCAACCCGCAAAGCGCAGCATAGGTCTTCGCCTCAACCAGAAAATCCTTCTGCACGAGGATAAGGGGGTGTTTCTTTCCGTTCCCAGTCGTAAAGGTTCCGGCCTCTTTCAGATCCTTCGTAGCCTTCAGGTATTGTGCAAAGGCATTACAGTAGCAGAGCAGGTTGTTACGGTCCAGATCCCCGAACAGTTTCTGTTCTTTCAGTAGTTTCACAGATCTTTTCCACTCTTTTTTTTCTAAATTCCAACTATAATAAACACCTTGACAGTA
>ERZ1643247.2113-NODE-2113-length-16427-cov-5.532433_pt1 | contig 16427 bp, 6 predicted proteins | sample MGYA00579264_ERZ1643247 | MGnify/ENA primary metagenome ERZ1643247 (study PRJEB29033, sample SAMEA4952262) | chicken gut metagenome | biome: Broiler Chicken; feature: Gastrointestinal Tract; material: Caecum | place: Ireland | collected 2018 | study: Broiler... | reverse complement strand
AGAGCGAAAGACGATATGTACAATGTTCATGTGAATGATACATGATATATGAGCGGTAACTCACCAGACGCTATGATGGATATGATTGACGACTTAAGCCATAGATGCCAGATGACGTTAGAGTGCAATAACAGTCCGGAAGTAAAAATGCAGCGAGAGTCAAACACTTTCCCAGAATTGGAGGACGCTTTAAATGGCTTAGAAGCCGAAAGCACAATGGAACTTTAACAATGAATCAAAAAAACCAGGCAAGAAACATTTCTTGCCTGGTTTTTTAAATAATATCTGTCCGTCAATCTATTCCTTCAGCCCTAAGAACGTAGTCCAGGCCTGACTGTAATCATTCCAGATACCGGAGCCATCCAGCTTATCCTGCTGAAGGCCCTCGGCATAGACGAAGATATCATAATCACGAGGTGTATAATTAATGCTTCGGTCTGTATCACTGACCTTTTGCTGGAACGTTGTCCGAACATTGGTAATCAGAGATGTAGTAGACGCACCTGGAGCGATCGCCTTCGTATAGTAATAATAACCACCCAGATCGCCGGAAGACTGATACACCCATCCAGATGGAAGATGAGACGGAAATTCATCCATAGAATACCAGGTTTTCCCACCATCAGAAGAGACCTCTGAAATGTCCTCCACATCACCACTGGAAAATAGAAGACTTGCCCGGACAAAACCGGAAAGCGTCCCATCGTTAGTCACTTTCACATCTTTTTTATATGTATTCGTACCAACAGACAGGGAAGCTGGTTTCTCAAAATCCTCATCAATGTTCATAACAACATCCCCAACCGTAAACGAGTTATTGGTGGGGGAATTATAGTCAGAAAGATAGGCATAAGTTCCAGCACCCCCAACCGCCACAATACTCAAAAGGCTAAGGCAAAGCACAGAAACAAGAATCCGTTTCTTCGTTGACGGCTTTGATTTCGGTTCTTCCGGGATCATGGACGATCCATCTGTGACCGGAACCATGTCATTTGTGATCTTCATGCTTCGCCCCTCCTTTCTTTTTCGTTACGGTATATCCAATTCCCGCAAGAATACCAATACCAGCTGCTAGAAAGATCCCGATTCCGATCACCTGACCGGTCTTGACGATCTCAGGCTCTTCCTGTGGTATTTCTTCCGCAGAAAAAATCCATTTTGTTTGGAAATCAGATACTGCATAATCGTTATTTAACTCTGCCGGAACAGAAAGTTCATACGTAAAGTTTGTAGAATCCCCAGGTTCATACTGTTTTAAGAGCTCTGCCGGAGAAATTCCAACGGAAAGATCCCCATTATAGACAACAGTATCGCCATTCTTGATCGTGAGGGAGATCGCTTTCAACAGATCTTCATCACCGGAAGCTTCCATTTCAAAATAAAGTTTTATCGGAATGTTCATCTCATTGGAGATTTCAGCAGTCCCAGTAACGGTATCGCCGGGTACAAGATCACTCCAGTTGGCGAAGAAGTCATCTCCCACGTGGACCAGGCCTTCCGATCCATTCTTATAAACAATCTGAAACTGGTCATCACCGGAAGTCCGAGGCTGATAGTTGGAAGCATCAAACGCTTCAATTACGACTCCATGCCAGGGATCATCCGAATTGAAATCAGGTGTAAAATGAGCTTCCTGCACAGCCTCCGCAGTAAAATCAATTCCGAACTGGCTGTCTATCATGGAATTATCCCAGTCAGAGGGAAATGTGATCCCCGACGTAAAAGCCATTTCCTCATCCGTGTCCAAAGCCTCTGTCAGATAGTAATAATCACCGATTTTTGTCCAATTATCATTGGCAAACGTGATCAAATGGTCATCTAATGGCGTCAGATCGGACTGATCCGGATTTGACAAGACTTCACCGGATAAAACCGGGTATTCAATCTTTACACGGATCCATGCAGGTTTTCCATTATTATGCACCCCACTCTCAAGAGCCACTGACTGCCCCGGGACGATTGTTGTCATATCATCCGGAAAAGATTCCTCCAAAGAAATATCGACAGCTCCGATCCGACCATTATTCGTTACCGACGTATGGTCAGAAAAAGAAGCAGCCTGGGCTGGAATAACTGCTGAAAAGGCAAGAAGCCCAAAACATACCGCAGAAATAAATGTCCGAACAGAGTGACGATATGATTTATTCATATGTAACACTCCTTTCTATGCAATACAGTTTATTTCTCGTCAGGATTCTGTGTCACATAGATATCATAGATCTCTTTTAAGGTATCATGATCCAGAGTGCCTGTTGTATCAATCTGCCCGTTTGCATCTACGATGTTATCAGCCTGAATGGAATACGTCTCAACCTGAATGTCATGGATAGATCCCGGATTGATCTCATTCTCAATGATATTCTTGATCTGAACCTGATCAAAAAGGGTCGATGTCTTTTCCCCTGCTGCTAACCGGGTATCATAACCAAACACGTAGGTGCGGACATCTCCGGAATACTCCCTTGTAGTGGACAAGTCCAGATACTCGGTACTGGAACCAGCGCCGGCATATCCGATTTCTTCTTCCGGAAGATTGATCCAGCCTTCGTTAAAGTTGTTATTTTCCGTATTGATTGAATCCCCGTCACCCTGGAAATAGAAAATTTCCTGTAACTTGCGATCCAGGGCATCCGCATTCATTTCCGCTGTACCATCGTCAGCAACTCTTGTCACATTGGCCAGCGGAACCGTCAGTTTGACGAAAACGATCGCATCATTGATCCCCACATTTTCTGCCTGAACAGATTTCGGGATTTGCTGATTGGGAACAACATCCTCAGCCGCATCCGGGACCCCGTTATCGTTTTCATCTGTTGTGTCCCAGTCAGGTTCCAACGTGTTTACTTTGACATCTCCAAATGTGAAACTGTTCGTTGCATCAGTACGGTCTGTCAAATATGCCAGTGTTCCGCCAACACCCAATGCCGCAACAAGCCCACACGCTGCCAATGTGACAGCAAGTCTCTTCCTGTTCTTCATTACAACATACCTTTTCACGGTGTCCGGAATCAGCACATTCCTCCCGTGATACCTTTCTTCCTTTTTTTTTGTATATGATGAAAAAGAGAGCAAATATACTCTCTGTGCTGACAAGTTTCAAGGATCTGCCACGTCTTCTAAGGTCTTTGTCAAGATCAGCATGATCACATTCAGGATCAGGACCCAACCGATCAAAAGAACATAACCTGTATTTTGGAGCCAGTCCAAAATATAGCCAAGATACGGCAAATGGAACAGGACAGTACCCGTAACAGCCGATGGCTCGATATAACCATCCGCATTTTCATTATGATCTCCTTTCGTTTGGATCAGGCCGTCATCCCGGACTTCATTGACCCGGTGTGTCACATAGACACTTTCTCCTACCCCAACAGAAAGACTGTATGTGACCACATCCCCAGTGTGAACATCCGTATCTTTTGTATTGACAAAGACAACGCTTCCGGTAGGGATCTGAGGTTCCATAGAACCGGAAAGTACAACAAAAGCTTTAACCCCGAATAACCGAGGGGCAAGAAACGCAGCCATCAGGACACAGATTAGAACGGTCAGAACCAGAACAATCCGATTTCCCCACTTAATTATCTGTCGCATCTTTCACCGGTCCTTTCTTTTTAATGGAAAGCGAATTGACCATATCCGCTTTTCTTTTATTATACAAGATAAAAAGAAAATAGCAATCCTCTCTGTCTATCATACTACAAAGAGAGTGGTTTTTCAAACCACTCTCAATTTGTTTTATATGGAATTTTCCACATTACTCGTATGGCCAAAGCCTCCATACTGTTGGATCGTATAGGGGAACAGGACTTCCGCAGACATATAATTTAAGACATCAACGGACGCATTGATCCCGGAAACAGAAGCATGGGATATATTTTGTGCCTTTCCTGGAACATATCTCGAAACCGGCGTCTGTGTGACTGTATAACGGCCAGCGAAGAGACCGCTTAATGTATAGGAACCATCTTTTGATGATTTTGTCTGTACCATAACTTCATATTCATGATCTACACCCGCAGCATCGGTTCCGTTAATATGGTAAAGGAATGCCGGAGGATTTTCACCTCGGATAATATCCGATACCTGGCTGTCCAAAGTGATCGAAACCTCTTTCAGATAAAGGATCACTTTATTGGTAGCAGATAAGCGGTCATAATTGATCCGGAAATCGGTATCCGACATCATCTCATATCCGGCGGGTACTGTTACCCCATGCCATTCGTAATCAAACCAGTGCAGGTTATTGACTGTGATCTGTCCTTTCTTGTTCGTGGCCAAAGTTCCAACCCCGGGAACCTCTTCCCAGGAGCCATTCACCTTTTTATAAAGTTTCATGGTTACGCCGGATACCGGATTACCTGTCTCTTCCGAAACAACAGTGATCGTTTCTGTCCCCAGATTTTTCTTCCACTGGGCATAGAGAGTGATAACCGTTCCATCCGTATCTGACCAATTCAGGACCTTGTTGTATTGATCCGGATAGGACGTGCCAGAACCATCTGCTTTGGTATTCCACCCGGCAAAGGTATAACCAGTCCGGACAAAGTCATTCTTTCGAAGGCTGCCCGTCTGATCATACTGATAGGTTGAATCCGGCATACCGGACTGAGACGTAACATTATTCTGAGTAAATTCACCGGTCTGATGATCCGGGTTTTGGCTTCCATTTCCATTATATCGTACAATATAGGAATTTGTTTTCCAGACAGCGTAAAACGTTTTATTGGAAAGCATTTTTTCATTGGCATATGCAGAACCTGTTCCATCCGCTTTCGTATTCCAACCCAGGAACGTATAGCCTGTAAGTGTCGGATTTTTTACTGTACCGGACTGAGTTTCCGCATATTTATTACTTAGATTTCCCTGCCGGTTTCCAATCTCAGAAACCGAATGTCCGGAAGGCGGATTGAAATTGAACGTATAGGTATACTGCTTTCGGGGAACACTGATGGAATATGTTACCGCACCGGTAACAGAGGATGTCCCAACCGTTTTTGGTGATGGTTCGGAATAAATGTTTTCCGGTTCACTCTGGATCGCATTTCGTACCCAGGTATAGGAGTAAGAAGAACCGTGGGTCACGGTTTTGGAATCCACAGTCCGATAACTTGTCCAACTTCCATCTACATTCTGCCAGCGCACCTGGGTTTTTACGGCATAACTGTCACGAACAAATTTTACATGAATCGTATGATCAGACTGGATATTAGTAAACGTATAAGTCATATTCTTATTGTTTGTAACTGTGACATTTTTTCCATCAACTGTCACCGACTCAATATGAGCATTTGCATCTGCCGTCATGGTAAACCGGCTGTTCATGCCCTTATTCACGGTCACGACCGTAGAAGGCGAGATTGTACCAGGCCCTTCCTTAGACGGCGTCACCCGATACTGCTGGAACATTGCGTCCATATCCGGTGTGATTGCCGTATTGCAAGCAGCGCCGCCCCAGCGGATGGTTGTCCCAGCTGCATTACCAAGGAAACTGATAGCCGCCCGTTCCGGAGATGGATCAGACGGTGAATTACCTGTTACCTGTGTTGCGATAAAGGCGTCGCCATTTTTCTGGATATTTAACAGACTGTCAGGCTCTACCCAGACCTGTCCCTGTCCGCCGGAAAGGATCTCTACGGATTCAATGTAACAACGGCCCGCAGAAGAGTAATTAAATGTATTGTCAACCGAGGGACAATCAATATCGGTAAAAGCCATACAGAGAAGGCCATTAGCCGGAGTATTTGTTCCGTGCTTCACAACCTGATACTGAACAGACATATTGATCCCTACCCTGCCGTTCGGACGTTCCAGTGCAATCGCACTAAGCGAATAGGGGAACGTATAAATTCCAGGGGCATAGACATAATCTGCACTGGAAGACAAATAGACGTCAGAGAGCGTGACGATCAGGTCATAACTGCCATTGTCATAAGCTGTGATACAGTCTGAAAACCGTAATGTAACCGTTCCGGGAATTTGAAATTCACCATGGCCGTTAAATCGGCCATTAAACATGACAGACGGATTTCCCTCTGTATTATTCATGATCTGCCAACGACTATCTGTTGCTGACATCGTATAAGATGTCATACGATCCCGATCAATAATATAGTCATACCCACTGACCGATGAGATTCCGGTCCAGTTCACCGTAGAAGCGGCATTGGCAAAAATATCAGGGATCCTCCCGATACAAAGCAGAAGAAATAGGAAAAAGACCAGAAAAACACTGCAAAGAACAGAACTTCTTTTTCTCATTGTTTCACTCACTCCTTTCAAAAATTTTCACTTTTTATTATAAAGAGTGGCAAGAAAAAAAACAACCCCCTCAACAGAGGCGGCTGTTTTTCTCCTATTCTACCAAATGATTCACTTCGTTATCCGTATGGGCGAAACCGCCATATTGCTGGATCGTATACGGAAACAGAACTTCAGCGGATGTCTGTGACCGAAGATCCGTAGACACCGAACTGCCGGAGATCGTCATGTTGGAAATATTTTTTGCAGTTCCGGGAAGATATCTTTGAACCGGTGTCTGAACAATCTGATATTGTCCTGCAAACAGATCCTTCAAGACATAACTTCCGTTCCTTGAACGGTCTGTTTCTACCAGAACCGAATAGGAATGATCCACTCCGGCAGCATCCGTACCAGTCACAAAGTAAAGAAATGCCGGTGGATTCTCACCCTGGATCAGGTCGGATACCTGGCTGCGGATCGTGATCGTTACATGTTTCAGATAAAGGGTCACCTGGTTTTGTGCAGATAATTGATTATAATGAATACGAAAATCCGTATTCACCATAGCTTCATATCCAGCAGGAACCTGAATGGAACGCCATTCATAATCAAACCAATGCAGGTTATTCGCGGTGATCTGTCCCTTACTGTTTGTGGCTAACGTTCCGACACCGGGCACTTCCTCCCAGGACCCATTCACTTTCTTGTAAAGTTTCATGGCCACACCGGAAACCGGATTCCCCGTCTCTTCGGAAACCACCGTGATCGTCTCTGTCCCAAGGTTTTTCTTCCACTGGGCATAGAGCGTGATCACACCCCCATCGGAAGATGTCCAGTTTAAGACCTTATTATATTGGTCAGCATAGCTGGTACCGGAACCATCTGCTTTGGTATTCCATCCGATAAAGGTATACCCGGCACGGACAAAGTCATTCTTCCGCAGTGTCCCTGTCTGATCGCATTGATAAGTTGAATCAGGCATACCTGACTGGGATGTAACATTATTCTGTGTAAATTCCCCAGTCTGCTGATCCGGGTTCTGGCTTCCATTTCCATTATATTTTACGGTATATGTATTTGTTTTCCAGACAGCGTAGAAGGTTTTATTCGACAGCATCTTCTCGTTCGCATACGCCGTCCCGCTGCCATCTGCTTTCGTATTCCATCCGAGGAAGGTATATCCGGTAAGAGACGGATTTTTCACAGTTCCGGACATCGTTTCCGCATATTTGTTCGTCAGATTTGCCTGCCGGTTGCGGATCTCGGAAACAGAATGTCCGGAAGGAGGGTTAAAATTAAAAGTATAAGTATACTGTTTCCTGGAAACGTCAATGGAATAGGTAGCCGGTCCTGTGACAGAAGATGTACCGACTGTTTTCGGGGAACCGTTATTATAAATATTCGTCGGTTCATTTTTAATCGCGTTTCTCACCCAGGTATAGGAATATGCTGTTCCATGGGTCACTGTTTTTGAGTCTACCGTTTGATAGTTTGTCCAGCTTCCGTCTACATTCTGCCACCGCACTTGAGTTTTCACAGCATAACTGTCACGGACAAATTTGACATGGATCGTATGATTTGCACGGATATTTGTAAAGGAATACGTCATGTTTTTATTGTTTGTAACCGTGACTGCCTTTCCATCTACGGTAACACTTTCAATATGGGCATTCGCATCCGCTGTCATAGTAAACTGAGAACTCATTCCCTGATTTACGGTCCGGACCGTAGATGGTGTGATCGTACCAGGTCCTTCCTTAGATGGCGTCACTTTATACTGGGGCCAAATTGCATCCATGTCTAAGGTGACCATGGTACCACAGCTGAAACCTCCCCAGGCGATTGTTGTCCCACTGGCATTGCCAAGGAAAGAAACACCGGCACGCAGTTCTTCCGCTGTTCCAGATGTACTCCGTGTACTGGTAAACGTTGTTCCATTATCCATAATGGAAAGATATGTATCTGACTCTACCCAGGCATTTCCGGTTCCGCCAGAGATGATCGTAAACCCTTCCCGATAATCTGTCCAGGGGCGTCCGGCAAATTCCCGGTTGATATTATAGACATCCAGATCGGTAAATCCAAGCAGCATAGAACCGGAAACAGGGGTGTTCGTCCCATGTTTTACAATTTGATATGTGACATACTGTCGATGAGCAACACCACCGGTATTGGTCATATCTCCTGCTGCGATCCAAAGCCGTTCAGAGCTGTCTGAATAAAGCAGATCTGGGCGCTGCATGGTCCGACTGCTCTGGATATGGATATTGGAAAACGTCAGGATCAGATCATAACTGCCATTATCATACGCCTCGACACAATCCGAGAAACGAAGTTTTACATCTGGAAGATCATAACTTCCGGCATTTAGTGTTTGATTCCAAAGAATCGCAACATGTGCGGAAGAATTAGGGATCGATTCCCTGGTCTTGACCCAGTTCGTATTCGTTGTAAGCAGTGTCATATTGTTATAGGTCAGTTTACTGTTATCCAGAACATAATCATACCCGGTCGCACTGAGAACGCCTGTCTGATTTACTCGAATCGCATCCTGGGCAGATGCATCAAGATGAGGAACGAATAAAGTAAGGAACAGGCTGAAAAAAATACATAGCGCTGCCAGCACAGACAGGAAAAATCGTCGTTGTTTCATTACATCTCATCACTCCTTTCTTACCTTTTATTATAAGGAAACAAAAAAAAAAGACAGCCCCTTCCAAACAGAAAAAGGACCACCCTTTTATAGGGTGGTCCTTGCTTTACGGAAGATTATCCTCTTCTCTTACGAGTATAGATATATCCACCGCCTGCGATCAGTGCAACACCAAGAAGAATCAGGATTCCAAAGAACGGAGCCTGTCCGGTCTTGATGATCTCTTCCAGCGGGTTCGATGGAGTATCTTCCTTCTCCGGCGTTGATGCCGGATGGAACGTTACGGACTGATATTCATCCGTGATATCCGCATGGGTTGCGATCAGTGCCTCGCCCTGGTAAAGGTCTTCAAATGCTACCACCGTCTTGTCTCCAAGATCGGAAGCATCAAAAGTAAATTCTACCTCGACACTGCCATCCGCTTCCTCAGCGGTAAAGGTTGCCTCTGCGGTGACTTCCTTACCGTTTACGGTCAGGACGCCGCCGTCTGAAACAACGCCAGCCCCATTAATGTTCTGTACATGAAGTGTGCCCTTTACAGTGTATTCCAGTCCCGGGATCAGGTTCTTGTATTCCACAAGGTCTGTGATCGTGACGTTGTTATCACCGTTAGAAAGTGTCATTTCATGTTCGCCATCTACAAGGGCCCGTGTCCGCAGCCGTACAAAGTTGACGGACTGTTCCTCATCTGTAATATCAGCATGGGTTGCAACAACTTTATCATCCCTTGTCAGGGTTTCAAATGCAACAACCGTTTTGCCGTCCAGTTCGGATGCATCAAAGATAAAGGTGACGTCAACTGTTCCGTTTGCTTTCTCTGCCGTGAAGACAGTCTCCGCAACCAGATCAGAAGATTCCTCTACGAGAACATCTTCCTCAGTTGTTTCATCCTCGGTTACTTCCTCTGATGTCACATCCTCAGACGTTTCCTCAGACGTCGTGTCCTTAGATGTTTCCTCGGATGTAGCGTCCTCAGCAGGAACAAGATTTATTCCCTGTACAGTACCGCCATCTACGATGTTGCCATCTTCATCCACATCCTGGATATGAAGAGTACCGGAAACCTTGTAAGTTGCACCCGGGATCAGGTTTGTGTATGCCACAGTATCTGTGACCGTCACCGTTTCCCCGTCCACGCTCGGAACCTGAGTCATGTGCGTGCCGTTCTCTGCAAGAGCTGTTGTATGCAGGGTAGCAAAGTTTACAGACTGCGCTTCATCTGTGATATCCGCATGTGTTGCAACGGTAATATCGTCCATAGAAAGTGTTTCAAAGGCAACGACCGTCTTACCATCCAGTTCGGAAGCGTCAAAGGTGAATGTTACGTCAACGGTACCGTTTGCAGTAACCGGAGTAAAGGTTGTTGTTGCAACCAGATCATTTCCGTCTGCATCCTGGATTGCTCCGCCGTCAACGATGTTTCCATCTTCGTCTGTATCCTGGATATGGAGAGTACCGGATACGGTGTAAGTATGTCCCGGGATCACGTTCTCATAAGCCACGGTATCCGTCAGAGTAACGGTCTTGTCCTCGTCATTCGGAACCTGTGTCTCATGGAGTCCGTTTCCTGCAAGAGCTGTTGTGCCAAGGTTTACGAAATGGATCGACTGATCGGCATCTGTAATATCCGCATGAGTTGCTACCAGGGCGTCCTCACGGGTCAGTGTCTCAAATGCGACAACCGTCTTTCCTTCCAGACCGGAAGCATCAAACGTAAACTCTACCGGAACCGTGCCATTCGCTTCCTCAGCCGTAAAGGTCGTAGAAGCTGTGATCTCGTTTCCGTCTGCATCTTTGATCGCGCCGGCATCTGTGACAACACCATCCTCGTCCACGCTCTGGAGATGCAGCGTACCAGTTACCGTGTACTCCGTTCCCGGAATCACGTTCTTATAAGCAACCTCATCTGTGATCGTGATGGTCTGATCTTCGCCAGTCGGAACCTCCGTCTCATGGAGCCCGTTCTCTGCAAGCCCGGTTGTGCCGATCTCTACAAAGTGAACGGACTGTGCCTCATCTGTGATATCCGCATGAGTTGCGAAGACAAGGTCATTTGTGCTGACATCCTCGAATGCGACTACCGTCTGCCCTTCCAGACCGGAAGCATCAAAGGTAAAGACAACTTCCACTTCGCCATTTGCCTCTACCGGAGTAAAGGTCGTGCTGGACGTTACATCGTTACCTTCCGCATCTTTCACCGTGCCGCCATCGGTCACATTACCCTCCTCATCCACTTTCTGAATGTGAAGTGTACCGCTCATAGTATAGGTATGGCCGGGGATCAGATTTTCGTAAGCAACGGTATCTGTCAGTGTGACGGTCTCGTCATCCCCATTCGGGACCTGTGTCTCGTGGAGGCCGTTATTTGCCGTCATGGTTGTACCGATCTTAGCAAAGTGAATGGTCTGTCCTTCATCTGTGACGCTCTCATGGGAAGCTACGATCCAGGCATCATCCAGATCATCCGTTGTGAAGGAATCCTCAGAAGCGCTTAACAGGTCTGTCCATCCGTCAGCAACATCCGATACCGGACTGCTGTAAAGAACTTCAAAAGCGACTACAGATTTTCCATCAAGGCCTGTTGCATCAAAGGTAAATTCTACCGGAACCGTACCGTTCGTCTCTTCCGCAGTGAACGTCGCCATTGCTGTTGCAACTGCATCGCCCTGAACCGCCTTGCCGTCTTCGTCTGTCTCCTGTGTATAAAGAGTTCCGACAACTGCATAGTCATGTCCAGGTGTTACATTCTCATAAGCAACCGTATCTGTCAGAGTGATCTGACCATCTTCGGGTACCTGAGATTCGTGAATCTCCTGTTCAGTCAGAAGTGTTGTTCCAACTTTCGGAATGTTCACGCTCTGATCGTCATCTGTAATGTCTGCATGGGTGCCAAGTACCGTCCAGGAAACATCTTCTGCTTTCGGATCATCCTCTGTTCCATACAGTGTCTGGAAGACGACCAGATCTTTTCCAGCAAGTTTGCTGGTATCTACATTTTCAAAGGTCATGGTCTGATCAGCCTGTGCGCCAGTCCATGTAAGTGCTGCTTTCACAGCATTGCCGTCAGCATCCGTCAGGACACCTTCGTCCTCGCCGTTTGCATTTCTCACATGAAGTTCACCGATCAGACGATAAGAATAGGAATCATCCAGGTTTGTCACCTTAAGGGCATCAACCACGATCGTTTCCTTGCCTGCTGCCAGGTCTTTGTTGTGATCGGTTCCGTCTGCTGCATAGGAATCAACAGCCGGGAACCGCACGGTCTGTGCCTCATCCTCAATATCTGCATGGACAGCGTATTCGACATCATCCTTAGATACGGACTCAAACGCAACAACAGTCTTTCCAGCAAGATCCACACCGGAGAAGGTGAATACTACATTTGTCGTTCCCTCTTCGGATACCGGAACAAAGGTCTTTGTTGCTGTGATCGGATTTCCATCCGCATCGGTAACAGCCTCTCCTGTTTCCTGATCCATCAGAGTTCCTGTCATCGTGTACTCTTTTCCGACTTCAAGGTTCTTATAGGAAACCATATCTGTCAGAGTGATCGTCTCAGCACTTGCATTGGCCACATGTCCAAGATCACCGGTCAGTGTCGTTCCGATCTCCGGGAATTTCACGGTCTGGTTCTCATCCGTAAGGTCCTCATGCTCTGCGATCTGTGCTCCATCCTGTGTCAGGTACTCAAAAGCAACAACAGATTTACCGGCCAGGTCACTGGCATCAATGGTGAATTCCATTGTCATCTGTCCTACACCAGTACCGGAATTGAATTCCTTTTCCGCCTCAGCGATCACGCCGCCGTCAGAACCATCCTCATTCACCAGATGAAGTTCACCCTTCATCACGTAGGATGCATCCACATCCAGGTTATTATAGGTAACCGTATCACGGAGAACAAGATCTTCCGTTGCAGGAGCAACTTTATCAAATGCACCGTAAGTCAGAGTTGTACCGATCGCAATCCTTGCGTCATCAATGGTTCCATAGTCAATGTCAAGGCCCGGGCCGTCATGATCTGCGGTATAACGATGGAGTGTAACAGTGAAGTTCACCAGTTTGTATCCCTCGTTGTTCTCGCAGCGCAGTTCCTGTACTTTATAAGTATCATACGGGAACGCTCTCAGATCGTCGTTTACCTGAACAGTCTTACCGTTGACATCGTAGCTGCCATCCTCATTCCATGTAACCTTATCATTTGCCATGCCTGTAAACCAGGTACCAGCATCAAAGGTCAGTTTGGAGGAATCTGCTACATACCAGTTGCCATCCTCGTCAACCGCGATAGCTCCGTTGGAGTACGGGCTGTCCGGATCGTTGGCATTGGTATTATCGGAGTGGTTCACCCAAGCGGATCCCCAGGTTCCGTTTTCATCGGTTACGATCACATGCTGTTCTCCTGTTGTCATAGAAGTAACAAGGAATGCGATCTGGTCCATGCGCTCCATAGAATCCTCGGCCTTCTTCTGGAAGTGCCAGTCTTCACGGAGTACCTGGTTTGCGACTGCGTCCGATTCATTCGTCAGATCGATCATCTGGCCGTCTTCACGGATAGAAACAGTCTTTGTGTAAGCTTTGGATGTACTGTCATAGAGATATCCAGTTCCGGAACTGATCTCACGGATCTCGTAAGTACCATAAGGAAGCACATGGTTTCCTGTAGTAGCAGCGTAGATCGTTTTGCCGTTCCATTCCATCTCCTGTGTCGTGATGTTCATGATCACGTCACCCACATCATACGTCTCACCGTTTACATAAACCGGATGGATTGACCGGTTGATCACTTCAAAGACAGCGCCATCCAGATGTGCTTCTCCAAGAGAGATGTACTGGCCTGTCTCGCGGTCAACCTTGCCCACGATGATACCGCCTCTCATGACTTCGTTTTCATTCCACGGATGATGGAACTCATAATCGGAGTTCGGGCCTGTCACGTTGGACTGTGTACTGTCAAAGTAATGCATTTCGCCTTCCTGGCGGATCGTAAAGGTCTGAGACCAGCCAGCGTTCAGATAACCTTCGGCTGCCTCTGTCTCGACGATTTCGTAAGTACCATAAGGAAGGGAGCTTGTCCCAGTGGATGCCATGTAAGACTGGGTATCCTCGTTCCACTCTGTGGTAAGAGTCATGACTACTTCACCCGGTTTGTAGGATTTCATACTCTCTCTCATAAAGACAGCATTCTTTGAACGGTTGATGATCTGGTAAGTGTTGCCTTCCAGAGTTGCATCGCCCTGCGGGTTGGAAGTATGCCAGTCGGCATCCGCTTTCGTTACGCTGACGCCGCCACGGAAGACAGCATCGGTATTGTACTTGCTTGCTGCATCCTTCAGTTTTACAACCTGTCCTTCCTCACGGATCTGAACAGTCTGGCTGTAATCTGCTTTGTGATAACCTACCGGAGCTCCGGCTTCGACCACTTCGTATGTACCATACGGAAGTCCGCTGATGGAAGCGATGTAAGCCTGTTCGTCTTCATTCCAAACAGTCTGGATTGTAGCGATCTTGTCATCTTTCGCAAACCATGCACCATTGACATAGACTTTTGCTTTCGAACGGTTATAGACATCATAGCTTGTATTTGCAAGCTCTGCATCACCTTCCGGAATGCTAAGTCCCGTATCTTCATCCGCTTTTGTGATCTGGATCGAACCCCGTTTTACCGCATCTTCGTTCCAGTTCTGAGTTGTTCCGAATGTGACCATCTGTCCGTCGGAACGGATGGAGAAGGTCTGGGACCAGTCTGCCGGATTGTAACTGTCATTTCCAGAGATCTCACGGATCGTATATGTACCATATGGAAGTACATTGTTTCCGGTCGTTGCCCAGATTCCGTCATCCGCATGGATCGTCTGGATCGTTGCGACGACTTCGCCAACTCCAATCTCTTTTCCATCGACATAAACGGAATTTTCAGATTCGTTGATGATCTCATAACGGACACCGCCAAAGTTTCCATCGCCCTGTGCATTCTGTGCATGCTCATCTGCATCCGCTTTATAAACGGTTACGCCGCCTCTCCAGATCGTATTGGTATAAGCGCCAATAGAATCTTCATTTGTAGACTGGTTCGGCCAGGTAGCAATTGGAGTATGAACTATGGATGTACCATTCGCAACACTGGTAAATGCCTGGGGGCTGCCTGATAGTTGTAATCCGTTAATTGCACTGACCTCAGTAATTACAACAGTTCCAAGAGGAATTTCGTTAAAACCAAGTTCATCTTTATATGGCCAAGAACCATTTACTGGGGTTGCCATAGCAAAAATCAAAAAACCATCCTCATCCGTCTCAAAGACAGCCGATGCGTTTGCCGCACCGCTATCCATTGCTTCTGATGCAGAATTATAAAGACCAGCATAATAGGAAACACGGAACTGGATTCCGCCAAAGCTTGTCACATCGCCTTCCAGCTTCCCAGCTGTATCCCAGTCATTGATCGCTTTCTCAACCAATAGTGCAATAGGATCACTTAAAGTCTCTTCCGCCATATTCCCATTAAGGATAACCTGCTTATTATAAACATCGCCTTCAACGGTAAAGGAGCGGACCTGATTATTGATCTGATATCCGAGTGCAGTACCTGGAAGTTCTTTCGTATAATACGTACCTTCCTCAAGCTCAATCGATTCATTGGTCCAGCCACTGTTGCTCTGAACAGTAAGCGTATCAACCAGATTTGTGCAGGCGGCATCGGTATAGATTCCATACTTCGCACCAGTCAGGTCATAAGCCGAATTCCCATTGGTATACTCCGGATTCGCAGAAATCTTTTGAAGAACTACGGTACCCATCGGATTTCTTGCCGTAACTTTGAGAGAACCACTGACTCTCTGATATCCGTCATGATTACCAGTACCAATTGTACCTTCATCGGTATAAAGAACAACGTCGAATTCAGCCCAGCCATCACCGACAGCGGTACAGGTCGCTTCGTAATCCGCACCCGTTTCTGATGTCTCACCCGGGTTAGCAGCTCCATGATCCAAACAGAGCCAGCCAGAATAAGTAGCACCGGCAAGATCACCTGACGTAAGAGAACCATGGAACGTACCATCTGTTCCCGGTGTGCCATCAAACCGGATCGTACCACGTCCCTCAATGACCTGCCCAACAGAAGGCATATAATCCAGTTCGGCATCCATAAGAGAGATTCCCAGCTTCTTCTGCTGTTCCGATGCAAGGGCTTTTACAATAGCCGTTGCTTCTGTAGTCGTTGTTACAGGAAGATCATGTCCCAGTTCTTCCTCCGTTTTTTCTACCACTGCATGAAGTGAAAATGTATCCGGAAGTTCCGGGATCGTAAAGGAACAGTTGCGTACATTTTCTTTGATCTGGGGAGTCAGAAGGTCAACACCGTTCTCATTTAATACGGTAAGGCCTGTCATCTTGTGATGATCATCCCCAATCACAAGAACCTGTACATCTTCATCTTTTGGAACCGAAATCTGTGTCGCGTCAGTCTCTTTTCCATCAATGGTTGTAATGCCATCATTCACTTCATAAACAGTTTCCCAGGAAGAATCCT
>ERZ1643247.2112-NODE-2112-length-16432-cov-11.279416_pt1 | contig 16432 bp, 21 predicted proteins | sample MGYA00579264_ERZ1643247 | MGnify/ENA primary metagenome ERZ1643247 (study PRJEB29033, sample SAMEA4952262) | chicken gut metagenome | biome: Broiler Chicken; feature: Gastrointestinal Tract; material: Caecum | place: Ireland | collected 2018 | study: Broiler... | reverse complement strand
TTACTGTACAAAGTTTTTCTGAAAACGGACGAAAATTCCAGATACTATCAGTCCAATGCCGCAGACAATCATCATGCCTGAAAGCGGCCAGATATCTGCCAGAGGTCCAAAAAGCGCCATTCCCAAAGGGAGGGCTCCGGAATATACAGCTCCCATCATTCCCAGAATCCGTCCCTGCATCCAGCTGTCTGTCCCCGCCTGCAGGGATGCTGACACTGCCGTCTGTACGGTTGTCAGGGCAACACCATACATTGCCATCAAAATCAAATAGATGGAGAAGGCCGCTCCCATCCCCATCGCAGCGGACAGAATTCCAAAGCAGATCAGCCCCGCCGATAAGGTGCGCAGATTTCCTCTGATTCCCAAGCAGTCTGTCGGGTCCTGAAAACCTCCCCAAATTCCCATAAACATTCCACCGGCAGTCATCCCTGCAAATCCGGATAACTCTGTGACAGTTAAGTACCAGTACGTATCCCCGTAGACCTGGCTCACCAGCAGCCCGGCAAGAAATCCTCCCGGCACACACATAAGCACGAAGAATCCGTAGAGCAGCAAAATCCTGCCGATGACGGGATTTGCGGCTGCATAATGAATGCCTTCTCCCAGCTCTTTCAGGAAAGCCCGCTCCTCTCTCAAAGTCTTCTGCCCAGGTATCTCAATCCGGGATAAAAGACCGATCCCCAGAATGGCTGTGAATACATCTACCAATAGTGCCATGCGAAGAGACAGAGCCGATAACAGAACGCCTGCCGCAGCCGGTGCAGCAAACTGCACCACGGACTGGATCGCGGCATTGATTCCATTATACCGCATCAGCCAGGGGGCCGGAACCAGCTGAGGAATCACAGCATTCACCGCCGGTGTCTGAATACCGGCTCCCACAGAGCGCAGCCCGGACATCAACAGCAGCACGCCCAGGCCTTTCCATCCGAGGCCACAGGCGGGAAGAAGGAAAAATACTGCCAGGGTAATCACCGCAATCCCTGCGTCTGACGCCATGATCAATCGTTTTTTGCTGTACCGGTCTGCCCATACGCCGCCCGCAAAAGACATAAGAAATTGGGGCAGATAAGAACAGACAGAAAAAACAGCCACCCAGATTCCCTTGGATGTATCCAAAGTTACATACCAGATGACTGCCATCTGTACCAGTGTTGACCCGAACAAGGTGATCCCCTGACTGATGAAAAAAAGCCAAATTTTTATTTTCCAGTTATATTCTGTCTTCATTGTGTGGTACCTCCTCCCATTTTTTCGGAGAAAGCACAAAGCGCTGAACGGGATATCCATATTCCCAGAGCAGCTCACGACCCTCAAACCCGAGCTTCCAAAGCCTTCTGCGGTGACCTGTGTCTGCCCGATCCCCCTGACGGTAAGTTGTCATATCGATTTCTTCTCCTGGCAGAAGTTCTTGCATGATCCAGCCCACAAATAAGTTCTCTATTTCCAGATTCTTATACTGGGGGTGCACAGCCAGAAAATCAATCCGTCCTCCCTGAGGCCCCATACTCACAGCCCCTGCCAGCCTGTGACCATCCCGGATCACAAAGGCTCTTCCTTCTTTGACAGACTGGCAAAGAGCTCTCCTGTGTTCTGCCTCATCCAGACAGGGATAGCCGTCGATTACCAGACTGGTCAGATACATCCAGTCACTCACATCCGATTCTTTTGCCTTTTGAATGTCTTTTTTTGAAAACCTCTCTTTGGAAGGCTGCTCCCCCAGACTCATCTTCAGCTGCAAGGGATAAAATTCTCCCTCTTTTCTGAATTGGCCGGGTGATGCCTTATACATTGCCCGAAATATGTCTGTAAACGCCTGTTGGCTCCCATAGCCGCTTGAAAGGGCAATCTCAAGAATCGGTTTCCGGGAAAAGCTCAAAAATCTGGCGGCCTCCGTGAGGCGCCGCCGAACGGCGTATTCTCCCATCGTCAGCCCCACTGTGCGCACAAACTCCCGGTGCAGATGGAATTTTGAATAATTCAGAACCGCTGCGATCTGATCCAGAGACAATTTTTCCTGTAGATGTTGTTCAATAAAATCAATCGCCGACATAATTGTCTGAATCTGTGACTCTCTCATCAGGCCTCCTCCTTTCCTCCAGATTATACTACAAAAAGCGCTGCTGTTTTTCATACATCTTGCTGTTTTTTATTTTTTCATCGGATTGAAATCCGCAAAATTTTATCCGATCTTTCGCAATCACTCTTCAGAATATGGTATGATAATGAATAAAGCAATTTTAGACTTGCTCACCCATGCTATTTTCGGGAGAGCCATTGTGAAAGAATAACAGGAGGAGAAGAAATTCATGGTCAATAAAATTATCATCCGAGGAGCCAGAGTGCATAACTTAAAAAATGTTGATGTGGATATTCCCTTGAATCAAATCGTGGGAATTGCCGGTGTATCCGGATCCGGCAAGTCTTCTCTGGCTCTGGGGGTTCTGTACGCGGAAGGTTCCCGCCGCTATCTGGAGGCTCTGTCCACCTACACCCGGCGGCGTATGACCCAGGCAGCAAAAGCCCAGGTAGACGAAGTGCTCCATGTGCCGGCAGCACTGGCTTTGCACCAGCGTCCCGGAATCCCCGGCATTCGAAGTACTTTCGGGACCGGAACCGAGCTTTTGAATAGTCTGCGCCTTATGTTTTCCAGACTTGCCAGCCACAGATGTCCCAATGGCCATTACCATCCGCCCACTCTGGCGGTCGCGGCGGAACAGGAACTGATCTGCCCGGAATGCAACGTTCATTTCTATGCGCCGTCAGCCGAAGAGCTTGCCTTTAACAGCCAGGGGGCCTGCCCCACCTGTGACGGGACGGGAATGGTCTGGACGGTCGACCTCTCTACTCTGGTTCCCGATGAATCTCTGTCCATCGATGAAGGCGCCGTGGCTCCCTGGAATTCTCTGATGTGGTCTCTGATGACGGACGTATGCCGTGCCATGGGCGTGCGCACGGACATTCCGTTCCGTGACCTGACCGATCAGGAAAAGGAGATTGTCTACCACGGACCTGCCGAGAAAAAACATATTTTTTATAAAGCGAAGAAGTCCAATCAAGCCGGAGAACTGGATTTTACCTATTATAATGCGGTCCGGACTGTGGAAAACGCCCTCTCAAAAGTCAAAGATGACAAAGGCATGAAACGGGTGGAAAAATTTCTCCGTCGGGATCTCTGTCCCGACTGCAAAGGCACCCGTCTCTCTCCCAAAGCGCGCGCTCCAAAGCTGTGCGGCCTCTCTCTGGATGAAGTCTGCCAGATGACTCTCCAGGAACTGAACAAATGGGTCTTGGATGTCCCGGCCTCTCTTCCGGAGCAAATGCGTCCCATGGCAGAAAGTATCTGTGAATCTTTTCTTACCGTATCAAAACGTCTGATGGATCTTGGTCTTGGATATCTGACCCTTGACCGTGCTTCTTCCACGCTCTCCACAGGCGAGAGACAGCGGATGCAGCTGGCCCGTGCGGTCCGCAACCGCACAACGGGCGTCTTATATGTCCTGGACGAACCATCCATCGGGCTGCATCCGGCAAACATCAAAGGGTTGAATGGAGTCATGCGTGATCTCATTGCCGATGGAAATTCTGTGATCCTGGTGGATCATGACACACAGATTCTCTCACAGGCAGACTGGATCATCGAGATGGGACCGGGCGCCGGTTCCCAGGGAGGACGTGTTCTCGCCCAAGGGACAATCCCTGCGATTGCCCAAAATCCATGCTCCAAAATCGGTCCGTTTCTCAAGGGAACTGCGGACACCTGCATGAGAAAACGCACCCCGTCCGATGAAATCTTTTCCCTTGGAAAAATCAGTCTGTCCACAGACGCAATCCACACCGTCAAGCCTCTGACGGCAGAAATTCCCAAGGGACGTCTCACTGTAGTCACAGGTGTCTCTGGCTCTGGCAAGACGACTCTGATCCTGGAAAGTCTCATTCCCGGACTGAAGGCTGCCATCCAGGGAACAAAGCTGCCAGAACATGTTCTTCATGTGGATCCCGGCGGAATTGAACAGGTCAAGCTCATCGATGCCACTCCCATCGGCATCAATGTCCGTTCTACAGTCGCTACCTATGCTAATGTGCACGATGAACTCCGAAAAATTTTCTCACGGACTCCAGATGCCCGTTCTGCGGGATACAAAGCCGGTGATTTTTCTTATAATACGGGAAAACTCCGCTGCCCCACCTGTGATGGGACGGGAATCATCAGCCTGGATGTGCAGTTTCTCCCGGATGTGAAAATCACCTGTCCGGATTGCCGAGGTTCCCGGTATTCCAGGGAGGCTGTGAAGATCAAGTACCGCAGCAAAGAGAATCTGTCCTACTCACTGCCTGAATTGATGGCTATGGATATCAGTACCGCCCTGAAAGCCTGTGCTGATTTGAAACTTGTCCGTCAAAGGCTTCAGGTTCTGGAAGACCTCGGTCTTGGTTATCTCATGCTTGGAGAAGAAACTCCAAGTCTCTCCGGCGGAGAAGCGCAGCGTCTGAAGCTGGCCAGCGAGATGGGACGTGCACAGTCCGATTCCATCTTTGTCTTTGATGAGCCAACCATCGGGCTGCACCCTCTGGATGTAAAAACTCTGATTGGGGTCTTTCAGACTCTGATTGAACACGGTGCCACAGTTCTTGTGATTGAACATGATCTGGATGTGATCCGAAACGCAGACTATATCATTGACATGGGTCCCGGAGGCGGCACAGACGGCGGACAGATTGTCGCCGCAGGACCACCGGAAGCAATCAAAAACGCACCTCTTAGCTGTACGGGAAAATATTTATAGTTTTATTTGCCGGAGCGGAATCTTTTAGTGGCACACGCATGCTTTCCTGGGGGAAGGTATCATTTCCTTCCTGCCAACCAGGCAGGCCGCCGCTGTCGCCACCACATGGCTGAGAAGTACTGCTGCCCAGATTCCGTTCAGGCCAAATCCAAGAATCATAAGTATCCATGCCAGAGGCATCCGCACAATCAGATAATACAGAACCATGCAGAACAGACTCTTTCCCGGTTTTCCCAGCCCGTTGACCGCACCCAGAAAGCAATTGGTTACTGTAATTAACACATAGCCGACACCAATGATCTGGAAATATGTCTGCACAATCTGGTTTACTTTCGTGCTGTCCACAAAAAGTCTGCATAAAGGCTGGGCAAAACATACAACCAGGAAAGACAGAACCGCCAGACATACACCGCCGTACAGCAGAGAAAGTTTCAGATAATCCTTTGCCCTGTCCAGACGTCCTCCCCCTGCGCATTGCCCCACAATGGCCGTCAAAACCATGTTCAGGGCCATAGCAGGATAAAACAAAAGGATTTCCAGTTTTCCGGCCACTCCGTATGCCGCAATCGCGCTGATTCCAAATCCGCTCACCAGAGAAGTCAAAAAGCTGGTACTGATTGCCGGTATGCTCTGCTGAAAAGCTGCCGGAAGTCCCTTTCCGCACAATGGCAGAATCCATTTTCTTTCAAATGCAGCAAGCGAAATGGAAAATAATTTTTTCTTCCACAGATAAAATAACATAAAAATAAGACAAAGTGTCTGGGAAAGTAAGGTAGCGGCCGCGGCTCCGGAAAATCCCATCCAATGGATAAACAGCGGATCCAAAACGGCATTTAAGACCGTGCAGATCAACATGGCAATTACCTGAAAAAGTGTATTCCCAAAGCTGCGCAGTACTGCCGTGAAATAGCAATAGAGATAGACTGCCAGATATCCCAAAAGATAAATTTTCAGATATGCATATGCCATCGGATAGGTCTCCTCCGGCGTCTGGAGCAAAGAGAGAATGGGATTTAACAAAATTTCCAGCAAGACTGTCAATCCCGCCGAAAATACCACGGAAAATAAAAATGATGTGGCAAGAATTCCTTCTGTTTTCCTTCGATCCCTGGCTCCCACTGCCTGGGACAGAAGAATACTGACGCCGTTAGTCGCTCCCATCGCGACAGAATTCAGAATCAAAATCAAGGGAGTGGCACCTGTGAGTGCCGCATAGGCCGTCTCCCCCAGAAGATTGCCAATCCAAAGACTGTCCACCAGGTTGTATGCCATATTCAAAAACATGGCGGCCATCATTGGAAGTGTCACCATAAAAAGACATTTTCTCGTATCGCCTGAAATAAAGTCCAGTTTCAAGTTCATTTTTTATTCCTCCTTTAGTGAATGAATATTATTCATTTATGGGTTAAAAAGAAACCCTGCCATTTTGCAGGGATTCTTGCCATTATGGCCTGCTCTTCTCTCCATCGGTTACTTTTGAAACTTTCTCAGTACCTCTGTGAGAAACTTCTTGATTCGTCTGACTCGTTCCTCTCTCGGGATGCTCTGATCCAGGAGGATTCCCAGCTGTCCATACACACAAAAAGAAGCGGCTGCCTCAGGATCAGAAATCTGCGTCTCTCCCCGTTCATTGGCATCTTGGAGCAGTTGTTCCACAATCGGCTGCATTTTCGAACAGATACTCATGGACAGACGCATATGAATCTCCTGGCTTCCGGCGCCATGAAAGATCTTCTTCATGTAACTGTCCTCCTGCTCTGCCTCAATAAAAGTAGGCATCTGTTCTACGATCTGAAGCAGTGTCTTATGGGATGTATCCAGGATCGAAGTCATCTGGGCCACTTGCTTCCTGGCATACTGTTCAATGGCTGTCTCAAACAATATCTCCTTAGAAGGAAAATACCGGTAAAACAGTCCCTGAGCCACCTGCATTTCCTTAGCGATATCTGAGATTGAAGTTTTCTCATATCCTTTTTCATAGAACAGGCGCATCGCTGTCTCAATGATCTCCTGCTTCCGCTGCGCAGGATCTTTGGAGATACGCATCATCTCTTCCCCCTTCCTGAACAAAGTATAGCACCCGCCGCTTCACTTGTCAATGAATAATATTCATTCATATTTTAGAAAATCTGCCCAGGATTTGATCTATTTGCCAAATTGTCTCACAGCGGTCTGCGCTACTGCTTCGCCGAATGCCTCCAACCGCCGTGAATCCTTATCCAGATTATCTGCCGTGCTTACAGCACCAATTTGGAATTTATACTCCGATTTCGGATCTGTTCCGGAAAACACCAACATTCCTTTCAATAGCATGTGCCTTAATATTTCCATGATTGCTGTGTCCGTTCCCCCTGATGCTGACTGGGCTGTCACAAAGACAGCTCCCAGCTTGCCTTCCAGTGAAATCCGAAAGCTCTGGTCGAACCATTTTTTCAGTTCCCAGCTCATACTGGTAAAATACACCGGGCTTCCGAAAATGACTGCTTCACTTTCTTCCAGGAACTTCGCATCCACTTCATTTTCCCGGATATCCATCAGCTTTACCTGAATAAATGGATATTTTGCAAGAATTCCATCCTGAATATACTCTGCAGCCGCTTCCGTGTTGCCGGTCTGACTGACATAAAGAATTGATATTTTCATCTCTTTCTCCTTTTCGGTATCATAAGAAAAACTCATTCTCTCGGCGAACAGATTTCAAAACGCCCAGTTTCTGATTCATATTTTCCTGGAGAGGCTGCGGAAGAACGCGCGCCTGTCTCGGACAGGCATAGACACAGGCCATGCACAGGATACACTTCTCCGGAGCATTCACAACCTTCCCATTTTCCACATGAACTGCCTCTGTGGGACAGACTTTTTCACATGTTCCGCATGAATTACAATTCTCAAGAGAGACTGGTGAGACTCCTGTGCTCATTCCATCCTTGTAAGGATAATTTCCTGGAACTTTCACGGAACCTTTCACATCCTTTTCCAGCTTCTCCAGCACATCCCTGGCAAATCCTCGGATCTCCTCCTGGTCTTTTTCATCCGGCCGTCCTTCTCCCACTTCAGGTACGATGGAATGACGTGCAATCAAAGCTGCGGATGCCACGATCTGAAATCCTCTCTCCTCCAAAATCTGATTCATCTCCAACAGCGCATCCTCATAAGCCCGGGTTCCATATACTGCCAGCGTGACTGCTTTCTTTCCTTCTCCGTTCAAAGCTCTCAGTTTTTCCGCTGCGATTGCCGGAATCCGTCCGCCAAAGACAGGTGCCGCTGCCACGATCAGGTCACTCTTCGGTTCTTCCACTTCCACGTCTTTCTTCCCCAGATCCAAAGCCTTCACATTCTGCGAAAGTCCATCACAGAACATCTCTCCTGCCTTCTTCGTTCCTCCCGTAGGGCTAAAATAATAAAAATCAATCTTTGTCAGCATATCCTTTCTCCTTTCCCATTTTCACAACACCGCTCTTGATTTTGCTTGATACACAAAGCCTTTCGTTGTAATTCTATTTTTTACAACAAGTATACTCTTTTCCCGTTGTATTGTCAATATTTACAATGTTTGAAAAATAGCGTATAATTTTAGGGAAAATTCTGGGATGCTATTCCAAAAATCTGAGGAATCTCCGTATCTAAAGAAGGAGGGGGAAACGGCTATGCGCTTAAGCACCAGGTGTTCAGTCGCATTACATTGTCTGCTTTTTATTGCCGAATATGAACATCAGACAAAAGTAACCAGTGAATTATTGTCTAAAAGTACCGGCTGTAATTCCGCAGCCATCCGCAGTATCCTCAATGCCCTGAAAAAGGCAGGACTGATCTGCATCTTCCGTGGAGTCGGAGGAGCTCACCTTGCTCAGTCTCCCCGACAGATTACCCTGTGGGATGTCTACCATGCTTTGGAACCGGATGGCCTGAAAAATTTTATCGGTTTACATCAAAATCCATCTCAGAAATGTCCTGTGGGGAGGTCTATCGAATCCGTATTATATAAACCTTATCAGGAGATCAGCGCTTCGGTTCAGCAGACTATGACAGGAATCACTCTGCAGCAGCTTCTGGATGATTATCATAGTCAGACACCAGGCTTATAAATGGAGTAAGAAAAACCTTTTTCCAATACAAAAGACAATCGAGAAAGGTATTAAAAACCTTCCCATCGATTGTCTCTTTTTTGTGCTGAGATTCGGAATCGAATCTTGAACTTTATCTCTTACCCCATACCCACAGCTGCCACAACCGCGAAGGTCACATAATTGGTGATATCCGTGACATACAGAATCATCTTCTCTACCTGCCTGTTCTGGGGGTTCTTTCGGATTTCTTTGATTCTGGCAGATAGCCGCTCCTTTTCATATTTGGAAAAATACTGGTTCAGACATTTGGATACCTTCAAGATATGCAGAAGAAGGATATCGTGAATTTCCATCTCATCCGTCCCGTTTACAACGGCCCTCACAGCCGTGACCAATTCTTCCTTATACGTTTTCTCTGGGACGTACAAATTCTTTGGCGCAAACAAAATTCCTTTATCATAGGTGGCCAGTCCTTTTTCCAGCAGAGATTTTCCGATATCTTCCGCCAGCTGACGGTTTCGGACGCCGATGGAGAAAACTGACATCATCATATGGATGGTCCGCGGTGTTTTGCGCAGATACTGGTACAGGGTCTCCAGATACTTCAATTCCTCCGGAAGTTCTTCTTTTACCAAAATTTTCTTCTTTTCGATGACAATAATCTCCTGTGAGAGAAGATCCAGAAATCCTGCCGCCACCAGTCCGGCCGCTGCCTTTTCTTTATTCATCGGCGGCATAACTCCATCTTTCGTGATCATCAGTGTATAATATTCCTGTGTAATTGAATTCCTCTTCATTTTATTTCCCTCCCAAAATCCACAAAAAGAATAATGACACAAGCAAAGCGCAGGCTGCTGCTCCCATGGCCAGGAGAACCTTCTGATAGATTCTCTTGCCTTCCTCCCTTGCCTTCTCAATCTCATCCAAACTCTTGCCCTCAACGAAGGCCACAATCTCTTTGTAGGACTGAATATTGAATCTCTTCTTCTCTTTCTCCACCAGATAGGCCACATAAACTCCCGCCGCCAGCAGAACAAGCCAGACTGCAATTCCCACGTTGGAAAAAAAGTGTGCCAGCGGAATGGGGGTGATCATAATCGCCGCAAACAAAACCGTAAAAATGCAGCTTAAGCGTCCAAATGCTCTTTGATCATCCTGATTGATTTGTTCTCTCATCATATCCACATCTCCTTTGATTAATTGATCCAAAGAGATTTCGAAGATTTCACTGAGCAAGACCAGACTTTTAATATCCGGATAACTTTTGTCGTTCTCCCAATTTGAGATTGTCTGTCTGGAGACAAATACTCTCTCAGCCAGTGCCGTCTGAGACAGCTCCTTCTCGTTTCGATATTTTTTAATCTGTTTTCCCAGTTCCATCCCATGTCTCCTTGCAGTTTTCATCTTAATCAAAGAAGTGTGAATCTGTCTATCAAATGCCTTTGTCATTTCCCTATTTTTGCCTTTTTTTCCATGTCAAAAGTCTTTGACATCGGCTAAAATCAAGGGTTTTGGAGGGTTCACACATCTGGTTTCAAGTATATCAAAAAGGTACTGCAAATTCAATCATTCCTGAAGTAATAGAAAAGACAGCTTGGCTGTCACCTGATAGCGGCAGCAAAACTGTCTCTTACTTTTCCTATATCATAAGGACTTTTTTCATCAACCTCTCGCAAATCGTGTCAGGAATTCTTTCGTACGCTGCTGACTTGGATTTGAGAAAAGCGTCTGAGGATCTCCTTCCTCGCAGATCACTCCCTCGGACATAAATACCACATGATTGGACACATCCCTGGCAAATGCCATCTCATGGGTGACAACCAACATGGTCATTCCATCGGAAGCCAGGCTCTGCATAACCTCCAGCACCTCACCCACCATCTCCGGGTCCAGTGCGGACGTTGGCTCATCGAACAGCAGAATCTCCGGCTCCATGGCAAGAGCGCGGGCAATGGCAACTCTCTGCTTCTGACCGCCTGAGATTTGACGGGGCTTTGCATTGATATAGGGTGTCATTCCCACCTGATCTAAGTATTTCATGGCATTTTCTTTTGCGGTATCTTTGTTCTTTTTCAGCACTTTTACCTGTCCGATCATACAGTTTTCCAAGACTGTCATATTGTTAAACAGATTAAAAGACTGGAACACCATACCCACTTTCGCCCGATAGCTGGACGCCTTGACACTCTTTCCGGTAATGCTGTCCCCGTGAAAGAGGATCTCTCCTCCGGTAGGTGTCTCCAACAGGTTGATACACCGGAGCAGAGTGGATTTACCGGAGCCGGATGCCCCGATAATACTGGTCACATCGCCTGCATGTACAGTAAAATCAATATCTCTCAGGACTTGATTATTTCCAAAAGCCTTAGACAAATGCCGGACTTCCAAAATCGCTTCCCTGCTCATTGTTTTTTCCTCCTGTTTCTGCTGTGCTTAGACTCCTTATCAGCCGCCTCTGCGTACTCTTTGCTTTTCTCATCAAACGGAGTTCCACGATCCGGATAGCTGTAAGTGCCCGCTGACATCACCAACTGATCCGCCTGGGCAAGCTCATAACAGTCAGAACCATCCATCCATTTCTCTACCCATCTGAGCAGGAAGGAAGCAATCAGCGTCATGCACAGATAACCGATCATCTCGATAGTCGCAGATGGGAAGTACTGATACGTTGCTCCCACTGCTGCCCGGTGAACTGCAAAAAACTCTGTGAAAGAAATGATAAACATGACAGAACTGTCTTTCACGTTGATGATAAAGTTGTTGCCGATCTGAGGCATAATATTACGCAGTGCCTGGGGCAGAATCACATAGACCATCGTCTGGAAATGATTCATACCAATCGCCTTAGCGCCTTCCGTCTGGCCGGTATCCACAGACATGATACCGCCCCGGACAGATTCCGCCATATAGGCACCTGTATTAATGGACACTACAAGAATCGCTGCCGCCCATATATTATTGAACATCACAGAGTTATTGGTAAAATAAGGAAGTCCGTAATATACAAACACGGCCTGCAGTACCATGGGAGTTCCACGGAATACTTCCACATAGACCCGCACAATCACACGGATCAGGGCCAGGAAAAACCGTTTTACCAAAGAATCACTCTTGGCGTAAGGAATCGTCTGCAGGATTCCGCAGATAAAGCCGATCACACATCCGATCAAAGTGGCAATCAGAGCCAGAATCAGAGTATTTTTAATACCATTCAGATAGCTTCCTCCGTATCTGCTCCAGAGGCCCGCCATATCTGTGCCAAGTTGAATCAGTCGATCCATAATAAGGGTTCGCTCCTTTCTTCAGTACCCATTATTCTTCACTCAAAGGCTGTACCGCAATGGCTTCACTCATCATGTCATTGAAGTCATCTTCCGTCATATCACTGAGTACGCTGTCAATCGCGTCTTTCAGAACAGTATTGCCTTTCATCACAGAAATTCCAATATTAATCTCTCCTTCATCTACGGTGAAGCCGTCATCGCTGTCAGAGAAATCCAGAATTGTCAAATCCGGATAAGCAGCAACCGCACCCATCGCTGTCGGCATATCGGTGCAGACAAAATCAACGGTGCCTGTCTCCAGTGCCATCAGCATTGCCGGTGCTGTCTCGGCAGCAGTCTGAATCTTTGCTCCTTCGATCTGAGGCAGCATAGAATCATACCAGATCGTAGCAATCTGCGCGGTGCAGCTTCCTCCGGACAGGTCTTTCAGTCCGGTTGCTGATGCATAAGGGCTGTCAGATTTGGTTACACAGACAATCGAAGCGTAGTAGTAAGGACCGGCGAAGTCCACCTGCTGCATTCTCTCTTCTGTCATAGACTGGCCGGCGATCACCGCGTCATACACTCCTGTCTGCACACCTGAAACCAGAGAATCCCAGTCCGTGCGGACAATCTCCAGTTCCCAGTCGTTCGCCTCGCAGATTTTCTTTGCCATCATCACATCATAGCCATTGGCATATTCGTTTGAGTCTTTAATCGGTACGGCACCATTGGAATCATCGGTCTGTGTCCAGTTATAAGGAGCATATCCGCATTCCATGGCAACGGTAAGCACACCGTCATCCACACCGGATGCAACTTCTCCTCCCTTTTCTGCACTGCCGCTGTCTGAGCTGCCCGAACTGCCGGAACCGTTCGAACCGCCGCATCCAGCCATAGAGACCGTTACCATCAGTGCCAAAGCCATCGCAAGTATTTTTTTCATGATTTTCTCCCCCTTTGTATGATAAAAAAAGTTCCGCGGATTTACTCCGCACCTATTTTCCGCGGCAGGAATCTTTTATGTCTGATATGAATGTCTCTTCCTCCCACATAACACGTAACAGGAAATTCTGAAGTCTCTCCTATTACACAACATAAAAAGACGGCCACAGCGCACAACGCCACAGCCGTTTTCCCTCTAACAAAAACAGTTCGGAAAGGACGATAGCGCTCCACATAATGTGACAGCCGGCAACATCTTCTCCTGCCGGCCAACAGAACGCTTCTCAATCCAACGTCCCATTTCGGCAAAACTCCCTTTCTCACTGCCTCCTAGATGGTTGAGCATCTCCGCAGGAATACTCATGAGTTTCGCACCTCTATCATCTTTAGTTGCAGGCATTATATCATACGCCTGTAGCTTTGTCAATCTGAAATATCCTTGAGTTTCCGCAGAATTATAGGATTACAATATATGTGTTACAACTGAATATTTAAAAAGCAAAGATACTGCCTTTTTGTGTTATATTTTAGCCACCACAACAAAAACAAACCAAAAGGAGTTCTCTGCTATGGCCACTATAACACAAGATATGCGGTACCGCCTATCCCTAATCAGTTACGCTCAAAAATATGGTGTCTCCAAAGCCGCTTCCAAATATAAAACTAATCGTCAGTATATCTATCGCTGTTTGTAGAAGCTTTTGAGGAACACAGCATTTATTCTTCCGCGCAGTTTGTAGAACACCTGATCAAGGCATTTCCCTGCACGATTGAATGTATCCAGACTGACAATGGAGCGAAATTCACCAACCACTTTACCACGCATCGTGATAAGCCAACCCTTTTCCCCAGAAACGCCTGGAAGAACATGGGATACGACATAAAGTGATCCGCCCCTATATCCCCAGACATAACGGGAAAGTGGAACGTAGCCACAGGAAGGACAACTAGCGGTTCTATGCCACCCATCTGTTCTATTCCTTTGAGGGCTTTGCCGCCCAAGTTCAAAGTGTATAATCAATTGCGCACTTATTATATTTTTCAAATGTGTAGTTGATAAAAGCAAAAATGAAATACCTAACAATAAAAATAAAAATGTTATTGCTGGGGCAGTATCCTTATGCATAAAATTCATTATTGAAACTATAAAGAAACATGTTGAAGCAAGTAGAAAACATGTAAACCTGATTTTCTCTTTTCTCATAATTTTTCCATCTCTTTAACTTCCAATTGATTTTCCTCAAATATACCACAATTTTCCCCGAAAAAGAATTGATTTTTAGAACTCCTTCAACATAAATAACATTGTCCATAGATACCCCGGGATGTATCCTTCACAAGAGAAGCCTTATACCCCTCCACCAAAGAAAATGCCGTCTGATGTTTATCAAAAAAGAGCCAGGCATCCTGATTAATATAAGCATCTTCACACTCCCTAAAGCCGGAATACTTCTATAGCATACGCCATTTTACCATATCTTCGATTAGTTTCCTTGGGAGATTTTTACTGTAAGGAAAATACACAGCATTTTTTCTTACGTCAAATCCGCATAGATCCGATGCAAATTTCTCAATTGCTTCACTGCCAACATGATTCTTACAAGCAGAAAAAGAAATAGATTTCCCGTCCTTTTCATAGATAGGCATACTCCATGATATGCGCTCCTGCACACCCGGAATAACAGCATTTATTATATCCGCTATCGCAAACAAGTGCGCCTGCGCTTTGATATATTCCAATACTGTTTCCGGAGGTTCCCCGCAATAATGCCCCTGATTTGTTCTCCTAAATTCTCTTCCGCATTTTGGACATACCCACATTCTTACTCCCTCCACGTTTTCTGCATTTTCCACTGAACCTCAACACTCTCATGCTTATAAGTATATCAGGAGAAGATCGGCAATTCAATGTATCTCAGAACGAATCGAAGTCTTTTTGCGTAGCCACCACCGCGTATTTATGCTCATCGTTCCGGCTTTCTACATACATATCATCCACTATTCTGATGGTCAGCAGTTCCAGATCTCGTATGGAAAGTCCCATGATTCTCTAAATTTTTTTACCGCACTCTCTCCAACTAAAGTCAGAACATTCTGCACCTCGTTAGAACCAAGGAATACAATAGTATCTAGTAATAGTTCAATCATATTTCAATCATTCCTTGATCGACGGCAAAAACTATGCCACCACTCTATAAATCATGTACACATACTCATAAGAAAACTAAGAAAGTAGTTTCCATTATATTTTCCTTTATCTATTTACTTCTATTTTTCTTTTTCTATTTTAGGCAAATTATTAAAACTTACATTTTCCAACGTCTGTAACTGCTGTATCGCCAACTGCCGCAACAATTCCATCCGCTCTTTTTGATTCTTTCCTTGACTAATCAATACAGCATTATAACTTTCCAAATTTTCTGGCGGTATCAAATTATCCTTAATCGCGTCAGTATGTATCCTGTAATTCAACTTAGAAATCTCTCTGTTCAAATTCCAATTCATAGATAGCCGACTATTCTCATCAGTCTTCAATCTCCTGTAATCTTTCATGATATATAACTGGAATTCAGGAGAAATCCATGTTGCGAAAGACATAGCAATATCGCTATGAGCATATGTTCCGCCATAACGTCCTGCTTTTGAGACAATACCGATAGCATTCATCTGCGTAATCCACTTTGTCGGTGTCATAACAAAACGATTTAATCCAGCCTCATTTTTAACCGCCTCGAATTGCACACGGTTAAAATCTGGATTATGCAATTCTTCCCAAACGCCTAAAAACTCAATCGTATTTCTATTTCGCATCCAGTTTTGAATCACAAATCGCGGGTCGTCTTCATTCCGATATTTTGCGATATCCGTTAATGAAATGAATTCATTTTCAAAATTTGTAGTATAGATTCCTATGTCGCATTAGACGCATTATACATTGTCAGTCCCAGAGACCTTTTCACTTCTGCAATATAAGCGGTATGTACCTTGAATTCATCCTTCTGCACCACATATTCCTGTAATTTTATATGTAATTTTCGGTTTCGGCTAATATTTCTTCGCCCGTTCTGCAATCGCATCCAATGATATCTTATCATCGCTTTCTCCAAATTCTACCTTTACATTAATAACACTGTCCGGGGATTTGTGGGACAAAAGTACCACCGTCTCTACATGCCGAGCAACATCTACTGAACGCACCATGCCAAGTTTCTTTTGGAGGACAAGGACACTTTCCAGATAGTCCTCCCCGGACGCATGAAGTTTCATTGTTACCTCCAATCAGGCAGAAATTTTTTGTTCGGCGTCCCACATGGTTGCATACTTTCCGCCTTTAGCCAGCAATTCATCGTGAGTACCGGCTTCAGCAATC
>ERZ1643247.2111-NODE-2111-length-16438-cov-6.137215_pt1 | contig 16438 bp, 14 predicted proteins | sample MGYA00579264_ERZ1643247 | MGnify/ENA primary metagenome ERZ1643247 (study PRJEB29033, sample SAMEA4952262) | chicken gut metagenome | biome: Broiler Chicken; feature: Gastrointestinal Tract; material: Caecum | place: Ireland | collected 2018 | study: Broiler... | reverse complement strand
TGGAGATGATTTAAATGAAACGTTAAAATTGTGGTACCAAACTAATAATCCTGTTTCAGTTGATGAATATACAGTTTATATGTCCAAAGTTGGAGAAGGAACAGAAACTTATTGTGAATTTAATATTTTATATGCTTATGAATATATTGATGGAAATATTTATGTGCGAATGCCGGAAACAAACTCTGCAAAATATTTTGTAGGTTCATTAGGACAAGGACAAAATCGAATTTTAGATGAAGAATTACAACATATAGATGGAACGATTGATTATATGTCGGGAGACGAACTTATAGACGAAGTAGAAGCATGGTTCAAAGTCCAACCAATAAAATGGAGAATTTTAACGCAAAATTACAACGGACAAAATATTTCCTATTTAATGAGTGAATTGTTATTGTCTAGTAGCTGTTTTTATTTTGATTATGATGCGGATTCAGCAAGTTATTATGAAAATTCAAATAATTATTTAAAAAAATATTTAGAATATTTTTATCAAGATGCATTTACAGATTATGAAAAAAGTTTAATAGTTGGAAGGAATTTTTCTTTGTCAGATTTAGATACAACTTCTAGCTCTTCTGAAATTGTTTTAAGCGACCAAAAAGTATGGTCGCCAACTTATAACGATTTGAATAATACATCTTATGGTTTTCCTGAAGATACTTCATATCCAGGCAATCTTGAAGACTTTGGGAAAAATTATAGTTTGCATAAATCTGCCTCAGATTTTACTATGGCAAATAATACCAGAGTATATAAATGTGTTAGATTTCCTACAATAGATAGAGAAGAAGGTTATGATAGTTCTTATTACACAATATCAAGATCTGGGAATAACGTTTATATAGCTGATATGGGTTTTGTATCAGTAGGTAGTTATAATTCAATAATGGGTGTGTGTCCCGCAATTTTATTTAATTTATAATTTTTATTCTGCACAAATAACCACTGTATCCGTAACCTTAACCTTTGTGCCGGCGGGCGGGAGCTGGTTCGTTATGGTTAGGCCTTCGCCGTCTATTTCATAGCTTAAACCTAAGTTTACAAGTGTGGTTACCGCTTCCGTTAGCGTTTTGTTAATTAGGTCTGGCATGGTTACTGTGGCTACTTCTGCGCTGGCTAGGGCAGGGTCGTCGGGTTCAATATTTAAGTATTCAAACATACCGGAAAATATTTCTTTTGCATACGGCGAGGCTACCACGCTTCCGTAGTAGGCGCCTGTGCCGGGCTCGTCTACCATTAGAAGTAATACGTATTCTGGGTTTGACGCTGGATAAGTTCCAATAAAACTAGATACATATTTGCCGCGGGCAATGGTGCCGTTTTCATACTTTTGCGACGTTCCCGTTTTGCCGCCTATTTCATAGCCGGGTACAAAGGTATATTTGCCAGTTTTAGATACAACGCCTTCTAGCATTGCGTTAAGGGTGGCTGACGTTTGCTTGCTTACAACTTGCCTTACTGGTGTTACCGCGCTTTCTTCTACTGTAACGCCGTCGGGGGAGACAATTTTGTCTATTAAATATGGCTTATATAGCGTTCCGCCGTTCACGGCAGCGCAAACTGCGGTTATTAGTTGAAGCGGTGTAACTGCAATTGCTTGGCCAAAGCCCATGCGGGCTAAATCCACGCGTTTAGCCCTATCTTTATTCATAATAATTCCAGAACTTTCTCCGCTAATCTCTATGCCAGTTTTTTGCCCTAAGCCGAAGGAAGAAAAGTAGTTATAAAAGGTGTCTAGCCCAAGCCTTAGCGCTAAATCTACAAACACGCAGTTGCAGGAATTGGCTAGCCCTTCGGAAAGCGTTTGACTGCCGTGGCCTATGCTTCTCCAACATTTAATTCTCTGACCGTCCACAGTGGTAGACCCGCCGCAGTAAAAGCGGCTGTTCTCGTTTGCCTTGCTTTCTTCAAGGGTTGCAGCCATGGTTAGAATTTTAAAGGTAGAGCCCGGCTCGTATACGTCTACAACGGCTTTGTTTTTAACGTTTTCTAAAAGTGCGCTTGGGTCGTCACGCGGAACGTCGTTTAGGTCAAAACTAGGCTTCGTGCTCATGGCTACAATTTCGCCCGTGTTTGCTTTCATAACTATGGCAGTAGCGCTTTTTGCCTGTTGTTCTACCATAACTTTATTTAACGCCTGCTCTACAATAAGCTGAATTTTGGCGTCTACGGTTAGCGTTATATCGTAGCCCGGTATAGACGGAATGTAATAGGAAAGGGTATTTTCGAGCTCTTCGCCCGTTATGTCTGCTTGAACTAGGCTTTTGCCGTCCGTGCCTTTTAATATGTCGTTATAATACAGCTCTATGCCGGCTTGCCCAACGTTATCTATGGTTGTAAAACCTAAAATTTGAGTTAATAGGTCGCCGTAAGGGTAGTAGCGCTTGGTGTTCTGTGAAAGGTACACGCCCGGCAAGTTTTTATCTATAATTTCTTTTGCTATCTCTTCTTCCACTTGCATTTTTATTAAGTATTCAGACGCATTTCTATTTGTAACCTTATTGTAAACGCTAGTGTAGTTAAGCCCTAAGGTGCTGCTTAAAAAGGTGGCTGTTTCTTCTGGCTTGTCTATTTCTCTCGCGCGCGTGTAGACGTTGTACGTGGTGTAGGATACTGCTAGGCTTGAGCCTGTTATGTCGTAAATTTTGCCACGCTCGGCTTTTAGCGGGAGGTCGCGCGTCCACTGGTCTGCGGCTTTACTTTGTAGCCACGTGCCGTTTATTAGCTGTACTACGCCTAGTCTTATAAGTAGAACACAAAAAATAAAGGATACTAGCAAAATTAATGCAAGTATCCTCTTTTGTTGTGAGTGAAGATTAAATTTTTTTAACACTTAGCCTCCAAAAATTCCAGATAGCCAATTACAAAATCTATCGAACCAGCTTGTACTAACTGTGGGGTCCGTAGGCTCGGCTAGTGGTTCCGCCTGCACGCCAAAAATATTTTCTGGTGCAATAGGGGACAAACTTCCGTCGTCGTCCGGCTCGATTGCTTCGCCCAAAGCCTCGATTTTCATTATATATTGTGCTTCATTTATCATATATTCATTGTTAGCCTGATTTATGCTAGAGTTTAAACTGTTCATTTCAACTGCATTGCTAATAACCCATATTCCGCATATAGCTATAATAATACAGTATACTGCTACAATTAATCTAAACCTAAACTTTGGGTCTTTTTTAGGTTCTGTTTGGGCTTTAACTTCTGGTGCCGGCGTGGTGGCTTCAATAAAATCGTAGTTAGGTGTTTCTATAACTGTGGAGGTAAAAAGTTTTTCTTTTTTAAGTTCTTTTAAGTTAAGCTCGGCTTGCTTTTGCGTGCTTTCTTCTACTGCTTTTTCTATTTTAGTTTCTTGAACGGGCTTTTCAAGTAGCACTGTGCGGCTTTCTTTTTCTTGCATAACTCCTCCTTTTTAAGGAATTATATACCAAAATAAAAAAATTTGCAATTTTAATTTTAAAAGTTTGAAAAAAATTTGCTAAAAGTGATGTTTTCTTAATATAATACATCTATGAAACAATCTTACAGTTCTACAATTGAAGAAAATTTAAAACAATATAATAGTTCGCTAGACGGGCTTAATTCAGAGCAAGCTAAAAGCGTTTATGAAAAGAATGGATCAAACTCGCTTGGCGAAGCTAAAAAGAAAAGCTGGATTATTAAATTTCTCGCGCAGTTTAAAGACGTTATGATAATAATTCTTTTAATAGCTGCTGCGGTGTCTATTGGAATATCCATAGCGGAGAAGTCTACAAGTGAACTCGTGGACGGGCTTATTATTCTTGCAATAGTTCTATTAAATGCAATAATTGGTTTTGTTCAGGAATCTAAGGCGGAAAGCGCAATGGAAGCCTTAAAGAAAATGACTAAGCCGGAAGCTAAGGTGCTTCGCGATGGCGAACTAGTTAAACTTCCTAGCACGGAACTAGTTGTGGGCGATATTGTAGTTTTGGAAGCAGGCGATATAGTTCCGGCAGACGTTAGGCTACTTGAAACGGCGCTATTTAAGTGCGACGAAAGCTCGCTGACCGGCGAAAGCAAGGCAGTAAATAAAGATGCAAATTTAATTTTAAAAGAATCTACTCCACTTGGAGATAGAAAGAATATGGCGTTTAGCGGCAGTACCGTAGTTAATGGAAGGGGGCTTGCCTTAGTTGTAGGCACGGGCAAGAATACGGAAATTGGTAAGATTGCCAAAATGTTAGAAGAGTCTAAAAAGGAAGAAACGCCACTTCAAAAGAGTATAAAGCAAGTGGGCAAAGTGCTAACTATTATAGTGCTTGTAGTTGCGGCTATAACCTTCGTTGTGGAAATGTTTGCTAGGCCAGACGAGCCGCTTGAAGCCTTTTTAACTTCGGTAGCAATAGCCGTGGCTGCAATTCCAGAAAGTTTGCCGGCGGTAATTACAATTATCATGAGCTTGGGCGTGGCAAGGCTTGCAAAGCGTAAGGCAATAGTAAAACGTTTGCACGCCGTTGAAACACTTGGTAGCTGCGAAGTAATATGCTCGGATAAAACGGGAACGCTTACACAAAACGTTATGACGGTAACCGCACTTTACTACGACGGCAATACAGAACTTTCACCAGACGCAAGCGATAGAATTGAATACAAACTTTGCACAGAAATAATGACGCTATGTAACGATTCTAAAAAGAATAAAAATAAGTTTGTTGGCGACCCTACTGAAACCGCACTTTGCGACTATGCATTAAAGAATGGGTTTAATAAGAGTAAAGAAGAAAAGCTAATTCCAAGAGTGTTTGAAATTCCATTTGATTCCGTTAGAAAAATGCACACCACGGTACATAAAAAGGAAGACGGTTTAATTCAATACACAAAGGGTGCTCCGGATATCGTGCTAAATAGATGTACAAAAATTATGACAGGCGGAAGAGTTTGTGAGCTTTCTACGGAAAAGAAAAATGAAATTATTTCAGCAAATAAAAAGATGGGCGGAAATGCGTTAAGAGTGCTAGCTCTTGCGTATAAAAAACTAAGAAGTTCAAATGCAAAATCGGCAACGGAAGAAGATTTAATTTTTGTAGGTCTTGTTGGCATGATAGACCCGCCAAGGCCAGAAGTTAAAGATGCCGTTAAAAAATGTTTAAAAGCAGGCATCAGGCCTATAATGATTACGGGTGACCACAAGCACACCGCTTTTGCCATAGCTAAGGATATTGGCATAGCTAAAAAGGAAAGTGAAGTTCTAACGGGTGCAGAAATTGATAGTCTTAACGACGAAGAATTTTTAAAAATTCTACCTAAAATAAACGTATTTGCGCGCGTTAGCCCGGAAAATAAAGTTAGAATAGTAAACGGTTTAAAGAGTCAAGGTAAAATAGTTGCCATGACGGGCGACGGAGTGAACGATGCGCCAAGCATAAAAAGCGCAAACATTGGCGTGGGCATGGGTATAACGGGCACAGACGTAACCAAAGAAGTTGCCGATATTATTGTAACGGACGACAACTTTGCCACAATTGTAGTAGCCGTAGAAGAAGGAAGAAAGATATACACAAACATAACAAAAACTATACAGTTTTTGTTCTCTGCAAACTTAGCAGAAATAATTTCCATATTTGTGGCTACAATTGCCTTTCCAAACTTTATATTTTTAAGCCCTGTGCAGATACTTTTTGTGAACTTAATTACAGATAGTTTTCCGGCTATAGCGCTAGGGCTTGAACCTGCGGAAGCGGACATTATGAGTGAAAAGCCGAGAAAAAACGGCACAAGTGTGTTTGGCGGCGGCATGGGATATATGGTGGCAGCGTCTGGCATAATTCAAGCAGAACTTGTGCTTATAGGTTACACGCTTGGCATAAAATTCTTTTCAGCAGAAGTTGCTATGAGCATGGCTTTTTACACTTTAAACTTAATTCAATTCTTCTATTTCGTATCCATGAGGGTAAAACGAACGGCATTTAAAAGTAACATTTTTAAAAACAAATGGGCAGTAATTGCCGTTGCCTTTGCAGTAGGGCTTCTTGCAATAATAGCCTTTACTCCGCTTCATACTTTCATTGGTCTTACAAGCCTTAATTTAACGCAGTGGCTAATTGTAATAGGTATATCAGCAGTAATTTTCCCATTAACAGAATTATTTAAGGTAATAAGAAATAGGGCATTTAAATAAAATCAGGCTGTTTATAAACGGCGCAAACAGCCTGAATTAAAGTGTTTGAGATGGCTTAGCCATCTCTTTTTTTAAATATTCAATTCCGCCACAATATAGGTTTCAATTTTGCTGTTTTCATTATAGCTATATCTAAAATAAAATTTGTTGTTTTCAAAGTAGCCATGATTGCTAAAACTTCCGTATACGTACACGGTAAGCATTTTTACACCGTTGCCACTAAGGTTAACGTTGCCATTACTATCTACTGTGTAATTCAAATCAAAAATTTCATTTCCTCTTGTAACCCTTACAGTTCCGTCCTGTTTAAATTCAAAGTTTGTTGCGGTTATGCCTATGCCGTTTAAATCTACTTTTGCGTTTTCAGTTTCTATAACTTGCTGGGTGTTTCCATTATAGCTTTTAGTTCCCCAATAATTATACGTGCCGTGTATAATAGGAAAACTTTGTCCGCAACCAACGAGGGTAGATAAAATTAATAATAAAAATGCGCTAATTAAACTAAATGAAATTGTTTTATATTTTGTCATACAAATTCTCCTTTTGCTTTTTTAGTTTTGCAAAATAAAAAATTTGCGTCAAATATAAAAAATTACTTTTTTAAAAATTAAGCGCAAAAAATGTAAAAATATAGAAAAATGCTATTTTTTTATAAAAATTAATTAAAATTATTTTAATTTAAATTGAAAATTTAACTATTTATAGTATAATAAATATATGATAGAGAAAAAATGCTTAATTTCCTTATTATATTTTATTTTAACGCTATTTTTAAGCTTTGCTACAATGCATATTATGGAACTTTTTATAGTATCCAAATGGGTAGGGGTAGGCATTAGTGCCGGGCTTATAGTTATAGCTTGCATTTTATACTTTACATTACATGAAAAAAACTCTAAAATTTTTCCGTTTGTAATTATTTTAAATGCGTTAGCTTCCGGGTTTGCTCTAAGTAGCCTTTTTGTATATTTAGAAGCTTTTCCTTTAATTTGGCACACTGTAATTCTTTTTGCAGTATTTTCCTTTTTATTTTATTTGTATTGTCTTTTAGCAAGAATTATATTTTTTCAAAAACATTTCATAATTTGTATAGCTCTTTATTTCATTCTAATTTTAGCTGCTGCCATAACTTGCATTGCATTAACGTCTAGCCCAGTTTTTATAGTTGCTGCTTTAATGAGCATAGTGTTTTTAGCTTTTTTAATATCATTAGTAAAAAAGGCGTTTTTAGAAAAAGAGCACATGGAAAATATTGCAAAATGCTCCTTTGTGGTGCTTATAGTGTTATTTATAGTTTTAATTATAATATCGGAAGGCGATGCAGACTTTGACGCCTTTGCAGGTGAGATAGACACAAGAAAGAAAAAATATAATCCATATTCCTTCACCCGCACCGCACTATTTGAAAATGATTTATAAAAAAGTGATAAGTTTAGCTTATCACTTTATTTTAAACTTTTGGCGGAGAGGACAGGATTTGAACCTGCGGTGACTGTTACGCCACACCCGCTTTCCAAGCGAGCACATTAGACCACTCTGACACCTCTCCGTGCCTTTAAAGAATACCACATTTTTTAAAATTTGCAAATACTTTTTTAAAATTTCTTTAAAAAACGTGAAAATAAAAAAATATTTGCATAAAACCTTAAAAAGTGATATTATTTTTGCATGAAAAGTTATTTCGAGCGTGCAAAATTAAAGTTTGAAAATTTAAAGAATAAAACTGACGTTATAGTTTTAGGAATAGAGTCTTCTTGCGACGAAACTAGTGTTAGCGTTGTAAAAAATGGCACAGAGCTTTTATCAAACGTTGTATCTTCTCAGATAGATATACACAAGCGCTTTGGCGGCGTTGTGCCCGAGGTGGCGTCTAGAAATCACGTTATGGCAATTGAAAACGTTTTTAATGAAGCGGTTAAAGAAGCAGGAATTAAGCTTTCAGATATAGATGCTGTGGCTGTAACGTATGGCGCTGGGCTAATCGGCGCGCTTTTAGTGGGTGTAAATTTTGCTAAGGCGCTTAGCTTTGGCTTAGACGTTCCACTAATTGCAGTTTCGCATATAGAAGGGCATATTTCGGCAAATTATATTACGCACAAAGCGTTAAAGCCACCTTTTATTTGTCTACTTGTCAGCGGTGGGCATACGGCGCTATTAAAGGTTTCAGATTATTTAGAACATACAATGCTTGGAACTACTATCGACGACTCCGTTGGTGAAGCCTTTGATAAGGTTGCTAGAATTTTAGGACTTGAATATCCAGGCGGACCAAATGTAGATAAGTTTGCAAAACTCGGCAAAAGCAATATTGAATTCATAAAACACGATATTTTAAAGGGGACGTTGAATTTTAGTTTTAGCGGTGTTAAAACGGCGGTTATAAATTACGTTCACAACTTAGAGCAAAAAGGCGAAAGTGTAAACGTTCCAGACGTTGCGGCAAGCTTTCAAAGTTTTGTTGTGAAAGAACTCACAGAAAAGGCTATTTCAGCATGCAAGCAAACTGGTCTAAAAAAGCTAGTTGTAGCGGGCGGAGTTAGCGCAAATAGCTATTTAAAAGAAAGGCTCACAGAGCTTTGCAAAGAAAATAACATAGAACTTTACATGCCAGAGTTAAAACTTTGCACGGATAACGCGGCAATGATAGCGTCGGCAGGGTACTATTATATAAAAAAGGGTAAAGGGCTTGCTGGGCTAGATTTAACAGGAAGTGCCACAGTTGCACTATAATAGGAGAAAATTATGAAAGAAAAATACGTATTTGGTGAAATTAAATGGGCATATTCAAGAGATGAAAGAAAAATTATGATTCCATTTATATTAAATAAAGATAAAAATAAGGTTAAAGACGTTTTAAATGAAAAAATTTACGATAGCAAAACTTTTTTTAATCTTATAAATGAAGAAAAGTGTTTTGTTACATCTTCCGTGCAAATGGTGGTAGTATATGGTGGAAAACGCATGATTAATTACAAAGGTTTTAGGCACGAAGACGCTTACGGGAAGAATACAATTGTAACTAAGAACGAGCTTACAAACATACGCAACATTTTTCTGCTAGGAATTAAAGATGCGGCGAACATTCAATTAAAACCATCTGAAAACGTAAGAAAAATAATAGACAACTCGCAAAATTTTTAAAAAGCACAAGGCAAAATCTTGTGCTTTTATTTTATCTATTCATAATTTCTTCTATTTCGTTTAAAGTTTCATCTTCAAAATAATTTTCAACATATTGTCCAATTTTTTTCCAAGAATTAAGCATAACAATATCATTTTCATATTCTTCTTGGTTTTTATTAAATTGAATTGCTTTAACCCCGTGTTTTATTAGGCTAGTACAGTTTTCAAGCATATCATCTATCATAATGTCAATACCATTTTGGCTGGCGTATTCGCCCTTATTATTGCAACCCAAAATAAGTTTGTCGCAATGAATGTTATTTTCCTTTATCCAAGCTACTGTTGCCTTTACTATTGCTGGAACGTTAGGTCTGTTTGATATAAAATATATTTCATAGCCAGCATCGTGAAATTTATTTATAGTTTCAATAGCGTCTGGAAAAGGTTTGTAATGTTTAGGATTAAACACCTTATGTATTTTTTTTATTACAGAATTTACATCTTTTACTTCTGTAATTTTAATTTCGTTGTATTTAATTTTGTCTTTGTTTTTTAAAAATTGAATTTTATTTAAAATATCATATGCAAGACTTTTCAAAGTAAAAATAGTTTTATCTAAATCTATCCCAATTTTTTTCATAAGCTTACCCATATAATTATGATAACATAAATTTAGGTGTTTTTCAATAGCAAAGAAAAAATTTTTAAAATATGACTTAATTTTGCTTGACAAAAATGCGGGGGGGGGTAAAATAAGCTCGGCAAAATAAATTTAGCTAATCGCTAAAATTACTATGCTAACGCATAGGTTTCGCTAACGCTCATATTTTGCCGAGCTTTTTAGGCTGCGTCGCATTTAGCCAAATGCCGCAAAGATGTTTGCGTCGCTTGGCTCTCTGCTCCTTGTAATGGTCTAGCAAAAATAATTTTGCAAGGTCATTTTACCCAAACGAGCAGAAAATTCAAAAATGTATGTAAAAATACATATGAAAGGAAAGTGTAGTAGCATTTTTGTATGGGGTCCCCAAAAATTTTAAATTTTTGGGGAGGAGGAGAGAACGCGGAGCGATATGCGCAGTTGCGAACAGCAACTCGCACAGCGGAGCGATTTAAAATAATTATCTGCTTTTTCTTCGAAGTATTTACTTCGCATGAGAGTACCGACCAAACTCCCAAGCGAAGCTGGAGTTTGCGTTTGGTCGGTATAAGAAAAATTTCAAGTGTAAAAAGCAAGCTTTTGCGATAGCAAAATCGCTATAAACGTAGAAATTTTTCTTGCGAAGAATCTCCTTGCTGCCCGAGCTAGCGAGACTCTAATTAATTAGTAACCGAGATTCGCAATTAACCCTAAACATATAAGCTCAACCTTCAAAAAAATATTTTAATAGAGCCAAAAGCAAGTGAAAATTTTATATATACCTTAGAACTAACTAATTTCTCTAATTCTTTTATAGTGCCAAATTTTGAAGAAGGAAGCTATTTTGTTATTATGGTAGGGTCTGAAGGATATCAACATTCAGGTGGTAATACCTCATAGTAAAATATTTTTAATTATTTATAAAAATTCCTAAAATTCTTTAGGAATTTTTTAATGTTTTTAGTTTTATTTTTATTTAAAATATGGTATCCTATTTTTAATAGGAGATTTTATGTACGACATTATCATTGTAGGTGGCGGGCCCGCAGGATTAACTGCTAGCATATATGCATTACGTGCTAAAAAAAGCGTGCTTTTAATTGAAAAATTTTCTCCGGGCGGTCAAGTTGTTCAAACGGGCAAAATCGAAAACTATCCTGGGTTTAAAAGCATTGAAGGTGCGGAGCTTTCTAGGCTCATGTTTGAACAGGCATCGGATTTAGGTCTTGAAGTGGTTTATTCTGACATATTAAATTATGATATTACCGGCAAAATTAAAAAAGTAAAAACGTATGAAGGAGAGTTTGAAGCAAAAACTATAATTCTTGCACTTGGAGCTGTGGCTAGGCAACTTGATGTGGAAAACGAGAAAAAGTTTGTTGGAAAAGGAATTAGCTATTGTGCCACTTGCGACGGAAATTTTTTTAAAGATAAAGTTGTTGCAGTGGTAGGTGGCGGAAACACTAGTTTTGAAGACTGCCTGTATTTATCTGATATTGTTAAAAAAATATACCTAATTCATAGACGCGACGAGTTTAGGGGAGACGCTCACACCTTAGAAAAATTAAAAACGCTTGCTTTAAATGGGAAAATTGAGTTTGTTTTAAATTCCGTGGTTAAAGAGTTAAAAGGGGAAGAAAAGTTAAACTCTATATTCGTGGAGAATAAAATAAGCAAAGAAGTTAGGGAAATTAAAGTTGACGGGCTTTTTGTAGCAATTGGCAGACAACCGGATACAGCTTTGTTAAAAGATATAATAACCTTAGATAAAAATGGTTACATTATAACAGATGAGAATATGCGCACGAATGTTGATGGTGTTTATGCTATTGGCGATGTAAGAGAAAAACGTTTAAGGCAAATTGTTACTGCGTGTAGCGACGGGGCAATAGCATCTGTGGATATAATAGACTACATTTCCAAAAATTTTTGAGGTACAAATGAAAATAGAATACGAAGCAAGAAAATATTAAAAAAATATGTGAATTATTAAAAATTAATTATAAAAATTTAATTTTTGAAGATGTAACTAAAATATATGAAAAATATGGAATTAAAAATATTGAAAAAATATCTAATTTAATTCTTGAAAATAATAAAAAATAGGAGAAAAATATGTATAAAACGGAAATTATTAAAAAAACAGCGAATATTGAAAAGAGAGCAAAATTAATTGAAGAAAAATGCAATTTAATGGAAAGTGAAGGCTATAATTTAATTTCTGTATGTTCTACGCCAAATTTTGGCGCAATTTTAGTTTTTAAAAATTAATTTTTACGCCTTGACAATAATTGCTAGTTATATTAAAATACCATGGAAAAATAGGAGAAAATTATGTGGGCAAATGAGATTGCAGATAGAATAATAAGAGAAAGACCAAATGAAAAGGTCTACACAATAGCAAGTGGGGTTAGCCCTTCTGGCTTTGTGCATATAGGAAATTTTAGAGAAATTGTAACACCGTTTTTTATTGCAAAGGCGCTAAAAAACAAGGGCAAAAACGTTCGTTTTATTTTGTCGTTAGATGAATTTGACAGATTTAGAAAAGTTCCGGGCAATATTCCTAGCGAATATTCAAAATATATAGGTATGCCATACGTAGATATACCTAGCCCTTTTTCTGAAAACGAGAGTTATGCAGAGTTTTTTGAAAAGCGCTTTTTGGGTGAACTTAAAGCTGTGGGAATTGAACCTGAATGCATTTATCAAGCAAAGGAGTATAGAAGCGGAAGATATGCACAAAAAATTAAACTTGCCATGGATAAGCGCTTTGAAATTTTTGATATAATAGATAGTTTTAGAACGCAGGATGCTAGCGATGGGGAAAGAGAAAACTACTATCCAATAAGCATATATTGCGACAGCTGCAAAAAGGAAACTAAGGACATTGTTTCTTATGATAGCCAAACAGGCGATATAGAATATAAGTGCGCATGTGGGCATGTGGGCAAAATTAATATCTATAAAGCTAGAAACGTTAAACTTCAATGGAAAGTAGATTGGCCAATGAGATGGCAGGAAGAAAATGTTGTATTTGAATCTGGCGGAATGGACCACTCTACTACAAACGGAAGCCACGACGTAGCAGAAAGAATAGCGAAAGAAATATTTGGCTTTACGCCACCAATCTACGAGCCATATAACTTTATTGGTATAAAGGGCGGGGGCGGAAAGATGAGTTCGTCCACAGGAAACGTTTTAACCTTAACCGACCTTTTAAAAGTTTATGATAAACATCAAATACTATGGTTCTATGCAAAGTATAAGCCTATGCAAAACTTTAACCTAGCGCTTGATAACGACGTTATAAGGTATTATAGCGAGTTTGATAGATACGTTAAAAGTATGTTTGAAGGAAAACTTGATGAAGGTAATAAGGAAATTTTATCTTTTACAGACGTTCATGAAGACTACTTAAAATATCCTAATTTTAGTTACTTGGCTACTTTTTTACCTATTGTAAACTTTAACCTAGATTTTTTAGCAACCTTAATGCAAAAGGAAAATGCGGATCCGAGTTCAACATATTATAAAGAACGATTAGAAAGAGCTATTTATTGGGTAAAGAATTACGGCGCAGAATATCAAGTAAATTTACTTGAAGATAAAAACGTTGAATATTATAATTCCTTAACGGAAGAAGAGAAGTCTTGGGTAGAAAAGACAATAGAACTTTTAAATAGAGAATATTCCACAAGCGACGAGCTTCAAACAGAACTTTACTCCGTAATAAAATATTTAAATTTAGAGCCAGACGCTTTGAAGAAAATGCAAAAGCACTATTTTGAAATTTTATATAATTTACTTCTTGGCAAAAATCAAGGTCCAAAGCTTGGAATATTTCTACTAGCTGTGCCAAAAGAAAAATTATTAAGTTTATTAAAATAATCCGTTTAAAGCGGATTTTTTTAATATTAATTTGACAATTTTCATGTATTTTTATATATTTTAATAGGAGCTAGTTATGTTTGAAACAAAATTTAAATTTAATTTTCCAAAAGATTGGGTTAAAATAGAAAAGGAACGCTATCCAGACTATAAAATTTTCTCGTCAGATTTTGCGCCTTGCCTATTTGCTTTTAAAGTTGTGAACAACAATAATACCTACGTGGTTACTATAAACGACTACGGCGATGCAGGCGCGGAACTTATATCTGAATTAAAGAAGAATTTAAGTAGCATAGAAGAGAAAAACGCGCTTATTGGAAACAAGGAAAGCGCTTTTGTTATTCCAAAATTTTATGACTTTATGGTTGTATCAGGGCAAAGGGCATTTGTGAACTTGCTTAAAGTTAGGAATGACTACAACGAATTTGTTTACACTCTTCAAATAATGTTAGAGATAGAAAAGAGCACGTTTTGTTTTGCAATGCCAGTTTTTGATGTGTCAGAAATGAATGCAATAAATTCTGTTTTAAATAACCCTGTGGTAAAAGATTTAATAGACGTTGTAATAAAATCTGCATTTAATTAAATAAATTAAAAAGTGTAATAAATTTTATTTTATTACACTTTTTTTAATTTTTTTATGCCTTTTTAAATTTATAAGTAAAAATGTTCCAAGTAAAACTAGCGTTGAAATAGTTATCACTAAAATTAAACCAAGGGTTGATACTTCGTGCCCAAAGAACGACATTTTTACGTCAAAACTTGTTGAAATTCCTTCTATCATTTCATTTGGTAAAGTTTTGCCCATTTCCTTTAAAACTCCGTTTAAAAAGCCTTGCCTAAATAAAACTGTTGCGTAAGTTCCTGGCAATAGGGACACAAAGCCTTGCATGCCTTTTCCCATTGTGTTTATTGGCATATATGCTCCGCAAATAAAACCGTAAAGTGCAGATACAAGCGTGCAAACTCCACTTAGCACACCTTGTGAGCGTGTAAAAGTCCAAATTATGTTAGCTAGTATTGTGCCGAATAGCGACGTTATTATAATGCCAAATAAAATTAATAATAAATCTACGAAAGTAATATAAAAACCAACAAAGGCAAGATAAATTAAGCCCACAAGAAGTAAAACAAAAGCAATAATAAGCGTAGAAAATAAATTAGCAAGCACGTAGCTTAATTGAAGAGTACTTTTTTTAACTGGGGATACCATAAAGTCGATATTAGCTCTATTTACTTTATCTATAACCATCATTCCGGAACAAAAAGCAACAGTTATACATGAAGTTGCAAGAACAGATGAAAAGAGCCAACCGCCAGTGAAGGCGTTTATAAGCTTTTGGTCTAAATTAAAACCTTCAACAATGGAAAATATGCTATTTTCGTAAGTTGATTTAAGAAAAACAACGAAAAGTACAAGCAGTATTAGTGGGGTTATTAATGAAACTAAGAACGTTATTTTATCTTTAAAATATAGTTTTATATTTCTAAAAGTTAAATAGGTAAGTTTTTTGAATTCAGATTGTATTTTCATACGCTCTCCTTTAACTCTTTTCCGGTAACAGATAAAAACACGTCGTCCATAGAGCCTTTAACAATTTCAATATCTTTAAAAAGAGTGCTGTATTCAACAAGGAAGTTTTTTGCATCATCTGTATTTTTAAACTGTATTTCTAGGCACGTTTTATCTTTTTTATATGGAATTTTAGTTTTTTCTAAAATTTCTAAAAGTTTTTTATCATATTTGTATGCTTTAATAAAATCGCTTGTGTATTTATTTTTTAAATGAAGCGGCGAACCTTCGGCAACAATTTTTCCATTGTCTATTATAACAACGTTATCCGCTATGCTTGCTTCTTCCATATAGTGAGTTGTAAGAAGCACGGTTAAATTTGTTGTTTTTCTTAAAATATTTATCATATTCCAAACTAGTTTTCTAGTTTTTGGGTCTAAGCCAGTTGTTGGTTCGTCTAAAATTAAAATTTTAGGTTTATGTAAAAGCGCTCTTACTATGTCTACTTTTCGCTTTTGTCCGCCGCTCAATTTATCTAGCTGTTTATTTAAAATTTCTTTAAGGTCAAGCTTGTCTATAAAATATTCTAAATTTTCTTCAAACTCCTTTTTATCCATACCATAAAGCATAGCTCTATACCTTAAATTATCATATACAGACAAATTTTTATCTAGTACAGAAGATTGAAAAACTATGCCAATATTTGGCAATATTTTAGATATGTCGTCCACTGATGACCCGTTAACAAAACATTCGCCGCTATCTCTGCTTAGCACTCCAACTAATATATTTATAGTAGTGCTTTTGCCGGCTCCATTAAGCCCTAAAAAAGCAAATAGCTCTCCTGTTTTTACTGAAAAGGATATATCGTCAACGGCTTTAACTGAGCCAAAATATTTTTTAAGATTTTTAATTTCTATAATAAAATCGTTCATATAACACCTTAAATATAAGATATCAAAGAAGTAAGGTATTTGTCAAAATTATATAGTAATATTTAAAAATATTTTTATTAATAAAAAAGCACTTTAACAAGCGTTAAAGTGTAAATTTAATATTATTTAAAAAAAATATAGTTTTTGAAGTGAACCCCAAAAGTTAGACACTTAAGGAGGTTCACTTTTTTATGGCG
>ERZ1643247.2107-NODE-2107-length-16451-cov-7.008051_pt1 | contig 16451 bp, 13 predicted proteins | sample MGYA00579264_ERZ1643247 | MGnify/ENA primary metagenome ERZ1643247 (study PRJEB29033, sample SAMEA4952262) | chicken gut metagenome | biome: Broiler Chicken; feature: Gastrointestinal Tract; material: Caecum | place: Ireland | collected 2018 | study: Broiler... | reverse complement strand
GGATGAGAACGGCGAGCCGATCAGCAGAGTCAAGATCCGTACGATCCTTACCTGCAGATGCAAGAACGGCGTATGTGCAAAGTGCTACGGCGCGAACATGGCGACCGGAGAAGTCGTTCAGGTCGGCGAGGCAGTAGGTATTGTGGCAGCGCAGTCTATCGGAGAGCCGGGTACACAGCTTACCATGCGTACGTTCCATACCGGTGGTGTTGCCGGTGATGATATTACACAGGGTCTTCCCCGTGTCGAGGAGCTTTTTGAGGCAAGAAAACCGAAGGGACTTGCGATTATCACGGAGTTCGCCGGACGCGCGACGATCAGTGATACAAAGAAAAAGCGCGAGATTATCGTCACAAATGATGAGACCGGCGAGTCCAAGGCATACCTGATTCCTTACGGTTCCCGTATTAAAATTCAGGACGGGGCGATGCTTGAAGCCGGAGACGAACTTACAGAAGGTAGTGTAAATCCCCATGATATCCTGAAGATCAAAGGACTGCGTGCTGTGCAGGATTATATGCTTCAGGAAGTGCAGAGGGTATATCGTCTGCAGGGTGTTGATATCAATGATAAGCATATCGAAGTCATTGTACGGCAGATGCTGAAGAAAGTGCGTGTTGAAGACAGAGGAGATACGGATTTCCTTCCGGGAACAATGGTGGATGTCCTTGAGTTCAATGATGTAAACGCACAGATGGAAGCAGAAGGAAAAGAGCCGGCCAAGGGCGAGCAGATTATGCTTGGTATTACAAAAGCTTCCCTGGCTACAGATTCCTTCCTGTCGGCAGCATCCTTCCAGGAGACAACAAAAGTCCTGACTGAGGCTGCAATCAAAGGAAAAGTGGATCATCTGGTAGGTCTGAAGGAGAACGTTATTATCGGTAAACATATTCCGGCAGGAACGGGTATGAAGAAATACCGTGATGTAAAGATCAATACGGACATTCAGCCGGAAGATGAACTGAATCTGGATGATGAGATCGATCTGGACGGAGAAGGGGAAGAAACGGAAGCTGAAGTTCCGGTAACAACAGAAGAATAAGCCCTTTCCGGAAAAGACGGAGATATAATAAGAAAAAGGGACCGCAGGATAGAGAATCCTGCGGTCCCTTTAGTCGTCTTCGCCTTCCGCCATCCGGTAGCCGACACCGACTTCTGTGAAGATATATTTCGGCTGAGCCGGATCTTTTTCTATTTTTCTCCGGATATTTGCCATATTAACCCGGAGAATTTTATTGTCATCGTCCGCGTAGGGCCCCCAGACGCTGGAGAGGATGGAAGAGTAGGTAATAACCTTGCCGGAGTTCCGGGCCAGAAAAGCTACTATTTTATATTCGATGGGCGTCAGATGAACTTCCTGGTCTGCAATAGTCAGAAGGCGTTTGGAAAAATCCAGTACCATCTCGCCGCAGTGGTAAGGGCGGATATAGAGCTCGCTGTCTGTCATCAGCCGGTTGCTGTGCCGGAGAGAAGCGCGTATCCGGGCCAGAAGTTCCGAAGTCCCGAAGGGTTTGGTGATATAGTCGTCAGCGCCCAGATCAAGTGCGCGGACCTTTTCGTCCTCTGCGCTTCTGGCAGAAATGACAATAATGGGAATACTGGACCAGGTCCGGACGCTGCGGATAATTTCATCTCCCTCCATGTCCGGCAGCCCCAGGTCAAGAAGGATAATATCCGGGCACTGGGAGCGGATCAGCTCCAGCCCTTCTCTTCCTGTATCAGCACAGAGAACACGGTAGTCCTGGCGTTTGAGTATCTTGTTCATAAAATGCTGGATATTTTTTTCGTCTTCGATAATCAGGACTGAAAATTTAGGCATTGTCCGAATCCTCCTTTTCTTTTGGCAGCGTGAAAATAAAATCAGCCCCTCTGCCATGATTGGAAGCAGTAATTGTTCCTCCGTGGGCTAATATAATCGTCTTGCATATTGTCAGCCCGATGCCGATTCCCTTGTGTCCGTCGGCAGCTGTGCTCCCCGGCTGCTGTCCTTCAAACAGACCGGGCATCTGTTCTTCGCTGATTCCTTTCCCGTAATCCCTTACCCGGAAAAGCACAAGATCTTCCTGCTCTGAGATGGAAAGCTCCACCGGCTCCGTGCTGCCGGAGTGTACAAAAGCATTTTCCATAAGATTGATCAGCACCTGTTCGATGAGAGTGGGATCCATAGGAAGCATCAGAAAATTATTCGGCATCTGTACCTTGATTTTTACACCGGGATGACGTTTCTGAAGCCGCTGGATTGCCTCTGATACGACCTCCTCCACTACTTCCAGAGTCTTTTTGACCTTATTCGGCGAATCGTTCTGGATTCTTGTGACGGTGAGGAGATTTTCTACCATATTGAGCAGCCATTCGGAATCCTCTTTTATGTTTGTTACAAGCTCTGTACGTTCTGTTTCAGACAGATCCTGATAGTTTTCCAGATAAGAGGAAGAGGAGCCGATAATTCCGGTCAGAGGAGTGCGCAGATCATGGGAAACCGCCCGCAGCAGATTGGCCCGCAGTTTCTCTTTGTCCGCCTCTGCAAGTTCCTTCTCCCGTTCGGCAATTGCCTGGCGCTGCTGTTTCAGCGTGGTTGTAGTGGCGCTGGTGATCAGAGAGATCGCCAGCATTCCGATAAATGTCAGCGGGTAGCCGGCAAGAGTGAAATTAAATTTAAAGTACGGATAAGAAAAAAAGTAGTTTACGGCGACCACACAGAAAACTGCAGAGATTACACCGTACAGATAGCCGGACGTATTCAGCGCAGCTATAATCAGCGCCAGTGTATAGATAATTGTAATATTTGCAGAGTTCTTATTTCCAAAGTGAAAAAAGACAAAAGAAAATAATGTGGCCGCGGCCATCATGATAATTGTAAAAACAGTGTCAGTTAAAATCCTCTTTTTCATAAGCGTATATAAAATAATACAGAAAACCTGCACAGGGCAGCTTTTCTGCATATGAAAAGATCCGGGAGAGCAGTCAGATCTGCTCTCCGTTTTTATATTTTCTTACAACATTCTGAATCCTTGCATTCGGGCTCAGGATCGAACTGATGGAGCCGTCATGGTTCAGCGTATCAACAATCAGAGCAATGTATTTGCTCATATCGCAGTTAATATAATATGGTTTTGACAGAAGCTCAGGCGTCTGATAAATCAGATTGGTGGTCAGAATTCCGTTGATAATACCGGATTCGTAGGCTTTGTCAAATTTGTCCAGACCATTTGTAAAGAGACCGAAGGTTGCGGCCGCATAGATCCGTTTCGCTTTTCTCTTTTTGAGTTCTGTAGCCACGTCAATAATACTGTCGCCCGAGGAGATCATATCATCAATAATAATTACATCTTTGCCTTCAACAGAGCTGCCCAGGAACTCGTGGGCAACGATGGGGTTGCGTCCGTCTACAATACGGGTGTAATCACGGCGTTTATAGAACATACCCATGTCAAGCCCGAGAACATTCGCCAGATATACCGCACGGTTTGTTCCGCCCTCATCCGGACTGATGGCCATCATGTGCTCAGCGTCAATTTTCAGATCATCTACTGTGCGGAGGAGTCCCTTAATAAACTGATAGGTCGGAGAAACGGTCTCAAATCCGCTCAACGGAATCGCGTTCTGTACCCGCGGGTCGTGGGCATCAAAAGTAATGATGTTTTCTACGCCCATGCGTACAAGCTCCTGAAGGGCCAGAGCGCAGTCCAGAGATTCTCTGGAACTTCTCTTGTGCTGGCGGCTTTCATAGAGGAACGGCATAATAACATTGATTCTGCGTCCTTTGCCTCCGACAGCAGCAATCATTCTCTTCAGATTCTGGAAATGATCATCCGGCGACATATGGTTTGTTCTGCCGGTCAGGGAATAGGTGACGTTATAATTGCATACGTCCACCATCAGATAGAGATCTTTGCCGCGGACAGATTCTTTCAGAATTCCCTTTGCTTCACCGGAACCAAAACGGGGAACCTGTGCATTGATTAAAAAGTTATCTTTCTCATAACCGGCGAAAGCAATGTCATCCTGGTATTCGTGGCCGCTTTCGTGGCGCCATTTGACAAGATAGTCATTGACTTTGCTGCCCAGTTCCTCACATCCGGGCAGACAGATCAGCCCGAGACTTCCTACCGGAATATTTTCTAAGATTCGTTCTGTTCGACGTAGCATGAATGATCCTCCCTGTGTTTTATCTTCTTTTTAATGCGTATATCATCACCGACTATTTTCAACAGGGAATAGCTGCTTGTAATTCTGGAAAAAGACCGTTCCGTGTACAGGTCGGCCAGGGATTCCAGCGACAGATTTGTTGAAATAATCGTTGATTTTTTGTGTAAAAGCCGCTCGTTGATGCAGGTGAAAAACTGAGATGCAATAAACTGGTTGGTATATTCGCTGCCAAGATCATCAATAATCAGAAGATCGCAGCTGAAAATATACTCATTCATATTTCTGGTATCCACGTCTTTCCGGTCGAAGGCCGTCTGTGCAAGAGCGTTAAAAAGCTGGGGCGCCGAAAGGTAAAGCACAGAGAATTCTTTTTCCATGATCTTTTTCGCAATGCATGTAGATAAATACGTTTTTCCTACGCCTACACTGCCATAGAAGAACAGGTTGCGGAATTCTGTACCGAAAGTATCTATGAACTGATGACAGACTTTCAGTGTGTCTTCCATCATGGCGCGCGCCGAGCGGCCGGTTTTTTTATCATAATAGGATGTTGGATAAAAATCAAGTCTGAAATTTTCAAAAGAAGCGTCCGCGGACAATTCTTTTATATTGGACTGGTCGTACAAAAGGTCGATGATAGCTTTTTTGAAACAATGACATTTTTCATTGCCGATATAACCGGTATCCTTGCAGTCCCTGCAGGTATATACCGGATCGAGATAGTCTGCGGGATATCCGGCAGACGCAAGCAGTTTCTGTTTTCTGCTGCGGAGAATCGCCAGCTCTTTCTTCAGGGAGGCGACCGCCTGGTCATCCCCGTTTAAAAGCTTTTTCCCGTACTGGACGGAGAGAATGGCGATAGAATCATCAAGTGCCTTGAATTCCGGGAGCTTTTCACATACCTCGTTATAATGCGCGGTCTGTATATCATGATTTTTTAACTGGCGTTTTTCGTATTCGCGCATAATGCTGTAATACTGTGATTTTTTTAAAGCCATGAATCTGCTCCTTCTAAATTCTAATTACTGTTTAACAGTTGTTCTTCCAGCGCGTCCATATCATAGGAACGCCGTTCAAAGTTATTCATATTTTTTACGGCAGCCCGGGGTCTGGAAGCTGTCCGGCCTGCGCTCTTTTCTTTCTGAAATGCATCGTCAAGAGCAGTGATATCTGCAAGATGCTTCACGCCGTTCTGATGCCATCTGCCAAGAATAGTATCAGCATATTCAAAACTGGGCTGATGGGTTGCAGAAATCGTACGGCGGCAGGCCTCCTGGATAATCTCAGAGGAAAATCCGTATTCTTCCGCCCATTTTTTAATGTATGTAAGTTCTGACGCCGCCGGGCCTCTGTTTTTGATCCCGAAGGCGTTGAGCACAGTATAGCAGTTTCGGCTGTAAAGCATGGACTGTTCCTTTGCCTGAGAAACAGTCTGGATGCCTTCCTCCACCCAGGAGAAAGCAACTTTCTGAATATAATGCATGCTTTTATGCCCGTTTTCTACACAGGTCTCGATCAGATATTCGATCAGATCTGCAGACATGTGCAGCGTTTCGTAAAAATAGGTGATTGTATCCACATCCGTACGGGTCAGGGTTTTCCCCAGATACTGCTCTGCAATAAAGAAAAGCGATTTGAGCTCCTTCTGTGTGCGGAATGCATCCAGAGGGACAGCCTTGCTTTCAGAAGAAACCGTACGTTCCGGTTTCGGAGCATCCTCTGCAGAGACAGGTGCGCTTTCCTTTTTGGAAAAGGAAGTCCTGCGCAGTTCCAGTCCGGTGATTTTATCGTCGGCGTCCCGGACTACAGTGAGAAGTCCGGCGGATTCCCAGTAGCGGAATGCCCGCAGAATATCCTTCTCTGTATTGTTCAGACAGTCTGCAATAGTGGAAATTGTAATGGACGAACACGGGTCGTCCAGGTGGCGCAGAAGAAACAGATACACCTTTACAAATTCACCATTGGCATCGGCCATATAATGGTCTATAAAATCATTCGGCAGCAGAGTTGCGTTCGTTTGAAATTTGTTTTTTAATGTCAGCGTTTTCATAAACATCAGGTCCCACTTTCTCTATATCAATCCCGGCAAGAAACGGCACGCGGAACAAAAGGCGTGCTGCGGCAGGAACACCGGGCATTCCTGAACCAGAAAATGTAAAGCGGACCATCTCCCCGTCCACTTCGTTACCACAATAATATATCATTATATCATCAGGTAAAAAAGTATTTTTTCGTGGGTAACTCCGGGTTTTTTGTAGATAACTCTGTGCAGAAAATGTGGATAACTCTGGAAAGCCTTATTTTGCAAGGAGATCTTCGCCTACCGTTACGATGTCTCCCGCTCCCATTGTGATGAGAAGATCACCGGGGGCGCAGTGCGTCTTTAAAAAGTTTTCAATCTCTGCAAAACTGGGGAAATAGTGAGTGTCTGTACCCAGTTTCTGAGTCTCTCTGGCAAGATCGGCGGAAGAAATCCCCAGTGTATCCGTTTCCCTTGCCGCATAAATATCCGCCAGAACCAGATGATCGGCGTGGGAGAGAGCCTCTGCAAATTCGTGGAAAAAGGCTTTTGTACGGGTGTACGTATGAGGCTGGAAAACACACCAGACACTGTTGTGGGGATGGTGCTTTGCAGCTTTCAGTGTGGCACAGATTTCCGTGGGGTGGTGAGCGTAGTCGTCCACTACCGTAACCCCGTTGAATTCTCCTTTGTATTCAAAACGCCGGTCTGTTCCGGTAAAGGAAAGAAGTCCCTCTTTAATGGTTTCCATAGGAATATTCAGCAGTTCTGCCACAGCGATGGCGGAAAGCGCATTTGATACGTTGTGGTCCCCTGTGACGGAAAGCTGAATGTGTTCCTGTGAACCGTCCCTGCGGATCATATCAAAGGACACATGTCCCTGATCATCGTAGGAGATGTCAGCAGCATGGTAATCAAAATCATCAGAGGATCCATAAGTTATAACCCGGCAGGAAAGACCCTGGCAGATTTCTTCATAATTTTTAATATCTCCGTTGATAACAAGTGTTCCGTCATCGGGAAGCAGTTCTGCAAACTGGCGGAAGGAATGGCGGATGTCCTCCAGATCCTTGAAGAAATCCAGGTGATCCTCCTCAATATTAAGAATGACGCTGATTTTCGGAAAGAAGTGAAGAAAACTGTTGATGTATTCACAGGCTTCCGTGATAAATGTACCGGAACTTCCAACCCGGATATTCCCTCCGATTGCCTTCAGAATTCCGCCCACGGATATGGTCGGATCCAGATTCCCGGCAAGAAGGATGTGAGAGATCATAGAAGTTGTGGTTGTCTTGCCGTGAGTTCCGGATACAGCAATCGGTGTGTCATAGTTTTTCATAAGCTGTCCCAGCAGTTCGGCCCGGGTGAGCATGGGGATTTTTTTTGCTACCGCTTCGATCAGCTCGGGATTGCTGCGGCTGATTGCCGCTGTATATACTACACATTCGATTCCGTCAGTGATATTTTCCGCCTTCTGTCCGTAAAAAATGTGTGCGCCTTCTGCTTCCAGCTTGCGGGTCAGCGGGGATTCTTTTGAATCAGAACCGGATATGGTAAAGCCCTCTTCTAAAAGAATTTCGGCCAGGCCGCTCATACTTATGCCTCCGATTCCGATAAAATGAACGTGTATCGGTTTGTTGAAATCAATTTTATACATGCGGATTCCTCTTCTCCTTAAAAAAATAATGGTATTTTGCGGTTTTACGAAATAAAAATCAGTAATTTCCAGTCATAAACATCTATTACCTTCTATATTATACTATATATAAAAGAAATTTAAAGAAGTTCTTTTTGTGTGAAATTCACAAAAAGGCGAAAAAAATTAGAAAAAATTTGTAAATAATATTGGCTAAAACTAAATATATGGTATAATAAATGCAACTAACCAGAAATGAGGTGACGCAATGTTTAAAAAGGAAATGATTGCCATGCTGTTGGCGGGCGGACAGGGCAGTCGACTGGGAGTTCTTACGGCAAAGGTTGCAAAACCTGCTGTAGCTTTTGGCGGTAAGTATCGTATTATTGATTTTCCGCTGAGCAACTGTATTAATTCCGGAATAGACACTGTAGGGGTTCTGACCCAGTATCAGCCGCTGCGGCTGAATACACATATCGGTATCGGTATCCCGTGGGATCTGGACCGCAATGTGGGAGGAGTATCGATCCTTCCGCCTTATGAGAAGAGCTCAAACAGTGAATGGTATACAGGAACGGCAAATGCCATTTATCAGAATCTGAATTATATGGAAACGTATAATCCGGATTACGTTCTGATTCTTTCCGGTGATCATATTTATAAAATGGATTATGAGGTTATGCTGGATTACCACAAGGCGAATCATGCGGATGTGACAATTGCTGCAATGCCGGTGCCGATAGAAGAGGCCAGCAGGTTCGGCATTGTTGTAACAGACACGGACGGACGGATTAAGGAATTTGAGGAGAAGCCGGAAAAACCCAGCAGCAATCTGGCGTCAATGGGAATTTATATTTTCAGCTGGCCGGTTTTGAAAGATGCGCTGATTCAGCTGAAAGACCAGCCAAACTGTGATTTCGGCAAACATGTTATCCCGTACTGCCATCAGAAGCAGGACAGGCTGTTTGCGTATGAGTATAACGGCTACTGGAAGGATGTGGGCACTCTCAGTTCATACTGGGAAGCAAACATGGAACTGATCGACATTATACCGGAATTCAACCTCTATGAGGAGTTCTGGAAGATCTACACCAACAGCGCGAATATTCCACCTCAGTATATCGCGGAGCAGGGCGTGGTAGATCGCTGCATCATTTCCAACGGCTCGGAGATATACGGAGAAGTTCACAGTTCTGTACTGGGCGGCAGCGTAATGATCGGGAAAGGCAGCGTGGTCCGGGATTCCATCATTATGCAGGGTGTGAAGATCGGAGAGAACTGCGTGATTGATAAGGCGATCATCGCGGAAGATGTGGTGATTGGAGACAATGTTGCAATCGGCATTGGAGCGGATGTGCCGAACAAGAGCAAACCGAATATTTACAACGGCGGGCTGGCGACAATCGGAGAAAATTCCGTTATCCCGTCCGGTGTGCAGATAGGGAAAAATACCGCCATTAGCGGTGTGACATCAGCAGAGGATTACGTCGATGGTGTGCTGGAAAGCGGTGAAACATTGATAAAGGCAGGTGACAGATTATGAGAGCAGTAGGTATTATTTTAGCAGGCGGCAACAGCCGGAAGATGCATGAGCTGACGGCGAAACGTGCAGTGGCGGCCATGCCCATTGCAGGCAGCTACAGAGCGATAGATTTTGCGCTCAGCAATATGACAAATTCTCATATTCAGAAGGTTGCGGTGCTGACTCAGTACAATGCAAGATCCCTTAACGAGCACCTGAATTCATCAAAATGGTGGGATTTCGGAAGAAAGCAGGGCGGACTGTTCGTGTTTACGCCGACCATAACAGCTGACAACGGCTACTGGTACAGAGGAACGGCTGACGCGATCTATCAGAATCTTGATTTCCTGAGAAAATGCCATGAGCCCTATGTAATCATTACTTCCGGAGATGCGGTGTACAAGCTGGATTATAATAAAGTGCTTGAATACCATATCGCGAAGAAAGCAGACATTACCGTGGTATGCAAGGAACTGGGCCCGGGAGAGGATGCGACCAGATTCGGTACAATCCGGATGAACGAGGCCTGCAGAATAGAAGAATTTGAAGAAAAGCCCATGGTGGCACATTCCCAGACGGTGTCCACAGGAATTTACGTTATCCGCAGAAGACAGCTGATTGATCTTGTGGAGCACTGTGCGGAGGAAGAAAGACATGATTTTGTAACCGATATATTGATCCGGTATAAAAACCTGAAGAAAATATACGGTTATAAAATAAACAGCTACTGGAGTAACATTTCAACTGTAGACGCATATTATCAGACGAATATGGATTTCCTGAAACCGGAAGTGCGGAATTATTTCTTCAGAGAACTTCCCAGCGTTTACTCAAAGGTAAGCGATCAGCCGCCGGCAAAATATAATCCCGGCGCGGTTGTGAAAAACAGCCTTGTGGGAAGCGGAAGTATTATTAATGGTACAGTGGAGAATTCCGTTATTTTCAAAAAAGTGTTTGTAGGAAACAATTGTGTGATCAAGAATTCCATCATTCTGAACGATGTGTACCTGGGGGATAACACGTACATTGAAAACTGTATCGTGGAGAGCCGTGACACAATAAGAGCGAATACAAGACATGTAGGGGAAAATGGTGTGAAAGTAGTAGTAGAAAAGAACGAAAGGTACGCAATGTAAAAGGTTTGCAGGAAGGAACCGCAGGACGCGCAGAAAGGGAGGAGAAGATCTGTTTGGATATGTGCGGCCTGTACAGGCAGTGCGGCCGGAGAAAGGAGACCTGAGAGTATGCAGATAACAGATGTACGTGTGCGCAAAGTCGCAAAAGAGGGGAAATTAAAAGCCGTTGTATCTATCACGATTGATGATGAATTCGTTGTACATGATATCAAGGTGATAGAGGGAGAAAAGGGATTGTTTATTGCAATGCCAAGCAAAAAAGCAGTGGACGGCGAGTACCGCGATATTGCTCACCCGATCAATTCGGGAACAAGAGAGAGAATCCAGACAACCATTCTCAACAAATATGAAGAGTCACTGGAAGAAGAGCCTGTTGTTGTGGATGAAATGTAGATAAAAAGAACGGGACGGAAAAAGTGAATATGGAAAGTCCGGGACTGCCGCGTTGTTTAGAACGCGGCAGTCCGTCTGTTATGAGAGTTCTTCCGGCAGTTCAAACTGCATTTTCCGCCCGGTCCGGGGATGCCGGAATTCAAGACGAAAGGCACAGAGCATAAGCGGCTTCGGGGTTCCCTGTGCCGCCGGTATCTCTGATGCAGACGGCCTGCCATATTTGCGGTCGCCTGCAAGAGGGCAGCCCAGGTGGGCCATCTGGACCCGGATCTGATGGTGCCGTCCGGTATCGAGGTGAATTTCCACAAGCGATGTGACGGAATCTGCCCTGGTTACTGTTTTAATTACGCGATAGTGAAGTCTGGCCGGCCTGGCTCCGGGAGTAGTTTCCGGGCAGACCCGGGAAGTGTTGGTGCGGCCGTCCTTTATCAGATAGTCCTCCAGGGTCCCTTCCGGAGGATCAGGGATGCCGTGGACGACGGCGCGGTAATATTTCCCGAAAGAGGAACCGGTAAGCTGACGGTTCAGTTCTCTCGCGGCGGCTGCGGTTTTGGCAAATACAAGAAGGCCGTCTACGGGCTGATCCAGCCGGTGGATAACGGCGAGATAAGGGCCGGACTGATTCTGACGGGAAGAGCGGCCTCCTTTTTCAGGGGAGCTATTTGCATGATTTCTTTTCTCTTCTGCCAGGTGATTTTTCAGAATACTTACCAGATCCCGGCAGCCCACCCGGCTGGTCTGGGTGGGAAGGCCGGCGGGTTTGCGGCAAACAATAATATCGGTATCTTCATATATAATCTGCGGTTCGGTAATCCGGTTCATTGTGTCTCCTTTATTCTCCTGCTCAATTCTTGACTTTTCTCCTGCCTGAGGCTAAACTGATTATCATATAAAAGATTTTCAGAGTCAAGCTCTTTAAGGAGGAAATCCATGATAAATAATGAGTGGGAAAGATTCGGAGAGGATATCCGCCGGACAATACAGAATGCGGTGGATTCCCGCAATTTCAGCAGGCTGAATCAGAGGGTATCGGATACGATAGGACAGGCAATGGATAATATTTCCCGGGGACTCAATAACGGCGGGTGGTACAGGCAGCCCGGCAGTTCCGGACAGAGAGATTATGCCAATGGACCGGAGTATCATACCCGGAACCAGGCGGGACCGAATCCGTCAGGGCAGGCCTCCGGACCGGCAGACGGGACTGTTTATGGAAGTAATTACGGAAACGGTAATACAGCGGCCGCAAACAGCGGATCCCCGCTTTATCTGAAAGGAACTTCTGCCAGAATCGGGGGCGCGTTTCTGGCGGTAACGGGAGGCGTATTCGGACTGATCAGCATCGCCTTTCTTCTGTTTCTTGTTTTCAGCAGCATCGCCGCCGGATGGGGTGCGCTGAATATAGCAGGGACTGCAGCAATTGGTGTTTTTACAATCGCCTTTGCTGTTATGTTCGGGGCAGGTATGGGGATGACTTCAGAAGCCGGAAGATTCCGCGGGTATGTGAAGATTCTTCAGAACCGGGAATACTGCGATGTGAAGGAACTGGCCGGCCGGACCGGACGGTCTGTCAAGGCGGTTGTAAAAGACCTGAAAAGAATGATAAGAAAAGGCTGGTTCCGGCAGGGGCATCTGGATGAGCAGGAAACCTGTCTGATGGTCAGCGACAATGCATACAGACAATACACCGGTCTGATGGAACGGATGCGTCAGGAAAAGGCCGAAAAGGCTGCCGCGGATGCCAGGGCAAAACAGGAGTATGACAGGCTTTCCCCGGAGGTTCAGAAAATTGTGGCGGCAGGGGATGAGTATGTCAGGAAGATCCGGGAGGCCAACGACGCCATTCCGGGAGAGGAAATCTCTGCAAAGATCTCCAGAATGGAGATGCTGGTGGACCGCATCTTTGACCGGGTGGAACAGAATCCGGATTCGGTGGATGATATCGGGAAGCTGATGGAATATTATCTTCCGACAACAATTAAGCTTCTGGAAGCTTATGAGGAGCTGGATGCCCAGCCTGTTCAGGGAGAAAATATTCTCTCGTCCAAGCAGGAAATTGAAAAAACAATAGATACGCTGAATACTGCTTTTGAGAAACTTCTGGACGATCTGTTCCAGGATACATCCTGGGATGTGTCATCAGACATCTCAGTGCTTCAGATGATGCTGGCACAGGACGGACTGACAGAGGACGGGCTGAAAAAGAAGAAGTAAAGGGAAAGAATGTGAAAGAAGTTCATGGAGGATAAGAATATGAGCGATGAATTTAAAGATCTGGACACAGCACCTACACTGACACTGGAACCTTTTCAGGTACAGGAGGAGAAGAAGCCGCCGGTGGCTCAGCAGCAGGAGGACCCGGCGCTGGATGACAGTATCCTTACAGAAGAAGAGCGCAGACAGGTGGATGCGTTTGCCAGTCAGATTGATCTGACCAATTCTACGCTGGTGCTGCAGTACGGTGCGGGAACGCAGAAGAAGATGGCTGATTTTTCCGAGTCAGCCCTGGAGAATGTGAGATCAAAAGATCTGGGAGAAGTAGGGGACCTGCTTTCCGGTGTGGTTACGGAACTGAAAAGCTTTGATGAAGAAGAGGAAAAGGGCTTTTTCGGCTTTTTTAAAAAGAGCTCCAATAAGATCGCGGCCATGAAAGCCAAATATGCAAAGGCTGAGGAAAACGTGAACCAGATCGTAAAGGCGCTTGAGAAACATCAGGTTCAGCTTATGAAGGATACGGCTCTTCTGGATAAGATGTACGAACTGAATCTGACATATTTTAAAGAACTTTCCATGTATATTCTTGCAGGAAAGAAAAAGCTGGCCGAGGTCAGGGGAACGCAGCTTGCGGAGCTGACGGCAAAGGCACAGGCTTCCGGGCTCCCCGAGGACGCCCAGGCGGCAAAAGATCTGGATTCTATGTGCGGCCGGTTTGAAAAGAAGATTCACGACCTGGAGCTGACCAGGATGATTTCTATCCAGACGGCTCCTCAGATCCGCCTTGTTCAGAATAATGATACATTAATGGTAGAGAAGATTCAGTCCACCATTGTAAATACGATTCCATTGTGGAAGAGTCAGATGGTGCTGGCTCTGGGAGTGGAGCACTCATCTCAGGCGGCAGCGGCACAGCGTCAGGTGACCGATATGACAAATGAACTGCTCCGGAAGAATGCGGAGAAACTGAAGATGGCTACCGTGGAAACTGCCAGGGAGTCCGAACGCGGTATTGTGGATATGGAGACGCTGAAGGCAACAAATGAGTCTCTGATTTCTACGCTGGATGAAGTGATGAATATCCAGAAAGAAGGAAGGCAGAAACGCCAGGAAGCAGAAGCAGAACTGCGTAATATGGAGCAGGAACTGAAGACAAAGCTGCTTCAGATACAGAAATAACGCTGTTTCAGACTGCTTTATGGCGAAAAGAGGCAGCTGTATGCTTGACAGAACGGCTCTTTTTCGTTAGAATCACATTTAACGCCAGATACTGGCGCCATATGTTTTACAGTATAGTAAAACGGGCGGAGAACGGGATTAGTATATATGAGGGAATGCTACAGAGAGAAGGCGGATGGTGCAAGCCTTTTGCAGGACAGTATAGAACCGGCCCGGGAGCTTCTGCATGAAAGTGCAGCGTAGATTCTGCGTTAAAGAATAAAGAGTGAACCGCGCAGAAAACAGATCCGGCTCACAGCGCAGGCTGTACCGGAGGAGATGCAGGCGCAGTTAATTAGGGTGGTACCGCCGGGAGATCCGGTCCCTTGTTATGAGGGACTTAAGATGTCCCGGCGTTTTTTGTTTTATGAAAGAACGCATTCAGAAATACAAAAATGCGGTAAAGGAGAAGAGAAGATGGCAAAGGAAAAGAAACTGGTACAGTCAATCACTTCGAGAGACGAAGACTTCGCTCAGTGGTACACAGACGTTGTCCGGGAGGCGAAACTGTGTGATTATTCAGGCGTAAAAGGATGCCTGAACTATCTGCCCAACGGGTATGCGCTGTGGGAGAATATTCAGGCTGATCTGGATAAAAGGTTTAAAGACACAGGGGTGGAAAATGTATATCTTCCGGTACTGATTCCGGAAAGTCTGCTCCAGAAAGAAAAGGATCACATTGAAGGTTTTGCGCCGGAGGTTGCATGGGTGACACACGGCGGTATGGAGCCGCTGCAGGAGCGCTTCTGCATCCGTCCTACATCTGAGACTCTGTTCTGCGATGTGTGGAGCAAAACGGTGCAGTCCTACCGTGATCTGCCGAAAGTATGGAACCAGTGGTGTTCCGTGCTGCGCTGGGAGAAGACAACGAGGCCGTTCCTTCGCTCCAGAGAGTTCCTCTGGCAGGAAGGCCATACCATCCACGCCACATATGAAGAGGCAGAAGAACGCACAAAGATGATGTGGGAAGTATATAAGAGTTTCGTGGAAGAAGATCTTGCGATCCCGGTTGTGGCAGGAAGAAAGACAGAGAGCGAGAAGTTCGCCGGAGCCCAGGATACTTATACGATTGAGGCTCTGATGCACGACGGACAGGCCCTTCAGTCTGCAACCAGTCATTTCTTCGGAAATGCGTTCCCGGATGCATTCAATATCAAATATGCGGATAAGAATAATGAACTGCACAGCGTTTATGAAACATCCTGGGGACTGTCCACAAGAATTATCGGAGCCATTATCATGGTGCATGGGGATGACAGCGGCCTGGTGCTTCCGCCGAGAATTGCGCCGGTACAGACAAGAGTCATTCCCATCGCTCAGCATAAGGAAGGCGTGCTGGATAAGGCAAATGAGCTGCTGAATGCTCTGAAGGCAGCAGGATACCGGGCAAAGATTGACGATTCCGAGAAGAGTCCGGGATGGAAATTCAGCGAGCAGGAGATGCTTGGTATACCTACCCGTATTGAAATCGGACCGAAGGATATCGAGAACGGACAGGTTGTTGTTGTCCGCCGCGATACAAGAGAAAAGATTGTTGTTGCCATTGATGAGATTACAACAAGACTGGGCGAGATCCTGGAGACCATTCAGAAAGATCTCTATGCAAAGGCAAAAGCATTTCTTGATGATCATATCAGTACAGCCGTTACAATGGATGAGATGAAAGATGCCGTTCAGAATAAGAAAGGTTTCGTCAAAGCCATGTGGTGCGGTGAAGAGGCATGTGAGGATGAGATCAAGGCTCAGACGGGCGGAGTGACATCCAGATGCATTCCTATGGAAGAAGAACATCTCTCAGACGTATGTGTCTGCTGCGGTAAACCGGCGAAACATATGGTATACTGGGGAAGAGCATATTAAAATCTGAATCGGTAACTGTTCAGCCATACAGCAGGAAGAAACCGTGCAGCGGCGGATTCGTGCTGTATGGCTGAACTTTTGTCTGAATATTTCAAATCATTGTAAAATCCCTTGACATCCGCAAATAAACGTAATAAACTAATCTAGCGTGCACAAAAAGCATTGTTCTTTTGGTGCGCGAAAATGGATAATGACATATAGTTATCCGCAGCCCCTCACGGAATAACCCGTGGGGAAACGAATAATTCCTAGGAGGTGAAAAGGAATGCCAACATTTAACCAGTTAGTTAGAAAAGGACGTCA
>ERZ1643247.2102-NODE-2102-length-16477-cov-4.219583_pt1 | contig 16477 bp, 14 predicted proteins | sample MGYA00579264_ERZ1643247 | MGnify/ENA primary metagenome ERZ1643247 (study PRJEB29033, sample SAMEA4952262) | chicken gut metagenome | biome: Broiler Chicken; feature: Gastrointestinal Tract; material: Caecum | place: Ireland | collected 2018 | study: Broiler... | reverse complement strand
TCGTATACTCCGATAAAAGTACCTATGAAGGGGAAATTTATTACACGGCGGAGGGAGAATGGCTCCGCTATGGGGAAGGCACGCAGAATTTCTTTCATACGACGTTTACGGGTGCGAGCGCGGGAGGCAAAGAATCGGACAAAATTTATTGTTATGCGGGAGAGTTTGACGGGCGGAATTACAGCTGGATGTACGGGAACGGAGTGATGTATTTCAGCGATATATCGGGCAATCCGACGGGCTATATCAAAGGCACTTGGAACGGTTTGATCCGCGTGGGTCCCTACACGGCTCCCTGGACGGAGGAACGGCTTCTCGAAGGGTGGAAAGATACGGAGGAACTCACCTACCGCGACGGGTATCTCGCGTTGTTTAATGAGTATATGGAGGAATACGGAGAGACGGATATGGCGGATAAACTTCTGATGCTGGGAGATTCTCAGTTCAGTAAGGAATGTTTTTCGCCGACGAATTTTCCGCCGTCAATATTGCGATAGGCGGTACCACTTCGGCGTGGTGGCGGGATATGCTCGGCGAACTCACTCTCGGGGAGCTGAAATATATTCTCGTACATGTAGGCGGAAACGATATCCGTACGGGTACGCCGTTAGCAACAGCCGTGCAGGATACGAAAAACCTTATAGACGAATTGAAGGTCAAATATCCCCGCGCCGAAATATTTTATGTATCGGGAATTGTCGGCGCTTTCGATTATGAGCAGGACTTCGACGAAAAACTGATTTCCTTGAACGACCAGGTTGAACGGTATGCCGAAGGAAGCGGGAACTTTGAATATATCGATGTGTTTTCCGTCCTTTACAGTGCCGAAAATAAATCGAACATTTATGACGAACGTTTCGGTTATCTGCAAGAAAATCTTTTTATAGACAGACTTCATCTCACGAAAGATGCCTATGACCTGTGGGGAAATGCAATTAAACAAGCACTTTTGCAATTTATAAGAGGTAAATAAAAACGAAAGGAGGAATTTCGATGAAAATTTATAAAAAGCTGTTGATATTATTGTGCGTGGTATCCCTCGGAGCCGCCGCGGGAGCGTTGGGTGCCTGTAATATTCCCGTCGATTCCGGAAAAACTTCGTCGTCGGATTTTTCGTCATCCGACGGCTCGGAGGATAATTCGTCGCAGGATTCGGATATATCGGGCGATTTCGATTCCGACTCCGCGTCGGATTCGGGAAACTCGGAAAACTCGTCTTCGGTACATACGCACGAATATGTCGGCGGGGTTTGCGCGTGCGGAGAACAAGACCCTGACTTTACGGGCGAGGCGATAGAATACCGAGTCGATAACGGCGTCTATACGGGCGGCATGAAAGACGGAGTTCCCCACGGTGCGGGAGTGCTTGCTTACGATGACGGAAGGGTGCTTACCGCAGAATTTACCGAAGGGAAATATAGCTTTGGCACTCTCGTCTATACCGACGGAAACGTATATAAAGGCGGATTCGATGCGGAGGGCAGGTATTCGGGAACGGGACGATACACCTTTTTCGGCGGAATGTATTATGAAGGAGAATATGTCGCGGGCCTGCGCGAAGGGGAAGGCTTATTCACATGGAGTACGAACGGCGATTTGGACAGTGCATGGCTGTTTAAGGGGACGTTCAAGGCAGATAAAGCGTATTACGGCAAAACGACCACGACAAAGACGACGGGACTCCTTTGGTATGAAGGATATATGAATGACTTCAATGATATCGATACCTCGAAGAGAGGAAACGGTTACGTTTATTTCTCGGATACGGAATGTACGTATACGGGCGAATTATATTCCTCGGGCGCTTTGGATACATTTCTTTATGACGGGGAGGGACACTTTACATGGCCGGGCTCGGATCTTGTCGGAAGCTGGGCGGACGGAGCTCCGCTCCGCGGCAAAAAGACCTTTTATCAAGAAAGAGAGAATCTCACGCCCACGAGTTATTATGAAGGTACGTTCAAAAATTGGAACTATGAAGGGAAAGGTCGGTACGATTATCTGAACGGTTGTTGGTACGAGGGCGATTTCGTCAATAACGTCTTTGAGGGAGACGGTATATTCAGTTGGAATAAAGAACTCGGAAAGGACGTATATCTGGTCGGAAAATTTTCTAACGGCGCAGCCGTGTCGGGAACGAAATATTGGCCGACGAGAACCTTCGGTCTCCTCGAATATACGGGAAAATTCTCCGATACCGACAATATCGATATTGCGGTGTCGGGAACGGGGAAATATGTATTTCCCAACGGCGATGTTTACGAAGGCGGCATGCAGGTGACTGCCGCGGACGGAACGGAGAGCAATTTGACGGGAATCGGAAAACTGATTTTTTCCGTTCCTTCATTGAGCGGAAAGGAATTGGGGCTCGACGGCGAGGCTTCGTCTTTGAAAGTGAAAGAGGTATACGGCGAATTTACGGAGGGAGAAATAAACGGTTCGGCGGTGTACTGTCTGACGGACGAGGACGGAAATGCGGCGGGATATATGACGGGGCGCTATTCGGGAACTTTGCGATTGGGTGCAATAGATCCGAATTTTGAATATACGTTGCCCGATGAATACGAAGGGAGCAAGGATTATACTCCTGCCGAAGACGAAGCATAATAAAAAAACGGAAAAATAAGGGCGCCGCCCGACGGACGGTGCGGAAAAAACTACAAGAATGGAGACGTAAGAGATGAAAAGAATTTTAACTTTGGCGGTAGGGACGATTTTGGCGTTTTCGGTTTTCGGATTTTCGGGCTGCGGAGAGGAAAATAACTCAGCCGAGCAAACGATTACGTACGATAACGGCAGCGTATATGTAGGCGAAGTCAAAGACGGCAAGGCCAACGGCAAGGGAAAATTGACGGACGAGAACGGAAATATCTGGGAGGGCGAATTTACCGACGACCTTCTGCAAGGTTATGGGAAATATAGCGGTTTTGATTTTGTGGAATATACGGGCGAATTTAAAGATTCCCTGTTTAACGGCCTGGGATATATCGTCTATGCCAACGGCGACGAATATTGGGGACAGTTTGAAAACAATCAGAAAGTCGGTACGGGAAGAATGGTTTTTGCCGATTCCGGGTGTGTATACGAGGGAGACTGGGCGGACGACAATATGTCGGGATTCGGCTGGATGTCTTGGAGCATGGGGGATATCTATTGGGGGAATTGGAAAAACGGAACGCCGCAGGGCTTCGGCTGCAAAGTATTTTTCGATTCGGCGTTTTCCATCAAAGGAGACTATCTTACTTATAATATCTATACCGGCAGAATGTCGGGCAATCTCATGGAAGGCTGGGGCATGATGTATTATGCGGAATCGGGCGGAGTGTATGCGGGAAATTGGAAAGGCGGCGTGCGCGATGACGAAAACGGGATTTATTATTTCGAGGAAGGCTCCGAATGGCTGAAATTCGTCGGCAGTTTTTCCGCGGAGGAAAATGACGGCTGGATTTGGGGCGAAGGCACGATGTATTATGCCGACGGCAGAGTGGTGGAAGGAATTTTCCACGGTACGGAACTGATCGAGGAATCGTCCGAAACTCATGAACCGACGGAGCCGATCGATCCTCTGACCCTGTTCCTGAATAATGAGAGTCTGGTTTCGGGATTGGAGCTTCTTTGTGCGGCGGAATGAGAGGAGAGTAAAGGCGGGGAAACTTTTTTCAAGAATTGCTTTCCCCGCAAATTTTTGATATAATAGTTCGTATAAGACGATTCAAGGAGAGTACTTATATGTCCGATAAAGCCCCGATACCTCAAAAAAACATGTTGGAAGAAGCGAACGCTTTCGTCGCGGAACAACGGAAGAACGTGAACGAATTTTATAAACCCCTCTATCATTTTTCTCCGCCCTGCGGGTGGATGAACGATCCGAACGGCCTCGTCTTTTTTCGGGGAGAATATCATCTGTTCTATCAGTTTCATCCCTATTCGTCTCAGGGGGGACTGATGTATTGGGGACATGCGAAGAGCCGCAATTTCACGACTTGGGAGCATCTTCCCATCGCCCTTGCTCCCGATGCGCCCTATGATAAAAACGGCTGCTGGTCCGGGGGCGCAATCGTGATAGAGGATATTCTCTATCTGATTTATACGGGACATTATGAAGAAAACGGCGAGCGCAGACAAACGCAGAATATCGCTTTTTCCCGCGACGGGATCCATTTTGAAAAATATGCCGGCAATCCCGTCATAGAGGCATCTTCCGCACCCGGGGGAGTGTCGAAAGAAGATTTTCGCGACCCGTTCGTCTGGGAAAAAGACGGAAAATATTATTGTCTTTTGGGAACTTTGCAAAACGGAGTCCCCGCGGCGCTCCTTTACCGTTCGGAGAACTTTTTCGATTGGGAGTTTTTCAGCGTATTCTTACGGCGCGAAAAGAGCGGTTATTGTTATGAATGTCCGAATATGACGAGGATAGGCGATACAGACGTATTGTTTCTCTCTCCCGTGGATTTTCCTGCGGACGGCTTTGCCTTCACAAACTGTAATTCCGTCGTCTGCTCTTTGGGGAAAATCGATTATCAAACGGGTCGCTTCGACGGAAGTCCCTTTTATGAGGTGGACGGGGGGACGGATTTCTATGCAACCCAAGTCGTGTCTTCCCCCGAAGGAAAAAGCATTTTGTTGGCCTGGATGAATCTTTGGAATCGTACGATGGTAACGGATCGGCTCGGTCACGGCTGGCAGGGAATGCTGACGCTCCCGCGGGAGCTTGCCGTAAAAGACGGAAGACTGTTGCAAAAACCCGTCTCCGCCCTTTCAAGATGTCTGAAAAATCCCGTTTCGGTCAATGATATGTTAACGGGGGAGAAAAGCTATGCGGGAATAGCGGGAAGGACGCTCTGCCTCCGCGTCAAAGCGGATATTTCCTCTTGCCGCCGTTTCGGCGTCAGGGTGTTGTCCGACGGCGAGCATTTTTTGTCTGCCGTTTACGATAAGGAGCGGAAGCAATTTACCATAGACCGCAGAAAGAGCCTTCACCGCATTAAAGGTCATGAACGGGAGCGAGGGGGCGAAGAAATGCGGGTTTTGCCCTACGATTGCGGCGGCTCGACCTTCAAAATGGAAATTTGGCTGGATAGATGCGCGGCCGAGGTTTTTTTAGGCGACGGGGAGGGCGCGTTGAGCATTTTGGCTTATAACGGGAACGGCGAAAAGATTTCCTTTTTTGCAGAGGGCAAAGCCGATCTGCACATAGAAAAGAGAGAGGTCGTGCCGACGCCTTTGCCGTAGAGAAAAGACTTGCAAAAAACAGATAAAAAAGGAATGTATGGATAAAATTCTCAGTTTGGATATTTCCGACGATAAAAAGTTAAATTTTGTCGCGCTGGCGCTCAGTTCGTCTTTGCGGACGGACATTTTGAAAATGCTTTCCGTTCAGAGCCGAAGCGTCAACGAAATTGCCTTTCAGCTGAATATTTCTAAATCCACGGCTTCCGTAAATTTGAAGATACTCGAAGAAGCGGGATTGGTGATGTCGGAATACCAAGCGGGCAGACACGGCTCCATGAAACTCTGTTCGATTGTCAATGAACGGCTGACGGTAAATCTGATGAACAACCGAGGTCAGGCAGATACGCAATTTTATACGGTGGAGATGCCGATCGGCGGCTATACGGATTTTTATATCAGTTCTCCGCCGTGCGGACTTGTTACGGAGGAGAAATATATCGGTCGCGACGATCACGTCGCTTCTTTCTATAATGTGGAACGTTTTCGGGCACAGCTTTTGTGGTTCCGCCAGGGATTCATTGAATATAAATTCCCGAAAGAAATTTCCGGCCGAAAGATCGAAAGTCTCGAATTCGTGTTTGAGGCGTGTGCCGAAGCACCGGGTTATCGAATGGAGTATCCTTCGGATATCACGATTTGGGTAAACGGGAAAGAAGTGGGAACATGGACTTGTCCGGGCGATTACGGAGGCCGAAGGGGAATCTATACGCCCGAATGGTGGTCTCTCGCTTCCACCCAGTTCGGGGAGTATAAGCGGTGGCTGATTAATTGCCGCGGAAGTTATCTTGAAGGGACGCGCATTTCCGGCGTATGCCTGAATGATTTGAAAATCGAGGAATCGGAATGTATCACTTTCCGCATCGGAATCAAAAACGATGCGAAAAATGTCGGGGGAATCAACCTTTTCGGGGAAAAATTCGGCGATTATCCGAGAAATATCACAATGACGATTCAATATAAAATATAGGGATAAAGTTCGGTTTTTCCGCCTCTCAAAATAGAGCGGTGGAAAAACGTGTTTTCGGAAAGGCTTCGGGGATAACCGGGCCTTTTCCGACCGAAAGAGAAAATAAAAATTTCGGATACGCGGATACGGAAAATTTCTGCCAAACAGGTAAAAAAATTTCACTTTTTTGATTGACTATTTCGGAAAAATGTTTTAATATAATAGAAACAAAATAAAAATTTGTAAAAATCAATAAGGAAGGAAATTGAGATGAACAGAATTTTGCCGGCGTATCCTCTCTTCGTCAAAGACCCGAATTTTTCTCTTTGGGCGGTAACGGAAGAACTTTGTGGCGCAAATCTCCAAAGTTGGTGGGGCGCGGAAAAGAAAATTTACGGATTTTTGAAAACGGGCGGAAAGACCTATTGTTTTATGGGAAACGCAGAAGATTTTTCCTGCTTCGGAGCGGAAAAAGCGAAACAGCTTTCCCTTTCCGTTACGGCTTTTTCCACCGATTACGAATTTTCGGCGGGGGAAGCGAAGCTGAAACTTAAATTCGTCTCACCCCTGCCCCCGGATGATCTCGACTTGTTCTCCATGCCCGTCTGTTATATGGAATACGAAATTTCGGGGGTAGAGGATGCCGAACTTTCCGTATTCGTCAACCGCCGTATCTCCTATAACGATGTCGCGGAAAATGCAAACCGCGGCGTCCGCGGCGGAGTAATCGCGCTGAACGGTTTTGAAAGCGCATTTATGGGGCTTAAACGGCAAATGCCGCTGTCGAATAACGACGATGCCGTCGGCGCGGATTGGGGATATTTCTATCTTTCGGGTGAAAGCGCGTATATTTTGGACGAAAAGGATCTCTCCGCTTATCTTTCCCGCGGTTTCAGGGATTTTTCGGGAGACGGAGAAGAAAAATACATGGGCTCTCTGAACGTCGGGACAAAGGGCACGGTGATGCTCGGATATGACGACGTTGTATCCATAGATTATTTCGGGGATTTTCTGAAAGGATATTATCTCGGAAAACATACGATTACAGAGGCGCTGGAATACATATTCAAAAATTATCCTTCCGTCGACGGCGATTTGACGGCGTTCGACGAAGATCTGAAAAAACGTGCGGAAAAGTACGGCGGGGAATATCTCGACGTTTTGTACGCTTCTCTGCGTCAGAGTATGGCTGCGCATAAATTGGTGCAGGACAGGGAGGGAGACCTTCTTTTCCTGTCCAAGGAATGTTGTTCCAACGGCTGTATTGCGACGGTGGACGTCAGTTATCCTTCCATACCGCTCTTTCTTTTATATAATCCCGAGCTGATTAAGGGAATGATGCGTCCGATTCTGAAATTTTCCAAAATGCCCGTGTGGAAGTACGATTTCGCTCCGCATGATGCGGGGACGTATCCCGCCTGTTGCGGGCAGGTATACGGTCTTAAAACGGACAAGACGCATTACCACGGGAATTATGCGAAAGAGGGTTGGCTGGAAACTCATTCGCCGCTTTATTTGCTGCCCGCATCATTCGACGCCTATGATTTCAATATGCAGATGCCGGTGGAGGAATGCGCCAATATGTTGATAATGTTCCTCGCCTGTTACCGTTTTGACGGCGATATTGACTTTTTCAGGCAGGACTATGCCCTTGCGGAGCTTTGGGTGGAATATCTCGTCCGCTACGGATTGAAACCGGAAAACCAACTCTGTACGGACGACTTTGCGGGGCATCTCAAAAATAATGTCAATTTGGCGATCAAGGCCACGGTGGGAATCGCGGCTTATGCGGAGCTTGCCGTCGCCTGCGGAAAGGCGGAGGTCGGAGCAAAATATCGCAAAATCGCGGAGGATTTCGCGGCGGAAATTTCTGCTTTCGGCGCGAAGTTTTCTCACCTGCCCCTTACTTGGGATACGGGAGAAGAAACGTTCAGTCTGAAATATAATTTTGCTTTCGATAAACTTTTTAATCTCGGACTGTTCTCTCAATCGATTTTGGAAAGGGAAGTGGATTACTATCTCGAAAAATGCGGACGTTTCGGCACTCCGCTGGATACCCGCAACGGATATATCAAGAGCGATTGGCTGATGTGGACGGCTTCTCTGACGGACGATCTTTCCAAAAAGAAGAAGCTCATTTCCGCGTTGGACGTATATCTGAAACAGTCTCCCGACAGAGTTCCTTTTTCCGATTGGTATGAGGCAAAGGACGGTTCGCATTATTATTTCCGCGCCCGTTCCGTGCAGGGCGGTTGTTTTATCCTTCTTCTCGAAGATAAAAATTCATAAAAAGAGAAAGGCTCCGCGGCAGAATGAGCGGAGCCTTTTATTGTTTGTTTACAAAGGGGATATAAATCGGATTTATGCCGCCAACTGAGGAATGACGAGGGAGAGAATGACGACGGCTCCCAACGCGATACGATACCAGCCGAAGGGCTTGAAGTTATGTTTCTTGACAAAGTTCATCAAAAACTTGATCGCGAGCAACGAGACGATAAACGCGACGGCGGATCCGAGCAGGAGAACGAGAACTTCCGTTCCGCCCAAGACGCCTCCGCCGATAAAAAATTTCAGCATTTTGAAACCGCTTGCTCCGATCATTACGGGGACGGCGAGGAAGAAGGTAAATTCCGCGGCTGCGGGGCGGGCCACTCCGACGAGCAGAGCGCCCAAAATCGTTGCGCCCGAACGGGAGGTTCCCGGAATGAGAGAGAGTACCTGAAACGCTCCGATGATAATGGCGGTCTTGTAGTCGATATCCTGTGTGGTCTGAATCCGAAATTCCCGTTTTTTGTTGCGGTTTTCTACGATGATAAAGGCGATACCGTAGATAATCAGCATGAGCGAGATGACGAGCGGAGTATGCAGATATTCTTCGAGAACGTCGTCCAAGGGAATCCCGATGATTGCGGCGGGAAGACAGGCGACGAGGACTTTGCCCCAGAGGGAGAAAATATCCTTTTGCACGACGGGTTTTTCCCTGAAACGGAAAGGAAACAGTTTTTTCCAAAAGAGCACTACGACGGCTAAAATTGCGCCCAACTGAATGACGACGAAGAACATGGATTTGAATTCTTCGGTCACGTTTTTGAGTGGCCAGAAGCTGTCGAACAAAAGCATGTGTCCGGTGCTGGAAATAGGGAGCCATTCTGTGATTCCCTCTATAATGCCGAGAAGGATAACTTGTAGGATAACAATAAAGCCCATGAAAATTCTCCCGTTTCGTTATACATACAATATGCAAGAATGACAAAATTATAACATGGATTTTGCGATATGTCAACAATATTCACGAGAATTTCGTAAAAATAAACAAAAAATTTTCGTTAAAACTATTGCAATTGCCTTTAAGATGTGTTATAATGATAACGTATTCAAGATAGAAACTGTAAACGACTACGGTTTTGCTTTTGCCTTATGCAACACGAGATCGACGTTTGAACGTTCTTATTCAGGGTACAAAAATTTTTATTTCTTATGGAGGTACCCGAGATGAGTCAAGGTACGGTTAAGTGGTTTAATTCTGAAAAAGGCTATGGCTTTATTGCAAACGATGAGGGCGGCGACGACGTTTTCGTACATTATTCTGCCATTCAGGCGGAAGGCTATAAGAGTCTGAAAGAGGGGCAGAAAGTTTCTTTCGAGACGGAAACCGATCCCAAGAACCCCAATAAGTTGCGGGCGGTCAACGTTACGGCTCTGTAATTTTTTTGAGCGAAAGAAAGGCGAAAGTGTTTTTGTGGCGGCCGCGTTATCGGCAAGATTTGTGCTGCACGGCGAAAATCTGTATTTTCAACCCCACTCGTCTTGACATTTAGACGGGGGGGGGGTCTTTTTATTTGAAGGAATTGATTGCATGCAAGATAATGAAAAATTTCCCGCGGAAGACGAGGCGAGGTCCGTTTCGTCTTCGCCTTCGTCTGTCTCCCCGCAACCGCACCCGTCGGAAGCGGAGCGGGAAAAGACAAAGTCTCGTTCTGTTTCGGGCGAGGAACAATTAAATATTTGTTCTGATGACGGGGAGAAATCAAATTCTTGTTCCGCTGTGGAGGAAGGGCAATCGAATTCCCGTCGTGTTACAGGAGAGGAGCCTCCGCATAAGCCTTCTTTTTGGGCTCGCTGCAAAGAGCGGTTAAAGGTATGGAAAAATGCGCTCGTTCAGGCTTTGGGCGAGCGGTCTGCGGAAGTCAAGCATGCGAAAGCGAAGCGCATCGCGGTCGGGGTAGGGCTTGCTTTAATTGTATTGTTTTTCATTGTATTTTATTTTACCGTCGGTTGGAAAATTGCCCAGTTCGTCAAAGAACCGGAAAAGTTCAAGGCCTGGCTGAAAAGTTTCGACGAAGGGAATCAGGTCGGAAGTATTCTTATTTTTATCTTTCTCCGTATCGTGCAGACGGTATTAAAGCTCATTCCCGGCGAGGCTCTGGAAATTGCCGCGGGTTGTGCGTTCGGCACTTGGGAAGGGCTGCTCTGGTGTTCGGTGGGAAGTCTTATCGGCTCGTTGATTATCGTTTTGCTGGGCAAAAAATACGGCATGAAGCTGGTAGGGCTATTCGTATCTCCCGAAAAGATGCAGTCGATTGCGTTTTTGCGGAATAGGAAAAGGTTAAACGTCACCTTTTTCCTGCTGTATTTCATTCCGGGAACGCCTAAGGATATGTTCACTTGGCTGGTTTGCCTTACGGACGAGAATATCTTTATGTTCCTTTTGATTACGGCCGTCGCGCGAATTCCTTCCATCGTTACGTCTACTTGGTGCGGACAGGAGTTGGTCAACCAGAATTATTGGCTGTCGGCGGGGATTTTAGGCGGAACGATCCTTTTGGGGATTATCGGAGGATTAATCTATAAATTTATCTTGAATAAGCGTAAAAAGATGCAGGAAACGGAAGAATAAGGGAAAAGCGCGGCTTAAAAGCCGCGCTTTTTTTGTCGAACAAATCGGGAAAGTCCGAAAAATCGATGGCAAATAAGCGAAAAAGTGCGAAAAAATAAAAAATTTTTTATGTTTTTGACAATCCTCCCTATTCTTCGACGTTTTTCGACAAACAAAGACAATTTTCTCTATTGATATTTTGCGTACATCATGTTATAATTAAATCACAAATTTACTTGGGAGGATAAATCTATGTTATTAAATTATTGCGACAAGGAAGAAAACAAGGTGTCTCTGGAACAAATGCGCGAAGAGGTACTGGCTATGCTGAAAGTGTGCTTTGAAGGCGAAGCCGCGGAAGAGGGTGAAAAAATTCGCCTGATTCTGCCTGACGGAAAAGCCTTTTCCGTGTATGTCAGTGAAAACTGAACGTTTTTTGTTCGGACAGGGAATTTTGTCGGAACTTATCGCAGCAAAGACAAAACGCGCTATTGACAAATAGCGCGTTTTGTTGTATAATTTTAAGGCAAGCGCGTTGCGCAATACTATCGAAAAAGGACGGAAACACAATGTATCCCGATTCTCTCTTTTTGGGGCTGACGCTCTACGATATTTTTATTCTCGTCGGCGTCGTAGCTGCCTTTCTGCTCGCCGACCGCATGACGGTCAAGAGCGGTTTCTCTGTCACCCTGCAAAAAATCGTCATTGTCTGCGCGTTGTCCTGCGTCATTGTCGGCTACGGTTCCGCGGTGCTCTTTCAGGCCTTTTATAACATAAAAGAAGAGGGAAAATTCGTCATCGATTCCGGTACGGGGGCGACGTTTTACGGCGGCCTGATCGGCGGTGCGGCGGCGTTTCTTCTCATCTATTTCCTTGCCGGCAGGCGCTTTTGCAAAGATAACGAAGCGGTAAAACGCTTTCCCGATATGCTCGATATCGGCGCCTGCTGCGTGCCCTTGGCGCACGCTTTCGGCCGTATCGGCTGTCTGATGGCGGGCTGCTGCCACGGCGCAGAGACGGATGCATGGTACGGAATTCCCATGAAAATCGGCGGGGTCTATAAAAAAATGGTTCCCGTCCAGTTGTTTGAAAGTATCTTCCTCTTTATTCTCGCGGCCGTTCTCATCGTTCTTTTCTTTAAGAACAAAGGCAAGCATAAATTCCCCTTAATGCCCGTATATTGCGTCGGGTACGGAATTTGGCGCTTCTTTATTGAATTTGCCCGCACGGACGACAGAGGAAATACGTTTATTCCCTTTTTGACGCCTTCCCAGCTCATAGCTTTGCTTTTGATTGTCGTCGGCGTCGTCTATTTTCTGCTTTGGTTTTTTAAGCTGAGAAAAAAGGTCGAAAACGAGACGAAATAAAAAAGAATAAAAAATAGGGAAAAAGTTGGCGGCTTGCTGTTGACTTTTTCCCTGTTTCATGTTATAATCGACTCGGAAAAAAGGAAATCGGATATTTTTTCTTTGAACTTTAACGTTCAAGTAACGGTTTCCGAAAAGGCGATAGAAAGGGAGGGCCAAAAGCATGGAGCAACAGGAAGCGCAGAAGCTGTTTTCGGAGCTTTTCAAAGCGGAAGCGACGGATTTATTTACGGCGGCGGGAAGAATCAACGTTATCGGCGAGCACGTGGATTATTGCGGAGGGAAGGTGTTTCCCGCCGCGCTCAATCTGAGGTGCAACGTTTACGGTCGAAAGAACGGGGAGAACGTGATCCGCGTGGCGGCGAGCGATTTCAAAGAAGTCATTACGCTGGAAATCGACAAACTTGACTCGTATAAGAATTTGAAATGGGGCAACTATCAGGCGGGGGTGGCCTATTATTTGCAGGAGAGCGGGACGCCGATCGTCGGTTGTGACCTTCTTTACGACTGCACGGTGCCGTTCGGGAGCGGTCTGTCCTCGTCGGCGTCCATAGAGGTTTCCACGGCGGTTGCGCTTTCGGAGTACGCGGGAGTGGAATACGACAAAGTAAAGCTGGCGCTTCTTTCGCAGAAAGCCGAGAATAAGTATGCGGGAGTAAACTGCGGAATCATGGATCAATTTGCTTCGGCAATGGGCAAAAAGGACCATGCGATTTTGCTCGATTGCAGCACGCTGGAATATGAATACGTGCCCTTACAGCTCGGGGATTACTGTATCGTCGTGGCAAATTGTAATAAGCCTCATAATCTCGTAGAGAGCAAATATAACGTGCGTCGCCACGAGGTAGAGACGGCGTTGAAGGCAATCAATGAAATCAAGCCCGTTCCCTGTCTTGCGGCGCTTTCGCCGAAGGAATTCAACGAAGTGAAATACGTCCTTTCGGGAGTGGTGTCCAAACGTGCGGAGCACGTCGTCATGGAGTGTCAGAGGGTGCAGGACGCCGTGAAGGCGCTGAAAGCGGGCGATTTGGTAGAACTCGGCAGACTGCTGAACGAGAGCCATTACAGCTTGCGCGATTTGTACGAGGTGACGGGCAAGGAGCTGGATACTCTGAGCGCGCTGGCGCGGAAGGAAACGGGGTGTCTGGGTTCGCGCATGATCGGCGCTGGATTCGGCGGCTGTACGATTTCCATCGTCAAAAAGAACGCGGTGGAAGGCTTTATCCGTCGGGTAGGGAAGGCATATTTTGACGCGATAGGCTATCGGGCCAGCTTTTATGAAACTTCTATTGAAGACGGGATCACGGTACAGAAATTATAACGGCGGGGCAGAGTATGATTAACGAATATATTTCCGATTTATTGACGTATGCGAAAATTCACCTCGGCATGAAGGAAGAGGACGGGGTATATCTTTCCAATCGGATTTTGGAAAAGCTGGGCGTGTCCGAGTTTGAACCCTGCAAGACGGACGAAAGGAGAATCGCGGCGCTGAAATGTCCCGACGAGGTGGTTGCGCCGCTTCTCGCGTACGCGAAGGAACAGGGACTCGTAGAGGAGGGCGAAGAGGAATTTTTCACCTCCGACCTTTTGGATATCCTTTCCCCGCGCCCGTCGGAAGTGACGGAAAAATTTGCGGCGGAATATCGCCGAAACCCCGAAAAGGCGTTCGACGGGCTGTATGATTTGGGCGTCAAAAACGATTACGTGAAACTGTCCGCGATCGAAAAAAATAAATGTTGGATTGCGGAGACGACGAAAAATAAAATCGAAATCACGATCAATTTAAGCAAGCCCGAAAAGAACAATAAACAGACGGCTAAACTCAGAAACGTCTCGGCGGGTTATCCCAAGTGCATGCTCTGCCGCGAAAACGTCGGGTATGTCGGGCAGGGCCGTACCCGTCGCAATATGCGCACTGTACCCCTGACTCTGGCGGGGGAGGAATGGTTCTGGCAGTATTCTCCCTATGCGTATTTTTATCAGCACGGAATCGCCATCAACGCGAAACATACTCCCATGGTGCTGGACGGAAAGACGTTTTTGAAACTTCTCGATTTCGTGGACTATGCGCCGCAGTACTTTATCGGCTCCAACGCGCCCCTTCCCATCGTCGGCGGCAGTATTTTGGCGCACGAACATTTTCAGGGCGGAAAACACTCCTTCCCGATGTTCAAAGCTCCGACGGCGCTCGAACTCGTCTCTCCCGACGCGGGCGTGAAGGCGAGTCTTCCCGATTGGTACAACAGCGTCGTTTTGCTGCAAGGAAAGGATAAAGGGGCAATCGTCGCCCTCGCGGAAAAGGTGCTCGGGAAATGGCTGGACTATTCGGACGAGAGCGTAGGCATCATCGCGAAGACGGACGCGCCGCACAACACGCTGGCGCCCATCGCGAGAAAGGAAGGCGGGGAATATTTCCTCTATCTTCTGCTCCGCAATAACCGCTGCGACGAAGAAAATCCCGACGGAATTTTCCATGCGCATAAGGAATACCATAATATCAAGAGCGAATCCATCGGACTCATCGAGGCCATGGGGCGGTTTATTCTTCCGGGACGTTTGGATTATCAACTGAAAGAGGTGGAAAAATTCCTGACGGGCGAAAACAAGGAAATCGCGGAAAATATGACGATTCATAAGGATATGATTTCCTCGTTGCTCAAAGAATACGGAGACAAACTTTCCGAAGAACAGGCGCACGAAGCGGTATTCGGACGGGTAGAAAAGGTCTGCGAATCCATTCTCGACAACACCGCGGTATTCAAGCGCGACGAGCGCGGCAGGGCGGCGTTCCTGCGCTTCTTGTCGGAGTGCGGTTTTTCGGCAAAATAAATGCGGCCGAGTCGTTCGAGGAAGCGGCGCTGACTTTTGATTTATTTTCGTATTAAGCTCCCGTATCCGCAGGCGGTTTCGCACGCTTTAAGCGGTGCGGACGACGTTTCGGAAGCGACCCGCAGGAGAGTAAAAGAGATTGCGGAGAAGCTCAATTACGTGAAAAATTCGGCCGCGAGTTCCCTTCGCTCGGGCGGGACGAAAATGATAGCGGTCGTTTACGACAACCCGCTGAACGTTTACTTTTCTTTCATGACGGCATATCTGCACGAATGTCTGAAAGCGGAGGGGTATTCCATAATCATGATGGTGGAGCCCGTCCGACGCTTTTCTTCCGAATTATATCTGTCCGTCGTCTCCCGCAACGTGGACGGCGTTCTGAGCTTTATCGAGCCTTCCGAAGATTTGGGCGATACGATAGAAACATACGGAGTACCCGTTGTTCTGGTGGGGAGGCGCTCGGAGGTGAAAAATGTGGACTGTATTTATACGGACGACGAGAACGGGGGCAGGGCTGCGGCGAGATATTTGGCCGACGGCGGAGCGAAGAAAATAGCCTGCCTGTTTGAAGATCTCGATTTTACTTGCGCGCGGGACAGATACGAAGGTTTTAAGTCGGAACTTCTCTCCCGCGGACTTTTTTCCGAAAAGAGAGTTCTGTTTCTCGGCGGGCGGACGGCGAAGGAATGCTGGGAAAGCCTTATGAGGCGCGGGGAGGTTTTTGACGGAGTATTTTGTTTCAGCGATTTTCTGGCCTTGGAGACGGTATGTTATTTCAAGGAACGGGAAATATGTGTTCCCGTCGTGGGGTATGACGACGTGCGGGAGCGGATCGCCATTCCTTATTCCTTTCCGTCGATAGGGTCGGATAAGAGGAGTATCGCCGAGACTTCGGCGGCATTTCTGCTGGATCGGATACGCGGTTTCGGCGGAAAAAAGCGGGAACGGAAGTTCGACGTGTATCTCGTGGAGAGACGTGCGGGAAAAGACGGATAAAAATGTGTTTTTTGCGGATTTTTTTCGGTTGTTCGCTTGACATTTCGGTGCGTCGGTGGTAAGATAAAAACGCGGAGATCCCGAGGGGATTTCCGCGCGGTTTTTTGTTCGGACAAAAGACGAGGGGGCAAAAATTTGGGAGAAAGGAGTTTGTTATGCAGGCAGAAGCGGCGCAGCGCGCTTTGACGGAAGGGCCTATCAGGCGAAGTCTGATTTTTTTTGCGTTGC
>ERZ1643247.2101-NODE-2101-length-16479-cov-5.485205_pt1 | contig 16479 bp, 20 predicted proteins | sample MGYA00579264_ERZ1643247 | MGnify/ENA primary metagenome ERZ1643247 (study PRJEB29033, sample SAMEA4952262) | chicken gut metagenome | biome: Broiler Chicken; feature: Gastrointestinal Tract; material: Caecum | place: Ireland | collected 2018 | study: Broiler... | reverse complement strand
CACCATCCAGGCGATTTTCCCGGAGATCATGCCGGCAGTGTTTCCAGCCAGAATGTATATACGAATGGGACTGGCTGCTTTTTCATTGAAAATGGCATTTTATATTGGGAAGATGACGTAGATAACCAAGGGGCGCAGTGTACCTTTGAGAAAGCCGGATTTGGGACAGGGCAAACAACGGCGGTTTCAGGAGCGGTTGCCGGGAACCCTTACAGCGATTCGATCCTTCTCTGGAAAAGCTATGATACCCCGCTTGTAAATGAGGATTTTACCGGCTTATCCAAGGAACAGCTGCGGATTGCGCGGAACGAAATCTATGCTGCCCACGGCAGAATTTTTACTTCACAGGATTTGATCGATTATTTTAACAGTAAACCTTGGTATCAGGGGACAATCCCGGCGGATCAGTTTAATGATTCGGTACTGACCCAGGTACAGAAGGATAATATTGAGATGATCCAGCTGTATGAAGACTTGGCCGGACAGGAGGAATACTCGGAACGGTACAGCGGAGTCGACCTGGCAAGTGGGGAACACGGGATTCCGCAGGCTTCGGGAGATTATACGTATGTCAATACTGCTGATGACAGCCAGTATATAACGTTGACAATCGGGATGGATGTTTCTCTGCTGTTTTATGGAGCGACGGGCTATTCCCAGGAAATGACGGGATTCATCAATAGGAATGACCAGGAATATTATAATTCTTCCTCAGATGTGGCCTTGATTTTTAATGATTATGGGAGGGAAATGGTGTATATCATGTCGGATGGGAGCCAGATTGTATATCGCTATTCCCATTAACCGGGTATGGACGGGCAGTTATATTGGAACCATGATGAGGGAGGGGCGGCTATGCTGCGCCTCCCTCTAAAATCTGTCCTACTCCCCCTCTTGAATATATATTTACGCCTCTGCTCTTTACCGCCATACGCTCCTTTTGGAATTTTTAATCTGCCTCAACCGGGCCTCCCTAAATGAGCGCACCTCCTACCTCCATACCGGCTCCTTAAACTATCAGGTGTCGGGACTCATCGCCTATGTAAACAGTCATCTGGAAGAGGACCTGTCCATCCCGGCCCTTTCAAAACAGTGCGGCTTAAGCCCTTACCGCATGATGCATTTATTTAAGGAAGAAACTGGCTGCACCATCGGCTCCTATATCGCCCAAAAGCGCCTGGCTCTGGCCAGGGAGCGGATGCGCCTGGGGCAAAACGCCACCGAAGCCTGCTTTGGCTGCGGCTTTTCCAGCTACTCCGCTTTCCTGCGGGCCTATAAGCGGCAGTTTGGCGAAACGCCGCGGAAGTTAAAGGGGCACGTTACCCGGAATAATTAGAAGGATGTTTGCCCCTTCTGTCAGCACCTTTTATCTTATAGTCTAAAGCTATATTTTTATATAATTTATGTATTTTACTTATAGGCTTCTTTCCGATAAACTATAAACAGATATAATACCCCTCAAAAATATGAAAAGGAGCTAAAAAAATGGAATGCAAAGTATTTGTCCCCTGTGGAGCTCTTGGAAGCGGTATCGCTGAAGATTCCTTAGCAAGAGGAATGAACTTGCTGCCTGATATTATATCCTGCGATGCCGGTTCTACGGATTCAGGGCCTTATTATCTGGGAACTGGTAAAGGGAAATATGCCAGAAGCAGTGTAAAGCATGATCTTAAGCTTGTGATTATGGCAGCTCATAAGGCAGGAATCCCCATCACCATTGGAAGCGCCTCCACTTGCGGTTCTGACAGCGGCGTGGATGAAGTTGCTGCGATATGCCGGGAGGTCTGTGAAGAAGAAGGAATCAAAGCGAAGGTAACCTTGATCTATTCAGAGCAGGACCCCAAAGAAATGAAAAAGCGTTTTGAGGAGGGCAAGGTATCTCCTCTTCCGGGTGCTCCGAACATCGAGGCTTCCGTCTTTGACAGCTGCAGCCATATCGTAGGGCTTGCAGGTGTAGAGCCTTTCATCAAGGCTTTGCAGGATGGCGCCGATATCGTTATCTGCGGAAGATCAACAGATACCGCAGTGCTTGCCGCAATGCCAATCATAAGGGGATGCGATGAAGCATCGGCCTGGCACGGAGCCAAAGTATGCGAATGCGGAGGTCTCTGCACGACGAATCCCATGAGCGGCGCTGTGTTCCTGACTGTTACAGACAAGGGCTTTATTGTGGAAGCCGTAGGGGAAAATGCAGAATGTACTCCTTATTCTGTCTCAGCGCATCTGCTTTATGAAAATTCAGATCCCATCCATCTCACTGAACCCGGAATTGAGATAGATGTTTCTGGAGCAGTCTACACACAGCTTGAGAATGGAAGGGTGTATGTGGAAGGAGCAAAACTTAAACGCAGCGAGCATTACACGATGAAGCTTGAGGGCTCAGGGCCTAATGGATTTCAAACAGTCATACTGTCCGGAATCAGAGACAGAGACGTTATGAAGGCTCCCATGGAGTGGATCAAAAAAATATCTTTGTTTATGGAAGACAGATTTAAAAAAGTCGGGGTTGACCGGTCAAGATTCAGCTATTCCATAAGGCCTTATGGATATAATGCTGTATACGGCGGAAAGGTTCCCGATGAATATGTCCCCAATGAAATTGGAATGCTTCTGGTCGTCACGGCGGACAGCCAGGATTTAGCGACTCAGGTGGCCAAGCTGTTTAATCCTTACATGCTGCATTTCCCCATGAGAACAGATACTCAGCTTCCGTCATATGCATTTCCTTTTTCTCCTTCAGAGATTGAGCGTGGGCAGATATACGAATTTAAGCTCAACCATGTAGTGATGGTAGATGACCCCATGGAACTTGTAAGATTCAAAACTCTGGATTTTTAAAATTGATAAGGAGGAATGCACCCATGAGCAAACTCTCAGATGTGGCATATTATGTCAGAAGCAAGAATGCCGGTCCTTTTTGGGTAACAATTGATATCTTTTGTAATAATGAGGAATCTTATAAACGCATTGCCAGCTCAAAAAATATAAACAAACAGCTCATAAGCAAACTGTATGGAGCAGCCCCTGAAAATGTTAAAATCTTTCATATGGACGACCTGAAAGTCATTAAGATTTCATATCCAAGGTTCTGCCCTCAAGGCGGAAAAGATGAGCGCGATATGCATGCAGGACAGCAGTATATAGAGCTTCTGAATGTAGAAATTTAAATTTATATTTGATATACTTACGAAAAATGGTCGGAGGTATGCGAATGGATATTAAAGAATATAGCTATATCCTTGCGGTCGTTGAATGCGGAAGTATATCTAAAGCGGCAAAAAAATTATATATTTCCCAGCCTTCTCTAACGACATATATCAATAATCTGGAAAGGAGGCTGGGATTTCATTTTTTTGTGGACGGCAAGGGTAAATCTGAGCTTACGCCCGAAGGCGAGCTTTATGTAGGCTATGCGAAGCAAATCATGATACTGAATCATAATCTGTATGAGCAGCTTGGCGCCATAAACAATATAAAACATAAGCTTGTGCGCATCGGCATTGCGGGAACCAGATCTACCATACTGATCCCGAAACTCTTACCTGCCCTGAAGAAGAAAGATCCATCGCTCCAGGTGGAAATCTTAGAAGGGAACAGCAAGCAGTTGGAGGAAGCCCTGAGGCGAGGAGAACTTGATTTTGCGCTTCTCAATGACTCGGTCAATCTCAAAGGGTTTGATTATGAAAGTATCTCTGAGGAAAAATTTGTTCTTCTGGCTCCTGATTTCTATCAGCTTTCTGATCTGGCTGAAATATCAGAGAATCTTCCTTATCCCTGGATCGATATAAGGCATGCCAAGGAGCTTCCCTTTGTCATGCTGCATCATGGCCATCGAGTACGGGAGATCGCGGATACTCTATTCCAGAAAAATGACATCAAACCTCATATCGTATTTGAAACGGAAAATGCCGTAACAGCGTGCAGGCTTGTGGAAGCTGGATACGGGTGTTCATTTATATTAGGATCATACGCAGAACAGCTTAAAAAAAATGTCAACATTTTTTTGGTGGGATCTCCTACCATATCGAGAAAACTTGTGATAGCCAGACTAAAGAACAGGGAATATACTGCGGCAGGACGTTCTGTGGCTGAGATGATAAAAATATTGGCCTAAAAATATAGAATCCGTCTATATTTTTATTGAAATATAGTATTTTACGATCTCTTTTCTTCATGTTAGTATTTTTATGAGGGGTATTATATGTAACTTTTTTCAAATGCTTACATAAGAAAAGGAGAACGAGTATGAATATCGTACTAATAGGGGTTCTGATGATGGTGGTATTTATGGCTGCCATCTTGTCAAAAAAAGTTAGTGCATTAACAGCTTTGGTGGTTGTTCCTGTCATATTTGGATTTATTGCAGGCTTCGGAATGAACACCCTTGAGTATGCGGTAAACGGAATACTTTCTGTAAACAGCACCGTAGCGTTGCTTGCATTCGCAATACTGTATTTTGGCGTCATGCTGTGTACCGGATTATTTGATCCTCTTTCGGGAGTGATCCTTCGTTTTATGAAAGGAGATCCCCTGCGGGTCCTTGTGGGAACCGTTATACTCGCTACATTGGTGTCCCTGGACGGAGACGGAACCACAACCATTATGATATGCTGTGCCGCACTGCTTCCCGTTTACAGACAGCTTGATATAAGCAGAATCTATCTCGCGCTTTTCATTGTTTTACCCAACGGCGCTATTAACCTGCTTCCTTGGGGAGGGCCTACCGCAAGATTGATGGCGGTGATGGAGCTGGATTCTGGCCAATTACTGGCCAACCTGATTCCTATTATCGTCGTTGGAGTCCTGGCTCCCCTGGCTATTTCAATATTTATCGGGCTAAAAGAAAGAAAAAGGCTGGGAATAAAAGGAATCGATATAAAGCTTCTCAGCGAAAGCATAGGCGAAGACCGGGCAGAATTCAAAAGGCCTCAGTACATATGGTTCAATTTTATCATGACCGTCATTATACTCCTTTTGATCATATTCATGGGAGTTCCCGGACCGCTTATGTTCGCCCTAGGAGCATGCCTTGCTTTGGCAGTTAATTATCATGATATAAAGATCCAGCGCAAAGTTATCGAATATAATGCAGAAGGTATTGTAAACATTGTTTTAATGATCATGGGAGCCGGAGTCCTGATGGGGATCTTAAGCGAATCAGGAATGGATCAGGCCATGGCCAATGCGCTTATATCCGTCATTCCCGAATCCTGGGGGAAATATTTCACATTTGTACTTGCTGTCATCAGCGGCCCCGCAGTCTGGCTTCTCAACAACGATGCTTTTTACTTTGGAATATTCCCTGTATTAGCGGAAGCAGCCAGAACTTATGGATTTACTGATATGCAGATCGGCCTTGCATCACTGCTCGGACAGTTCTTCAGAGGCTTCAGCCCAGTAGTGCCTGCTCTATACTTTGTCTGCTCCTATGTGGATATAGAGTTCAGCGAATTCCAGAAGAAAGCCATACCTATGGCCTGCATTTCTTTCGCCGTTATGCTGGTGCTGGGAGCTATTATGGGAATCTATGCAGTTTAACCTGAATTGCAGGAAACTGCTGCATTAAAAGTCAAAATCAGGCCCTGCCATTGTGGTAGGGCCTGATTCTTTGGCGCGACGCCGCCAGAAGGAAAGAAGGGTTATTCAAAGTAATCAGGAGCCATCTTAACAAAATCATAAGCCTCACTGACGCCGGTATAAAGATGTTCCCGATTGCAAAGAATCAGTTTCTCCAAATTTCGTTCCTTTAACATGGCAAAAATCTGATCGTGCTGCTTTACGCTCTCTCCCATGTGCGTTAAGTTATACCGATTGAGAAACATCCTTTGCCGGATGTAATCATACTGGTTCTTCATTACAATATCCCAAATTTCCTCCTTGCCTGCTACCGCATAGAGATCCCGGTGGAAGCTGTCATCATAAAACATAAACTCCAGCTTACTTTGAAGGCTTTGATCCTTTTTCGAAAGAATAATCTTTTGCTTCGCTAAATTGATCGACAATTTCTGAAAATCAATTTCTTTCAGCACCTGGATCTTTACTACGACTGTACCAACTATTACTTTGAGATCGAGCAGGAAGATGGCGACAAGAAATACGGCAAAAGCAAAGAACACAGGCCAAATCCGATCATACAGATGGGGCTGTTTACCGATGGTGACGGCATTCCCCTTGCTTTTTCCTTATTCCCCGGCAATCAGAATGAACAAAAATCCCTGAAACCTCTGGAAAAGAAAGTGATGGAGGACTTCGGGTGCGGACGTTTTATCTTCTGCTCTGACGCGGGGCTTGCTTCGGAAAGTAACCGTATCCTGAACCACTCCCCAAGCAGGGCCTTTATTGTCACGCAGTCCATAAAGAAGCTGAGCGCGGAATATAAAGAGCTTGCCCTGAACCGCAAAAGGTTCCGCAGGCTCTCTGACCATAAGCTTGTGGATCTTGACCAGCTTACCGATGACGATTCCGATCAGCTCTTTTACAAAGAAGAGCCTTACAGTTCCAAGAAGCTGGAGCAGCGCCTTATTATAACCTATTCCCCCAAGTACGCCGCCTACCAGAAGGAAATCCGGCAAAAACAGGTGGAAAGGGCTATGGCCATGCTGAAAGCGGGGAATCATAAAAAGCAGCGAAAGAACCCCAATGATCCCGCAAGGTTTATCGCAAAGGAAGCTGTCACAAAAGAAGGGGAGATAGCAGATATTCTCTACTACCTTGATGAAGCCAAGGTAGCTGAGGAGGCAAGGTATGATGGCCTTTATGCTGTATGTACCGACCTTTTCGATGACTCGGTGGGGGACATCCTGAAGGTGAGCGAAGGCAGATGGCAGATAGAAGCCTGCTTTCGGATCATGAAGACCGATTTCTCTGCGCGTCCTGTATATCTATGGCGTGGTGACAGGATACAGGCTCATTTCCTGGTCTGTTTCCTGGCACTGCTGGTCTACCGCATACTTGAGAAGAAACTTGAGAAGAAATACACCTGCGAAGAGATCCTGAAAGAGCTGCGGGAATATCAGTTTGCGGATGTACAGGGGCAAGGGTTCATCCCCCTGTATACAAAAACAAAACTGACGGATAGCCTGCATGAGATCAGTGGGTTTCGTACCGATTTCGAGTTCCTTACAAAAAGTAAAATGAGAGAAATTCAAAAAAAGAGCAAAGGAAAATAAAAAGCCTATATATCAAAACAAAAGGACACCGCCGGAACACCCTTATCAAATGGGCATTACAGCGGTGTTTTGTTTCCCTTAACTGTCAAAGATGGGGGCAGTTATATTGGAACCATGATGAGGGAGGGGCGGCTATGCTGCGCCTCCCTCTAAAATCTGTCCTACTCCCCCTCTTGAATATATATTATTCCTTTGAACCAATCATAAACAATTCAAAGGAGGTAATTACTATGTCAGCAAATGTAGAAACCATGTTTTACACCAGGCAGAAGCCATGGCACCGATTGGGAACCAGGGTAGAGGAAGCCCCCGGTTCAAAGGAGGCCCTGACGCTTGCGGGCCTGGACTGGAAGGTGATCCAGAAGCCGATTCGGACGGAGGAAGGCCAACCGGTTCCCGGATTTAAAGCGAATATCCGGGATCTGGACGGGCAGATTTTAGGGGTGGTGACAGACCGTTACAAGGTAGTCCAGAATGAAGAAGCCTTCGCTTTTACAGATGAACTGTTGGGCGAGGGCGTTACTTATGAGACGGCAGGCTCCCTGCAGAAGGGCCGCCGTACCTGGATTCTGGCAAAACTGCCCCAGCGCTACATTATCAGCGGGGATGAGATCACCCCGTACCTGGTCTTTATGAATTCCCATGACGGGACCGGGGCCATTAAAGCGGCAATGACGCCGGTGCGCGTAGTATGCCAGAATACGTTGAACCTGGCCCTTTCTACCGCAAGACGCAGTTGGTCTACGATCCATACCGGCGACATTAGGGGAAAGCTGGACGACGCCAGAAATACCCTTCTGTATGCGGATCGGTACATGGGAGAGCTGGGAAAGGCGGTGGAACAGCTGCAGCAGATCCGCCTTTCCGACCGGAAGGTTTACGAGTACATCAATGCGCTGTTCCCGCTGGTGGAGGGGGCAAGCGAGCAGCAAAAGAAGAATCTTTTAAAGCTGAAGGAGGACGTAAAGCTCCGGTATTTTGAAGCGCCTGACCTGAAAGGCGTGGGAAAGAACGGCTACCGGTTTATTAACGCGGTATCGGATTTTGCCACTCATGCAAAGCCCCTGAGAACCAGCGCGAATTACCAGGAGAGCTTGTTTGCCAGGACGGTAGAGGGCAACCCGCTGATCGACCGGGCATACCAAATGCTCCAGGCGGCTTGACGGGCACGCTTGAAATAGAAGCTTTATTATGTTGACTGGAAGAAGCGGTAGACGAGGCAAAGAAAAATCGGGAATGGAGGCATGAATATATGACCTTGATGTTAAGAGACCAGGTAGGAATCCGGCTGATGGTGTCCGCCCTTCGGGATTTTGGGATTCCCAAAGAGGAAATTCAGAAGAAGATAGAGGAAAAGTACCAGCTTACGGGACAGGAACTGGAAGGGTATTTCAAATAACAGGCTATAGGCCGGGACGATTGCAATGATGTAGAGCAGGAGCACGAAAATGCATGGTGTTTCTGCTCTATTTTTGATTGGAGAAAGGGGAACGATCATGAAAGCATATACGCAGGAGGAACAAATCCAGGGAATGATGAAGAGGCCCATCCCGAAAAAGAAGATAGGGATTGTCCATCTGGAGATGGTGAAGGAGAGCCGCAGCCTATACGGGATGAAGCGGATGGGAACGCCGGGGGCGGCAGTGGAAATGGTGCGCCCTTTGGTAGAACGTGCAGACCGGGAAATGCTGCTGGTATTGTCGTTAGACATCCGGCTGGAGCCAATGGCAATGGAGATTGCGGCGGTAGGAGGGTTATACAGCTGCCAGGTTGATATAAGGAGCGTCTTTAAACATGCGATTCTGAATAACGGGGCATATGTGATCTGTATCCATAACCATCCATCCGGGAGCTGCGAGCCCAGCGGCGAGGACCGGAAGCTTACCGGCAGGCTGGCGGAGGCGGGGAAACTCTTGGGGATTCCGGTCATGGATCATATCATAATCGGGGAAGAAGGAAATTACCGGAGTATGGCCGAGATGGGGCTTTTGGAAAACCGCTTTGAAGAGGCAGGTTAAACCGACAGAAAAACAGGCAGGAGGGACCAGGAATGGATTTGCCATGGATTGTAATTGAGATTATCATTAAATTCTTTAAAAAGCCGTAACCGAATAATGAAAATGTAATGATTATGGTATATAATAGAAAAAACGGTAGTTTCGGGGTGGAAAAGGAGGCCATTATGAGGAACCGCCAGGAAATTTTAAATGAATTTGCTCGCGAGGTATACCGGATCTTAGGGAAAAGGCTTTCTAAAATCATACTTTATGGCTCATATGCCCGCGGCGATTATCATGAAGGCTCAGATATGGATTTGATGATTTTAACTGATCTATCGGATCAGGAAATCGAAAAAGAAGAGAAGAAGGTATTTGATTTGGCATTTGATTTTCAGATGAAATATCTTGTCGATATCAGTGTAATTGTAAAGAATGAAGCGCATTTCCGATATTGGTTGGGGGCACTTCCGTTCTATGATAACGTAGAAAAAGAGGGGGTTGTCCTTTATGGATGAGCGGCGGAGAGAACTGAGCATATACCGGATTCAGGAGGCACGAAATAGTTATAAAGTCGCAGAGAACTGTCTGAAAGATGGATTTTATAAAGATTCCATCAATCGTTCGTATTATGCGGCGTTTTATGCAGTAAAGTCGGTTTTGGCGTTAGGGCAGATTGATTTTAAACGGCATAAAGATGTTGTTGGATATTTTAACCGTGAATTTGTCGCAACAGAAATTTTTCCGCGAGAATTGGGAAAAGGTCTTAGTGTGTTGAAGCAGTTGCGGGAAAAAAGCGATTATGATGATTTTTATATTGCTTCTTTTGCCCAAGCAGAAGAACAGCTGGAAACGGCAAGGGCAATGATTAAGGCAGTAGAGGAATATTTAAATGTAAAATTGAGCGAGTAAATTATGTGAAGCAAAAGGAGTCATTTCAGGAATGGAATGGCTCTTTCTTTATGCCCGATGAATGAAAAAAGGAGGAAAATTAGGATGGTAAAGCAGTCAGTTAAGGATCTTTCCCGTGAGGAATGGCTAAAAATGAGAAAGGAAGGGCTTGGCGGATCTGACGCTGGGGCGGTATGCGGTCTAAACCCTTATGCAAGCCCAATGAGCGTCTACCAGGATAAAACCAGTCCAGCCATTTCCGACCAGGATAATGAGCCAATGCGCCAGGGGCGGGATCTGGAGGATTACGTGGCAAGGAGGTTTACGGAGGCAACCGGCCTGAAGGTGCGAAGATCCAACGCAATGTACAAAAGCCAGGAACATCCCTTTATGCTGGCGGATGTAGACCGGCTGGTAGTGGGAGAGGATGCCGGTCTGGAGTGCAAAACAGCCAATGTGTTCCAGGCGGATAAATGGAAGGACGGAGCCGTGCCGGACCACTACCTGATCCAGTGCCTGCACTATCTGGCGGTGACAGGAAAGAAAAGCTGGTATCTGGCGGTGGTGATACTGGGGCGGGAGTTCCGGTATGTGAAGATTGAACGGGAGGAGGGGATGATCCGTGACCTGATTGCCATTGAAGAGGACTTCTGGATGAACCATGTAGTTCCCAGGGTGATGCCGGACCCGGACGGAAGCAGGATCTGTGACGAGGTGCTGAGCCGGTATTTTCCCAGGGCAAAAGGGGGGACCCTTCTGCTTCCGGATTCTTTTAACAGGGATTTAGAGCGCAGGCAGGAGATTCTCAGGCTGATGGAACGGCTGGAGCAGGAGCAGCGGCAGATCGAACAGAAGATCAAGCTGTTTCTGGGTGAGAGCCAGGAGGCCCAGAATCCTAAGTACCGGGTATCCTGGAGCAACGTGGAAACATTGCGGATTGACAGCAGGCGGTTAAAGGAGGAGCAGCCGGATCTGTACAGCCGGTTTGCAAAGCCCAGCCATTCCAGGAGATTTACGGTAAAAGCAGCATAAAGCGTTAATGAAAAGGGAAAAGGACGGTCCGAAAAAAACGGCCGTCCTTTTCCTGTGTCTGAAAGGAGAAAAAGATTATGGCAGATGTGAAACAGGCATTGGAACAACGGGCAGCAGCCGGACGGAACCAGCCGGTCAGGCTGACCAGAAACATGACCATTGTGGACATGGTGAAGGCGCTGGAGCCTGAGATCCGCAGGGCCCTTCCCACAGTACTGACTCCGGAACGGTTCACGCGCATGGCCCTGTCCGCCATCAATAATACCCCGGAGCTGGCAAACTGTACCCCCATGAGCTTTATCGCGGCTCTGATGAACGCAGCCCAGCTGGGGCTGGAGCCTAACACGCCCCTGGGACAGGCTTACCTGATTCCCTATAAGAATAAGGGGGTTCTGGAGTGCCAGTTCCAGCTGGGCTACAAGGGGCTGATTGACCTGGCCTACCGCACCGGAAAGATCCAGATGATCCAGGCCCATGTGGTCCGGGAGTTCGATTCCTTTGAGTATCAGTACGGGCTGGACTCCAGACTGATCCATCGGCCGGCAGGAGGAGAACGGGGAGATATTACCTTCATTTACGGCCTCTTCAAGCTGGATAACGGAGGGTACGGCTTTGAGGTCAGCAATAAGGAGGATATGGATGCCTTTGCGTCCCGCTATTCCAAGTCATTCGGGAGCCGGTACAGCCCATGGACCGAGAATTATGAGGACATGGCAAAGAAAACGGTGATCAAGCGGGCCCTCAAATACGCGCCGGTATCGGCAGACTTCCAGAAGGCCCTGTCCATGGATGAAACCATCAAGACCGAGCTTTCAGTGGATATGAGCGAGATCCATAATGAGTGCCTTCCGGATTCAGGGGAGAGGGAACCGGAAGCAGACAGGAGGGATCCGGATGCAGTTTGAACCCATCGGAGGTTTGATTGAGGGGGATCCTGAAAACGGGATTCCAGATGTGATTGAGCGCGGCTGGAGCGGAAGGGGATGGGTTTTCCAGGACTTTGAAGCATTTGACAAGTGGCCGGACCATGTCTGCTACATTCCGGAGTTTACCGATGACCGGTATACGGCCAGGGACTTTTTAAGGCTGGCAAGAGGCCAGGAGGAGATTGCCAGGGAGATGTTTGAGGGGTGCGCCAGGGAAAGGCCGGAAGAGTGGCTGGAGCAGCAGATTCAAAGCGGACGGGTGATCCGCTGCAGGACCTGCGGGACCCTGTATTATAGAAAGAGAAGGAAGGTGTGTCCTTACTGTGGGAGAGAAAAACCGGCGGCAGCGTGAAACCAGGAAGGAATGGACAGAGCGGGTGATCCAGGAACGCATTGACCTGATCTTGGGAAAGGATTGGCGGGCGAGCCGGGAATTTTACCGGCAGGAGGACCGGATTTTAAAGAAACTGGATTCGGAAACCGCAAGGCAGTTTGAGGAGTTCCTGTCCAACTATCAGCTCTTTTCAGGAAGGGAGAATGCCCTGATTTATGTGGGCGGGCTGCTGGACGGGCTGCGCCTGGGTGCAATGGCCTTTGCCCGGCAGCTGCAGGAAGAAGAAGCGGAAGAAATGGAAGATAAGGAGGAATAAGAGAATGAGTTTTGAGGAATTGGTGAGGCAGATGAGATTGGACCTGATGATGAAATGGGGAGAGGACTATGAATTTCAGGCGGCCTGTGTCCAAAAAATTAACGGGGTGGAGCAGCCTGTTTTAAGGATTCGCAGGAAAGGAAATTCCGTGGGGATCCAGATCGGGATCGGGGATGTGTGTGACCGGATTCGGAAGGGAGGAAACAGACGGGAGGCAGAGAAAGAGCTGATAGGCAGGGTGGAAGAGGGCCTGAAGCAGATCAGATCGGGGGAAACGGTGCTGCAGACGGGCCAGAGGATTTTAGATTACCGGGAGGCCAGGGAGCGCCTGGTTTACCGGCTGATCCAGACCAGACGCAATGAAAGGCTTTTGCAGCAGATTCCCCATGTGCCCTATCTGGATCTGTCCATTGTATTTGAGCTGTACTGGAAGCAGGAAGACCAGCACTGCAGCTGTCTGGTTTACAACAGCCATCTGGAGCAGTGGGGCGTAACGGTGGAGGAACTGTTGGCCCAGGCAAGGGAAAATACGCCAAAGCTGCTTCCCGCAAAATCGGACTCTTTGAATAAAATAATCCCCACCATGACTGCTGCCATGGGAGAAGGAAAGTGGGAAGGCCAGGAAAGGTGGGAAAACCAGTGGATGTATTTCCTGAGTAATCAGGAGTATTTCCATGGGGCGGCCGCAGTCCTTTATGAAGGGGAGCTGAAAAGGATCGCAGACTTGTTTGGCAGCAACCTGATCGTACTGCCTTCTTCGGTCAATGAAGTTTTGTTGCTCCCGGAGCGGCTGTGGCCGGATATTGCCGGTTTTGCGGAGCTGATCCAGGAGATCAACCAAAAAGAGGTAGAGCAGGAAGAATGGCTGTCCGACCATCCATACCGTTATCTGAGAGGGGAGGACCGGCTGGAAGCGGCTTAAAAGGAGGTGCATTGATTGTGGAATTGAAGAATTTACGTCTGTGTGAAGCAGGAATACAATATAGTTGTTATAAAGACTATATTATTTACCGTTTGGAGGGCGCTGGAGATCCAAGCGTCCCATTTTTGGACTTGTCCCTGACATTCTGGGTGTATCAGGAAGGGGAAGACGGACGGGTTTTGGAATTTCCGATTGGCAGCCAGTGTATGGAAGAATGGGGAATATCGACAGAAACCCTGGCTGAATGGGCGAAAGTAAATACGCCCCGGCTGCTGCCTGCCCAGGTGGTCGGCATGTCGGAGCTTATGGGCGGAGCCAGGATCCGGAAAGACGGAAAGGAGAGAGAGATGGTGTATTTTCTGACCAACCGGACGGGACGGTTTGGATCTGCGGTTATTACGTATGAAGGTATTTTAAAAGAGCTGGCAGATCATTTGGAGGCGGATCTGTTTCTGCTGCCGCTGTCGGTTCATCAAGTCCTGGCTGTTCCCGATGAGAAAGGGGTAGACCCAAAGGCGCTGCTTGGGATTCCCCTTGCGGATCAGGGGTTGACAGAAGCGGAACGCCTGCCGCTGCGGGTTTACCATTACAGCAGAAAAAGAGAAAAACTGGAACTGGCGGCGCAGGCGTAAGTTTACGGTTAAAGATCAGGCGCTTAAGAAGATTCCAAGTGTTTGGTTGATTTGGCCGAATCCTATGATATAATGGGAGTACAGTTTCAATTTTGAAAAGAAAGGCGGCCTGAAATATGCCCGGAGAAGCAGCAAATCAGTTTATTGCAAATGAGATCGAGTTGAGCCGTGACATTCAGGAAAAATTGTTGGAATGGAAAGAAAAACGCCATGAAACGGTTCTGCAGGTAGAAGGCCCCAGACAGGTGGGAAAGACGCATGAGGTAAGGAAGTTTGCCTACGGCCATTACAGGCAGGTGATCTATGTAAATTTGGTGCGGGACGAGTACGGTTTTGAAGATTTATTGACGGAGAAGGAGTTTCTGGGAGCATATTGCGAGCGGGCCGGAATTGGCCCGTTCCGGGATGACAGCGGGACTGTCCTGGTGATTGATGAGATCCAGGAGAGCCGGGAGGTCTATAATGCGATACGGGACATACGGGAGCGCTGCCATTGTGATGTGATTGTTAGCGGAAGTTATCTGGCAAGGACAGTCCATTCGAAAGACTTCTTTTTACCGGCAGGGATTGCTTATTTGAAAATGCTGCCCTTGTCGTTCAGGGAGTTTTGCCGGGCATTGGGGCTGGAAGCGTGTCTGGTTCATTTAAGCCTTTACGGCGCGTCCCCTGCAGAGCATTATGAAAAGCTGGAGGCGGCTTACCGGATTTACCGGCAGATCGGCGGCTATCCCCAGGTGGTTACAACGTACCTGAAAAGCCGGGAGATCGGGGATTGTATGGAGGTACTGGAAGATTTGCTGCGGACGTTCACAGCCGAATCCAGCAGGTTCTTTTCCAACAGCACGGCGCTGAGCATTTTCCATGAGGTTTACCGGGCCATGCTGGTTCAGATGGCGGAAGAAAAGAAAGGGACCGGCAGATCGTTCCTGGAATTTGTGACAAATTTTGTGAAGGATTCCGTGAAGGAACCGGTCAGCCGGAATGAGGTCAGAACAGCCTCCGCTTGGCTTTTGTATTCGGGTATGATTGGATACTGCGATCTGTATAACAACGGAGATGTAACGGATGTGGTTGCGAACCGGCAAGCATATTTTACGGATCCAGGTATCGCAAATTATGTGTCAGGACAATCAACGGTTCCGAAAGCCGCGGTAGAAGGGTTGCTGACGGAGACATTTGCTTATGCGGAATTGAACCGGCTGTATCAGGAATCGCCAGGAAAACGCTTGGTGAAAGGAAATAAACCCTGTTTTTCCGTATGCGGGGATTACGAGGTGGATTTCGTAGCGGTAGACCGGGAGGATCAAAGATATGGGATAGAGGTAAAAACCAGCGATAACCCGGCAAGATCGCTGAAATATTACCGTGATAAAGGCTTGGTGGACCGGGCGGTACGAGCGCTGCCCGGGCGTGGAGGCCATGGTGAGCGGATGGATACCATTCCGATCTATATGATTGGCCAGGGGTTTCCTTACGCAGAGTAGAAGGAAAAGAGAGGTAATTTAGGGGCTGCCGCCTGTTTGACGGCAGCCTTTTATCATGAGGAAATAAAAAATGGCGGAATCAAGGATTATGGGGTATGCAAGGGTCAGCAGTACCGAGCAGAATCTTGCAAGGCAGCTGGAAGATTTAAAAAAGTATGTCCCAGATGGCAATATTGTAACGGATAAGCAAAGCGGGAAGGATTTAAAACGCCCCGGATATCAGGCGCTAAAGGGCCCGTTAGGGCTGCGGAGAGGGGACGTGCTGGTGATAAAGTCTCTGGATCGTTTGAGCCGGAATAAGGAGGAAATGAAGCAGGAGCTCCAATGGTTTAAGGAGCATGGGATCCAGCTGAAAGTACTGGATCTTCCCACCACAATGATTCATTTGGAGGATGGCCAGGAATGGATTCGGGAGATGGTGAACAATATCCTGATTGAGGTACTTTCAAGCATTGCCCAGGAAGAACGGAATACCATCCGCAGAAGGCAGTGGGAAGGGATTGAGGCGGCGAAAAAGGCCGGGGTGAGATTTGGAGCGCCGGAGAAGAGATTTCCAGAAGAGTGGGAATCCTACTATTACCGTTACAAGACAGGGGAACTGACGAGAAAGTATGTGTTGGAAAAGCTGGGGATCAGCGCAGACCGGTTTAAGTATCTGAAGAAGAAATACGAGCAGGCTAAAAAAGGGGAATAAAGTACCTTGGATTTATTCCACTGAAAGGGGGGATGAAAACCACATTTTTACCCCGAAAAATACAGCGGGCGCGGTGGGGAAA
>ERZ1643247.2100-NODE-2100-length-16485-cov-32.758551_pt1 | contig 16485 bp, 7 predicted proteins | sample MGYA00579264_ERZ1643247 | MGnify/ENA primary metagenome ERZ1643247 (study PRJEB29033, sample SAMEA4952262) | chicken gut metagenome | biome: Broiler Chicken; feature: Gastrointestinal Tract; material: Caecum | place: Ireland | collected 2018 | study: Broiler... | reverse complement strand
CCGCCTGCTTGAAAACGAAGAGATGCCCGGCTGGCTGTTCATGCCCAAGATGGGCGCAAACATCATCTGGGAGAGCTGGGAAGGCACAAAGGCGCAGGGCGGCGTGGCCTCTTTGAACCATTACTCCAAGGGTGCGGTCTGCGAATGGCTGTTCGGGCAGATGTGCGGCATCAATGTTACGGGAGAAAATAAGTTTGTCATTTCTCCCAAGCCGGGCGGCAGCCTCACATATGCAAAAGCCGAATATCAAAGCGTATACGGCACCGTCTCCTGCGGCTGGCAAAAGACGGAAAAGGGCTATACCTACGCCGTCACCGTCCCCGCCAACTGCACGGCAGAATTCATCCTGCCGGACGGCTGTAAAAAGGCGCTCACGGCGGGCGAATATACTTTTTAAGCAGCAACTTGTCATAGGCCCGCTGCGGGGCTCATTTCTGAGCCCCGCAGCGGGCCTGCTCTATATTCAGTGGATAACATGGTTAATGATTTTGCCGCAGTGCTCGTCCCCCGGAACGGGCCTATTTTTATTTGAAAAAGTACACTTTTTTGGACGCCAAATCATTGACATGCTTCTTCATATTTGGTACAATTGAAGGGTAATTATATGTCACTTTTTGTCAGTTTTGGGCTGCTTGGGCTTTTCCAAAAAAGTGTATATTATTGGACGAGAAAGAGTAGGGCTGTGGGGAGGAGCGAAAAGGAAGGAAAAAGTTGTGTCGGTATACGGCTATGCGCGCGGTTCGGCGGGGAAGAGCCTGAAAATACAGGTCAAAGCCCTGTCGGAAGCGGTCAAAGAAGAAAATATCGTCACGGACGCGGCGGGCACCAATGCCCTTTGCGCGCTTTTGGGGCGCTTACAAGCGGGCGATCTGCTGGTGGTGCCGTCTTTAGAGGTGCTCGGCGGCAGCTACGAGGCGGTGTTGCAGGCGTGGAAACAGGTGACGGGTACGGGCGCGGACATTCGCGTGCTGGACTTGCCGCTGCTGGATACGCGGCAGGGCGCGCAAGTGAGCGGCATCGTGCAGCAGGTGCTGGGCTTTGCGGCGGAGCGTGACAAAAAGCGCACCAGCCTGCAGGCGCAGGGCATCGCGGCGGCAAAGGAGCGCGGGGTGCGGTTCGGGCGGCCGTGCGTGGAGTACACGCAGGAGTTCATCGCCGCGGCGGAAGCCTTCCGCAAAAAACAGATCACCCTGCCGCAGGCATTGGAGCGCACAGGCATCAAAAAATCGGCGTTTTATTATCATTTGAAGAAATTGGAAGAGTTGGGGCTTTTGATCGGATAACGGACAAAAACGTTGCGAGTCAAAAGCAGACGTAAATGGCGGCAAGAAAGGCGGCCCGCGGATGCCGCGAGGCAACGGAAAAAAGCGCAAGCAACAGCGCGCCAAAACGCCGTAAAGTACGCCGCGGCGCATCAATACGCCGCAAGGCAACGAAAAAAGCGCAAGCAACAGCGCGCCAAAACGCCGTAAAGTACGCCGCGGCGCATCAATACGCCGCAAGGCAACGAAAAAAGCGCAAGCAACAGCGCGCCAAAGTGCCGTAAAGTACGCCGCGGCGCATCAATACGCCGCAAGGCAGCGGCAAAACGCTGCAAATGAGGCACCATGCCGCAAGGCAAAAGAGGAAAGAGAGTTGAGGATAGCAGACAAGCTGTACGGGGAGCTGGTATTAAAAAACCGCTCGGTCGCGTACGAATATCGGCGGTATAAAGAGAGGCATTATCAACTGCATCGCCGTTTTCGGCCGCTCTCGTGGGCGTATCTGCTGTGGCTGCTCTGCAAATACCGGCTGCTGCGGCAGGACAAGCGCCTGCGGCTGCATTATCCGGAATCGGAAGCCGCGGTCTATCCGCAGGAAAAAGCGCTGCTGCGGAAGTGCGAAGGGGCAGAGGTAGTATCGCTGAACGTGTTCGATACACTTTTGCTGCGCAAGGTGACGGACGCGGGGTTCGTGTACGACGCGGCGGGTGACATTTTGGGCATCAACGACTACCGCGAACAGCGCAGGCGTGCGGCAGAAGAAGCGGCGCGGCGAGCGGGCGGGCCCGCGGGCCTTGCCAAGATCTGCGCGGTCATCGAGGAATGGAGCGGCGTGAGCGCGACTTCGGCGCACGAGGCGGAGCTGTATCAGGAAGAAAAGTTCTGCATCGGCAATCCGTATTTGATCGATGTGATCGAAAAACTGCAAAAGAGGGGCAAACGCATCGTCGCCGTGAGCAACAGCGACCTTCCCTCTTCTTTCTTGCAAAAAATATTGGCGGAAAACGGCATATCCGTCGAGCGCGTATTTGTCGGGCATGAATACGGCAAGGCGACGGAGCATGGTCTGTTTGAAGATATCAAGGCAGAACTGCATACCGATAAGATCGTCCACATCGGCGACGATGCGCGGCATGACGCGGCGGCGGCGAAACAAGCCGGCCTGCGGTCTGTTCTTGTTCCAAACTTACATACAGAGTGCGCTATCTATCGCCCGCAGGAGAGCGGGTCTGCGGCCGCCTCGGTGACGGCGGCGCTGACGAATATCCGCCTGCACGCGGAAGGCAAAACGCCCGGGGGATTTTACGAGCACGGGTACGCGTACGGCGGGCCGATGGTATACGGCTTTTGCGGCTGGCTGCAGGAACTGGCGCAGAAAAAGAAGTACGACTGTTTTCTGTTTTTGGCGCGGGACGCGGAGATCGTATGCGAGATGTATCGCAAGTATTTCAGCGGCATCGCCGGGGTCTACCTGCCCATCTCGCGGTATGCGTCGCTGAAGCTGGCGTTTCCGCAGTATTTTTTGCAGTGGTACGAGGCGATGTTCGCCGCCAAGGCGAACAAAAAGCGCAAGATCGCGGTGGAAGAGGGTCTTTGCCAGGCGGAGATCGGTTTTTTGGCGGAAAAACTGCCCGCATCTTTGCGCGGGCGGGTGTTGGATAAAGCCGCCGCCGAGGCGCTGCTGCCGTTTCTGGCAGAAAACAAAGAAAAGATCGCCGCGGTATATGCCAAAGACGCCGCGGCGTTCGGGAAGTATATCCTGCCCAAGCTCGCGGGGTACAGCCGGGTCTGTATCGTGGATATCGGCTGGCGGGGCACCATCTATACGATGCTGGAAAGTTATTTCCGCAGTCAAAATATCGATATATATGTCGGCGGGGCGATGCTGGGTACGACGAAGTCGGAACCGGCGGCGTTTCTGTCGGACAGGGGAAAGATAGACGGCTACCTGTTTTCGCACAACAAAAACGCAGACAAGCAGATCGCCGAGAGCGAGGTGATGCTGTTGGAAACGCTGTTCTCTTCCGACGGCCCGTGCACAGTGGGATATGCGGAAAAAGAGGGCGAAGCCTTCCCCGTATACGGCGCGGCGGAAGACGCGGGCAACTTTGCCTATGCGCAGATGCGGCGGGGGATCAAAGACTTCTGCAAGGCGTTTGCGGAGGCGAAGCGCGCCTTTCCGTACCCGCTGCACATGGCGGGCGCAGACGCCTTCGCGCCCATCGAACAGATCGATCGAAATAAAAAGTATAATTTGAAATTGTTCGGGGAATGCCGCATGAGCGAAGACCCGAACGGCGCCCCGCAGCGCGTGAGCGAGCTGCTGCGCGAGGCGGGGTATCGATGAAAGAGTCAAAAGACAAAAAACAACGTTCCGCAAAGCCCGCTGCATGAGAGCGGCGGGCGGGGAACGAATAGATAGAAAGAAAATAGGAGGAAACGAAAAATGGGCATAAAGAAGAGGAATATTCTTCTTACATTGCTGGCCGGGGCAGGCGTCATCGCCCTCGTGCTCGCTTTGGTGTTCAATTACATCTTGGCGTATGCCGCGGGCGACCGACACGACGTCGTGAGGACGGTCAAAGCGATATCTCCTGGTGTTACAGAGACGGAATACATAACGAACACAGAAGATAATGATGACCAAAATGTGTTGCACGCAGTAGAAGTTGACCTCAGTCGGAACGATCTTGTTGCGAGCTATAAAGACTATAATACGAATGGTACATGGGGTTTACAATCTGTTCGTGAACAGGCTGCTGCTTATGAACAGCAGACAGGACGCAATGTAGTTGCCGGCTTTAACGCGGACTTTTTTAACATGGCTACGGGTGAGCCTTCAGGCGCTCTTGTTATGGGTGGAAAAGTGGTCCACGAATCAAAAGGCAGGTCATATTTTGCGATTTTAAAGGATGGAACTCCAGTTATTCGCACCGGAGCATTACAAGGAGATGAGCAAGAGGCCGTCGGTGGCTCGATCATAATGCTGGATAATGAAGTTGTTATGGGCGATCCCGGGTCTTACTATACGGGGAAAGAACCAAGAACTGTTATCGGTATCAAAGCTAATGGTACCGTGGTTTTAGCGGTTGCCGATGGTAGGCAATCGCCGTATTCAAGTGGATATGCCAGTACAGAATTATCAGAAAAATTATTAGAATTAGGCTGTGTAGATGCGCTTCACCTCGATGGGGGCGGCTCAGCCACATATGTTGCGCAGTATGCGGGGACAGATGAATTGGTCGTCGGCAATAGCCCTTCTGATGGGCAAGAACGTTCGGTTTCTTCTGCATTGCTTGTTGTGTCTAATAGTGAAGCAACAGGTAAATTCGCTTCCGCCATTATTTCTCCGAATAACGAGGTGTATACGCCTGGTTCTACGGTAGATTTTTCTGCCATCGGCGCCGATACGGCGGGGTTTGCTATGGCGATCCCCGAGGGCGCAACTTGGCAGGTAGCCGAAGGCAGCGCCGTCAAGGGTGAGATCACCGAAGCGATCGGCGCCGAAGGCGAACTGGCGGCGACCTTTGTCGCTGAAGATGGGGCCGTGGGCACGGCGACGGTCGAAGTCGTCTATGAAGGCACGGTTTACGGCAGTACGCAGATCGAGCTGCAGTGGCCGGACACTCTTACGATGACGAATAGTCGGTTCTCGCTCAATTTCGGTGAGGAGACAGATTTCGGCCTCACCGCTTATTGGCAGATGCGCGTCGTGCATCTGAAAGAGGGCGACTTGGTGTGGGAGATCGGCGAGACCGGCAACGAAGAGTTCCCCAGCATCGGCAAAATGAACGGCGATATCTTTGTCGCCGACGACAAGGCGACGAATGTAACGGCGACGGTCACGGCAAAACTTGCCCATGATGAAAGCATCATGGCGTCGGCAGAGGTGTCTGTAGGCGTATTGCCGTATGTGGTCTGGGATTTTGAAGATATTACCGATCCCGAAACGGGAGAGGTGACGATGACCGCCGAGGAATATTATTTCGGCGGGGACACCCCGCGCTTTGCCGTTACGACGTCTAAAGGAGGAATCGGTGCCAGCGGGAAGATCGTCGACGCCACGACGGGAGAAGTCCGCGTGGGGCAGAAGGCTCTGCAGATAAATTATGATTTTACGCAGTCATCTGCGACTGCGGGCGTGTATTTCGGCACGACGCAGCCAATGCGCATTCCGAGTCTTGGCATGCCTACCGCATGGGGTGTTTGGATTTATGTGCCGGTAGACGATTTCACTTTCTGGCTCCGAACCTGGTTCGAAGGATATGATGCGGAAGGCAATAAGTTAACCGGTAACTCTTTCGCCGGTGGCTTCGGGGGAAATTTTACGAAGGGTGACGGGAGCGTGGAACTGCATCAGGGCTGGAACTATATCTATGCCGATTTTACAGCGGCAAACAGCTTCGGTGCATCCTATTACGAATTTAGCACCATGGCGTTTAGAATCATGTGGGCAAGTTCGGCAGGTTCGGCGACGTCGGGCTATATTTATCTCGATAACTTCCAGTTCGAATACGGTGCGAACACGGACGACAAGTATGCCCCCGAGATTCAGTCTGTCAACCTCGACAACTCTGCGGGAGAGACTGTGGCGGAAGACGGGTCTACCGTCGTTTCCAACGATCCGTTTTCGCTGTATGTTTCCTATAATGAATTTATGGGAGTAGACGACGAGACTTTGGAAGGGATCGAAGACGAGAATGAGCGTGAGGATCTTGCAAATGCGCCGCTTTACGCAACGGGCGTCAATCCCGATAACGTGCATGTATATGTCGACGGCAACGAGATAGAACTTGTCGAGGCTACGGAGACGGAGCTGTGGACGAAAGAGATCAGATTACCGAACGGGAAACACAGGATCACTGTCGAAATATATGACCAATTCTTGAATATTGCTACAAAGTCGTATACGATTACGGTCGGCAACGAAAGTAATTACGGCGCCACTTATCTCGAGGGGGAAGGTGATGCCGCATATCTCGGAGCAGATTATCTGCTTAGCCTTACATCTGATCTTCCTGCCGAGGTGCAGAAAGTTGCGTTCGAACTTCGTCTCGCTCCCGGTTTTGCGCTGGAAGAGGGCGATACGGTAGCTGGATTCACCGTTACGCAGTGCGCCCTGACGCACGTCAACAACAATATCTATACCGTTACGGTTGAACGGACGGCGGATGAAATTGCCGAAGGCAGCAATGTCATCGCCAAATTCAAGATCCCTTGCGATGTGACACTCTCCGAAGGGTCTATTCTGATATATTCGGTAGTGTCTTCGCAGATTACCTATACCGAAGGGACGCAGGCGGACGTCGTCAATAGCTTTTATGCGGAAGGCCGACTCGAAGTTGAAGCTTATTATATCATCGAAGCAGACCCGATGATCGTCGGCTCCGAAGGCGGATATATCTATGTGACGGATGCGGCAGGCAGGGTCGCCGAAGGCGTGACTGTGACCGTAGACGGCGTAAGTATCGATAAGAAGACGGATGCCGAAGGCAAGGTCTTTACGAATGCCTTTGTAAGCGCGGCAGGGTATAAGACGGTTGCGGCGTACTCCGATGCCGGTTATTCCTACGGTCAGCGCGTGTACGGCGTGCTTGCAGGCGGCTCCGTTGATGCGGAAGGCAATGCTTCGGCAGAACCCTTATATGTGCGTGCCGTTGCCACGGCAAACGGCAACACCGAACAGCGCATCGTATGGCTTTCCAATCCGCTTGCAGCAGAAGAAAAAGCGGTCGTAAAGTATGCGACGAAGGCAGACTACGATGCAAACGGCGAGGCGGCGTTCACTACGGTAGAAGGCGAGACCCTGTTCATGGATTTCACCAACGCCTATGCCGTCAATATCAATCAGGTGCTGATCACAGGGCTTGCAGAAGGTACCGAATATGTGTATGTGGCAGGCGACGGTGTAACGTGGTCGGAGATCAAAACCTTCTCGACTTCTGTATTCAGCGCCGATACGAACTTCTTTATCATCGGCGATACGCAGGAGACCAAGAGTGAAGAGGAGGGCGCTTTCAATTCCGCGGTTGCATATTGCAATGCGATCATCAACAGCGGCATCGATTACGATTTTGCCCTGCAGACAGGTGACTTCGTCGATAACGGCGGCAACTACGCCTTGTGGAGCAATATCCTCAACTTGTTCTCGCCGCTTTCGGATATCGACTTTGTCCAGGTATTCGGCAACCATGAATATGAGGGCAGCGACGGCGCATATCCCGCAGCGATGAACTTTGTTCCCGGTAAAGATTATTATTCGGTAACGTATGGCAACGTGTATGTTGCGGTCATCAATATTTATTCGGCAGACGGGTTGAACGAGGCGATGGATTGGATCAGGGAAGACGCCGCCAACAGCAACGCTATCTGGAAAGTACTCACGCTGCACAGGCCTCCGTACTTTACCAATATTTCCGGCGGCAGCGATACGGCGCACGAAATGATCCCGCCGTTTGTGGACGAAGTGGGCTTTGATGCCGTATTCTCCGGGCACGACCATTCGTATGCCCGTACCGAGCCGATGACGGGCGGACAGGTCGATGAAGAAAACGGCGCCGTTTACTTCATCGTCGGTGCGGCTGAGCCGGGCAGGTATGGCATTTACGATGATCCGGCATTCAACTTCGCAAAGACGAGCGGCGATTATACCGCACTGTATACTTCCGTGCATGCGACCGATACGACGTTTGAGATCACCGTGTACGACTTGCAGGAAGACGGCTCTTCTGTATTGTTCGATTCTTACACCATCGAAAACTCCTGCGCGCAAACGGATCATGACTTCACTTATATTGACGGCAAACTCGTCTGCGGCGTCTGCCACTATACGGTATTGCCGGCAGAGTATGGTTTCAGCGGCCTCGTGCAGAATGAAGAAGGCAGGTATTACTACTTCACGGCAGGGAAGGCTGTAGAAAACCAGTGGATGGAAATCGCTGAATATGTTTACTACTTCGGTGAAGGCGGCATCGCCGCGGACGGCCGTGTAGAGAATATCGACAACGGCTATGGCGATCTGTTCTGGTTCGAATTTGATAACGGCCGCGTAGTCGGCGGCCAGACCGGCTGGGCAGATAACCATACGCGCTATTTCGTTGATGGCATTGAATTTACAGGATTTAAGACGATAGACGGAACGATCTATTATTTCATGGATCCGTACTCGGCAGGCGCTACCGGAAATACTGACAACGTAGGCAAAATCGCCAACGGCGCAACGAGGATCAGGGTCGGTTCCACCATCTATACCATCTATTTCAATGCAGATGGTTCGTACGATCACGGCGATTTCTATGAAAGATGGGATTCTGAAAATCAGACGCACGACAGCAACAACTGGGTTTATACCCGCGTGCGCGAACCTGCAGATCCTACGCAAAGCTGGATCGCGTATTGCTACAACGGCTGGGTCGAAGCGGAAGGGTATGGCACATATTATGCTTTACCGAATTCCACACTCGTTTCCGGCGATTATGTGATCGACGGCGTGAAGTACCGTTTCGGCGAACTTTGGGGCGATCCCAGAGAAACGGATAACTGCAAACTCCTCGGCCGCTACTACGACGTTGCGTTTGTAAACGGTGACGAAGCGGTATCGGAAGCGGAGGTGTTCGAAGGCGAAACGGCCGCGGCACCCGAAGCTCCCGCGGCGCCTGCCGGCAACAGCATCAAGTCGTATGTGTTCGCGGGCTGGTTTGCAGGCGACGTGCAGTACACGCCAGAACTTGCGATCACGTCCGAAATGACGTTTGAAGCGCGGTTCGACGTGGTCTATACGGAAAAATACGCTTCTTTGCAGGCGGCGGCACAGACGCTTGCGGCGGCGGAAACGCCCGCCGAACAGGGCGCTGCCGTCAAGGCGATGCGCGAGATCTATCAGTCGCTGACCGAGGCGGAGATCGCGGATGCGGCGGCGGAGGGCATCGACTTTGCCGTATACGAACAGATGCTGGAAAAATTGTATCGGGTGACGTTCACGGTCGGCGGCGAAGAAGTTCTGCATGCCGAGCTGTACGAAGGCGAGGCGATCGCGGCTCCCGCAGATCCCGTCAAGGAGAGCGAGAATATCGTCATTGATTCGTATGCGTTCGTCGGCTGGTATGACGGCGATACGGTCCTCGCGGCGGGCGCTGCGGCGGAAAAAGATGTGACGTATGCAGCCCGTTTTGAGGCGGTATATACGGAAAGCTTTGCCTCCGTGGCGGAAAAGCTGGCGGCCTTGGAAGCGGCCGAGACGCCCGCAGACAAGCACGCGGCGATCGACGCGGCGGAAGAAGCGGTGGCGGCGCTGACGGCGGAAGAACTTGCGGCGGCGCAGGAGGTCGTATCCTTTGAACTGTACGAAGAGATGCTGGCAAAGGTGTACGAGGTCTCCTTCACGGTAGAGGGCAAAACTGTCTTGAACGCGGAGCTGTATGAAGGCGAAACGATCGCGGCGCCTGCGGAAGAACCGGTAAAAGAGAGCGACAGCAGTATCGCAAGCTATACGTTCAGCGGCTGGTACGACGGGGCGACCAAGTATGTATCCGGCATGACGGCGAGCAAAGACGCCGTGTTTGCCGCCCGCTTTACGATGGTATATTCGGGCAAATACGAGGCACTGGCAAAGGCGCTGAACGATCTGTCGAACGCGGGCACTCCGGCGCAGAAGCGCGAGGCGGTGCTGGCGGCACAGAAGGCCATCGAGGCTTTGACGGCGGAAGAACTGGCAGATGCGCAGGCAGAAGGCTTGTCGCTTACGCTGTATTACGACTCCGTCGCCAAGCTGTACGAGGTGAAATTCACGGCAGACGGCAAGACGGTCGCGAGCATGACCGCGTATGAAGGCGAAACGGTCAAAGCGCCGGAAGCGCCTGCGGCGCCCGCGGGCAACAGCGTCAAGACTTATGCGTTCTCCGGCTGGTACAGCGGCGAAACGGCGTATACGCAGGAACTGCAGATCGCGGGCGATATGACCTTCGAAGCGGTATTCAAAGCGGAATACAGCGCGGAATACCTGGCGATGGAAACAGCGCTCGAGGCCGTGGATGCGGCGGAAGGCGGTACGCTTGCGGCGCAGTACGAGGCATTGAGCCAAGTGCAGGTGCTGCTGCAGGAGTTCAGCAGCGAAGAGCGCGCAGACGCGGAAGCGGAAGGCATGAGCTTTGCGGCGTATGAACAGATGCTGGCAGCGTATAACGGCATCGCGTCGGGTGCGGCGGACGATATGGCCAAGGCCGAGAGCGCGGCGGCAAAGTTCGTCGCCGCGGCCGCGGCGCTGAGCATGCTTGCAGCAGCGGCGGCGGTGCTTCGCTTCGGGAGGTAAACGGAAATGAAGAAAATCGTAAAGGCGGCCATGGGGCTCATGGCAGGCATGGCAATGCTGATGACGGCTGCGGCGTGTTCGGCGCCCATAGATTATGCGGCGGTGTCCGCCGCATATGAGAAGGTGCATGAAGCGCAGACGATCGTCAAATCGATAGAGGTCGAGCGAGACGGAACGGAGCTTTCCGGCCGCGAAGAGCGGTACGAAAAGACGGAGAGCGGCTATACGCTGACCGTCAGCGAAAAGACCCTCAACGAGATCGGACAGGGCTCCGGTATGTATGAAGAAAGTACGGAGAGCACGCAGGTCGGCGAATCGGAGGTCACCTTCGGCACGTTGCCCGCGGAGAGTTCGTTCACAAATGCCGTGTATGAAATGGACGAAAAGGACGTGACGATGACGGCGGAAGTATCCGCAGGCGCGTTGGGCCTTGCCTCCGGCGACGTGAGCGGGAGCATCTTTTGCACGATCGAAGTGATCGGCGGCAGCCTGACCTCCATATCCCTCTCGTACGCCACCCCGAACGGCAATGATGTTTCAATAAACTTTACTTTTCAGTATTGATGGCAGCTTGCATGAATGCCCGGCAATTTGCCGGGCATTCAATTGCATATTCGGTGATGAAAATTTTATAAAGAACTGCGGCAACAGAAGAAAGGAGAATGAGTATGCTTCAAAAAGTATCGGTGATCGTCCCTTGTTACAATTCGGCAAAATATTTAGAGGATAGCCTGCAATGCTTGCTGTCGCAGCATGATGCAAATCTCGAGATCATCTGTGTCAATGACGGCAGCACGGATGAAACGGGTCAAATTTTGCAGCGCTATGAAAACGATCATCAAAACATCCGGATCGTGGACCTGAAAGAAAATCAAGGCTTGTTTCATGCGAGGTTGGCGGGCGCCGAGCGCGCAACGGGGGATTATATCGCTTTTATGGACAGCGACGACAAGGTCACGCGCCATTGGTTCGGTGCGCTCGTGCGCAAGGCGGAAGAATGCAAAGCTGACCTCGTATTCGGCGATATGCGTAAAAACGGCAAGGTGCCCAACGATGGGATCGACCCGAAGATCGATTGCTATTACAATCTCGATCCGTTGAAAGGGGTCGATTTGGATACGGACGGCGCCGGAATCATGCAGCTGTTTATGCAGGCGCACGGCCTGTGTTCGCATTATCATTATATTTGGAATAAATTGATCCGCCGCGACCTGTGGCAGCGCTGTGTGGCAGAATATACGCCGTTCAGCGACAGGCAAGGCCATCTCGTCATGGGGGAGGATATCGCTTTTTCTGCCGTCCTGTTTGTGTTTGCAAGGCATGTTGTCAATATCCATCACGAATATTACATTTATTGCGTGCATGACGACCAGAGCGTCAACACAAACAGCATCAAAAAATTCCGTAAAAATATCGACGATCTGTCGGCAGTCTTTGATTTTATACAGACCGTTTTAGAAAAATATGATTTATTTGAAAAATACAGCGGGCAGTATCTGCTTTTGAAGCAGCGTTACGGGATGATCTATACGCGTCTGGCGCGGGGGATGTGCCTGCCGAACGAGATCGTAGAGGATGTGTCAAGGCGCTTTGCGCAGGATCGCATCCAAGACATCAAGGAGATCAAAACGGAGCAATTTTTGCGCCAGATGACAAATGTTTCACCCATCGACGGGGTCTATCGCGGTTTGATCGATCAGATCTATTCCCCGGAGATCAAGGTGATCAGTTTTGACGTTTTCGACACATTGGTCGTCCGCCCGTTTGCCAGGCCGATGGATATCTTCAACTATCTGAACAAGCCGTTTTCCAAGATCTTCGGGATCGATACGTTTATCGATTTCGCGCAGATCCGCAACCAGGCCGAAGAGCAATGCCACAAAAAGCAAAAGGTCCTTCGCCCCGGCATCGAAGAGCCGACCATGGACGAGATCTATGATGAAATTTCCCTTTCCTATGGCTATGACCGCGATAAACTGCGCATTCTGCAAGAAATCGAGATCGAGAATGAAATACGCTATGCGTATCCACGCAAAGCGGGGATCGCATTGTACCGCGAGGCGCAAAACGCCGGGAAGCATATCATCGTAGCCAGCGACATGTATCTTCCCCGCGCATGCATCGAAAAGATCTTGCGCAAATGCGGCGTGAGCGGATATGAAAAATTATATCTTTCCTGCGAACTGCACCTGACGAAGCATTCGGGCAAGATGTACCATGTGATCAAAAAGGAATACGGCTCCGTTGCCCGCCCCGAGCAGATCCTGCATATCGGAGACAATTACAATTCCGATGTAACGCGCGCAAAGGAATCCGGTTTGCGGGCACAGCATTTTCCCGCGCCGATCGGGCTGCTGCAGGGACGGAACCCCGGCATCTATACGGGGAAATCGTTTGAAAAGATATTTTATGTTTCAGACAGATATACCGATATGGATCTGGCGTATTACGGGTTTTCTGGCCTTCGCAGCGCTTTGGCGGTGGTGGCGAACCATATTTTCGATTTCCCGTATGTCAGCTTCAATCGCAGCAGCGATCTCAATGAAGACCCCGCCTTTGTCGGCTATTATATCGTCGGGATGCACATCTTTTCGTTGGCCCGTTGGTTGATCGGGAAGACGAAAGGGAAGGGCTATCGGAAGATCCATTTTGCGGCGAGGGACGGTTATCTTGTCAAGCGCGCCTACGATATTTTGACGCAAGGCATGCAGGACGTTCCCGAGAGCGGGTATATCCGCGTTTCCAGAAAGTCGTTTGCCATCGCCGATATAACGCAAAGAGAAGATATCCATTCCTTAAGCCAAAAGTTGAACTATGCCAGCCAGTGCCCGAACAGCATATACGAATTGTTTGAGCCGGTCATGAGCGCTCGTTCGAAAAAGCTGTATGCCGAAGAACGGGCAAAGAATGCGGCGCTCTGTGAGGTGCGCTTTATCGACCGCATTCAATTTGCGGACTATCTGACGAAATTTTACGACAAATATTTGCATGATGCCGATTTTGACGGCTACCGCCTGCGGCTGCGCGAATATTTCGGCGGCATCATTTCACCGCGGGATGTCTTTTTTGATATCGGGTATTCCTGCCGCGTCGAATTGGCGCTGCACAGGCTGCTCGGTTTCCCCATCAAATCGTATTACGTTCATTCCAATAACGATGCAAAAAATAAGCGCGAAGAGCTGGGGGATATCGAAAACGAAATGTTCTACCAGTATAAACCCATCGTCACGGGTGTCATACGCGAGCATATCATATCCGAGCTGGCGCCGTCTACGATCGGCTATTGCTGGAAAGACGGCGGCGTCGAACCTGTGTTTGACCGCTTTGAAATGACGTATCCGACTTATTTCATCACAAATCGTATTCAAGAAGAGGCACTGCAATTCGTGCAGGATATGTATTCCATCTTTGGCAGCGAAGCGCTCACCCTATATGCCAGAGATCATGAACTTTCCAGACCGTTTGAGTATTACCTGCATTTTTCCCGCTCGATCGACCGCAATCTCTTTGCTGACCTTGAATTTGAAGACGACTTCGGTGAAGGGCATTCCGTCAGCGGCATCGAGTTTTGGAACCGCTGCCTGCAGCGCATCCATTGCGACCATCCCGTTGCGGCACCCAAAGAGCCGGAATATCCTGCGGCGGTGCAAAAGAAGTCGCGCTTCTGGCATGCGCTGTATCTGTTTTTGTTTGACAGGAAAAGATTCTTTAAAAAATTGAAAAAGGGGCAGCGTTGATTTGTCGATGAATATGCTTGCGAAGAGGCTTTTGTCCGGGGTGCTTTGCGGCGCTTTGTTGTTTGCCTGTTCCGGGTGTGTTTCCGCTCCGGCGGACGGACCGCAAGATCCTCCGCCGGCGGAAGAACAAAAATTGGAATTGCTGACGGTCTACGGCGGAGATACCGTCGATCTTTGCCCGCCGCTTTTGCGTCAATATTTGGAAGAAGACGATTTTGACGCACAGTGTGCGTTTTTACTGGAACATGAAGGGGAGAATTTCGACTATCAGAACATCTCGTTTGCATGGGAAGAAGACGGCAGCGAGCTATACAGCGTATATTTTTCCAAAGACGTCTCCTTTACGCACAGCTATGTCGTGCAGACGGAGGAGAACAGTTTGGCCGGAGGGTTTTTCGCCGCCGGGCAGACGTATTATTGGAAGGTCGAAAGTGAATTTGCAAATTCCGAAACCGATCATTTTTATACGGACGATGAGCCGGGCGGTTTTTTGCAGATCGACAGCATCGCCAACGTGCGTGACATCGGCGGATGGAGCACGGAAAGCGGCGGTACGGTGCGCCGCGGTATGGTGTATAGGGGCAGCCAGTTGAACGGTTACGACGGGGCGCCGCCGCTGTCCGAACGGGGCGTACGGCAGCTGCGAGACGTCCTCGGCGTCGTCGGAGAGATCGACCTGCGTACGGCAGGGGTCGACGATGCCGATCAAACAAAGAACTATCTATGTGCCGAAGCTCCTTATTTGAAGGCGGCTTTTCATCCCTATACGCACCTGATCCCGCAGTATGAAAAGTTTGACCCGCACAGGCATTTTGACGACCGCGTCCCTGCGGCTTTCCGCTCGATTTTTGCTTTCTTGAGCGACGAAAGCAATTATCCGCTCTACATGCATTGTAACGCCGGGGCAGACAGAACGGGGACGCTTGCCTTTATCCTAAACGGATTGTTAGGCGTTTCGTATGAAGATCTGACTAAAGATTTTGAAATCACGTCGTTTACCGTCATGGGCAACCGCTGGCGCGGCAGCGCCGAAAGCGGGTTTACGGACGGCGTGATGAGCGACGATTACGAGCACACCTACGTCGCGTGGGGCAAGATGAATGAATTGTTTATGGAATATTATGCCACGAGCAGCGGCCTGCTTTCCGATGCCATTGAAAACTGGCTTTTAACGGCATGCGGCGTTCCGCAAACTCAAATCGACAAATTTTGTCAGATCATGTTGACAGAGGAGATTGTATAAAGTTATGGTCATTTTTTCATGTCCACATATGGGCGCTTTTTGGCAGGTTTGTACATTGCGTTTTACGCGTTATAAAGATGAAGAGGCCGTGCTGCTGACATCAGAAACATTTTTAAGAACAAAATATGCGGCATCGTTTCTACAAGAGGGCGTATTTAGTAATATTTTGATAGGAAAAGTTAAAGATGATATTCGCTTTTGTGAAAACGAAAATGATTTGTTAAAAAAAATCATAATGTTTTATGATGAGCTTTTCCAGGTGAATTCTATTGATTTAAAAAGTATATCTACATTTTTACTTTGGGCTGATGTTGAAAATCTCTTTAGCATTTATTTATCGGCAAAAGGAATAAATCATTTTTTAGCAGAGATACATCTGGGGCAATTTCAACTAGATGATAGATATAATGTAAATGTTCGCTATTTAAACTATAGTAAAAGCTACGAAAATCTCCATCGAAAGTATTATGCATTATGTGGAGAAAAGGGAGAGAAGATACATCGCATTTTATACGGAAGCGAAGACGTGACAATAAGTGATAAAGATGAGATTTACAATTTTGATCGACATTTTTTTGAAATTGGGGAGACGGATAGAAATATAATATTGAAATGTTTTGATTTAAATCAATTGAATGTTGATAATCTAAATATTTTTCTTTTGAATAGTGCTGGTTACACAATTCCATTAACGCATTTAACAAAAGAGAAATATTACTTGCCTTATAAATTGATAATAGATTATTTAAAGGAAGAAGATATATATGTTAAAGATCATCCACAAACTCATGATTATGGATTTGAAAGAGCTTTTGTTGAAAATAGACGCCTTGCAGGTATTATACCAATTGAATTTTTTACTTTAATAAAAAACTTTAAAATTAAGGCTCTGTCACAACAAATGGTTGATTTTTGACGAGAAATAGCGTATAATAA
>ERZ1643247.2099-NODE-2099-length-16486-cov-14.962632_pt1 | contig 16486 bp, 16 predicted proteins | sample MGYA00579264_ERZ1643247 | MGnify/ENA primary metagenome ERZ1643247 (study PRJEB29033, sample SAMEA4952262) | chicken gut metagenome | biome: Broiler Chicken; feature: Gastrointestinal Tract; material: Caecum | place: Ireland | collected 2018 | study: Broiler... | reverse complement strand
GCAACCACCCGCGCGGGCGCGGGTGAGGGGGGTATCGCGGTCATTGTGCCGCCCAAAGGGCGGCGCGATGACCGCGTATCTAGGGGGGATGCAATCCCCCCTAGACTACAGGATGTCGGCGCCCACGGCCCGCTCCACCGCTCTTTTGACATTGGCCATGCCGATGCCCAGGGAGCCGTCCTTGCCGGGGATCAGGATGATGGCGGGGGTGAGGGCGTCCTTGTATTTCTCCACATCGGCCGCCATGGCGGCGGCGTACCCCTCGGTGAGGTAGATCACCGCCACATTCTCCCTGGCCAGGGCGTGGAGGGTGCGTCTGGCCTCCTCCACGTTCTCCGCCGGGTACACGTCCAGCCCCAGGGCCTTGAAGCCCAGGACGCTGTCCTTGTCGCCCAATACGGCAATCCGATAATTAGACATTTGGCCGCTCCTTTCTCCGCGCCCCAGTACACCGACAAGCCGCCGGAGCGGTCAAATGTGTGCGCATGTGCCGCGCGCCGCTGCGGCACGCGCTGGTATCAAATGTTTGAACTTGTTCAAACATAGGCCTCACGCAGCCTTTCCCGAATGGTATCGCTGTCCAGCCCGGCCATGCGGCCGGAGAGGATGGTGCGGATGGCGGTGAACTCGCTCTCCCGGGCGTACAGGTAGCCGATCACCGCCTGCTCCCCGAAGGGGATCAGCCGGGCCCCCTCCAGGTAGTGCATCACCGCGTCGTCGCACATCCGCTCAAAGGCGGTGAGCTCCCCGCTGCCGGGGCTGGTGAGGGCCGCGCCGGCGGCGGCCGCCTCCCCCAGGGGCCCGGCCCGGAACACGGCGGCCAGATCCGCCCCCCGGCCGGAGGACAGCACCGACACGTCCACATTCCCGCCGGGCAGGAGCACCTGCCGCAGGAAATCCGGCCCCTTGCCGATGCGGGCGGCCCGCACGGCGGAGCGCAGGTTGGCCGCGTCGATGAGCAGCCGCACATAGCCCTGGAGGAAGGGGCTGCCCACGGCTTTGGCCGTGTCCGCCATCTCCTGGAAGTAGGCCCGATCCAGCACAAAGTCGGCCCGCTGGGGGTCGTTCCCGGCGTTGAGGGTCTCCCGGGCGCGGAGCACCGCCTGGCGGAAGGGCTCGGAAAAGTCCCCCAGGCTGTCCCGCTGGAAGGCGTCCCGGAGCCTGGCGGGGCTCCACCGGCCGCCCTCCATGAGCATCCGATCCGGCTCGGCCCCCATGGCGGCGGCCTTCACCAGCGCCTTGGCGTTGTGGTAGTCGTATTTCATCTGGAAGAGCTCCACCACCCGCCTGTCGGGGGCGGCGGTGGACAGCTCCCGGTACAGGGCCGCCCGTGCCTTGGACAGCAGGTCGTCCAGTCCGGCGTTGGTGAGGGCGGGCAGCTCCTCATAGCCGCACTCGGTGAGGATCTTGACGGCCTCCTCGTCGGTGCGGGCGTCCAGCATCCGCTCCATCCGCTCCCGGGTCACCAGCCGGGTCTCCATGGCCCGCACCCGGGTGGACAGGGTCAGATAATCGGTATCTCGAATCTTAGACAAGCTTCCGCCTCCTTACTTCTGGAAGGAGCGCATCAGTCAAAGAGCACCTTGGCCACCTCACGGTCGGTCTCGCCCCGTATCAGGCGCACCAGGGTTTCAAAGCTGCAATTGACCTCCACGTCCCCGTCGCTGAGGATCAGTCCCCCCTGGATGGGGCGGGTCTGCTCCGACAGGGTCAGGTGCCCGTCGCCCAGCTTCTCGTTGGCCCGGGTGACCGCCGCCTTGCCGTAGCGGGCCCGATCCTTGGGGGAGAGGATCACCGCCTCCCGCCCGGTGGAGGAGGCCTCCACCGCCAGCTGGGCCAGCAGATCTGTGTACGCGCCGTCCGACAGGCCGGTCAGCTTCTCCAGCGCCCGGTCGTAGGCCCTGGCGAGCATCTCCTGCTTGGCGGAGAGCTCCAGCTTGCGGGCGTCCAGCTGGGCCACGCTGGCCAGCCGCTCCACCCGCTCGTCGGCGGCGCGGCGGCCCCGGGCCAGGATGTCCTCGCTCTCCCGCCGGGCCTGGGCCTCATAGCGCCCGGCAATCTCGTCGGCCTGGCGCCGGGCCTCGGCCTGGATGGCCGCGATCTCCTGGGAGGCGTCGGCGGCGATGCGCCCGGTGATTTTTTCAATTCCGTCCATACGCGCCTCCGCTCAGAAGCCGAACATGATCATCAGGAAGGAGATGAGCAGGGACAGGATGGCGTAGAACTCCACGATGATACACAGCACCATGCCCTTAGACCAGTCGTTGGGGTTCTTGGCCACGATGCCGATGGAGGCGGCGGCCACGCGCCCCTGGGCAATGGCGGACAGCAGGCCGCCCAGGGCCATGGGCAGGCAGGCGGCCAGGATCAGCAGGCCGTTCTGCACCGTGAGCTCGCTCACCGTGCCGTTGAACAGGCCCATCTTCAGCAGGGCCAGGAAGCCGATAACCAGGCCGTACAGGCCCTGGGTGCCGGGGATGACCTGGAGGATCATTACCTTGGAGAACTGGGAGGGATCCTCGCACAGGAGGCCGGCGCCTGCCTCACCGGCGATGCCGGTGCCCTTGGCGGAGCCCACGCAGGCCAGGCCGGCGGCCAGGGCGGCGCCCAGGAAGCCGAAGAAGGGGCCGGCATACATCGTAAAGAATTCACCGATAGTCATGTTACTCTTCCTCCTTGATGTCCACATACTTTGTGGCGATATTCAGGGGGCGCCAGGGGCGGCCGCCCTCCGCGTAGAACTGCTTGAAGAACTCCAGATACTGCAGGCGGGACGTGTGGACGTAGGTGCCGATCACGTTCAGGCCGATGTTGAAGGCGTGGCCCACGATGACGATCAGGAAAAACACCGGGATGCCCACCACCGGGGGCAGGCCCCCGCCGGGCATGGCCGCCAGGATGTTGAACACCTGGCCGATGACCGACCCGGCCAGCATCATGACCATCAGGCGGGAGTAGGAGAGGATGTCCCCGAAGTACCCCGTCACGCCGTTGTACACCGCGCTGATCACCGCCGTCACCTTGCCGAAGCCCTTGGCCGTGCGGGCCTGGGCCAGCAGCATCAGGCACCCGGCAATCAGCACCACCGGCACGCCGCCGACGCTGCCCAGGGCGGTAACCCCGGTCATGTTCAGGGCGAACAGGCCGATGCCCAGGAAGATCACCCACCAGGTGCCGATGTCCCAGACGGCGTCCCACACCTGTCCGGCCCGGCACAGCATCCAGAACTTGACGATCATGCCCACCAGGATCTGCACAAAGCCCACGATCAGGGCGAAAACCAGGACGGTCATGGGGTCGTCCATGACGCTGAGCACCGGCCCGGGCACGCCGCTCCCCTCCGGCGCGGAGAGGAAGGGGATCACCGGCTGGGGCAGGCCCAGCATGTCGGTGAACTGCACCAGCAGATCCGAGAAGAAGCCGCCGGTGAGGAAGCCGATCACCGCCGAGGAGATGCCGCACATGATCATCAGCCGGATGAGCTGTCCGAAGCCGCCCTTGGGCCGGGTCTTGATCTGGATCACCGCGCAGACCCCGGCCAGGATGGCGCCGTAGGCCAGGTCGGCGAACATGAAGCCGAAGAAGAACACATAGAAGGGCATCATCAGCCCGTTGGGATCCACCCCGTCATAGGCGGGGAGGGAGTACATCTCCGTGATGGTGGTCAGCGGCTCGGTGAGCACGTTGCTCTTGAGCTTGACGGGCACCTGGGGATAGTCCTCCGGGAGGGGCTCCTCCGTCTCCCAGCAGCAGGTGAACTCCCGCAGCTTTTGCAGGAGCTTCTCCTCCTCGGGCACGGGCACCCAGCCGTCCAGGAAGAAGGCCGTCCCCGAGTCCAGCAGGCGGCAGCGGGCCTCCTCCCGGCTGATCTCCTGGTTGGAGCGATCCAGGGCCTGCTCCAGCGCGCCCTTCCGCGGGGCGAAGGCGGCCACCTGGGCGATGGTCTCGGCCAGGGTCTGCTCCGACTGCGCCAGCTCCTGAGCCAGGCGCTTGTCGTTCTCCGCCGCCGTCCCGATCCACCCCCGCAGGGCGGAGCGGGAGAAGCCGAAGTCCTTGAGCACCTCCTGGCACTCCTCCTCCGCGCTGCGGTGGCACAGGAACACCAGGTACTGCAGCTGCGCGTCCGACCCGGCCCGGAGGAGCTGGGTCAGCTCGCTCTTCTCCGCCAGGGCCTGCTCCAGGGCGTCCAGATCCGCCGTGCCGGCCACAGTGCCGAAGAGCACCGCCACCTCCTCCGTGGAGGTCGTCTCCAGCGGGATGTCCAGCCCCAGCCAGGGGGCCAGGGAGAGCCGCTGGGTGCGCAGCTTGTTCTGCTCGGCATACAGGGCGGAGATCTGCCGCTCCAGCTCTCCCAGCCGGCCGGCGTCGGCCAGGGCGGCCTCGTAGGCCCTGTCGTCGAAGAGCTCCCCCTCGGTGATCACCGGCCGGGCCTTCAGCAGGCCGCCCTTCTGTCTGGGGCCGTATTTCTTCAGGGTTTTCAGCGCCCCCTCCAGCTCGGAGCGCTGCTCCCTGGCCCGGCCCAGCGCCTGGGTGTCCGGCCGGGTGAGGGAGGCCCACACCGGGTCGTCCCTGAACTCCGTCGGCTCGTCGATCTCCACGCAGCCCATGTGTTGAAGCAGCTTCAGAAGGGCGCCCCGCTCGGCCTGCATGCCGATGAGCCGCAGCCGCTTCATTTTAACAATGGACATCCGTTTTCACTACCCTTCCTACTATGGTGTCCGCGGCCTGATCCAGACGCTCCTCCGCCCGCTTCCGCAGCGCGGCACAGGCCTGCTCGGCCTGGGCCATGACCTCGGCCGCGTGGCCGGCCGCCCGATCCTCCGCCTGGCGCAGCAGCTCCTTGACCTGGGCCTCCGCGTCGGCGCGGGCCTGGGCCAGCGCGGCCTTCCCGTCCCGCTCCGTGTCAGACACCAGCTTTTTACATGCCACGGCTGCTTCCGTCCTGCGGGCACGGGCCTTTTCCTCTGCCTCGGACACCCTTTGGACTGCTTCTAAAGACATTCCATCACTGCCTTTCTGTTTAAATGATTGGAATCCACTAAAACTGTCAGGACACCAGTCGCAGCCTGCTGGATGGCTTTGTTTAAACCACCCAGCAGGCTGCGTTCTGTGCAGACAGTCCGTGATCGTGGAACCGGGCTTTCATAAACATTTCGGGTGTAATACCCTCTGAACCATGGTAGTTCCCTATCCAGGCAGCATGGTTCCGGTATCCAAATATCTCGTATGCCAGGAGAGTGCTTGCTTCAAATCGTGGGGCGTGTGTCCTCCCTGCTTGCTGGCCTCCTCCAGATACTCCCGCAGAAGAGGCCGGTATTGGGGATGTGCACAGCGGTCGATAATCAACTCCGCCCTCTGCCGGGGGGATTTCCACCGCAGATCTGCCAGCCCCTGTTCTGTCACAATCACCTGTACATCATGCTCCGTGTGATCCACATGGGAACACATAGGAACGATGCAGCTGATCGCGCCGTCTTTTGCCACAGAAGCGGTGGCAAAGATGGTAAGTCCCGCATTGCGAGCAAAGTCGCCGCTGCCGCCAATGCCGTTCATCATCTTTGTCCCCATAATGTGAGTGGAGTTTACATTACCGTACAGATCACACTCAATAGGCGTATTCATGGAGATTAATCCAAGGCGGCGTACAATTTCCGGGTTGTTTGCAATTTCCTGGGGGCGGATGACAATTCTCTCCCGGAAAAAGTCAATGTTGTCATAAAACAGCTCCTGATTCTTCTTGGAGAGGGAAATCGCAGTGGTAGAGGCGCCCACCATTTTGCCATCCCAAATGAGCTTCAGAGCGGAGTCCTGCACAACCTCGGTATACATGCGAAGCCCGGAAAAGCCGCTGTCGCCAAGGCCTGCCAAAACGGCGTTCGCCACGCTGCCCACCCCAGACTGTATGGGATTCAAAGAGGGGGGCTGCCTTCCGGCGGCCACTTCTTCCTTTAAGAAAGCGATTATGTGAGCGCCAATCGCCGCGCTGACATCATCCGGTTCCTTAAAGGTGGGATAAGTCCCGGGATCGTTGGTCTCTACAATAGCCACCACCTTATTGAAATCACATGGTATTGCAGTACCGCCGATGCGCTGTGTGGCTTCCGTAAGAGGAATAGGGCGGGAGTCTACCTGGTAGATGTCATGCATGCCGCACAACTCTAAAGGAAGGGCGGAATTGACTTCCAAAATGATATGGTCGGCCTGATAGAGGAAACAGTCGGACGCGCCCACGGCAGCAGATGGTATGACCCCTTCTTCCGTAACCGCAGCACATTCAACAATCGCATAATCGATATGTAGACCACCGCGGTTGATAAACTCGGGCATGTGGCTCAGGTGCATATCGGAATATCCCACTTTGCCCTGATTGATGGCTGTCCGAAGGAATTTGTTGCTCTGATAGGGATACCGCATAGCCAGTAAACCGGCTTGAGTTAAGGCGCCGTCCAGAGCGTCACCGACCGAGGCCCCGGTCAGCAGTGTAAGATGATCCGCCTTCCCCTGCCGAGCCAGCGCCTGAGGAATGGCCTTTGGTTCGCCAACCAGGGTAAAGCCGGAGCAGCCGATTATGCTGCCGGGTTGGATAAGTGCGGCCACATCCTCCGGGCTCTTTACTTTTTCCCGCAGAGGGGCATAAATTCGCTCCATGTCTCTGTCCTCCACAACCTATGAAATCCGTCCGGCCAACCGATCCAAGCGGCGGTTGCGGAAGTAAAGGCAAATATCAATGGACACCATAACGATGTTGAGGATATAGAAGAAAAACACATAGGTAATATTTTGGGTCGTGAGTTTTCCGGTGATCGCACTGACATAGCCAATCCAAATAAATAATTCGAAAATGAGGCTTTTACCCAGGGTGGTGCGAGCCTTGTAGGACTTATAGACGGACAGCGGCCAGGAAATACCGAAGCAGATGACCATTCCGAGTTCAAATATCTCTCCCATATGAACCACCAGATTCAGGCGCAAGTTCAATTTGCACACTGAAGTATCCTTTCTTAAAGATGTGGGCCGGGAATCCATGTCCCGGCCCGCTGGGGAAGCCTGGCCGGATGGGTTATTCGATGCTCAACAGGACAGTACCGGATTTTACCTTATCGCCCGGCGCAACCATAACCTCTTTAACGACACCGTCTTTGGGGCAAGGGATGGGCTGCTCCATCTTCATGGCCTCCATGGTGCCCAAGTTGTCGCGAACCTTGACAGAATCGCCAGGCTTTACATTGATGGCGACAATGGTGCCGGGAATACGAGACTTGATTTCCATAGTGAATTCCTCCTTGACTGTAAGTACATGTTCTAGTTGTCACACCAGTTGAATTGTTGTAACAAAGATACCGGCTGCGATGGCCGAGGTAATGACGCCAGAGATGTTGGCCCCCATGGCTACTGGCAGGATAACGGCGAAGGGGTTTTCCTCCTGGGCGGCATGCTGAGCCAGCTTGGCGGTGGTGGGCACGCAGGACACGCCGGCAATACCGATAGTGGGGTTAAAATACTTGTGCGCGGCCCTGTGGAAGATATAGACGATCCAGCCCCCCAGCAAGCCGCCTATGGCGGACACCGCCAGGGCCAGGATGCCAATAATCAGGATAATAATGACGGTGGGGTTGAGAATGGTGGAGGCCTCGCACAGCACGCCCAGAATCAGCCCCAGGAAGAAGGTACCGAAATAGGACAGGCCCTCCTCCAGCAGTTCGGTGTACTTGTTGATCTTGGCTTCCTTGACTGCCATACCGATGAAGAAGGAGAGGATCAGCGGAGCGGCCACCGGAAGCAGCAAGCAGAGTACCGCACAGGTGATGACAATAAACGTGAACTTGGATTTCTGAGAGACCTCAGGCACGTCCACGTACATGTCAATGCCCCGGTACTTCTTGGGTACTAATGCCTTTATGATGTAGGGGTATCCACCGTAGGTCAGACTGAGATAGAGGTAAGCGATGATGGAGATAGGGACAAAGAGCTCAGGGGCCATCATCAGGGAGGCGAACAGCACCATGGGGCCGTCGGCGCCGCCGATGCTGGCCATAGCGGCGGCCTGCTCGGGAGTCAGGCCAAAAGCCAGCACACCGGCGACCAAAGCCACGAAGGTGCCCATTTCGGCAAAGATGGCGATGATCATGGAGCTCCAGGGCTTGGCCAGCAGGAAGCTGATCTCACTGCGGGCGCCGATGCCCATAAAGACCAGGCAGGCGATCAGGCCATTGGAAAAGGTCAGGTTGTAGATGGGCTGCAGGAAGTTGATCTGCATGGTGTCCACGATAGCTGCGGCATCGGAGACCAGGGGATCCAGCAGCAGGTTACCTACCGTGCCCGAAGTAAGAAACATGGTGCCGCAGTTGACTGCGATCATACCCAGACCCATGGGTACCATGATCAAAGGCTCAAGGGTTCGCTTGAAGCCGAGCACAGCCAGGATAAAGCCAAAGATGATCAGAACAATGCGGGCGATAGCTATGGCCGGCTCCACGGCAAAGAAGGTTCCAATACCAGGGAACATCTGCATAAACAGTTCCATGCTCTAGGAATCCCCCTCTCCATCGTTCTCCGACTGCCCTGGGCGGCCGGTTAGTTTGCTAATACCTACAATAATTGCCACTACGAGAAGAGAAATTACTGCGGTCAGCCCGTAAGCCATTGCGGTATACGGAATAATGCCCATACTTATTTACACACCTCTCACAGCGGCATATTCCCACGGGGATGGGTAAGCCGCTCTTTATTCATCAGCAGGTTCAAGGCCTCCAGCAGACGCGCTCTGGTTTCGGAGGGATGGATGACCAGATCCACGAAACCGCGGGCAGCCGCCATGTAGGGCGTGGCAAACTGCTGCGAATAGAGCTCGATTTTTTCCCTGCGGGCTGCGGCAGGATCCTCCGCAGCCTGGATCTCCTTGCGGAATACCACGTTGGCCGCGCCGGCGGCGCCCATAACGGCGATTTCAGCGGTGGGCCAGGCATAGACGAAATCAGCTCTCAGATCCTTGGAGCACATGGCCAGGTAGGAACCGCCGTAGGCCTTGCGCAGCACCACCGTCAGCTTGGGCACCTCGGCCACCGAGTAGACATACAGCAGTTTGGCGCCGTGGCGGATAATACCGGCGTGCTCCTGGTCGGCGCCGGGCAGGAAGCCGGGCACATCCACCAGATTGATCAAGGGGATTCCGAAGGCATCACAGAACTGGATGAACCGGGCGGCTTTGTCGGAGGCGTTGACATCCAGGCTGCCGCCCATGGAGAAGGGCTGATTGGCGATCACGCCCACACTGTGTCCGCCTAGACGTCCAAAGCAGGTGACAATGTTGTCGGCATAATAGGGCTGCAGCTCCATTGCGCTGCCCTCATCCAAAATAGCGTCGATGACGTCGTGGACGTCGTAAGGCATGGCGGAATCGTCTGGAATTACGCTTTCCAGCTGACTACGGCTCTCATCTCCCGCTGCATAGGGAAGGTGTGGAATGTTGTCCCCCGCCTTGGAAGGCAGGTAACCCAGCAGGCGGCGCACCGCCTGGAGGGCCTCCTCCTCGCTGCCGGCGGCCAGGTGGGCCACGCCGGAGACGGTGGTGTGGGTATCGGCGCCGCCCAGCTCCTCGGCGGAGATCTCCTCACCGGTGGTGGCGGCGATAACCGCGGGGCCGGTGATGAACATCTGGCTCTCTTTCTCCACCATCACAATAAAATCGGTCAGGGCTGGGGAATAGACTGCGCCGCCGGCGCAGGGGCCCATAATCACGGAGATCTGAGGGATTCGGCCAGACGCGCAAGCGTTGCGGTAGAAGATCTGTCCGTATCCGGAGAGGGCGTCCACCGCCTCCTGGATCCGGGCGCCGCCGGAGTCGCACAGGCCCACCACCGGGCAGCCGGCCTCCAGGGCCATGTCCATGACCTTGCAGATCTTGGCGGCGTGCATCTCGCCCAGGGAGCCGCCCTGAGCGGTAAAGTCCTGGGCGTACACAAAGATGGTGCGCCCGTCCACCTTGCCGTAGCCGGTGACCACGCCGTCGGCGGGGATATCCTTCTCCTCCATGCCGAAGGCGGTGCAGCGGTGGCGGACAAAGCGGTCAATCTCGGTGAAGGTGCCCTTGTCCAGCAGCATCTCAATCCGCTCACGAGCGGTCTGCTTGCCCAGCTTGTGCTGCTTTTCCACGGCCTTGGGGCCGCCGCAGCCCAGTACCCGGGCGCTCTCCGCCTCAAGATGGGCGATCTTTTCCGATGTGGTCATGGGCTCACTTCCTTTCGCACAGTTCCAGCAGGACGCCGTGGGTGGCCTTGGGGTGGAGGAAGGCGATCCGGGCGCCGCCCGCCCCGTACCGGGGGGTCTGGTCGATGAGGCGTACCCCCTTCTCCTTCAGCTCGGCCAGGGCGGCGTCAATGTCGTCCACCCGAATGGCGATGTGCTGAATCCCCTCGCCGTTCTTCTCAATGAACCGGGCGATGGGGCCGTCGTCGCTGGTGCTCTCCAGCAGCTCCAGCTCGCTGTCGCCGCAGGGGAGGAAGGCAACCGTCACCTTCTGCTCCTCCACCACTTCCGTACCCTTGCTCTGCAGGCCCAGGGTCTCTTCATACCATTTCACTGAGGCGGCCAGGTCTTTCACCGCAATACCAATGTGATCAACTCTCGTGCAATTCACAACCGGAACCTCCTATCTTTATCTGCGTTACAAATTCAGCCGCCCAAAGATATGGGCTTTCTTTTCTGGCCTGGAATTGCTGCAGGCTTTGCTGGAAGGTGGGGCTATCCAGTAGAGGCTGCAACAGGTGCTGCTCGATGCCCTCTCGAACCAGAGTCAACAGTTCACTTCTTAAACGCAGTGAGCGGCGCTTGGCAAGTTCACCGCTTTCATCCAGATACTGATACTGGGTGTCCAGCGCGGCGCACAATTCCTCTATCCCCGTCCCCTGGGAAGCGGATACCAAAAGCACCGGAAGAGAACGCTTTTCCTCCTCGCCCAGCTCCAGCATGGCCCGCAGTTCATTGGCGGTGCGATCTGCGCCGGGACGGTCGGCCTTGTTGACTGCAAACAGGTCGCCAATTTCCAGAATACCTGCCTTAATAGCCTGCACATCGTCACCCAAGCCGGGAACATTGAGCACTAACACCAGATCCGCAGTCTCCATAACAGCCACTTCAGACTGTCCCACACCAACTGTTTCCAGGAGAATTAAATCATAGCCGCAAGCATCCAGCACATGTACGGCGCCAGCACTGGCTGGCGAGAGCCCTCCCAGCTGGCCGCGGGTTCCCATAGAGCGGATAAAGACGCCTTTATCCAGGGTCAGATCCCCCATCCGCACCCGGTCACCCAGGATGGCGCCCCCGGTAAAAGGACTAGTGGGATCCACCGCGATAATTCCGACTCGCAGACCTGAGGCCCTCCAACATTTGGTCAGGGCATTGGTCAGAGTGCTCTTTCCAGCGCCAGGTGGGCCTGTGATACCGAAAATGCGAGCCTGACCGGTATGGGGCCAAAGCTGAGTAAGCAGGGAACGGGATTCCTCTCCGCCTTGCTCGATGGTACTGATCAGGCGGGCGACTGCGCGTTTTTCACCTGCACGTCCTTTGGTCAGAAGATCGTCAAAATCCTGTCTCATTCCCCGCCACCACAATGGGCTCGCAGGAAGTCTACTGTTTCAGAGGTGGGAGTACCGGGGGTAAAGACCTCCGCAACACCAGCCTTCTTCAAGTCAGGGATATCTTCTTCCGGAATTACACCGCCGCCAAACACCAAAATGCCGTTTGCATCCTGTTCCCGCAGCAGCTCGATGACCCGGGGGAAGAGATAGTTGTGGGCCCCGGAGAGGAGGGAGAGCCCCACCGCGTCCACATCTTCGGAAACAGCCGCCTCCACGATCTGCTCGGGGGTCTGGCGCAGGCCGGTGTAGATGACCTCGAACCCAGCGTCCCGCAGGGCCCGGGCCACCACCTTGGCCCCCCGGTCATGTCCGTCCAGACCGGGCTTGGCGATCAACACACGAATTTTCTTCTCACTCATCTCAAAGCACCTCCATGGGACGGTATTCGCCAAACACCTTACGCAGCTCGCCGCAGATCTCGCCCTCGGTACAGTACACCCGGGCACAGTCCAAAATGAGAGGCATCAAATTGCTGTCACCCTCTGCGGCCGTGCGCAGTGCATCCAGCCGCTGGCGCACCAGCACGTTGTCCCGGCCGGCCTTCATAGCCTGGAGCTTCTTGATCTGGTTTTCGGCCACCGACGCGTCGATGTGCATCAGGCCCTTCACCGGAGGCTCTTCGATGGTGAACTTGTTCACGCCCACCACGATCTGGTCACCGCTCTCCACCTGCCGCTGATACTGGTAGGAGCTCTCGGCAATCTCCCGCTGGATGTAGCCCTGCTCCACCGCCTTCACGGCGCCGCCCATCTCGTCGATCTTGGCGATGTACGCCTCGGCGGCGGCCTGGAGCTCGTCGGTCATGCGCTCCACATAGTAGCTGCCCGCCAGGGGATCGATGGTGTCGGCCACGCCGCTCTCATAGGCCACGATCTGCTGGGTGCGCAGGGCGATGCGGACGGAGTCCTCCGTGGGCAGAGCCAGGGCCTCGTCCCGGCTGTTGGTGTGGAGAGACTGGGTGCCGCCCATGACGGCAGCCAGGGTCTGGATGGCCACCCGGACGATGTTGTTGTCGGGCTGCTGGGCGGTGAGGGTGGAGCCGCCGGTCTGGGTGTGGAATCGCAGCATCATGGAGCGGTCTTTCTTGGCGTGGAACCGCTCCTTCATGATCTTGGCCCACAGCCGGCGGGCGGCACGGTACTTGGCCACCTCTTCCAGCAGGTTGTTGTGGGCATTGAAGAAGAAGGACAGCCGGCCGGCGAAGTCGTCCACGTCCATACCGGCCTCCAGGGCGGCCTCCACATAGGCGATGCCGTCGGCCAGAGTAAAGGCGATCTCCTGGGCGGCAGTGGAACCGGCCTCACGGATGTGGTAGCCAGAAATAGAGATGGTGTTCCACTTGGGCACATTCTGGGAGCAAAATTCAAAAATATTGGTGATCAGCCTCATGGAAGGGGCAGGCGGGAAAATATATGTACCTCTAGCTGCGTACTCCTTCAGAATGTCGTTCTGGATGGTGCCCTTCAGGGCAGAGGCGGGCACCCCCTGCTTCTCCGCAGCGGCAATGTAGAACGCCAGCAGCACCGCAGCAGGGGCGTTGATGGTCATGGAGGAGCTGACCTTGTCCAGGGGGATGCCCTGGAAGAGGATCTCCATGTCCGCCAGGGAGTCAATGGCCACGCCTACTTTACCCACCTCGCCGTGGGCCATGGGGTCGTCCGAGTCGTACCCGATCTGGGTGGGCAGGTCAAAGGCGATGGACAGGCCTGTCTGCCCTTGATCCAGCAAATAGCGGTATCTCTTGTTGGATTCCTCCGCGGTGGCGAAGCCGGCGTACTGCCGCATGGTCCAGAAGCGGCCCCGGTACATGGTGGGCTGGATGCCCCGGGTAAAGGGGTACTGGCCGGGATAACCAAGTTGATCTTCATAACTTCCCGTATAATCTTCCGGTGTGTACAGACGTTCTACTGGAATACCGCTGGTGGTCTCAAAGCTGGATCTTCGTTCCGGGCTTTTTGCCAATGCCTTTGCAACGAGTTCTGATTCCCATTGCGTTTTTCCGTTCATTGCATACACTCCTTCTGCTCTTCATTTTGCCTCCATTGCATAAATAAAGGCTTTTCTATCATGTCCGACTACTTTCTCATGTATTAAGCAAGCGCCCTGGAACAGCCGCACCCGTTAGAAAGGCAAAGAAAAGGTGGGGCATAAAGCTGAGATTATGCACCGGTCAAAACGAAATACATTTCCGAGGGGGAAAAAGCAGAAAATTACTGAATTGGAGTAGATTTCTACTTACTTTATTGATTGCTCTTAAAACGCTGCGCCGCCCTGATACACTGAAAAAGTAGTCAGATTTGTTGGGAAGTGGTGTTATGGTTTACCTTTCTTTTCTAATTGGATTTTCATTCATCTGGAGGCTTTAAGAGCTTCCTTATTTTATCACTAGGTGGGGCATAAAGTCAACCTTTATAACCAAAATTTTCTCACAGAGCCTATCTGTTTTTTATCAAAGAAATACAGGTACGCGGAGGTTCTCCTACCCCGCTTGGACTGTATCCACCTGCTCTCGCGCCCAGCGCAAAAAGGTCTTATGGCACACACCGAGCTGTCTGGCTGCCTCCCGAGCGGATATCGCCCCTTGCTGCCACAAAAGCTGCATTTGATAAAATGTTTTCGGCCTTACCTTTGGAGGGACGCCAAATCGCACCCCGCGATCCTTCGCTGCCGCAATTCCCTCTGCCTGCCGCTGCTTAATAAATTCTCGCTCTGTCTGTGCCACGTAGGAGAGCAATTGGAGTACGATGTCTGCAATTAGTGTTCCAGTCAAATCACGGGTACTTCTGGTATCCAATAACGGCATATCCAAAACCACGATAAAGACCTGCTTTTCCTTAGTCAAAATACGCCATTAGCACAGAATTTCATTATAATTTCTCCCCAGACGATCAATGCTTTTTACTACCAATACATCGCCTGCTTGAAGCAGATGCAGTAGTTTTTGATATTCTGGGCGATCAAAATCCTTTCCAGACTGTTTATCGCAATAAATGTCTCGCGCCTCAATGCCAAATTCTCGCAAAGCAATAATTTGCCGCTCTTCGTTTTGACTTTTAGAGGATACACGTGCGTAACCATATAATTTACCAAATCCCATAAAACGCCTCCGATCGTTGTTATAGCTCCATTATAAACGACCAAAAACGTTAAAAATACAGGAAGTAGTTGCCATTATGAGCAACTTAAGCGATTATTTAGTAATAAATTGGCATTTTAATCATTATATAGTTAGGCCTAGCAATAGAGGAAAACCCTGTCACTCCACTTACTGTTACATTATTGGTTTTAAAAGTGCAGTGTAAAATCATCAAATCTCCGTTTGCGTCTCTGCCGCCCACGATTCCTACGTGTTCATCACCGGGATAGAACACTAAATCGCCGGGTTGTGCTTCGTCCCAAGAGATGGGTGTGCAGTAGGTATGCTGCATGTGGGCACCGCCGCCATGGCCTATGACGTACTCTCCATTAGTGACATTATAAAATACCCAATCGACGAATCCACTGCAATCTAGCCCGTAAGGCCGGTAGGTGCCAGTAGTGGAATTGCCGTCTGCCCATACCTTGGTGAGCTGGCCCCAGCGGGAGTCCCAGCCGATCACCAAGGACTTCCCGCCCCAGAAGTAGTTGACCTTGCCTACCAGCCTGCAGGCGGTCTCAACCACGGCCCGGCGCTCCGGGTCTAGGTCAGCGGGCAGGTCAGCCAGCAGCTTTTTGGCTGTGACGTCGGAGATCGTGAGGTCTCCGGCTAAGGTAGCCAGCATACTGGAATTTGCCAGTAGTTCATCCAGAGCCTCGTTCTGTTCCTCAGTGAAAGAATAAAATACCCGCATGTCATCCGGTGTCCTGGAGGTGATGGTCACAGTGAGTATCCGTTCTGTCCAAGCTGGGGTATCTCCAGAGGCTACGTGCTCCACCTCTCTGGAGGAGGAGGTCAACTTTGTCATGTCCCAGAAGACTGTGCGCAGGGTTTCTACATTTGCCGCATCCAGTATCGCCACAGTCGTTCCGTCCGCTGTGCCTACTGTTTTGGTGGCAAACACCGCCAGAATATTAGACCAGGGGGGCGGCTGTCCCTGGATCTCCAGCGTGTCATATCCACCCTCTGCCTGCATACTGGAGATCTTCTCTCCCAACTCGCCGTTGATCTGTGCCACCGCCTGGGCGGGAGAGATTGCTCCAGTTGTTTCATCAGGCCCGGCAAAAAAGATCCCCAGCGGTGAGGCGAGGATGACACCGCACAGACAGATGACAACCACCACCGCGATCACCACCCCACCGCCTGCTGTGGCCGCGGCGGCCAGAGCCTTAGCTGCCGCGATCACGGCGCGGAGCGCGCGGTTTGCCGCCTGTGCGGCCTGTCTGGCGGTCACACGGGCCGCCTTTGCGGCCTTTTGGGTTCGTGCCAGCCTGGCTCCCGCCTCCGCCGCACGGCGGGCCTGTCGGGCCGGAAACGCTCTTGCAGGCGGTTTCCCACCTGGCTTTCCGATCCCAGCCGTTTTGCGAATGGGATGGGCAGCCGACTTGACCGGCACACCTCGTTCTTTTACTGCCGTCTTTGCGGTGCTGCCCATAGCCTGCCTGGAGGCCTCCGCATGAGGCCGGGGCTGCACACGAGAACCACCTGTCTGCCCAGACACCTGCCGTAGCTGCTTGCGGGCCTCTATACCTTGTGGTCGTTTTCCCGAGGGAGGAGCTACCGAGGGACTGTCCTCTCTTGCGTGCAAGCGCCGATCCGGTTTCCCGCTGCGGAGAAGGGTGCCCTGGCGTTCCCGCACAAAGGACGCTTTTCCCAGCTGCAAGGCGCTTGGCGGTGTGGCAGGCGCGGGATCGGCTTGCATCTTCAGATA
>ERZ1643247.2094-NODE-2094-length-16499-cov-32.004683_pt1 | contig 16499 bp, 16 predicted proteins | sample MGYA00579264_ERZ1643247 | MGnify/ENA primary metagenome ERZ1643247 (study PRJEB29033, sample SAMEA4952262) | chicken gut metagenome | biome: Broiler Chicken; feature: Gastrointestinal Tract; material: Caecum | place: Ireland | collected 2018 | study: Broiler... | reverse complement strand
GTTTAAAACTGCTTTTTCGTTTACACCATCATCGATTCTAACCTAACGAATTTATTCATCCCATCCTTCGTAGAACCGGATGTTCACTGAAATATTTCTTACGACATCCCCGTCTTCTACTTCAATATCTTCAATATCAGATACGTAAGGCATCACAGGTTCGTCTTCCTCGAGTTCCACTTCGATCCATGTCCTGCATGCTTCATTCGCCTTTTCAATGGCATCATCGAGTGTCTCTCCGTCCGCTTCACAGCATTCCAGATCCGGAAAGAAAGCGTGGTAACCGCCGGCTTCTTTTTTGCGGAAAACCGCAGGGTATATAAATTTCATAAACTGATATCTCCTTTTCGAAATCATTTGCTGTAAGTATAATAGTATAAATTCAGGGAAATGACAATAAGATTTCCTTTGCCCTGTCAGAAAACATATGTTATACTCGTTGCACGGAGCAACTGTGTTGCAGGGTGGCTGACCTCTATTCCTACATAGAATGGGGGTGGTGCTGATGGACAAAAAACCGTTTGATTTTAAAGATTTAATGGCTTTTGGAATGTTCATTCTGGCATTGCTGACATTCGTGTTTACGTATAGCAGCTAGTGCCTCGGGCATAAGAAAACCACCCTAGATACTTGGCCGTTGAAAGGGTGGATTTCTATAAAAATGTTCTCTTTTAAGGTCAACCCCTTGTGGGCGGTTGCTCCTTTTTCATTTACAATATATCATATTCGATCAACAGTTTCAAGATTTCATTTTATTATGTGTTTTCCGTATCAGCATTACCCCGATCATCAGCAGTAATGGAAAGATTACAGCCCATTGGATTCCTGTTTTCAGGCTGTTCCCCGCGTATTCCGAGATGAATCCTACATAGGTGGGGCCGCCCGAGCATCCCAGATCTCCTGCCAGGGCGAAGAATGCAAACATTACCGTGCCGCCGCCTCTTAATACGGACGCACCGATACTGAATGCGCCCGGCCACATGATTCCCACGGAGAAACCGCAGATTCCGCAGCCGATCAGGCTCAGCGCGGGAAGCGGAGAGAGCGAGATCATGCAGTAGGAGAGGACGCATAATAATCCGCTCAGGATCATTGCACGTTTCAGGTTCAGCTTCTCGCCGTACAAGCCGTAGAGCAGCCGGGAACTGCCCATGCAGATGGCGAAGAACATAGGACCTGCCAGATCACCGATCGTCTTGCTGACGCCCAGTCCCTGCTCTGCGAAGGTGGAGGCCCACTGGCTGACGGACTGTTCGCTGGCGCCTGCACAGACCATGATTACCATAAGAATCCAGAATGCGGGCTTTCGGACAAGGTCAGTGAAGGACAGTCCTTTTTCCCCTTCTTCTGTGAGTGTGCATATGGGCACTTTGCGGAAAACGAAGAAGTTGTACACCGGGACAAGAGCCCATATAACAGCCATGATCCGCCAGTTTTCCACGCCGAACAGTGTGAAAAATATTGTTGAGACAAGAACTACCGCCACGTGTCCCCAGCAGTAGAAAGAGTGGAGCATACTCATGGTCTTTTCCTTATTATCTGTGGGAAGGGCTTCTACCACAGGGCTGACCATAACTTCCAGCAGTCCGCCGCCGACCGCGTAGATTACGACAGCGATGAGCAGACCGGCAAAAGGATTGGGCAGGAGTTCCGGCAGAAGGGGCAGACAGAACAGCCCTGCCGCTGATGCCGCGTGTGCAATCAGCATGGATGCCCGGTAGCCGATGCGGTCAATAAATCCTGCGGAAAGAAAATCGGTCATAAGCTGTACGATAAAGTTTATTGTGATGAGCAGTGTGATCCTGCCCATAGAGATATCATATGTACTCTGAAAAGTCAGAAAAAGAAGCGGTGCAAAATTATTTACAATTGCCTGCACTACATAGCCTGTGTAACAAGCGGTCAGCGTGCGGGTATATGTCTGTTTCACTGAAGAAATCCTCCGTTATTTAAAATATCTGTGGTACCGGCGCGCATGGCCGGTCGGATGCCGGGCGACGTGACCACATTATTATAGAAGAAGGAACGTTGTTTGTACAGAAGTTTTTCGTATGTATAGAAACAGTCTGATCTTTGTCCGGAAATAAATCAGCTGGTTTCGGACATAAGGATAAACTGTACTTTGACAGATGCCCGTGCAGAAGTTATAATAACTATTACAAATGTAGGAAAAGGGAGGGGACATATATGAAAAATCTTCCGCAGATATCAGAAGCAGAGTTTGAAGTTATGAGGGTTGTATGGAATTTTGCGCCTGTGAGTACAAACGAGATTACAGATCAGCTGCTGCAGACCACAGATTGGAGCCCTAAGACAATCCAGACGCTTATCCGGCGGCTTGTCACAAAAGGAGCCCTTACTTACGAGAAGCAGGGAAGGATGTTTGTGTATACGGCGGCGGTAGAAGAAGATGAGTACCTTAGGTCGAAGACGTCATCTTTTGTGGAACACTATTTTAACGGGAATATTTCTGCACTGGTATCTTCCTTTCTTGAAAGTGATGCTCTGAGTGCGGAGGATATTGAGTCCCTGCGCGATGTGCTGTCGGAGGCGGATAAAACCGGAAAGGAACATAGAAATAAAAAAATGAAAAAAAGTGAAAAAAGTTGTTGACATTTATAAAGAGCTGTAGTATAGTACTTATTGTTCCGGTCAGGAAAACGAACGGAACACAGAAAATGCGACAGTGGCTCAGTTGGTAGAGTACGACCTTGCCAAGGTCGGGGTCGCGGGTTCGAACCCCGTCTGTCGCTCTGAATTAAGCACTTGAGATTCCGGAATGGGGTTCAGGTGCTTTTTCTTTTATCCGGCCGACATCCAGAGTACAGGAGAGCGAGTTTTATGAAAAAATTGACACTGAAAGAAATCATCGTAGTTGCCAGTATGCTGTTTGGTATGTTTTTCGGAGCGGGTAATCTGATTTTTCCGGCTTCTATGGGACAGCTTTCCGGAAGTAATATGTGGCAGGCGGCAGCAGGATTCCTGATTACGGGGGTCGGCCTGCCGCTGCTTGGCGTTGCGGCGCTGGGGATCAGCCGGCAGGACGGCCTTCTTGAGCTGAGCAGCCGGGTGGGAAGAAGATACGGACTTTTCTTTACCTGCGCCCTGTATCTGACAATAGGTCCTTTTTTTGCCATACCGAGATGTGCCACTGTATCATATACAGTAGGTGTGGAAGGTATTACGTCAGGCGCTTCCCATACAGCCGGACTGGCAGTCTTTTCACTGCTCTTTTTTGCCCTTGTCCTGTTTTTTTCTCTGCGTCCGGGAGAAATTATGACATGGATCGGGAAAGTGCTCAATCCTCTGTTTCTTCTCTTTCTGGGAATCCTTCTTGTGAGGGCTCTCGCATCCCCGGCAGGGGCGATAAGCGATGTGGCGCCTCAGGGCGGGTATGCGCAGGGGGCTTTCTTTACCGGGCTGCTTGAGGGATATAACACAATGGATGTCCTTGCAGGACTCGCGTTCGGGATCGTGGTAGTGGAAGCCATACGCGGACTGGGGGCGGAAGAACCGGGAGAGGTTGCGAAGAGTACGGTTAAGGCAGGTGTCTTCAGTTCTCTCCTGATGGCGCTGATCTACGTACTGGTCACGGTGATGGGGGCTCAGAGCAGAGGGGGGTTCCCGGCCTCTGAGAACGGCGGGGAAGCTCTTGCGAGGATCGCAGGTTATTATTTCGGTACAGCCGGGGCGTTGATCCTTGCCGCGACTGTTACGGTAGCGTGCCTTAAGACCGCGGTAGGACTGATCACAAGCTGCGGGAGAACGTTTGTAAAACTGTTCCCCGGCGGTCCTTCATACCGGATCTGGGCATCTGCATTCTGCGTTCTGTCATTTCTGATCGCGAATCTGGGATTGAATTCAATTATTGCTTATTCCATGCCGGTGTTAATGTTCCTGTATCCGTTGTCAATCGTGCTGATCGCACTTACGTTTTCTAATCGTATTTTCGGCGGGAACAGGATCGTGTATCAGTGCGCGATGGCATTTACGGCGTTTGGCGCCATATTTGATTTTCTTCGCGCGCTGCCTGAAGCGATCAGTGCATCTCCGGCGATCAGGATAATCACGGATACTGCCGGCGCTCTCCTGCCGTTTTCGGAACAGGGATTCGGCTGGGTGTGTCCTGCGCTTGCCGGATTTGTGATCGGGCTTCTTGTGTGCCGGATGCGCAGAGGGGCGTCTGAAAGACAGTAAATGGAATCAAAACATTGAAAGTTCGGCCCGCGTTATCTGCAAAGGGACATGACCGTGCTTGCTGATGCCGCGGTGCTATGCTATACTGTGAATACTGAACAGAAACTGAATGTTTTAAAACGCGGCCGTGTGTATCCTGTATGATATTACGGTGTGCGGACAGCAGAAAAGAGGAGATTGAATGAAGAAAATCAAGATCGGCCTGCTCGGCCTTGGAACAGTCGGAACAGGTGTATATAAACTGATCCGAAAGCGCGCGGATGTGATGGAACAGACTGCCGGCGCGCAGCTGGAGATTAAAAAGATACTTGTCCATAACAAAAATAAGAAAAGAGAAGGCGTGGATGAGAGACTTCTGACTGATAACTGGAGAGAGATTATCGAGGATGAAGAAATCCAGATTGTTATTGAAGTGATCGGCGGTATGGAACCGGCGAAAACAATGATCATGGAGGCTTTGAGGGCAGGTAAAAATGTGGTTTCAGCTAATAAGGATCTGATCGCCGAAGAGGGAAGAGAACTGTTCGATGCTGCTCGCGAGAATGGGAAAGATTTTCTTTTTGAGGCGGCCGTGGCAGGAGGAATCCCGATCATCCGTCCGTTGAAGCAGTGTCTGGCGGCGAATGAGATTTCAGATGTGCTGGGCATCGTAAACGGCACGACCAACTATATCCTGACCAAGATGTTTGAGGACGGTATGGAATTTGACGACGCGCTGAAACAGGCGCAGGATCTGGGATATGCCGAGGCTGACCCTACTGCGGATGTGGAAGGACTTGACGCAGGGCGCAAGGTGGCGATCATGGCGTCTATTGCGTTTCATTCAAGAGTCGTTTTTTCGGATGTTTATACAGAGGGTATCACGAAGATCACGGCGGCTGATATCGCCTACGCGAAAGAATTTGACAGTGTGATCAAACTGCTCGGTGTCGCGCGGAATACCAAAGCCGGAATTGAAGTGGGAGTGTATCCTGTGATGCTGCCGAAAGATCATCCGCTTGCGTCTGTAAGAGAGTCGTTCAATGCAGTGTTCATCCATGGAGACGCGGTGGATGACGCAATGTTTTACGGCAGAGGGGCAGGCGAGATGCCCACGGCCAGCGCGGTGGTCGGAGATGTGATCGATGTGGCGCGGGATCTGGCATACAACTGTACAGGCAGGATCAGCTGTACCTGTTACCGGCAGATTCCGGTGAAAGATTTCGGAGAGGCAGCGAACAAATTCTTCCTGCGTATGCAGGTAAAGAACCTCCCGGGTGTACTGGCGCAGATCGCTCAGGTGTTCGGCGGACATAAGGTGAGTATTGCGAGAGTTGTCCAGAAGAGTTCGCATTCAGACCGGGCGGAACTGGTCATCGTGACAGAAAAGGTAAAAGAACGGCATATGAAAGATGCCATAGGAGAACTGAAGCAGATGGAGAGCATCTACGAGATCAGCAGCGTGATCCGGGAGTATTAAGCGCCAGCGGGACTCCGGGGATCGGGCATGCAAACGGATAAGGTGAGGGATACAGATGGAGAAAAGAAGCCAGCCAATCGGATTTCTGATTAAACAGATCAACAACGTATACGAAAAAGATCTGAATGAACGGTTAAAGAAGATCGGTATCACATCATCACAGTGTGCGGTGCTGGATTATCTTTTCCGCACGAGCAAGGAAGAGGTGAGCCAGCGGGATGTGGAGAAGAACTTAAGTCTTAAAAATCCGACTGTGACAGGAATCCTGAAACGGCTGGACGAAAAAGGCTATATTCTCTGCGTGCCGAATGCGCATGATAAGAGGAAAAAGAATATCTATCTCACGGAAAAAGCATATGACATCCAGAGGAGGATGGACATTGACCGGAGAAAGCTTGACAGAGAGCTTACGCGCGGGATGACGAGGCGTGAGACTGACGCGTTGAGGAGAAATCTGGAAAAGCTGCTGTATAATATCGCTGATCCGTGATAAAGGAGGAAATTATGAGTTACGCAGATAAAGTGTTTATCGATATGTGCCGGGATATTATTGAAAACGGTACGAGCACAGAAGGAGAGAAGGTGCGCCCGGTGTGGGAGGACGGCACTTCCGCCTACACGATAAAGAAGTTTGGGGTCGTGAACCGTTACGATCTTTCAAAAGAGTTCCCGGCTCTCACGCTCCGGCGTACGGCGATCAAAAGCTGTGTGGACGAGATGCTGTGGATATGGCAGAAAAAGTCCAACAATGTACATGATCTTAAAAGCCATATCTGGGACAGCTGGGCTGATGAGAACGGATCCATCGGAAAAGCATACGGATATCAGATGGGCGTAAAGCATCAGTACAAAGAAGGAATGATGGATCAGACGGACCGTGTGATCTATGATCTGAAGAACAATCCGTACAGCCGTCGTATTATGACAAATATCTATGTGCATCAGGACCTCCATGAGATGAACCTGTATCCGTGCGCATACAGCATGACTTTTAACGTGACCAAAGAGAAGGACAGTGATGTGCTGACCCTGAACGGTATTCTCAACCAGAGATCTCAGGATGTACTGGCGGCAAACAACTGGAATGTGTGCCAGTATGCGGTTCTGATCTACATGCTGGCACAGGTGTGCGGCATGAAGGCGGGCGAACTGGTCCATGTGATCGCGGACGCCCATATCTACGACAGGCATATTCCGATGATTGAGGAACTGATCTCGAGAGAACCGTACCCGGCGCCCACATTCTGGCTGAATCCGGAGGTTAAGGATTTCTATGACTTTACACCGGATGATGTGAGACTGGATAATTATCAGACACATCCGCAGATCAAAAATATTCCGATCGCGGTATGACCGGACAGGTCAGTTTATTCTCTTTAAAAGCCGAACGGATGCAGAGAGAAATATGAGAAGAAAGGCAAAGATATATGAAAGCAATATTAGCAGCAGACAAAAACTGGGGGATCGGTTATAACAACCGTCTGCTTGTGAGCATCCCCTCGGATATGAAGTTCTTCCGTCAGACAACGACCGGAAAGGTTGTAGTTATGGGACGAAAGACATTAGAAAGTTTCCCGAATGGGATGCCGCTTAAGAACCGTACCAATATCGTTCTGACCGGCAATCAGAATTATCAGGTAAAAGACGCCGTTATCGTCCACTCTGAAGACGAGCTGATGGAGGAGTTGAAAAAATATAATACTGATGACATTTACGTGATCGGCGGGGAAAGCGTCTACCGTATGATGCTTCCTTACTGCGATACAGTTTATGTGACGAAGATAGACCGCGCATTTCAGGCGGATACATTCTTCCCGAATCTGGATGAGATGGATGAGTGGGAGATGACAGAAGAAAGCGAGGAGCAGACCTGTTTTGATCTGGAATTCTGTTTTACAAAATATGAACGCAGATAAAAATAGAATTATGGACAGCAGCGGAAATTTGTCTGCCAGATTGCGGCGCAGAGCGGTCCCGGCCATAGTGCTTGCCTGCTGCATGGTGTTTGCGGCGGGATGCGCGGGGGCAGGCGGCAGTACAATGCCGCCGGGCAGTGCCGGCGATACTGCAGACAGCGGCGGTGACGGGAAGATCAGCGTCGTGACAACTATCTTTCCGCCCTATGATTTTGTCCGGGAGATCGCCGGAGACGAGGCAGACATTAAAATGCTCCTGAAACCCGGTGAGGAGACCCATTCCTACGAGCCGACGCCGCAGGATATCATCGCCATACAGAACAGCGACGTCTTTATCTATACAGGCGGAGAAAACGATGTGTGGGTGGAAGACATCCTGAGTTCCATGCCGGACTCGGACATGGTGACACTGCGTCTTACAGACTGTGTCGATACAGTGGAAGAGGAGCAGGTAGAGGGGATGAAGGGAAGTGCCGGACACGATCATGATGAAGAGGATTATGACGATGTGCATGGCGGTCATGCGGATGAGGCAGGAGACGGGGAAGCTGAGGAAGAGTCCCCTCATGAGGTGGACGAGCATGTCTGGACCTCTCCGGTCAATGCATCCCTGATCGTGGAACAGATTAAAAACGTTCTCTCGCAGGCAGATCCGGACAACAGTGAGCTGTATGCAGAAAATACGCTGGCTTATCAGGAACAGCTCTCGGAGCTGGATCGGGAGTTCCGGGAGGTTGTGGACAATGCAAAGCGGGATGTCATGATCTTCGGCGACCGCTTCCCGTTCCGGTATTTTGCCGATGAGTACGGGCTGGAATATTACGCGGCATTTCCCGGGTGCGCGGGCGATACGGAGCCCAGCGCGGCGACTATGGCGTTTCTCATCGAGAAGGTAAAAGAAGAGAAAGTGCCTGCGGTTTTGAAGATGGAACTGAGCAACGCCGACATCGCGAATGCAATCGCAGAGGCGACGGGAACCGAGGTGAAAGTGCTCTACAGCTGTCATAATCTTTCCGCGGATGATTTTGAAAACGGGGAGACCTATCTCTCCATGATGCAGAAAAACGTAGAGACTTTGAAGGAGGTACTGAACTGATGCCCCTGATAAAATGTGAAAATGTCTCCATCGGCTACGAAGGCCAGACGGTGGTAAAAGATTTGAATTTTGCAATAGAAAAGGGCGACTATCTGTGTATTGTCGGAGAGAACGGCTCCGGCAAGAGTACGCTTGTCAAAAGCCTTCTCGGGCTTAAAAATGTGGAAAAAGGGCGGATCACTTACGGGGACGGGCTGAAGCAGAACGAGATCGGTTATCTGCCCCAGCAGACAGACGCGCAGAAGGATTTCCCTGCCAGCGTCTACGAGGTGGTTCTCTCCGGACGGCTTAACAGCCGGGGATTTCATCCTTTTTATACTGCGGCGGACAGGAAACAGGCTTTGGAAAAGATGGATCTTCTGGGGATACGGGATCTGGAGCGCCAGTGTTTCCGGGATCTTTCAGGCGGACAGAAACAGAGAGTGCTTCTGGCGAGGGCGCTGTGCGCGACAGGAAGCCTGCTTCTGCTCGATGAGCCGGTGACCGGACTGGATCCCATAGTGACCGGCGAATTCTATGAACTGATCCGCAGGATCAACCGCGAGTCGGGCATTGCAGTGGTGATGGTATCCCACGACATCGAGAGCGCAGTGAAAGATGCGACACATATCCTCCATCTTCAGGAGACCGCGCTCTTCTTCGGAACGACAGAAGATTACAGGAAAAGCCGGATCGGCAAAGCATTTCTGGGAGGTGTGCAAGATGGAAATGATCATTGAGATGTTCTCGTATCCTTTCATGGTGCGCGCTTTTACCGTGGGCGCACTGGTGGCGCTGTGCTCCGCGCTTCTCGGCGTCAGTCTGGTGCTGAAACGGTATTCCATGATCGGCGACGGCCTCTCACATGTGGGATTTGGCGCCCTTGCCATTGCGGCGTCCCTCAATGTGGCGCCTCTGGCTGTAGCGATCCCTGTGGTTATCGTGGCGGCCGTGCTGCTTCTCCGGATCCGGGGAAACAGCCGGATCAAAGGAGACGCGGCGATCGCCCTGATCTCCACCAGTTCACTTGCGGTGGGCGTGATGGTGATCTCCATGACGACGGGGATGAATACGGATGTGTATAACTATATGTTCGGAAGCATTCTCGCCATGAGCGACGAGGACGTGCGTCTGAGTGTGATCATGGCAGTGATCGTGCTTGTATTGTTTGTGTTTTTCTATCACAAGATCTTTGCCATTACATTTGATGAGACATTTGCACAGGCAACGGGGGTAAAGGCGGATCTGTACAACACGCTGATCGCCATACTGACAGCGGTGACGATCGTGCTCGGCATGCGCATGATGGGGGCGCTCCTCATTTCCAGTCTGATCATATTCCCTGCCCTTACATCCATGCGTGTGTGCAAGACGTTTAAGAGTGTGATCATCAATTCGGCGGTGATCTCCGTGGTCTGCCTTGTGCTTGGGATTACAGTCTCCTATGTGTGGGGCACGCCGGCGGGGGCAAGTGTGGTTATGGTAAATATTGCGGCGCTGCTGCTTTACTCTCTGATCGGACTGATCCGGAATAAAGGAAAATGAAGATGACAGCGGGAATTTTCGGTGCCGTTGTGATGGCGGCTTTCGGAACGTATTATTTTCGAAATAAAAAAAGAAACAGAAAGCAGGCGCTTCTCTGTAAGGTGCTGGCTACGGCTGTCCCGGGAATTCTGCTGCTGGGATATCTGTACGGAACGTGTACAGGAGAATCTGCCGGCAGCATCGTGTCCGGATGGGCGGATGGCGTGACTTCGCGGGCAGCGTTTGCGGGCACCCTTGCGGCAATCGTATTTTATATGGCGGCGGATGTACTGCTGGAGTGCAGATTTGTATGGGGAGCAGTCAGCTTTGGCGTCGGACATATATGCATGGCGGCAGGTTTTCTTTTGAGCGGGGAGACGGTACTGGTTTGGAAGAAAAGCGGGGGCTGTTCCGTCGATGCCGGTCTGCTCGGCCTGACGCTGGCTGTCTGTGCGGTTTTTGTGGCAGCAGCCTGGGCTGCGCTTCACAGATATTTTCATTCCTTGAAGAAAAAGAAACTTCTGTATCCCCTGCTTGCTTATGTGCTGGTGCTGAGTATGATGGCTGCTCTTGCCGTGACGGCAGGCGGAGTTGTTCCGGCGTCGGGCGGACTTTGCTTTGCTGTCTCGGATGTGCTCCTTGGCAGAAACCGGCTGGGAAAGCACAGAAGCAAGATGCGCGGCGCGCTGGTACTGATCCTGTATTATGCTGCAGTGTATCTCTTTGCGATGCGGCTGTGGATGTGAATGTTAGAATGGAAAGGATAAAACTATGGCATTATTTCATGCGATTTATAATATACTCTGGGGAGATCTGATCACGATACCTCTTCCGGGCGGCAGTACGCTGGGGCTCTCGCTTCTTGTACTGATCCTTGTCCCGGCGGGGATTTATTTTACGATACGGACAAGATTTCTTCCATTCCGGCTCTTCCCTGAGATGCTGAAAGTGACTTTGGAGAACAACAGGAAGATTGAAGAGGAGGAGCGGGAGGGAATCTCCGGCGTACAGGCGCTGATCGTCTCGACAGCCTGCCGTGTGGGCATGGGCAATCTGGTCGGTGTGGTTGCGGCAATCTCCGCCGGCGGCGCGGGAGCCGTATTCTGGATGTGGATAATTGCCCTTGTAGGCTCTTCCACTGCATTTATCGAGGCCACGCTTGCGCAGCTTTATAAGGAGAAAGATCCGCTCTATGGAGGATACCGGGGAGGCCCGGCTTATTATATCCATGCGCTCTTTATAAAGAAGGGGAGCAAACGGAAAAAATCTATACTGGCCGTACTGTTCGCCATATCCGGACTGATCTGCTGGTGCGGCATCAGTCAGGTGATCAGCAACTCCATTTCCTCATCTTTTGAAAATGCATTTCATGTTCCGCCGATTTACTCCACTGTTATCCTTGTGGTGATCGCGGCGGTCATTGTTCTGAGGAAGAACGCGACAGTGAAGGTGCTGGACATCATGGTTCCGATCATGGCGGCGTGCTATTTCTTTATCACGATTTTTATCATTGTGACGAATGCAGGCCAGCTTCCGTCAGTGTTTGGAAGAATCTTTTCAGAGGCGTTCGGTATCCGTCAGGTTGTCGGCGGCGGAATCGGCGCCGTGATCATGAACGGAGCCAAGAGAGGGCTTTTCTCCAATGAGGCAGGATCCGGCTCGGCTCCCTGTGCGGCCGCTGCGGCTGACATCAGCCATCCGGCGAAAGAGGGGCTTCTGCAGGCACTGGGTGTCTTTATCGACACTCTCCTGATCTGTACATGTTCCGCTATGATCATGCTGCTGACCCCGGAGTCCATGACAAAAGGACTTGAGGGAATGGATCTGCTCCAGACAGCGATGAACTACCATCTCGGAGAGTTCGGTGTTATCTTTATCGCGGTGATCCTGTGGCTGTTCAGTTTTTCCACATTTTTGGGAATCCTGTTCTATGCCAGATCGAATGTGGCGTATCTCTTCGGCGATAACTGGATCTCCCAGACGCTGTATAAGGTGCTGGCGCTTGTCATGCTCTTTGTCGGCGGACTGGCGGCATACCAGTTTGTGTGGGATCTGGGAGACCTCGGAGTAGGCCTTATGACTGTGTTCAATATGATCGCGCTCATCCCGCTGGCACCGAAAGCACTGGCGTCGCTTAAGGATTATGAGCAGAATGTCATGAAGAAAAAAGAAAAATCAAAAAAGTCTGATTAAAAAAGATCAAGAAAACGTGATTGACATAGTTAAAAATACACACTATAATGTATTTAAATTTTTAACTATCAGAAATGCAGTGACAGGGAGGAGTACATAGTTTCCGGATGCACAGAGAGAAGATGGCAGGTGAAAATCTTCGTGAAGGGATTATGGAAGTAGCCTTCGAGCAGTGGACTGAACGTACTTATTACACGGCAGCGGAACATTGATCTATCAGCGCCGATACAGGCACGGCTGACGTCAGACAGTACAAGTAGGCTTCAACGTTTTCCCACGTTACAGGGAAGCGGTATCGGATGAAAGGAATGATCAGGAGAGAGGTCTGGTCAGGTTGATTCCCGTACCGGGAGAGTGCAGAGATTTTCTCTGAATTCAGGTGGTAACACGGATGAAGGATTCGCCCTGAGCATATGATGCTCAGGGATTTTTTTGTGCTTGTAGCGAGCCGGAGTCCGGAGCATCCGTTTTGCAAAGAGGAGGTATGAAATTGAGACAGATTACAGGCAACAAGTTACTGGTAAGAGCGTTAAAAGAAGAAGGAGTGGACACAATCTTCGGATATCCGGGTGCGTGTACCATTGATATCAGCGACGAGCTGTATAAACAGGACGACATAAAAGTTATCCTTCCCCGCCATGAGCAGGCGCTCGTTCACGAGGCAGATGCTTATGCGAGGACAACTGGAAAGGTAGGCGTGTGTCTGGTGACAAGCGGACCGGGAGCCACCAATCTGGTCACAGGACTTGCAACGGCAAACTATGACAGTGTTCCTCTTGTCTGCTTTACAGGGCAGGTGGCAAGACACCTGATCGGAAATGACGCGTTTCAGGAAGTGGATATCGTGGGAATCACGCGCAGCATCACAAAATACGGCGTGACAGTGAGAAACCGTGAAGATCTCGGCCGTATTATCAAAGAGGCGTTTTATATCGCGCGGACAGGACGTCCGGGACCAGTGCTCATCGACCTTCCGAAAGATGTGATGTGTGAACTTGGCAGCGCGGACTATCCGGATTCCGTTAATATCCGCGGTTATAAACCGAATACAAGCGTGCATATGGGACAGCTGAAACGTGCCCTCAAAATGCTCAAAAAGGCGAAAAAGCCTCTTTTCCTTGCGGGCGGCGGTGTAAATATTGCCCGGGCAAATAGGATATTTACGGAAGTTGTAAATAAGACGAACGTGCCGGTGGTAACGACGATCATGGGAAGGGGTGCGGTACCGACCAGTCATCCGCTGTATATCGGCAATCTTGGAATGCACGGCCAGTATGCGGCGAATATGGCGGTCGGCGAGTGTGATCTCCTTTTCTCCATCGGAACAAGATTCAATGACAGAATCACAGGTAAACTCCATGCTTTTGCGCCCAATGCACAGATTGTCCATATTGATATTGATACGGCGTCTATTTCCAGAAATATCCATGTTCATGTGCCGATTGTGGCGGATGCCCTTGAAGCTGTGACAAAGATGAACGAATATGTGGAAAAATGTGAGACGGAAGAGTGGCTGGAACAGATCAGATCATGGAAAGAAGAACATCCGCTGACGATGAAAGACCGGGGACATATGAGCCCGATGGATATTATCCAGGAGATGAACAGGCAGTTTGATGACGCTATCATCACAACTGACGTAGGGCAGCATCAGATGTTTGTTACCCAGTATGCAGAGATCAATGAGAAGAAACAGCTTGTCACATCCGGCGGACTGGGAACTATGGGATACGGCTTCCCAGCGGCGATCGGCGCGAAGATCGGAAATCCCGATAAGACTGTCATTGCTATTTCCGGAGACGGAGGCATGCAGATGAATATTCAGGAATTTGCTACGGCAGTGTTGGAAGAACTTCCGCTTATCCTCTGTGTGTTCAATAACGAGTATCTTGGTATGGTGCGCCAGTGGCAGAAACTTTTCTACGGCAAGCGTTACGGCATGACAAACCTGCGCTCCGGAGCCCTGTACCGCAGGACGAACGGAGAGGAGATGCCGGAGTATACGCCGGATTTTGTAAAACTGGCAGAGAGCTACGGCGCGAAGGGAATCCGCGTTATGAAGAAAGAAGATATTGCGGCCGCATTTGAAGAGGCAAAGAAAAATACAAAGACACCGACACTGATCGAATTTATCATTGATCCGGAAGAAATGGTCTACCCGATGATCCAGCCGGGCGGAACTCTGGAAGAGATGATCATGGATTGCTAGAGGAAGGAGCGCATGAGAATGGATAACACAATGAAAAAAAGATGGATTTCGCTTTATGTTGAGAATCAGGTGGGTGTGCTCTCCAAGATTTCCGGACTTTTCTCCGGAAAATCATACAATCTGGACAGTCTCACCGTAGGAACGACGGAAGACCCTACCGTATCAAGAATGACAATTGCTACAGTCAGTGACGACGAGACATTTGAGCAGATCAAAAAACAGCTCAACCGCATGATAGAAGTGATCAAGGTAATTGATTTTACCGATATCTTTGTCAGGATGAAAGAGATCCTGTATGTGAAAGTGTTTAAATGCTCCCCTGCGGATAAAGTGGAAGTATTTCAGATCGCGGAAACTTTTAAGGCAAAAGTGATTGATTACGGCAGGGACAGTGTGCTCGTGGAATTCGTCCAGACAGCGACCAAGAACGATGCGGTGGTCAAATTAATGAAAGAAGAATTTAAGAGCATAGAGGTCGTCAGAGGCGGAAGCGTGGGAATTGAGTCTATCAGCATGATGGAGCGATAGGGTGAGGAGCGCTATTCGCAAAGCCGCACTGCGTGCTGACTGCGGCTTCTGCCGCTTCTTTGCCCGTTGGCACTGGGGCCGTCCGTAATCAGTTCAGGAGCGCCATTCGCAAAGCCGCACTGCGTGCTGACTGCGGCCTCCGCCGCTTCTTTGCTCATAGGCAGGCGCTCAGTACATCTGATTGCCAGTCGTCGGAATCTTATGCAAGCATAAATCCGCCTCCTGACATCAGATGACTGAACTGATAAACTAAAAAACCGAGCGCACTCTTGATTTTTGTTAATCGCAGTATTATAATGGTCACCGTAGAGTAATGAAAGACTTTTCCAAGCAGAGGAGGAAATACAATGGAGAAGAAAAATCTTGACTGGGAAAATATGGGATTCAGCTACATGCAGACTGACAAGCGGTATGTGGCAAACTATAAAGACGGCAAATGGGATGACGGTGCTCTGATCGATGATGCAAATATCGTGATGAATGAATGTGCAGGAGTACTTCAGTATTCACAGTCTGTTTTTGAGGGACTGAAAGCATATACAACAGAAGACGGACATATCGTTACATTCCGTCCGGATCTGAATGCTTCCCGTATGGTAGATTCTGCAAAGCGTCTTGAGATGCCGCCGTTTCCGGAGGATCGTTTCGTAGACGCCGTAGCACAGGTTGTTAAGGCAAATGCAGCATATGTTCCGCCGTACGGCTCAGGAGCTACACTGTATATCAGACCGTATATGTTCGGTATCAATCCGGTTATCGGTGTGAAACCTGCTGATGAGTACCAGTTCAGGATTTTTGCAACTCCGGTAGGTCCGTACTTCAAGGGCGGCGCAAAGCCGATCACGATCTGTGTATCAGACTTTGACCGCGCGGCACCGCACGGAACAGGACACATCAAAGCAGGACTTAACTATGCGATGAGCCTTCATGCAATCGTAACAGCTCATGCAAACGGATTCGATGAGAACATGTATCTGGATTCCGCTACAAGAACAAAAGTAGAGGAGACAGGCGGAGCAAACTTTATCTTTGTTACAAAGGACAATAAAGTTGTTACACCTCACTCAAGTACGATTCTTCCGTCCATCACAAGAAGATCTATCATGTATGTGGCAGAGCACTATCTCGGACTGGAAGTTGAGGAGAGAGACGTATACTTTGACGAAGTAAAAGATTTCGCAGAGTGCGGTCTGTGCGGTACAGCTGCCGTGATCTCCCCGGTAGGAAAAGTTGTCAACCACGGAGAAGAGATCTGCTTCCCGAGCGGAATGGAGAAGATGGGACCGATTACACAGAAACTGTACGATACACTGACAGGTATCCAGATGGGACACATCGAAGCACCGGAAGGATGGATCAAAGTTATTGAGTAATTTCCGGTAATCAATAAAATAAAAG
>ERZ1643247.2083-NODE-2083-length-16594-cov-4.314953_pt1 | contig 16594 bp, 14 predicted proteins | sample MGYA00579264_ERZ1643247 | MGnify/ENA primary metagenome ERZ1643247 (study PRJEB29033, sample SAMEA4952262) | chicken gut metagenome | biome: Broiler Chicken; feature: Gastrointestinal Tract; material: Caecum | place: Ireland | collected 2018 | study: Broiler... | reverse complement strand
AGCCGATTAAAGATGCGGTTGAAACCGTTTATCAACGACTGGAAGGCTGGGAAGGAAATGGCGGCTTCGCGCAGTTAGCGGTGGAAGAAGAGTAGTTTTTCATTAAGGAATCAGGACAGGGATGTTCTTGATGGGGTGAACCAGCTCTGATGCCAAATGCTAAATTGCCCGATGCGCTGCGCTTATCGGGCCTTCATGGTTCGTGCGACATGTAGGCCGGATAAGGCGTTCACGCCGCATCCGGCACTGTTACCTACTCTAAATCTTCCCCATTACTGGCAATCACTTTTTTATACCACCAGAATGATTTCTTACGCGTGCGCGTCAGCGTACCGTTGCCTGCGTCGTCACGGTCAACAAAGACAAAGCCGTAGCGTTTGCTCATTTCACCCGTAGAGGCGGAAACTAAATCAATACAGCCCCAGGTGGTGTAGCCCATCAGCGGAATGCCATCTGCAATCGCTTCGCCCATTGCGCGGATATGTTCGCGTAAATAGCTGATGCGATAGTCATCGTTAATCTCACCGTTGGCAGCAAATTCATCTTTTGCGCCGAGGCCGTTTTCCACCAGAAACAGCGGCTTCTGATAACGATCGTACATCATATTCATGGTGATACGCAGACCGAGTGGATCAATTCCCCAGCCCCAGTCGCTCACCTGTAGATACGGATTACGCAGCGATTTCACCACGTTCGCCGCACTGCTGTTGTTGGCGTTCATCTCCGCCGAGGCGCAGCGCGAGGCGTAATAGCTGAAAGAGACAAAATCGACGGTGTTTTTCAGGATTTCATCATCGCCCGGTGCTTTGTCGATGGTTACCCCTTTTTCGCGGAATACGCGGGCAGAGTAAGCCGGATACGTGCCCCGCGCCTGCACATCGATAAAAAACAGGTTTTCCCGGTCTTTCTCCAGCGCCGCCCAGACATCTTCCGGCTTGCAACTGTAAGGGTAGAAGTTACCGCCCGCCAGCATACAGCCCACCTGATTTTGCGGGTTAACCTCATGGGCGATTTTGGTGGCTAGCGCACTGGCAACCAGCTGGTGATGCGCGGCCTGATATTTCACCTGATCCTGATTTTCACCTTCTTCAAACACCAGACCCGCGCCGGAGAACGGGCTATGCAACATAATGTTGATTTCATTGAAGGTTAGCCAGTATTTCACCAGACCATCAAATGCTTCAAAGCAGGTTCTGGCGTAGCGGCTGAAAAACTCCACCAGCTTGCGGTTACGCCAGGAGCCATATTCGGTGACCAGATGCATCGGCACATCGAAGTGGCACAACGTGACCAGCGGTTCGATACCGTACTTTTTACACTCTTCAAAGACAGAACGATAAAAAGCAATGCCCTGCTGATTGGGCGTGATTTCATCGCCCTGCGGAAAGAGGCGGCTCCAGGCAATTGAGGTACGGAAAACCTTGAATCCCATCTCTGCCATCAGGGCGATATCTTCTTTATAACGATGATAAAAATCCGTCGCCTCATGGCTGGGATAAAACTCGTCATCTCGCAACTGAAAACGTTTTTCCAGCCCCAGTTTCACCGCCATTCGATGCTCGCCGTGTGGGATCATATCGACCGTTGTCAGTCCTTTGCCACCTTCACGGAACGCACCTTCAGACTGGTTGGCGGCAAGCGCGCCGCCCCATAAAAAACCTTCTGGAAATACTGACATTTTCATCCTCAATTAAGACTTACTTCTTTGGCGACGGTCGGTTGTACGCTCTGATACTTTCGCGCCTGGGCAGCCGCTTCCTCAACAGGAATATCCTCAAAGCCGAGCAACAGTGTGAGGATAAACGACAGCACCACCGCCAGCGCCATGACCGCGAACACCCAGACGATGCTCATTGGATTCGCCGGATCGAAGAACTGCACGCTGGTAAATAGCCCCGGCGCTGCCATTGAGTGGCTGGCAAGCCCCGCCATACCGGCAACCGCGCCGCAAATAAAACCGCTGATAAGACTGGCGATAAGCGGACGTTTCAGGCGGATCGCCACGCCATATAACGCCGGTTCGGAAATCCCCGCCATAATGGCTGATGCCGCCGCAGCCAGCGCCGTCTGGCGCAGTTCCGGGTTTTTCGTTTTCCACGCCACTGCCAGTGATGAACCGCCCAGCGACAGGTTAGCGCCGATCTCTGACGGCATGACCATCCCTTCTTTGCCGGTTTCGGCAATGGTCTGAATGATGGTTGGCGTAAAGACGCGGTGCATCCCGGTCATTACCAGCAGAGGCCACAGCGCGCCCATAATGGCGACTGAAAGCCAGCCCAGATAACCATGAATGGTGTAAACCAGCGCCGAAATGGCGCTACCGATCCAGATACCAATCGGGCCAATCAGCAGGATTGCCAGCGGTGCGGCAATCAACACAATCAGCATTGGTTTGAGGAAGTTTTTGGTCACCGCCGGTGTAATGCTGTCCACCCAGCGTTCGATATATGACAGGCACCAGGTCATCACCAGCGCCGGGATCACCGTGTAGGTGTATTTCACCGCGGTGACCGGAATCAGGGCAAATTCGACATGTTCACCCTGGGCCGCTTTCGCCATCAGTTCAATAAAGCTCGGATGTACCAGCACACCTGCGATGGCAATCGCCAGCGACATATTGGTTTTAAATTTGATGGCGGCAGATGCCGCGACCATCAGCGGCAGGAAGAAGAAAGCACCGTCACCAATCACATTCAGAATGGTTAAGGTCGGCGATCCTTTTGTCAACACGCCGCTCATCTCGAGGATCATCGCCAGCAGTTTGACCATCGATCCGCCGATAATCGCCGGGATCAGCGGTGACATGGTGCTGATCAGCGCATCGAGGATCCCCGCACCAATGCGACGCAGCGTGAGTTTGGGTTTACCCACGGGCTGTACGGGCTGCATATCTCCCGGCAGCAGGCTGACGACTTCCTGAAAGGCTTGTGAAACGGTATTGCCGATAATCACCTGACACTGGTTGTCACTACGTACCACGCCGAGCACGCCGGGGATGGTTTTTAACGTCGGGCTGTCGATAAGCTGGTCATCTTTGATAACAAAGCGCAAACGCGTCATACAGTGCGTGACTGCCGAGATGTTATCAACGCCGCCCAGTGCCGCTATCACCGAGCGTGCCAGCGCCGCATAATTTTTGGCCATCGGATTTTATCCTGTTATCAGTAGGGTAGATGTAGTTGTTATCAGTCGACGTGACGGAAAAATGCCGATGCTGAAACGGAATTAAGAAACCGGTTTCACAAAATCATGAATAGTTGTCACTAAATAAGCAAGAGAGTGAATTGTTCATTTTTTATATTTGTGAAACCGGTCACCTGAATATTTTTCCCGCCGATTGTGCAAGGACAATCGGCAAACGGTGCAGTACACTGCGTTGATTGCGTGTAAAGGGATGAAAATGATGACGACGATGCTGGAAGTGGCGAAGCGCGCCGGGGTTTCAAAAGCGACCGTTTCCCGCGTGCTTTCAGGTAATGGCTACGTCAGCCAGGAGACTAAAGATCGCGTGTTTCAGGCGGTAGAAGAGAGCGGTTACCGTCCAAACTTGCTGGCGCGCAATCTGTCGGCGAAGAGTACTCAGACGCTGGGGCTGGTAGTGACCAACACGCTTTACCACGGCATTTATTTTAGTGAATTACTGTTTCATGCCGCGCGAATGGCGGAAGAGAAAGGGCGGCAGTTGCTATTGGCAGATGGTAAACACAGCGCAGAAGAAGAGCGCCAGGCGATTCAGTATCTGCTGGATCTGCGCTGCGACGCGATCATGATTTACCCGCGTTTTTTAAGCGTGGATGAGATCGATGACATCATTGACGCGCACAGTCAGCCGATAATGGTGCTTAATCGCCGCCTGCGCAAAAACAGCAGCCATAGCGTCTGGTGCAATCATAAACAGACCAGCTTTAATGCCGTGGCAGAGTTGATAAACGCCGGGCATCAGGAGATTGCTTTCCTTACCGGCTCGATGGATTCCCCCACCAGCATTGAACGTCTTGCCGGGTATAAAGACGCGCTGGCGCAGCATGGTATTGCGCTCAATGAAAAACTTATCGCTAACGGTAAATGGACGCCCGCCAGCGGGGCCGAAGGGGTAGAAATGTTGCTCGAACGTGGGGCTAAATTTAGCGCGTTAGTTGCCAGTAACGACGATATGGCGATAGGTGCGATGAAAGCGTTACACGAGCGCGGCGTAGCGGTGCCAGAGCAGGTGTCAGTTATCGGATTCGATGATATCGCTATTGCCCCCTACACCGTTCCGGCGCTCTCCAGCGTAAAAATTCCGGTGACTGAGATGATTCAGGAAATTATTGGACGGCTGATTTTTATGCTCGATGGCGGGGATTTCTCACCGCCGAAAACCTTCAGCGGAAAACTGATCCGCCGCGACTCACTCATTGCTCCTTCGCGATAAACATTGTCATCACATGTCATCGTCACTAGTGTCGATGACATCGTTTTTCCTGCATTACAGAAATTAATTTCCTTAAATAACAGTAAATTAAAAACTGGCATGATTTGTGAATGTATCGGCGCATTAACTGTCATTGCTGGAGAATTTGATGAACCGTTTCATCATTGCTGACGCGAGTAAATGTATTGGTTGCCGTACCTGTGAAGTGGCGTGCGTGGTTTCTCATCAGGAAAATCAGGACTGTGCATCGCTGACCCCGGAAACTTTTTTACCGCGTATCCATGTCATTAAAGGTGTGAACATTTCCACGGCGACAGTTTGCCGTCAGTGTGAAGATGCACCGTGCGCTAACGTCTGCCCGAATGGTGCTATCAGCCGTGATAAAGGGTTTGTTCATGTGATGCAGGAACGTTGCATTGGTTGCAAAACCTGCGTTGTGGCTTGCCCGTATGGTGCGATGGAAGTGGTGGTACGTCCGGTGATTCGCAACAGCGGCGCAGGGCTGAATGTACGGGCTGACAAAGCCGAAGCCAATAAATGCGACCTGTGCAACCATCGTGAAGACGGCCCGGCGTGTATGGCGGCTTGCCCGACCCATGCGCTGATTTGTGTCGATCGTAATAAACTTGAACAACTGAGCGCAGAAAAACGCCGCCGTACGGCGCTGATGTTCTAAAAATCTTACAGAACTGTTCTGGCATCAAAGGAATTCCCGGAAATATTCGTAGAATACGGAGCGGGCGGTATCGCCGACCTGTGACTGCCGGATGCGACGCTGTCGTGTCCGGCAGGGCGGGTTACGCAATTCATGATGGCGGGAATAACTCAATGGCAAAAAACACATCTTGCGGTGTCCAACTGCGTATTCGTGGCAAAGTGCAGGGCGTCGGTTTTCGTCCGTTTGTCTGGCAGCTGGCACAGCAATTAAATCTTCACGGCGATGTCTGTAATGACGGCGATGGCGTAGAAGTCCGGCTGCGGGAAGACCCGGAAACGTTTCTTGTTCAATTGTATCAGCACTGCCCGCCGCTGGCGCGTATTGATAGCGTCGAGCGTGAGCCGTTTATCTGGTCACAACTGCCCACCGAGTTCACTATACGCCAGAGCACAGGCGGCACCATGAATACGCAAATTGTTCCCGATGCCGCTACTTGCCCTGCTTGCCTTGCCGAAATGAATACCCCAGGCGAACGGCGTTATCGTTATCCGTTTATCAACTGTACCCACTGCGGCCCGCGTTTCACCATTATTCGCGCCATGCCTTACGACCGCCCGTTTACCGTGATGGCGGCGTTTCCGCTATGTCCGGCCTGTGACAAAGAGTACCGTGACCCGCTCGATCGTCGCTTCCACGCCCAGCCGGTGGCCTGCCCGGAGTGTGGCCCGCATCTTGAATGGGTAAGTCATGGTGAACATGCGGAACAAGAGGCGGCATTACAGGCAGCTATCGCACAGTTAAAAATGGGCAACATTGTCGCCATCAAAGGGATTGGCGGATTTCATCTTGCCTGCGATGCACGTAACAGTAACGCGGTGGCGACACTTCGGGCGCGCAAACATCGCCCGGCGAAACCGCTGGCGGTCATGTTGCCAGTGGCTGACGGTTTACCAGACGCTGCGCGCCAGTTGCTTACCACGCCCGCCGCGCCGATTGTGCTGGTGGATAAAAAATACGTTCCTGAGCTTTGTGATGATATCGCCCCTGACCTTAACGAAGTCGGGGTAATGTTGCCTGCGAACCCGCTCCAGCATTTGCTGTTACAGGAACTGCAATGCCCGCTGGTGATGACCTCCGGCAACCTGAGCGGTAAACCACCAGCTATCAGCAACGAACAGGCGCTGGCGGATTTGCAGGGCATTGCCGACGGATTCTTGATACATAACCGCGACATCGTGCAGCGGATGGATGATTCGGTGGTGCGCGAAAGCGGCGAAATGCTGCGCCGTTCACGCGGGTATGTGCCGGATGCGCTGGTTTTGCCTCCGGGCTTTAAAAATGTTCCGCCTGTGCTGTGTCTTGGCGCGGATCTGAAAAACACCTTCTGCCTGGTGCGCGGTGAACAAGCGGTGTTGAGTCAGCATCTGGGCGATTTAAGTGACGATGGCATCCAGATGCAGTGGCGCGAAGCGTTACGCCTGATGCAAAACATCTACGATTTTACCCCGCAATACGTTGTGCATGACGCGCATCCGGGCTATGTCTCCAGCCAGTGGGCGCGTGAAATGAATCTGCCGACGCAAACGGTGCTGCATCATCATGCCCATGCAGCGGCGTGTCTGGCAGAGCATCAGTGGCCGCTGGATGGCGGTGATGTCATTGCTTTGACGCTCGACGGTATCGGTATGGGGGAGAACGGCGCTTTGTGGGGCGGCGAGTGCCTGCGGGTGAACTATCGCGAATGTGAGCACCTGGGCGGCTTGCCTGCAGTGGCGCTTCCGGGTGGCGATTTGGCAGCGAAGCAGCCGTGGCGAAACCTGCTGGCGCAGTGCCTGCGCTTTGTGCCGGAGTGGCAGAATTACTCTGAAACAGCAAGTGTGCAACAGCAAAACTGGAGCGTGCTGGCGCGGGCCATTGAGCGTGGAATTAACGCGCCGCTGGCGTCATCGTGTGGGCGGTTGTTCGATGCCGTGGCGGCGGCACTGGGCTGTGCGCCAGCCACGTTAAGTTATGAAGGTGAATCCGGTGACAATGCCGCGGGTGGACAATCAACTGGATCTCGCCACTTTCTGGGAGCAGTGGCTGAACTGGCAGGCACCGGTTAATCAACGCGCGTGGGCGTTTCATGACGCGCTGGCGCAGGGTTTTGCCGCGTTGATGCGTGAGCAAGCCACGATGCGTGGTATCACTACGCTGGTATTTAGCGGCGGGGTTATTCATAACCGTTTGCTGCGTGCACGTCTGGCGCATTATCTCGCTGATTTCACATTGCTCTTTCCACAGAGTTTACCGGCGGGTGATGGCGGTTTGTCTCTGGGGCAGGGGGTTATTGCTGCGGCGCGTTGGTTAGCGGGTGAAGTCCAGAACGGATAAAACGTGTTGCATTTGGACACCATTGCCGGATGCGGCGTAAACGCCTTATCCGGCCTACACATGCGTCCCCGTAGGTCGGATAAGACGCGCCAGCGTCGCATCCGACATTTTAGGCACAGTAGCCCACCTACATCGGCAATGTTTTCAACAATCCAAATGCCTCTTTCATCCGATCCTCACTGACCACAAAGGCGCGAAGCTGGTCAGCATCGTCAACGCCGCGCGCCACCATTCCCTGGCGTTCGGTATTAATTTGCCAGCGTAAATCCTGACGCTGGGTTTCGCCTGCCAGATGCAGCGGTAATTCCGGCGTTTTGATTTTCACCAGCATCGCCGGGAGTTTCAGCGGCGTGTTATTGCCGAGAAGATTTTTTGCCAGCACCATCGCGCTAAGTTGAATCGGCTGGAGGAACGGCAATACCTGACCGTTAATTTCCGCGCAATCGCCCAGCGCGTAAATATCGGCATTACTGGTTTGCAGATAACTATCGACGCAAACGCCGCGATTAATCGTCAGCCCGGCGCGTCGTGCCAGGGCGGTTTCCGGGCGCAGTCCGGTGGCGGCAATTACCGCATCCACTTCGATACTACGCTGGCGGTCCAGCGTTGCCAGAATGCCAGAATCCGTTTTTTCCAGCCCCTGCAACTGAGATTTCAACAGCAGATGAACACCCATCTCCGTCAACCGATGCTGCAAGCGGCTGCTTACTTCCGGTGGCATTAACGACGCCAGAATACTGGCAGCGTTGTCGATTAGCGTGACCGCTTTGCCTGCACGACAAAAATCCATCGCCAGTTCGCTACCAATCAAACCACCGCCAACAATCAACACGCGTCGGGCATCCCGCAGTTGCGTTTCACAGGCGCGATACTCTTGCTGACTATTTAACGTCAGCATTAACTCACGCCCAGGCACAGGCGGGACAAAGGCGCTGGCACCGGTTGCCAGCACTAACTTGTCGTATTGCCACTGATTATTCTGGCTTTTCACCACATGGGCTTCGGCATCGATATCCGTCACCCAGGTGTGCGGAAACAGGCGCAGATTAAACTGCTCGGCAAATTCACCCGCCGTCTGGCGGGTAAGGTCGTCGGCACGTTGCCCCTGACTGATAACATGGCTGAGGTCAGGTTTGTTGTACTCATCTATGCTGTCGGCGGCAATCAAGGTTAATGGAATAGTGGCGTCCTGTTTGCGAATATTTTTCACCAGTTGTCGGGCGGCGAAGCCCGAACCAATGATCACAATGCCGTTGCTCATTTTGCCTCCGATGCCAGTTCGTCAAAGACGTCTTTGCCGAGGGAGCATTCCGGGCACAGGAAGTTATCCGGGACTTCACTCCACGGCGTTCCTGGTGCAACGTCCTGCATTGGCTCGCCTTTTGCCGGATCGTAAATCCACTGGCAGACGCTGCACTGCATCCGTGGGCCGAGGTCAGCCGTCGTGGTGGCAGAGGTTTCTTCTTTAACTACCGTATTCACCGTGCTCTGCGGCAGCGGCGCGAGCGCCCACTGACGGGCGATTTCGCGACCGTGTTCACGGCATAACTCCAGAGCGTCCTGGTCTGGTCGCCATTTGGCTTTCAGGCTGAGCGACATTTCGAAACCCGCATCCTGCAGGCGCGTGGAAAGACGATCCACCGCACCGCCGCTCCAGCCGTGAGAGCCGAAAGCACTGGCGCGTTTGTTACGGAAGCGTAAACCAGTCATCTCCTCCACCAGCCCGGCGATTTTCGGCATCATCACGTTATTCATCGTCGAAGTGCCGACCAGCACGCCTTTTGAGCGGAAGACATTGGTCAGGATTTCGTTTTTATCGCTTCGGGCGACGTTGAAAATTTTCACCGCCACGCGTGGGTCGGTTTCCGCAATCCCCTGGGCGATAGCGTCAGCCATCATGCGGGTGTTATTCGACATGGTGTCGTAGAAAATGGTGATTCTGTCTTCCTGATAATCAGCGGCCCACTTCAGGTACAGCTCGACAATTTGCGTCGGGTTATCGCGCCAGACCACGCCGTGGGAGGTCGCTATCATATCGACTGGTAAGTTAAAGCCCAGGATCTCGGTAATTTTCGGCGTTACCAGGCGGCTGAACGGCGTCAGGATATTGGCGTAGTAACGCTGGCACTGCTCGAAAAGCTCCGTCTGATCCACTTCATCGTTGAACAGATGCTCGTCGCAGTAGTGCTGACCGAAAGCATCGTTACTGAACAGCACCGCGTCGCCTGTCAGGTAAGTCATCATGCTGTCCGGCCAGTGCAGCATTGGTGTTTCGACAAAAATGAGCTGTTTGCCGTTGCCGATATCCAGCGTGTCGCCAGTTTTCACCACATTAAAATTCCACTCCGGATGATGGTGATGACCATTTATCGAGTCGATAGCGTTGGCAGTACAGTAGATCGGCGTATCGGGAATTTGTGCCATCAGTTCGGTCAGCGCCCCGGCGTGGTCCTCTTCTGCATGGTTAATCACGATGTAATCGATATCCGCCAGATCGATTTCATTACGCAGGTTCTGCACAAATTCGCGGCTGAATTTATGGTCGACGGTGTCGATCAGCACGTTTTTTTCTTCGCGGATGAGGTAGCTATTGTAGCTGCTGCCGCGCAGCGTTTTATATTCCGTGCCGTGAAAATCACGCACTTCCCAGTCACGTTGACCAACCCAATGAATGTTATTTTTCACCACAATAGACATAGCAACCTCAATTTATTCAGCGTGTTCTAAAAAGATGTCTTGCTAATTGCAGATTGCGTGCCAGTTTTTTATCTGATTGTTTTTACTCTATAAATAAAATTATGCCCATTAATGAGTAGTCAAAATGACTATCAATCAAATGGTCGATATGACAATATCTATAGTCAAATTGACAGTGAGGCAAAGATGAGTTTTTCCGTTGATGTGCTGGCGAATATCGCCATCGAATTGCAGCGTGGGATTGGTCACCAGGATCGTTTTCAGCGCCTGATCACCACGCTACGTCAGGTGCTGGAGTGCGATGCGTCTGCGTTGCTACGTTACGACTCGCGGCAGTTTATTCCGCTTGCCATCGACGGGCTGGCGAAGGATGTACTCGGTAGACGCTTTGCGCTGGAAGGTCATCCACGGCTGGAAGCGATTGCCCGCGCCGGGGATGTGGTGCGCTTTCCCGCAGACAGCGAATTGCCCGATCCCTATGACGGTTTGATTCCTGGGCAGGAGAGTCTGAAGGTTCACGCCTGCGTTGGTCTGCCATTGTTTGCCGGGCAAAACCTGATCGGCGCATTGACGCTCGACGGGATGCAGCCCGATCAGTTCGATGTTTTCAGCGACGAAGAGTTACGCCTGATTGCCGCGCTGGCGGCGGGAGCGTTAAGCAATGCGTTGCTGATTGAACAACTGGAAAGCCAGAATATGCTGCCAGGCGATGCCACGCCGTTTGAAGCGGTGAAACAGACGCAGATGATTGGCTTGTCCCCTGGCATGACGCAACTGAAAAAAGAGATTGAGATTGTGGCGGCGTCCGATCTCAACGTCTTAATCAGCGGTGAGACGGGAACCGGTAAGGAGCTGGTGGCGAAAGCGATTCATGAGGCCTCGCCACGGGCGGTGAATCCGCTGGTCTATCTCAACTGTGCCGCACTGCCGGAAAGTGTGGCGGAAAGTGAGTTGTTCGGGCATGTGAAAGGAGCGTTTACTGGCGCTATCAGTAACCGCAGTGGGAAGTTTGAAATGGCGGATAACGGCACGCTGTTTCTCGATGAGATCGGCGAGTTGTCGTTGGCATTGCAGGCCAAGCTGCTGAGGGTGTTGCAGTATGGCGATATTCAGCGCGTTGGCGATGACCGTAGTTTGCGGGTCGATGTGCGCGTGCTGGCGGCGACTAACCGCGATTTACGCGAAGAGGTGCTGGCAGGGCGATTTCGCGCTGACTTGTTCCACCGCCTGAGCGTGTTTCCACTTTCGGTGCCGCCGCTGCGTGAGCGGGGCGATGATGTCATTCTGCTGGCGGGGTATTTCTGCGAGCAGTGTCGTTTGCGGCAGGGGCTCTCCCGCGTGGTATTAAGTGCCGGAGCGCGAAATTTACTGCAACACTACAGTTTTCCGGGAAATGTGCGCGAACTGGAACATGCTATTCATCGGGCGGTAGTTCTGGCGAGAGCCACCCGCAACGGCGATGAAGTGATTCTTGAGGCGCAACATTTTGCTTTTCCTGAGGTGACGTTGCCGCCGCCAGAAGTGGCGGCGGTGCCCGTTGTTAAGCAAAACCTGCGTGAAGCGACAGAAGCGTTCCAGCGTGAAACTATTCGTCAGGCACTGGCACAAAATCATCACAACTGGGCTGCCTGCGCGCGGATGCTGGAAACCGACGTCGCCAACCTGCATCGGCTGGCGAAACGTCTGGGATTGAAGGATTAAATAATCCCGGCCTGATAGAAATCCTGCAGGTTTATTGCGCCGGTGAGTTTGCCGTTTTCATCCACCACCGGTGCGGCAGTGATTTTGCGCTTCATCAGGATCTCTTTGGCGTCGATGGCGCGACTTTGCGATTGCAACGTGGTGCCGCCGACCGTCATCGCTTCATTAACTGGCGTGGTGAGTGCGCCGCCGCCAACCAGCCAGCGACGTAAATCGCCGTCGGTAAAGACGCCTTGTACCTGTTGTTGAGCGTCACATACCGCCACCAGCCCCAGACCGGTGCGGCTGAGTTCCAGCATCGCATCCATCACGCTGGCGGTTAACGCCACCTGTGGGATGGCATCGTCACGGCGCATCAGATGATGCACTTTATTCAGCAAGCGAGCGCCCAGTGCCCCGGCTGGGTGGGAGCGGGCAAAATCTTCTTCATTAAATCCGCGCGCCTGCATGACCGCCATCGCCAGCGCGTCACCCATCATCAGGGTATTGACGGTGCTGGAGGTCGGCGCAAGGTGCATCGGGCAGGCTTCGCGTTCTACGGAGATATCCAGCACCGCTTTTGCCGCCAGGCCCAGCGGTGACGTCGGTTTGCCGGTCATCGCCAGCAGCGCGATAGATTTATCTTCCAGACGCGGAATAATCAGATCCAGTTCCTTCGCGCCACCGGAGTAAGAGATAAACAGCATCACATCGCGGCTTTCGATCATCCCCAGATCGCCGTGCAGCGCTTCTGCCGGATGGACAAAAAAAGCCGGAGTGCCGGTACTGGCAAGCGTTGCGGCGATTTTCTTACCAATGTGGCCCGATTTGCCAATTCCCGAAACCACCACTTTGCCTTCACAGTGCAGGATGATATTGGCGGCGCGAACAAAATCATCGCCCAGACGTTCCGGTAAACGGCTTGCTTCCTGCAATTCCAGCATTAACGTCTGACGTCCCGCGTTCAGTAGTGCTTCACTCATTGCTCTCTCCGGTTATGATCACATCGATCCCTTTCTCTTCCAGCGCCTGACGAAACGCCGGATCGATATCTGCGTCGGTAATCAGCTTATCGACGCTTTCAAGACTGCAAACTACGTTGGGGCTTTTACGGCCAAACTTTGATGAGTCCGCCATCAAAATCACTTCGCGCGCGGCATTGCACATTGCCTTACTGACGGTATAAACCTCGTTAAAGGTGGTTACGCCCGCATTGAGATCGATGCCGTCGGTGCCCATAAACAATTTATCGAAGGTGAAATGCTCGAAGGCATTCTCTGCCAGTTGCCCGTGAAATGAGGCCGATTTTTTGCGAAACGTTCCGCCTGGCATCAGGATAGTTTGTTCGTTATCCAGTTCGGATAGCGCATTGACGATATGCAGGCTGTTGGTCATCACCGTGATGTTATTAAAGCGCGAGAGCAGGGGAACCATCTGCAAAACGGTACTGCCAGCATCAAGAATGATCGAATCGCCATCATGGATAAAACTAACGGCAGCTTCTGCAATCAGCTCTTTCTTGTGGGTGTTGATGAGTGTTTTATGATCGATAGGCGGATCGGATTCCTCTTTATTCAACACCACTCCGCCATAAGTACGAATGACGGTTCCGGCATGTTCCAGAATGACCAGATCTTTGCGAATGGTTGTGCCTGTGGTGTCAAAGTATTGCGCCAATTCTTCAACCGAGCATTTACCCTGCTTTTGCAGATACTCCAGAATGGCGGCCTGACGCTGACGAGGTTTCATGGGCGTGATTACCTGATTTAGGTTTCAAAATGATAACTTCGCAAGCAAGTAACATTCACAACGAAATTATCCACGTTTCAGTTTAAGCGCCAATGATAGAGCATTCTGTGATAGTGGATCATGGGGAAAGATCACATCGGGCTGTAAATCACCCGCATGCATACCGGTAATTGCGGGAATTTTTTGCGGTCGGGCGAAGACGGTCAGTCCTTTCATAAACAAGGTGTCGGCGATGCGCTGCTGATCGTCCAGGGCGATGGCGACCACGACCCGCGGTTTAAAGCGCCCGCTGGAACGGCCCACGCCAACCCGCCCTTGCTGGCATAGTGTGTCGAAGGCACGGTTAAAACGAGAAATTTGCCAGCCGCCTAAGGCCAGTTGCGCACACCAGGCGATAACGGCGACGGTGATGAGTGCGGATACCATAACTTTTCCTTAATGTAGTGGCGGAAGTCCTGTATGCCTGATGAGCGTAGCGCATCAGGCATTCTATAGTCTCACGGAGATCCTTAATGGATCTCCGCTGTTGATCAGAACATCACCTGACCGCCGGTGACATTGATCGACTGTCCGGTGCAGTACGACGCCTTAGGACTGGCGTAGAACAGCAGCATATTCAGCACATCTTGATAATCGCAGCCGCGTTTGAGCGGTACTTTGTCGATGTAATACTGCTCGACTTGATCCGGTTTGATACCCAGCTTGGTCGCGTATTGTGGCAACAGTGACTGGAACATCGGCGATTTCAGCAGGTTACCGAGCATCAGTGAATGCACCGTAATGCCGTACTCCGCCAGATCCAGCGCCAGTGATTGAGTCAGCCCGACGCCACCAAATTTCGCTGCGCTGTAGCCAGAGTTGTGTTTGCTGCCCACTTTGCCGGATTTCGAGTTGATCTGAATAATGCGCCCCTGAATCCCGTCGCGGATCATCAAACGCGAAAATTCACGCGCACACAGGAAATAACCCACCAGATTCACCTGTAGCGAACGGTCAAAATCGCCGAGCTGGAAGTCGCTGATAAAGGCTGCTTTTGCTATTCCGGCGCTGTAGACCAGCAAATCCACGCGACCAAAGATTTCATCTACCCCACGAGAGAGCGCCAGAACGCTTTGCTCGCTAGTGGCGTCAGCACCAAAACCGTACGCCATACTTTCACCATATTCGGCGTTAATTTCTTGTGCCACATTTGCGGCTTTGTCGCTCTGAATATCGACAACCGCGACGCGATACCCCTCGGCAGCCAGACCGTGGCACAGGAACGCGCCTAAGGTTTGCCCACCACCGATGACAACGGCAACCTGATTCATTTTTTACTCCTTAACAGATTCAAACTTCAAAATCGATCCCGGCGCGATATCGTCGGGTACAGGGCCTGCCACATGGACAGTGCCCGGAAATTCCGCTTCGTTTAAACCATCGAAGCGCAGGGTGACATGACCCAGTTCGCGAAGGTTGTCTTCCGCCACGCTGCCAACAGCGGTCACCGGATAGCGATGCTGCCCGAGTGAAAATTGCAAACCGGGATGGAGTGCACCTTTCAACTCGCCGTGGCAATGAATGAAGCAATACTCTTCGAGGTCCGCTGGCGCGCCTTCACGAAAGGTGATGAGCATCTGGTCGCTGAGGGCGTCAGTGGCACTCGCGCCGATACGGGTGATGGTGGTCTGATAAATAACGGTCATGTTTCAGCCTCTATTGATAGATAAAACCGGAGACAAACCAGGCGATCAGTACAGTCGGTGCGCCGGTTAAAAAGCGGCTCACCAGTACAGAAGGGACACCGACGCGAACCGTGTCCTGACGGGCTTCCGCCAGCGACAAACCGACCGGGATGAAGTCGCAGGCCGCCTGCGCGTTGATGGCAAACAGTGCCGGTAAAGCCAGATGCGGCGGAATATTGCCGAGACCAATCTGCACGCCAATCAATACGCCGATAACCTGTGCGATAACTGCGCCTGGGCCGAGGAAAGGTGAAAGCAGTGGGAAGGAGCAGATGAGCGCCAGCATGACCAGACCCAGTGGATGGCTCGCCAGCGGAGCAAGACCGTGGGCAATCCAGTCACCAAGGCCAGAAGCCATAATGATGCCAATGAGCGCCGAGACGAATGCCATAAACGGCAGAATGGTTTTTAATACAGTGTCGATGGTGTCACGACCAGATTGAAACAGCACCGCAACGGTGGACCCCATGCCCATTCCCACCTTCGCCAGTAAACCATCGCTTTGTTCGGTGATTTTCTTACTGGTGTCATAGTCACGGCCCACGGAAGAGGGTTGTGGTGTCGCATCACCTACTACAGTGATGTTTTCTTCTTTTACGCCAGAGACATAAATATCTTCCACAATGTACTGCGCCAGCGGACCGGACTTGCCCGTCGAGTGGATATTAATGGTGGGAATACGTCGTTTCGGATAGATGCCGCAGCGTAATGTGCCGCCACAGTCGATTACCGCGACACCAATTTCCGCCTCCGCGGGTTCACCTTCTTTAAATCCGTCAATAGCCTGCCAGCCAGTAAGCTGTGCCAGTTTGTCAACAATCGCAGGCCGGGTACCGGCGGTGATATAGACGATTTTTTTTCCCGGCGTGGCTTTCAGCTCAAGCGGGCCGCCCCAGCCACCCGTTCCTTTTTCGATCCGAATATGCGTCATGATGTTGCTCCTGCCAGGTGAACTTTTTGTTCAAGTTGAATGCCCATCTTTTTCTCAAAAATGGCGGTGGTCAGATCGGTCACCCAGCCGCGGAAGAAATTGGTGACCAGACCAACCAGCAGATAACTCACCGCCAGTGGGCCAAGTGGCAGGTTCAGCGTTGTCAGACCGCTGGCAATGCCAAGATAAACAAACAGTTCGCCAGGGTTGATATGGGGGAAGAGGCCATTCATTGAGTGGCAGCTATAAGAGGCCGCCGCGTAGTAGCTGGGTTTGTACTTTTCCGGCATAAAGCGACCCAGGCTTAAGGTCATCGGATTGCAAAAGACAAACGTGCCAATGCACGGTAACAGTAGGTAACGGGAGAC